>Ga0209023_10001845_pt1 | contig 27576 bp, 28 predicted proteins | sample LakOneMetagenome_FD_187468 | JGI IMG/M metagenome (GOLD analysis project Ga0209023, IMG submission 187468) | Freshwater and sediment microbial communities from Lake Erie, Canada (SPAdes) (version 2) | ecosystem: Environmental > Aquatic > Freshwater > Lentic | place: Lake Erie, Canada...
GCCCACGATCGGTTACTTGCTTGACCGCCGCGATCTTGAATTCTTCTGTGTACCGCTTTCCACTCATGTTGACTCCTTTTGCCTAGAATTATGGCTCAGGAGTATCTAGTGTAGTAGTGGCGATTCAGGGTGACACTGCGCGGCAGTGTAGCGAACCAGGTTGCTAAGCGGGCCCGAAGCCCAGCGCGATCCGCCTGCAGATCAGGCCGTTGTCCCAGATGCGGCAGCATTGCTGCTCGTACAAACGTATTACACCAGCTTTCTTGAAAATCTGTTCGTTCGCAATAGAACTCATGCTTTCCATCCTCGCTGATGAGGCCCAAGCTGATCAAGTCAATGTTGAGAGGATCGGTGTATTCCGTGTCCAGGAAAAGTAGCATTTACGCTCCTTCGCGCCCGCGGGCCCGCGCAGTTTTCCGCTGGGTTACGGCTGGGTACGGATTGCACCCGCGATCTTGACCGATGCCTCGTGGATCGCGCCTGCGAGTACCAGCCCTACGCCAGCGACGGTGCCGGGAACAGAGTCGGCCAACGACGCAATCGCCGTGGTCAGCAGGCCAGCCCAGAACAGAATGCGAAACACCGTGTCCATCAATCTTCCTTATAACTGCGGGACCGGCACCGTGCCGACCCTCTCAATGCCTCAGCCCCGTCGAGCGGGGCAAAGGTACCACTGTGTTTCGCGTGACGCATCACGCTTTTTTGTTGCTGCCTTACGCGTCGCCGTCGGACGTAGTTGGAACGTGATCGGGCTCATCGCTAGTCTTTCGATGCACTCGACGGAGTGTTTGTTTACGTCCCGATCGTCGCTGCAGTGACCAGTGTTCAGAATGAACAGTGAAAGTAAATAGTATCCAGGCTGCTATAGCTACAGCCCACAACAAGAATGGGCCTACCTGCGGATTACCGCGCGCTGCTTTCCAAGTCGCGCCCGTCGCTTCCAGAAAGGTAGGTACTGCTGTGAGCAGTGCAACGATGAAGAAGAACCTACTCCTAAGTGCGCGAAAAATGATTCGACGTTTTAATTCTGTCGCGCGGCCCAGCGGCGCCATAAGCTGAATGAGTCGAATTAAGTTTGTCAAATCCCCGCCTGTAAAATCAACAGCTTAGGCATGTTACTGGTTCGTCAATGTTTGTCAAATCTCGCTCTGCGGCGGTAAGGTGCCATGTTGAAGTATCGTCAATGTTTATCAATCTGCGGCATGCAGCTTGAAACGGTAGGTCATCGGTCGTCAGTGCCCGCTCCAGCTTCAACTAGTCAAGCACACCCTTGTCCCCAACCGCTGCGCGGCCTAAAGTAAGAACCAGCACGGCCAACCTAGGACTAGTCCGATAGGGCAGCGGTAGCGTCATGGCAACAAGAATATCATCAGATCCTCTTGTGCAACCAAGCTACGAGCAGCAGGTGCTGCAGGGTGACACGTCCATATCCCTTGCAGCAACTGAGCCTGAGCATTACCTCGTTGCGCCGCCCTTGCCAGATGAATCCATCATGTCCGTTGTTGGGCGGTTTCATATACTGAGCTGTAACGGTACGCCGACCGCCACTTTCCAGGAATTATTCAACTGCGCCCCGTTCAATTTGTCAGCCTGGATCCCCCCGCACATCGAGACGCTCGCACCGCGGATGGGTGAAAATGTGGAAGCGTGCACGCTGGAGATTTTGCGCTCGCACACGCTGTACCCGTTACTTGCGCTTTTCAACGGACTGTCGTTCCCTGCGAGTCCGGGAAGAACGACCGCGGACAAAGCTACGAATACACCAAAGCGGTTTTCAACCGAGCCGATCCGACTTTGCCTGGAATGCCTGCGCGAAGATTTGGATGTCTATGGTGTTCGCTACATTCACCGATCGCATCAAGTTCCCGGGGTGGAAGTGTGCAGCAAGCATGGATCCCTGTTGCTTTACAAATGTCCTCACTGCGAGTGTTCATTCAGCCGGCATTACAATCTTGCCGTCGTACCTTGGCGGCGATGCACCTGCAAAAAATATGTTTTCGACAGCAATTCGCCCGCACAAGAAGTAGATCCCGTCGTGCTGTCCTACGCCCAGTTTGCTGCGACGCTTTTGCAGTCAGCCCCATACTCAACGGTGCCATCACGTACGCTGCTCGAGAGCTATCGTGAACGTGCGCGTGCGATCGGATGCAGTTGGGGCAACAACGACAAAGTGAGCCATGTCCGCCTGAAGAAGGAGATGGAAAAATTCTATGGAAAAGCCTTTCTTAGCAGGACGGATGCGGCTTATCGCGAAGATCGGCTGAGTGAATGGTTGAAGATGCTGAATGATTCCTGCGTCACGGAACCACCACTCGGTCGCCATTTGCTATTTGCGCATTTTCTGTTTCGTGACGCCCCCCAGTTCTTGGCTGCTATCGGTTCATCCAGCGTAAATGAGCGAACAGCTGGCATTGAACAGCCCGCCAAGAAACGACGGGCCATCGGCATCCGCACCGGGCGGGTTAGCAAGCCGAGCGTAAAACAGAGTATCGCGGGCCATTTACGCGAGCTTACCGATCGCGCTCGCGATATTCCTGATTGCTCCATAGAAGATCTGTGGAAATCGAATTATGGATTGATGAAGCGGCTTGTCTCTCTCGATCTGGATGCGATTGCCGTGTTGAGACGAAAGCTTCAGCAACTAAAACCCAGGCCAGTGGGCCCAACAAAAATTCCGCGCAGGAGTGAGAAAGATGGCGAGCGTGCGCGCTCGGTTATGGCGACGGCGGCTGCCTTGTATGCATCTGTCGGGAAGCCAGAAAAAGTTACGATGAACCGTCTCGCCAAAGACACCGGCTGGAATCCTGCTGCCGTCAATCAGTACGCCTTTCCGGAAACCCTAAGGGCGCTGGAAGAGTGTGCGGAATCCAACTGGCACTTTTATGCCCGGCGGATTTTATGGGCCAAGCTGGCGCACAAGCATGCTCCGATCAGCGTGGTCAGAGTCCGGTCAGGAGTGGAATACCATCGCTCCCTCGTACTGATGCATTTTTTCCAGGATGTTGATCTATCGGTTTCTTACGACGCTGAAGCCATAGCACGGCTCCTCGCAGAACGCGGTATCCAACGCGACTGGCCCGGTCCCTGCCCGGAACGGGAATTCCCTCCGGCTAGCCGGCGGTACTACACGAAAAGCCAGACCTAAATTACCGACTTTGACCAGGGCCAAAAAGATTGAGATGCGTACCAGTTCCCTCAACCTTTCGGGGCAGCCGCTAACCCAGCGCGTCCAGGGTATGTTTGTCACGCCACGCGAGCTGGCGCGCACGAAACACGGCAGCTGGTTCAAGGACCTGGGACAGCAGTTCTGCCGTTCGGGGTAAGCGCGCAAGGTGCTTGTCGAGCCAAGATGCGTTGCCAGTGTATCGCCCGATCTCGTTGAGGGTCACACGTGTCGGGCCTCTAGACGGTTCCAGTATCTCTGCAACCGCAAACGTCACGCGCTCCGTCATCGTCTTGTCGCGGGCGCGCCAGTCGACTGACGAGGTCCGCTCCACCATCCGCGGCGTGCTGGGAAGTTGCGCCTGGAGCCAAGCGCGGTCGTACCGATACAGCCAGGTGAAGTCGGCGCCAAGTGCAGCCTTGAGCGCATTGAAACCAGCTGATGGTGAGCCACTCATGCCCCTTGAGCATGCCCACCCAGTACAACCGCGGCAGGACGCGTTCCTTCAGCAGCCAGGCCAGGCGCGAGGGCTTGCGGCCATCCAGCAGCCAGGTCGGGAAGCCGGGCGCCAGTTTCCCTCCATAGGTGAACTCGGCCAATACAGGTTGCGGCAGCTCGTCCAGCACGCCATCGAACTCCTTCGCTTGCTCATCACTCAATTGTCCAGGAACGACTGGGAGGTAGCGAGCCGGGATGCCTTCGGCCTGCGCCGCCAGGTCGATCTCGCTGTATCCTGGCTGATCGCCGGCTTCGCCGTCAGGCCGGTTGCAGAGGGTAGCTTTGTATCCGGCAGCTGCGATTGCCCTTACCTGCTCCATTGCGCAACCGGCGCGAGGGCTGCGCTGATGCTGGTGCTGGTCCGCGCCAGGGAACATGGGTGGTCGGCGCAGCGTGCCTCCGACGAGGCGGAGGCGCTGGGATTCAAGCTCCAGAACTCGGAGGACTTCGCCGACTTCCTCAGACTGGTAGCCGGCTGAAATCTGGGAGCCATATTCAAAAAAGCGGCTTGAGTTGACACTTTATCCAACCCAAAGCCTATAATTGTCACCCTTGCGTACATGCCGCGCTCAAAAACATCCACAGCCAGCCGTTCTTTTATGAAGAAGGTGTTGCTCCTCATTCTGCTTATCGTATTTCCCTGGCAAGCGATTGTCGCGGCAGAACGCCACCTCACACATGTGATGTCCAGTGGCAAAGGCGGCGATTTCCGGCATGTGGCCGAGCACATGGCCGAGCATGACGCCCATGTGCTCCACCATCATGACGTCGACGACGGCGACGACGGCGACGACGACGACGGTGGAGACACACACGTCGATAAGTCCGAAAAATCGATACAACACCTGAACGATCACGAGCACATGGGCAGTCTGCATGTGTTGCTTCCGGCGACACTGGTTCTGTGCGGCGAAGCCATCCCCCAGCTCGCCCCGGCATTCTGGCCGGAGAGCTATTCCAACCGCACTACCATCCCGCCACTCCGGCCTCCGCGCGCCCGCGCCTGAGGCGCGGGCCCTTCGCATTCCCTCGTCCGGGTGCCGCTGGTGCCAGGACGGCCCGCAGTATTGAATCAAGTTCAATCCGCAGAGGCATACCATGCAAAAAAAATCACGCAAGCGGCGTGCACGGGCCCTCCCCTGCACGTTGCTGACGCTGCTGCTCGGCAGCGCGTCGGTGTTCGGCCATGCCGAAACGCCATCCTATCGGGCCCTGTTCGAAAGCGCCCAGGCCAGTGCGCCCCGTCTTCTCGTACAGGCGGCAAACGTGCGCGCCGCCCAGGCCCAGGCACGCCAGGCCGCCGCCTGGCTGAACCCGACACTGAGCGCGACCTACGAAAACCTCGGCGCTCCGGCGCCGGGTGGCGTCAGTCAGCGCCAGGATACCTATGTCCTCACCCAGGCCTTCGAACTCGGGGGCAAACGCGCTGCACGCATCGAAGCCGAACAACGCAGGTGGGCTGCCACCGGCGCCCGCGAGCGCGAAGCGCGCCTGGCGTTCGCCGGCGAACTGGCGCTCGCCTACGCCACCGCCGAGGCCATGCAGCAACGTCAGACGATTGCAAAAGCCGGCCTGGAGCGTGCCAACGACGACTTGCGCGCGGCCCAGGCGATGGTGAAAGCCGGCCGTGAAGCGGAACTACGTTTGGCCCAGGCGCGCGCCAGCGTTGCCGCTGCCCAGGCCGCACTGGCATCCAGCACCGCTGACGCGATCGAAGCGCTCGAACGTTTGTCGGCACTGGTCGGCGCCCGCGAGCCGTTCACCCGGATCGACCATCCCTTCCTGGCCACGGTCACGGCGCTGGACGCGAGGTCCGACTGGACGCCCGGACAGGTGCCGGCGCTGGCGGCGGCGACCGCCGAACGGGACGCGCTAAGCGCCCAGGTGCGGGTCGAAGAGAACCGCTGGAAACCCGACCTCGAAGTCTCGGTCGGCATGCGCAAGTTCGGCTGGACTGGAGAGAAGGCGGCGACGGTCGGGCTGTCGGCCAACCTCCCGCTGTTCGACCGCAACCGTGGCGGTATCGACGCCGCCCGCGAGCGCGCCGCCGGCGCGGCGATGCGTGTGGAAGCCGAACGACTGGACGCCGTTGCATCGCGGCGCTCGGCACTTGTCCAGGTCGAGGCCTCGGTACAGCGCCTGAACGCCGCGGAAGAAGGCGAAGCCGCAGCCCTCGAAGCCTACCGCCTGGGACGTATCGGCTATGACGCCGGCAAGACCGCGCTGCTCGAACTGCTCGCGATACGCCGCGCCCTGGCCGAAGCCCAGGCACTCACTATCGACGCACGACTGGGCCGCATACGCGCCCTCGCAGCCCTTTCCATGGCCGAAGGCCGACCTGTATTTGGAGAAGCACCATGAGCGATAAATTCGCCCGTCAACTGAACTGGCCTGCAGCCGCCGGTCTGGCCGCTGTTGCCGCCGCACTCGGCTTCGGCGCAGCGCACTGGACGGCATCGCGCCCGGCAACGGCCACCGCAGCGCCGGTGCCTGCGCCTATGTCCGAGAAGGCCGCCGTACCCGCCGCCGAGATCGCGATCCCGGCAGAATATTTACAGGCCGCGAACATCGCCGTCGAAGCGGTCGCCAGCGGCGGTCTGGACGCGGAAATCCTCACGACCGGCACTGTGTCGGCGCTGCCGAATAGCGAGGCGGCCATCCTGGCCAGGGCTTCCGGCAACGTGACGCGCGTCCTGCGCCGCCTTGGCGACACGGTGCGCGCCGGCGACGCGCTGGCCCAGGTCGAAAGCCAGGACGCCGCCGCGATGGCCGCCGAGCGTAGGTCCAGCACCGCCCGCGCCGAGCTGGCGCGCAAGTCCTTTGCCCGCGAATCCTCCTTGTTCAAGCAGGGCGTTACCGCGCGCCAGGACCTGGAGGCGGCGCAGGCGGCCCTGGCCGTTGCCGAAAGCGAAGCGCAGCGGGCCAACGCGGTCGCGCGCGCCGCACAGCTCGGCCCCGACGGCCGCTCGGTGACGGTGCGCAGTCCGATTGCTGGCACGGTCACCGCCGAATCGGTGACGCTCGGCGCTTTCGTACAACCGCAAACGGAGCTGTTCCACGTGGCCGGCGGCGGCCCGGTTGCCGTCGAGGCGCCAGTCGCCGCTGCCGATATTGGCCGGATCGCCGCCGGCGACAAGGCTACCATCCTGGCAGGCGGCGCCCCCGTCGAGGCCAAGGTGCGCGCGGTGACGCCGACGGTCGGCGCCGGCACCCGCGCGGCGACCGTGGTGCTGGAGCCGCTTGGCGCTTCCAGCCGCCTGGTGGTTGGCGAAGGGGTGCAGGTACGCCTGCATGTGAAGGAGAACGGCGCCCACATGGTAGTGCCGGAGGATGCGGTGCAAAACATCGAGGGCCGCGACGTCTTGTTCGTCCGCACCGCGGCCGGGTTCCGTGTCCAACCGGTGCTGGTAGGCCGGCGCAGCGGCGCCATGGCGCAGATCGTCTCGGGCGTGCAGCCGGGAGCTCAGGTCGCCACCCGCAATGCCTTCCTCGTCAAGGCCGACATGCTCAAGGGTGCAGGGGAAGAATGATGATCGATTCCATCCTGACCGGATCAGTGCGCTCGCGCTGGCTGGTCCTGTTCCTGACCGTTGTGGTGGCGCTGGCCGGCGCCTGGCAGTTGAATCTCCTCCCTATCGACGTCACCCCCGACATCACCAACAAGCAGGTGCAGATCAACACCGTGGTGCCGGCGCTGAGTCCTGTCGAAGTCGAAAAACGCGTCACCTTCCCGATCGAGACGGCCCTGTCCGGCCTGAATGGCCTGGAAAGCGTGCGTTCGTTCTCGCGTAACGGCTTCTCCCAGGTCACCGCGGTATTCAAAGAAAGCGCCAACCTGTACTTCATGCGCCAGCAGGTGTCAGAACGCCTGGCCCGCGCCCAGCCCGACCTGCCGGACGGCGCGGTGCCGCAGATGGGGCCGGTATCCACCGGCCTCGGCGAAATCTTCCACTACAGCGTCGAGTTCGCCCATCCAGGCGGCAAAGGCGCCCCACGCCAGGACGGCAAGCCGGGCTGGCAGAGCGACGGCAGTTTCCTGACCGAGCAGGGCGAGCGCCTGCCCGACAGAGTGGCGCAGTTGGCCTATTTGCGCACTGTGCAGGACTGGATCATCCGGCCGCAGCTGCGCTCCACCCCGGGCCTAGCCGATGTCGATTCGCTGGGTGGCTACGTCAAGCAATATGTGGTTGAGCCGGACGCCAACCGCCTCGCCTCCTACGGCATCTCGATTGCCGAGCTGGGCCGCGCACTCGAGGAGGCGAACGTATCGGTCGGCGCCAACTATATCCGGCGTTCCGGGGAATCCTACCTGGTGCGCGCCGACGGCCGCATTCGCAGCCTGGACGAGATCGCTCGCGCCGTAGTGGCTACGCGCGACGGGGTCCCGGTTAGCGTGGCGCAGGTTGCCAATGTCGCCATCGGCGGCGAACTGCGCAGCGGCGCCGCCAGCCGCGACGGCCAGGAGACCGTGATCGGCAGCGCCCTGATGCTGGTAGGCGCCAACAGCCGCACGGTCGCCCATGCGGTCGGCGAAAAGCTGAAGGCCGTCGCGACGACACTGCCCGAAGGCATCCGGATCGTTCCGACGCTCGACCGCTCGCAACTGGTGACGGCGACCATCTCGACGGTCGCCAGGAACCTGACCGAAGGCGCGCTGCTGGTGATCGCGATCCTGTTCGTCCTGCTCGGCAACTGGCGGGCGGCGCTGATCGCGGCCCTGGTCATTCCGCTGTCGCTGCTGATGAGCGCGATCGGCATGAACTCGCTCGGCATCTCCGGCAACTTGATGAGCCTGGGCGCCCTCGATTTCGGCCTGATCATCGACGGCGCTGTAATCATCGTCGAAAACACGCTGCGCCGCCTCGCCGAGCGCCAGCACCGCGAGCGCCGGCCACTCGTGCTCAAGGAAAGGCTGGACGAAGTCGTGGCATCGTCGCGCGAGATGCTGCGCCCGACCATCTATGGGCAGCTGGTGATCTTCCTGGTGTTCCTGCCCTGCCTGAGCTTCCAGGGCGTGGAGGGCAAGATGTTCTCGCCGATGGTGATTACGTTGATGCTGGCGCTGGCCTCGGCCTTCGTATTGTCGCTGACATTCGTGCCGGCCTTGATCGCGGTGATGATGAAGGGTCCGGTCGCCGAGAAGGAAGTTCGCCTGGTGGCCTCGGCCAAGAGCCGCTATGAGCCCTGGCTGCGGCGCGCGGTGGCGCGTCCCCTGCCCTTCGTGGGCGGCGGCCTGGCCGTGCTGGTGCTGGCTGCTACCGCCTTCGGCTTTGCCGGACGCGAGTTCATGCCGACGCTGGACGAGCAGAACTTGAATCTGTCCTCGGTGCGCATCCCCTCGATGTCGATCGAGCAGTCGGCCGAGCTTGACCTGCCGATCGAGCGCGCGATCCTAAGCCTGCCCGAAGTGCGGACCGTCTATTCGAAGGCCGGCACTGCAAGCCTGGCCGCGGATCCGATGCCGCCGAACGCCTCGGACAACTACGTGATTCTGAAGCCGAAAGACGAGTGGCCGGCCGGGGTGACGAGCAAGGAGCAGGTAATCGAACGCATCCGCGCCAAGACCGCGCCCATCGTCGGCAACAACTATGACGTCACCCAGCCGATCGAGATGCGATTCAATGAGCTGATCGGCGGCGTGCGCAGCGACGTCGCGGTTAAGCTGTATGGCGACGATCTCGACCAGCTGGCCGGCAGCGCACAGCGTATCGCTGCGGTGCTGCGCAGCGTACCTGGTGCGTCGGACGTGCGCGTGGCCCAGACCCAGGGCTTCCCGACCTTCGACATCGCCTTCGACCGCGCCGCGATCGCCCGCTACGGCTTGAGCATCAAGGAAGTGGCCGACACCGTATCGACGGCGCTGGCCGGACGCGAGGCCGGCCAGATTTTCGAAGGCGACCGCCGCTTCGACATCGTGGTCCGCCTGCCCTCGCAGCTGCGCAACGACCTCGATGCGCTGGGGGCGCTGCCCGTCATGCTGCCGGCCACGGGGGGACAGGCCCGCGCCTCGGTGCCGCTGCGCCAGTTGGTGCAGTTCCGCTTTACCCAGGGACTAAACGAAGTCAGCCGCGACAATGGCAAGCGCCGCATCTATGTCGAAGCCAACATCGTCGGGCGGGACCTTGGCAGCTACGTGGACGAGGCCCAGGCCCGCCTGGCCAGGGAAGTCAAGCTGGCGCCGGGCACCTGGATCGAATGGGGTGGCCAGTTCCAGAACCTGCGCGCCGCCACCGAGCGCCTGGCCATCATCGTGCCGGTCTGTTTCGTGCTGATCGCCGCCGCGCTCTACATGGCGATCGGTAACGCGCTGTTGACCGCGACCGTCCTGACGGCCGTGCCGCTGGCACTGGCCGGCGGCGTCTTCGCCTTGCTCCTGCGCGGCATTCCGTTCTCGATTTCGGCGGCGGTCGGCTTCATCGCTGTCTCCGGCGTGGCGGTGCTGAACGGCCTGGTGCTGATCTCGGCCATTAACAAGCGCCTGGCCGACGGCGCCCGGGCAAGCGACGCGGTGATCGACGGCGCACTGGAACGGCTGCGCCCGGTGCTGATGACGGCGCTGGTGGCATCGCTCGGTTTCGTGCCGATGGCGATCGCGACCGGCACCGGCGCCGAGGTGCAGAAGCCCCTGGCAACCGTGGTCATCGGCGGCCTGGTCACCTCGACGATCCTGACGCTGTTCGTGCTCCCGGCACTTGCCGGCATGGTGCTGCGCCGGCGCCAGCGTTACGCCGCCGGGCATGAGCTTGGGCACACCGAGCGGGCATGAGGGGCGGCCGGATGACTGCGTGACGACATTTGGCTGTCATCCGGCCATTCGACAACTGATTTTTAAGGAAACAAGATGCTTTGGGTAGTCACGAAATATCTGATCACGGCAGCCGTGGTCGTACTGGTGTCCGAATTTGCCAAGCGCAGCGACAAGCTGGGCGCCCTGATCGCCGCGCTGCCGATGGTGACCGTCTTGACGCTGATCTGGCTGCATGTGGAGAAACAGCCCGCCGCCAAGGTGGCGAATCACGCCTGGTACACCTTCTGGTACGTGGTGCCGACGCTGCCGATGTTCCTGGCGTTTCCGCCCCTGTTCGAACGGTTGGGCTTCTGGCCGGCGCTCGTCGCGTGCGTCGTCCTCACGGCCGTCTGTTTCGTTGTGTTCGCAGCGTGCGTCAGGCGCTTCGGCATCACGCTGATGTGATTTGCGACCGGCGAAGAATGCTTACTTCGCCTTTCGCGACGACCAGTGGAAGTGGGTGATGACCCAGCCGTCGCCCTGTTTCTCGAGGACGGCGGTCTCGGTGCCGAGCAGGTGGACAGGCGCACCTTTATGCGTACCCTGCGTGTCCGTCTGCTGGATGACGACACCAAGATCTCCCGCGATGCGCTCACTGCCCTTCACTATCTTCCTGCTGGTGGTCTTGGCAAAAGCGACATCCGCCGGTAGATGATGTCCGGCGTACTCCTCCTTCGATTGTTCGGCGTAGCCGCTTTCGAAGATCTGGACTGCTGGACTAAGAAGGGATAGCGCTTTCGCCGTGTCGCCACTTGCTACCGCCGCGTGATACGCGTTGACGACTTCGGTGGGTGTGGCGGCAAAGGCTTGGCAGGACGCCGCAGCGAACAGGGCGGCGCAGAAAAATTGGCGCATCGGTACTCCTCGAGTGGTTCGTTGTAAGATGCGCATTACACCAGAAGCATTCGGGAAGCTCAAGTGTCCTTCGCCCTGCTGCGCGCGCCAGGGCCGACATTAAGTCCGGACCCGATCCGGCCGCGCGAACAAATGCGCTTTCAACCACTGGCGCACACGCGGAGTGTTCGACTCAAACGGCAGGGAGAACCAGTAGGCGCCAACCACGAGGACGAGATACATGCTGACGTAGATGCCGAAATGCGACAGCTTGTATGGCGAGAGCTGGGCGATGCCGAAGGTTGACCAGAGACCGTGTGCCATCACGGCGATCATCGGCACATGCAGCACGTACAGGGTGAACGAAAAGTTCGCGAAGAATCGTCCAGTCCGGTCCAGCCAGTCCAACACGGGTCCGGGCTGGCGCTTGAACTGCATGCTCGACAAGAACAGGACGAAGAAAAGGCTGAACAGAAGATACTGGGGGAAGCCTTCTGGCGTGATGTCGGTCCTGCCTTTCAGTCGGATGACGACCGCGCTTGCAGCCACCAAGAGCAGCAAAGTCCAGCGCCAGACTGGACCTGCCTCTATCCTGATGCGCGAAAATGCAGCGCCCAGCAGCCATATCGAAAAATACAGCATGATGGCGCCCGAAACCAGCTGAACGATGGCGCCGATCGTAAGTACCGCTGCCGCCCGCACCATCACCGGCCGACTTCGGACTACCAGCAAAAGCAGTGGGAATAGCACGTAGTACCAAGTTTCGTTGGCAAGGCTCCACAGAGGGAAGTTGCCGCCGAATGGGGGGACAAGGATGGTCTGCAGACCAAGCATGTTGCCGAAGAATGCAGATACGGAATATGGTTCGCCCGACGAAACCGACAACCGCGTCGTATCAAGCACGCCAATCGCAGCGCCAGTGAGCAGGACGACCAGAAAAATTGGGACCAGCACGACCCATAAGCGTGAAGCGCGGTCAATTGTGTAATTCTGAAACGCACGGTCTGACTCCAATTTGTTGAGGAAGCTTCCGCCGACCAGCCAGCCACTGAGTACGAAAAAGACGATGACTGCCAGGTACGCGAACCCGCTCCCGAAAGCAAGGCCCTGGAACAGCAAAGGTGGCTTCGCCACTGTGCCAAAGCCTGGATAGACATGAGCACGCAAGTGCGCTGCGACGACCTCGAGCGCTGCCAAACCTCGCAGTATTGAAATCAGCATGGAGTGCCAACAATCTTCCTGGAGATTAGTCTTCTGAAGCAGCTTAAATTTCGGCATGGCGACCTCGATGGCAAAAGTGTCATCCTCGACGATATCGCCCAGTCGGCGGCTTCATGCTGACTAGTCCCAAGCGCAATGCTTGTTGACTACCGAACGGCGTGCGCTCCGCCTGGCACGAGAATCCTGGTCTTGATGCATTCTCTTGATTTGCGGTACCATATACCTATCATGCGTACGTTTTTCCGCCTTCTTCTGTGGCTTTCGATTACGGCGCTGTCCCTCCAGGGCAGTGCTGCGATGGCGATCGGACAGCCTGAACAAGCTGCGCATGGGGTGGTGGTCACGACCGGCTCCCACCATCAGGCCGCTGAGCAAACTGGTGGAGAGCATTGCGGCAAGCCTGATTCTCATTCAGTGCTTTCGTTGCACGCTAAATGCACCGTGTGTGCAAATTGCTGCGTTGGTGCCGTAGCGCCGCCGGCTCTGCTGCAGGCCCTGCATGTACCGCCGCTTACCTCATCGCTTCACGCTATCGCAGAGGTCTCGATGAAGTCCTTCGTGCCCTCTACCCTCGAGCGACCGCCTCGCCGCGATTTCGTTTGATTTTTCGAGCGCGCTAACGGCGCGGATCCGGGCCGTCCCCAGGCCCCTAATCAACACGAAGCAAATCATGAAATTTCGACACCTGCTGCTGTTCGCAGCTGGCATGCCGCTGCATGTTTTCGCGCAAGTACAGCAGGCAATGCCCGCTGCGGCTGACGCGAATGAACCGGTTACGCCTTTGCAGTACCAATCCACCTTTAACGATTACGTCATCTCGAAGGATGTGCCGCAGTCACCGGACAAAGGGTGGATCCGCGCCAATTTCGCCGTCCTCGGCGCAGAAGCTGCAGCTCCCGCGTCGGGCGAGCAGTCCACTACTGGCGCGTCTCCGAGAACCTCCACGCCCGAGCCCGTGCATACCAAGCACGAACACAAAGGAACGCACCAATGACCACACCAGGACGACCAGGCTTGCGCCGATTGGCAGTGGCGGCGAGCGCCGTGCTGCTCGCAGGTTGCGCGAGCTTTTCCCAAGATGGAGGCATTTATGACGTTTCCCGACTCACGCAAGAGCGCATTGCGCAGCCTGCTTCTTTGAAGCGGGACCAGGACTCGCGCAAAGAAGTCACGGCCCTGCTGTCAAAACCTCTTAGCCCTGATGCCGCAGTAAGCATCGCCATTCTCAATAACCAAGGCCTGCAGGCGAACCTGGCCGATCTGGCGATCGCCGAAGCGGATTTCGTCCAGGCGGGGCGGCTGCCCAACCCAGGCCTCAGTTTCGGCAGGGTACGCGGCGGCGGGGAGACCGAAATCGACCGCGGTCTCTCCTTCAACCTGGCTGCGCTTCTGACCCTGCCGGCCCGTACCCGTATTGAAGGGCGGCGCTTTGAACAGGCGAAACTGCAGGCGGCAATGCAGGCCGTAACGCTGGCCGCCGACACGCGTAGGGCATATTACGTGGCAGTTGCCGCAGCTCAGGCGGCGGCCTTCGCCGATAAGGTGCGCGGGTCGGCCGAGGCTGCCGCCGAGCTCGCGGGACGCATGCGCGCGACAGGCAATTGGAGCGCGCTGGATGCCGCACGCGAGCGCGCTTTCTATCAGGACGCGGTAACCCAGCAGGCACAAGCCCACTTGCAGGTTACGACCGCGCGTGAGGAACTAATTCGCCTGTTGGGTCTGTGGGGTCCTGACCTCGGGTTTGCCCTGCCGGACCGCTTGCCCGACCTACCCACCCAGCCACGCGCCGTGGTCAACGCAGAAGCCAACGCGCTGTCGCAACGACTCGACGTGCTCATCGCACGACAGGATGCGCAGGCGACGGCACAAGCGCTCGGGTTGACGAAAGCCACGGGCTTCATCAACGTGTTCGACGCCGGGTATGTCAACAAGAGCACGACGGGCCTGCCGCGCGAGAACGGCTATGAGGTATCGCTGGAACTGCCGCTGTTCGACTGGGGTGGCGCGCGTGTGGCGCGCGCACAGGCGACTTACATGGGGGCGGTCCATCGCACCGGCGACATTGCCGTAAAGGCGCGGTCCGAAGTGCGCCAGGCTTATGCGAGCTACCGTACTGCCTACGACATCGCCCGCCACTACCGCGACGAGGTCGTCCCGCTGCGCAAGCAGATTGCCGATGAGGTGCTTCTGCGCTACAACGGTATGCTCGCCAGCACCTTCGAGCTGCTGGCTGAATCGCGTGAACAGCTTGCCAGCGTCAATGCCGCCATCGCGGCGCAGCGCGACTTCTGGATCGCCGACACCAATCTCCAGTCCGCCATGAATGCTGGCGGCAACACCGATGCAAGGACAGCACAATGATTACCCGTCGAGATTTCTTCAAAGGCGCTGGCGCCGTCGCGGTTAGCACTGCGGCGGTCAGCCGCGTAGGCGCAGCATCCCTGCCCGAAGCGATGGTCATGAACAACGCAAAGACACAGGTGCCACCACCGCCTGCTACCGGACGCCCGTTTCATCCGGTCGTGACCCTGAACGGCTGGTCCTTGCCCTGGCGGATGAACAACGGCGTAAAGGAGTTCCACCTGGTCGCCGAACCGGTGGTGCGCGAGTTCGCGCCCGGTATGAAGGTCAACCTGTGGGGCTACAACGGCCAGTCGCCCGGCCCGACCATCGAAGTGGTCGAGGGTGACCGCGTGCGCGTTTTCGTGACCAACAAACTGCCCGAGCACACCAGTGTGCACTGGCACGGTCAGCGCCTACCGAATGGCATGGACGGCGTGACCGGCCTCACCCAGCCGGGGATTGCCCCGGGCAAAACGTTCGTCTACGAATTCGTCGCCAAGCGTCCCGGCACCTTCATGTATCACCCCCATGCCGACGAGATGGTCCAGATGGCGATGGGCATGATGGGCTTCTGGGTGACGCACCCGAAGGACCCGTCAAAATTTGCTGTCGACCGTGACTTCGTGTTCCTGCTCAGCGCCTACGACATCGAGCCGGGCAGCTACACGCCAAGGGTCAACGAAATGACCGACTTTAACCTGTGGACTTTCAACAGTCGCGTGTTCCCCGGCATCGACACGATGCCGGTCCGCCAGGGCGACCGCGTGCGGATTCGAGTCGGCAACCTGACGATGACGAACCATCCGATCCACCTCCACGGCCACGAGTTCGAAGTCACGGGCACCGATGGCGGCTGGACGCCGCCGGGATCGCGCTGGCCCGAGGTAACGACCGACATCGCCGTTGGCCAGATGCGCGCGATCGAATTCATCGCGACGGACCCCGGCGACTGGGCCTTCCACTGCCACAAGTCGCATCACACGATGAATGCGATGGGCCACAATGTGCCGACGCTGATCGGGGTCGACCATCGCGGAATCGCTGAGAAGATCAGCAAGATCGTGCCGGACTATATGGTCATGGGCGACAAAGGCGGCTCGATGGGCGGCATGGAAATGCCGATCCCGGAGAATACCCTGCCGATGATGACCGGCGAGGGCCCATTCGGCGGCGTCGAGATGGGCGGCATGTTCACCGTGCTAAAGGTGCGCAAGGACCAGAAACGCGGTGACTACACCGATCCGGGCTGGTACAAGCATCCGGCCGGGACGGTCGCTTACGAGTGGACCGGCCAGTTGCCCGAGGCCCCACACAGCAGCGATGCAGGCCGCAGCCTGATGCCGGCCACCAGCAAACCTGAGGTCGAACTGCAGGTGCGCAAGCCGTCCAGCCATATGGAGCACTAAGCGACAGAACGGTACGTAAGGGCGGTTTCCGGTAGGTACGGAATGCCGCCCTCGTTCGACGAACAAGGCCTGTTTGTTCGAATGCTTGTGCAGTCAGGACTGCGCCGATGTCGAGTAAGCCTGATGTGGCAGACTGTCTGTTCGTACACCCCGGCGTCCCGCTCGCTGTAGGACCTTACTTGGCCCGATCCTTCGGTAGTGACCGTACAGTCTTCTTACGCCTACTGGCGTTGCGAGGCTTGGGCTTTTTCGCGCGCCGAATCCATAGAAGAAAAATGAGCATCGTAAGCAAAACGCAAACTGACACAACAAGCCCAAGAAGAATCGTTAGATTATCGAAATCTTTCGGCGAATGCATACTAGCCTCCATTTCTTTGCTTCTGATGCGTCTTCCGGCGACCATTGCGCGTGACGTAGGGCACGTCATTGACTGAGCTGCACTGGCATCTCGAGATGGGCGCGATCATGCGATTCATGCCGGCAGTTGCAATTCGAAGATAGTCACACCTTGAGCTGACCGGACGCTTGCGTCCCCGCCGTGGGCGCGCATGATCGAGCGGGTAATCGCTAACCCCAGGCCCGCCCCTTCTGCATCACGCTTACGCGACGCATCGGCACGGTAAAAGCGTTCGAACAGGTGCGGCAGATGCTCCGGCGGGATGGTCTCTCCGGTATTGCGAACGATGATGCTTGACGCACCCGCTTTCGTTCCCGCCAACTCGATGGTCACACTCCCTCCGGGTGGCGTATGGCGGCATGCATTCGATAACAGGTTGCCGATAGCCCGTCTAAGCATGAGGCGGTCACCGGTCGCGTGCGCTGTTCCTTGCACCTCCAAGGCGACTGACTTTTCTTCCGCCAGCGCCGCGTAAAACTCGACAAGCGCCTCTGTCTCCGCGCGCAGGTCGACGCACTCTCGTTCAGGGACAAGCATGTCATTGTCGGCCTTTGCCAGGAACAACATATCGGCAATAGTGCGCGAAAGCCGCTCGTACTCTTCGGCGTTCGAGGCAAGAACGTCTCGGTATTCCTCGCTGCTTCGCGACTGCGCGAGAACCACCTGAGTCTGGGTCAAAAGGTTGCCGACCGGTGTACGTAGCTCGTGTGCAAGGTCCGATGAAAACTCGGCCAGCCGGCGAAAGGACTCCTGCAGCCGCGCCAGCATCTGATTAACTGATTGTGCAACTTCCGCCAACTCTACAGGAATGGCGGCAACTGGCACACGGCGGTCCAGGTGCTCCGCCGTTATCTTCGCTGCCTCATGGCTGATTCGACGCAGCGGCGCCAGCCCGCTGCGCGCGGCGGCCCAGCCAAGAACCCCACTGGTAAATGCGGCGAGACTGACTGCGATCCAGAGAGCGGTTTGGAATGTAGTCATGAACGCCTGGTGATGGTGTAAGCCGGTAGCGACCTCGACGATAACACCAAGGCCACGCGTTCCACCCAGCACTGCGCGACCCGACAATAGACGCAAGGAGCGTCCGTCGTTTCCTATTACCAGCTGCGGGTAATCGGACGTGGTGTCCAGCAGACGGCGCGATAGCAAGTGAGCGTTGTCGCTCCCATATAGAAGCCGGCCGTCGGTGCTGCGAATGCGAACGATGAGTTCATGGTCCCCGACCAAGGCCGCGTCGAGCCGCTGGCGTAGTCCAATCGCCTCGGCTGGGGAGCGCGTCTCCGCGAGCGCTTGCCGTACGAGTTCGAGCTTCCCATTGAGCTGTTCGTTGTCTAGCTCGACGAAATGCTGGTCGACCAAATGGCCAACAACGACGCCGAGGACCAGTAGGACGGCGCCGGAAACAGTCGCGAAAAGCAGCGTCAGGCGGAGAGTAAGCGACGTGCCTCTTAAAAGCGTCACGCGCCCGCCTCCAGCACATATCCCATGCCACGCACGGTGCGAATCAGCTTGAGCTCGAAACCATCGTCGACCTTGGCGCGCAAGCGCCGTATCGCGACTTCGATCACATTAGTGTCGCTATCGAAATTCATATCCCAGATCTGGGAAGCGATCAGGGAACGGGGCAAGACCTCGCCCTGCCTGCGCAGCAGCAGTTCGAGTAGCGAGAACTCCTTTGAAGTAAGGTCGATCTTCTGCCCTGCTCGCGTGGCGCGTCGGCGCAAAAGATCCAGCTCGAGGTCGGCGGCGCGCAGCGCTTCCGCTTCCTTGCTTTTGGTCCCACGCCGCAGTAGCGTGCGGACGCGCGCCAAAAGCTCGGAAAAAGCGAAAGGCTTGATCAGGTAGTCATCGGCGCCTAGTTCAAGTCCCTTGACACGGTCGTCGACGTCGCCCCTCGCGGTCAGAAAAAGCACGGCCATCTCTTTGCCTGCTTGGCGAATACCATGCATGATCTGCCACCCATTCATCCCGGGAAGCATCACGTCGAGGATCGCCAGGTCATACGGCTGAGTGAGCGCAAGATGCAGGCCATCTACCCCGTCTCGCGCAAGGTCAACCACAAAGCCCGCTTCGGTCAGGCCCTGCCGGAGGTAATCTCCCATTTTCGCCTCGTCTTCGACGATAAGAAGCTTCATATAAATACCGCATCAGTTAAAGGGATGACCGTGCATTTTGCCTCCGGGACAACGTGCCCAGCAATCCTGACATAAATGTAATCTGCACGACAGGATTATGTCACTCGCCCCACGTCGGCCGTAGCGCACTCATTACGAAACTGTAAGGATACCGTCACCTTGGCGTTGGGGAAGGCTCGATAAGATGGTTGCATCTGTTGACGAACCTGGACATAACCAAAAGGAGTTTGAAATGAAAAAGTTAATTGCCACCGCAGTTCTTGCCACCGTCTCTGCCACGGTTCTCGCGTTTGGTCTCGATGGCGTTAAACAATCGATTCCGCTAAGGGATGGCTCAACCGTACACGTTTTTGAAAACGGGAAGATGGCGATGGAGGACAAGCTCGGCCGCGCAAGGTATATGTCGGATGGCGACGTCATGGAAACCAGCGACGGCCAGAAGATTACCATGCGCGGCAACGAAGTCGCGCGCTTGGATGCCCTGCTGAAGCAGGACTACATGAATTAAGGAGATCGAGATGACCCGCTATTTCAACCTGCTAGCTTCGGTCGCCGTGTCCTCGGCGCTTTTCATGACCGGGGCCAACGCCAGCGCACAAACCCAGGACCATGCCGGCCATGAGATGGCTAGTGCTACGCAAGATGCTGCCGATACGACGTTGTCGATTGGAGAAGTTAAGAAAGTCGACAAGGATACCGGAAAGCTGACGATCCAGCACGGGCCGCTGACCAACCTGAACATGCCCGGGATGACGATGGTATTCAAGACCCAGAACCCGTCTATGATCGAACAGGTCAAGGTCGGCGACAACATTCGGTTCCGCGCAGAGAATGTGAACGGCGGCTTGACTGTGACGCGCATCGAGACCGCCAAGTAACACCATAATGCCTTGACGGTCCCACGTCAGCAGCCGGGGCCGTCATCAAACAACTCACCTCTTTCGACCGGAACCTATCATGCCCACCAAACGTATCCTGCTGGCCAGCGCTTTCGCAATCGCTGCTGCAACGGCCACCCGCGCCCAAGCGCATGCCAAACTCGAATCTTCCGAGCCTCAAGCGGCCGCGGCGCTGGACGTTGCACCGAAGCAGATCCGTCTCAAATTCAACGAGGCATTAGAGCCCGCGTTCAGCAAAATCAAGCTGACTGACGCCAGCTATACGGAAGTGTCTCTACCGCCAGCGAAGGTCGATGCTGCCGATGCCAGCACGATGAGCGTCCCCGCGCCGGCCCTACGGGTCGGCAACTACCACGTGCAATGGTCAACCATGACCCATGACGGCCACAAGGCGAAGGGTGAGTTCGTCTTTACCGTCAAATGACGTCCGTGCCTAATCCACAGGCAAAAAAGCCGATTTCGTAGATTCAGTCCCATGCCTATTAAAGGCTCGCTTGCGGCTTCCGGACCCACGCCAGTTCTTACGCGGAAAGCGCAGTGCCCTTTCCCCGACAGCATCAGCCGTCATGTCAAATCAGGCGCGATGCCGCGTGTCTGCGGCACTGCCCAAGGCGCCTTCGTCTCCGCCAGCGCATCCTTGCCCGTGCGCTGGCAGATTCTCCTTTTCGGTAACGTGCACCAAAGAGCTTTTTGGCCTGAAAAAAGAAAGACATGCCTATCAAACATGTTCAATTTAGCCATACCGTGACTGTACTTGTTTTGGCCTGGGCCGTCGTCGGGTGCACCGCACCCAAGACGAGTTCTGATCAGCGCATGCATTCGATGGGCGCGCAGTCCAGCGGGACAACGGTCACTGGGAAACCGATGGGACACATGGATATGGATGCCATGTGCGACATGCACCGCAAAATGCAAGCAGCCTCCCCTGAGCAACGGCAAGCCATGCTGGATCAGCAGATGAAGGGAATGTCACCTGAAATGCGCCAACGCCATATGGAAATGATGCAGCATTGCAAGTAACCCTCAACAAGTGGCTTTCTGTCCGGCAAAGCGGAATGCGTGCCGGCAGAATTTTTCATGCCTATCTCCATATGCGGCACGCATTTATCATTGACCGATCCGATGAGTGATGACGCATCACGTATTGTGCCGCCGCTTCGACATAAGTCGAGCGAAAGCTTACGGATGAATTCTGTTGCGAAAAGAGCGATTTCAATCGTGCTGCATAGACAATGACTATGAATAAGATATTCTAGCCCGGCAGTATCGTTGTATATGTATGTTTGATTCTAATAGAAAACTATATATGGAGATGTTATGCGGAAAAATGTTTTCAAGCGCCTACTACTCGTCGCTGCTGTCGGCGCAGCATGTGCTTCGGTTGCCAATGTCGCCCTCGCGACCCACGCCTGGGTAACTACCACTGGGCGCGCACAACGCCGCAGTTCACTCTGAAACTCGGCAACAATCTCACGACCACTGCTTGGAAGTCGCGGCTGACTCAGGCGTCTGGCGACTGGAATGCCGGTAACAGCGCCGTCCTTACCGCCATCGTCACCGGCAGCACCACGAGCCAGACTTGCAAGATGGTGGCAGGCACCACCCAGGTTTGCAATTCGACATATGGCGCCAACGGCTGGCTAGGCCTGGCGTCGATCAACGTCAATGGCGACCATATCACCCAAGGTACCGCCAAGATGAACGACACGTATTTCAATACGGCGACGTATAACAACGTCAACGAGCGTGAACACGTGATGTGTCAGGAAGTGGCGCACACCTTCGGTCTCGATCACCAGTCCACCGATGGAAGCTCCCAGAACTCGTGCATGGATTACTTCTCCAACACGGGCGCGAACGCTGGCAGCACGGCAAGCACGAAGCCGAACGCCCATGACTTCGCCGAACTGAACACTATCTACGCGCACCTCGATTCCACTAAGACCATCGCCTCAGCCCCCGGACCGGTAGCATCGGCGGCAGCGCAGGGCAATGCTGATGTGGATATCACCGATGACCCGGCCAGCTGGGGTGCACTGATGAGGCAGTCGGCGAATGGCCGCAGCTCCACCTATCAGCGCTTCAACCAGGACGGTTCCATTACGCTGACCCACGTGTACTGGACCAACGAGGCCACCGCGCCTTGCCCAAGCTGCGATCACCGTCGAAACTACCGGTAGTTTTCAGTTTGATTGATTCTCCGTGGACCTGCATTATATAGGTCAGGCGAGGCGCCTATGCCTCGCCTTTTTTTTGAATCTTCACGATGTTTTCCCCGCAAGTTCGGGCCGTAACGCTCGAGTTGATGTTCCTTAATCCTAAAAAGGATTGCGCGGTCCAGCGTCTTCGCGCCAAGGAAACCTCGATTATCGAGAATTTCCTCCCGACGGTATGGCGGCACTTCGGACTACCGCAGCACCGCTTGAGTTGCAAATATCGCTTACTTGCTCGGGTGCTGCTGCAGCCAGGCGTCGAATTTCTTGATGTCTTTCTGTTGCGACGCGATGATTTTCTTGGCTTCCTTGAGCATTTCCTGGTTTTTGCCGGATTCAGCTTCCACTTTTGCCATGTCGACACCAGCCTGATGATGGGCACGCATCATCATCGCAAAATCGCGGTCGGTGTCGCCAGACATCTGCATATCATTCATCTTCTTCTGGTTTTCCTGCATCGCCATATGCATCTTCATGGAACCATCAGAACCCGTCGACTTGGTACTGCCATGTTGCATGCCTGCCATTGATTGGGCGACGGCAGGGTTGGCCACTGTCATGGCGGCCGAAGCCATCAGGAGGCTTGCGGTCAGCGAGCAGATGAACGAGTTTGTTCGGAAAATGGATTTAGTTTTCATGTTGTCTCCAAGGTTGATAAGGATATTGCGCAACGAACTGAATGCAAGAAAATTCGATCAGACGATGTACCAAGGACAAAGTACATAGGCCCAAGTCTGCAGAATAGGTTTACTCGGGGGTGCCTTCTGTGCGTTAGCAACCACAAAACGACGAAAAGCGTTACCGAGTAGCTAGTGAAGTGCATTCGGCAGTGCCGAGTATTGCGATACTCCCGGAGCATCGTTATCACTGGTGGTGGCCAATGTCAACTTAGGAAAATTCCAGACGGAGCCAGTATGCGTTTAAAGCCAACAGTTATTGCAGTTATGCAATCATCGCTCGCCGCGTATCGTGTTTCAAATTTCTGTACCTTGCTTTAGAATAACTTGCAAGGCTGTTATCCTATTATTTTTTTAGCTTCGGAACTGCACAGTGGCTACGCTAACCGACATTAATAAAACCCCCCTATCGGGTTACACATATATCGACGCACTACTCGACGTCGGACCAGACTGGAATTACCTTACACCGATTGTCAACACGATCTTTTACACCTTTTCTGTTGATTCAGGGAACGAGAACAACGTTTATGGGCAGCGGCCCTTTAGCTACGCCCAGCAAACGTATACAAGATCGGCGCTCGCTTATGTTTCCGAAATCACCGGAATCAAAATAGCCGAAACATCGTCCGGAGAACAAGCGCAGATTCATTTCGCCTCTAGAGATATTAGCGGAGCAATGACAACCGGCTTAACGAGCTGGAACTCGAGTATTCTTTATACAACAAGTGACGACTTGGTCGGCTATGGGACCAACGCTTACGTATATCTGGACAATGCGGAGTGGTATGCCGAAAATTCGAATCTTGCGCCTGGTGGCGCAGGGTATCAGACGCTCCTCCACGAACTGGGCCACGTGTTCGGCTTGAAGCATCCCTTCGAAGGGGCTATCACGCTGCCGTTTGCGTTGGACTCGACAGCGAACACGCTGATGTCATATTCGAACAACGGTGGTCCCTACACCACATTCAGTCAATACGACCTTGCTGCGCTCGACTGGCTCTACGGCCGTGACGGATTACGCGGCGCGCTCGGCATTAATTCGGTTAACGGTGGCAGGTATCTGAGTGGCACCGCACTCTCTGAAACTCTGACTGGAACAAATTCAGACGACAAACTCGAGGGAAACGCAGGTAACGACACGCTCAACGGCGGCTCCGGAGTCGACACAGCTGTATTCAAAGCGGCGAGTGCTGTATATAAATTCGCCCTTCTAGATAATGGCGCTGTCGTGGTTACTGATACGAGCGGAGTGGACGGCCGCGACGTTATTTTCTCTATCGAAAACGCTCAATTTAGTGACGGGATGTTCTCGGTAAAGGATTTGATAAACCAAGCGAACGTCGCACCGCTACCCGCTGGCGGCTTAACACTCTCGGGGACACAAGGAAATGATACGTTTTTAGCGACCGATGGTAGGGTTCTCATCAATGGAAGCGATGGCCTTGACAAACTCGTCTACAACGCTCCCCAAGCCAATTATATTTTTTCACGATCCGGAACCAGCTTTATTGTGAGCGACACCACTGACTCAAGTAAAACAAGCGTGTTGAACGGCATCGAACGTCTCGTATTCAGTGACATCAGTGTAGCATTAGATATTAACGGTAGCGCAGGGCAAATTTACCGGCTGTATCAAGCTGCCTTCGACCGCGAACCAGATCTTTCGGGCTTGGGCTTTTGGATCAACGCAATGGATCACGGAGTATCACTCGTCGATGTCGCTGAAAATTTCATCAGCAGCCCGGAGTTTTCGGATCGTTATGGCGCCAATCTGAATGACGTGGCGTTTGTTAACAATCTTTATCATAACATTCTCGGACGGGCGCCAGAACAAGCGGGATTTGACTACTGGCTTAACGTCTTGCAGGAAGGAAAAGCGGCATGTGATGCCGTGCTAACAGGATTCAGCGAAAGTCTAGAAAATCAAATATTGATTACAGGCACCATTGTTGACGGGATTATGTACCTGCCGTATGCCGTATAATTTAATCGGCAACGTTCGACGATACCACTTGCTAGTATCGAATGTAGTTCCAGCATTGAAGCGAACAAGCTTTAGGCCGGTAGTGAGCAAGGTTGACCAGCCCATCATATCGCCTCGTAAATGTTTGGCAGAGGAGATACACGATCGGTCAAATTACAGATCCATTGCAAGTGCGCCAATTAAGTCAATGTAAATTTATCGAATGCCGCAGACTGGGTTGCGGCAATCGGTACAGGCCTCAGCAACTTCGTCGAACGATCAGGCCCACTTGATGCACGCCGGTTTAAGATCGGCATGACCTCGTCTCCTGACGGACTGGCAAGCTTCACGCCGTCGTCCTTCCAAACGAAACTTGGTCTTGTTGGGCTGTGAAGGTAAGCCTCACTTATCAACGTGCCGTAACGCCGCGCCGCATATTTACTTTTTGTCGTCGTGTTGATGCATTGACCCGCTACCCACCTTTTCTTTGGTACCTGCAGGGTTCCCGGCCGGAGAGGATTTGCCATTGTGCTCCATCGATTCCATTTCTTCGTCGGGAGGTGCCTTGTCCACGATTTCCCGATAAGCCTGCGGGCTAAGGTCGGGCAACTTGCTTACAAATGCAACAATGCTCCAAATCGTTGCATCGTCATGGCCGATCCCCCAAGCTGGCATTGCGCTCATCTTAATACCGTGCTTTGTCACCCAGAACACAACGCGTGGATCGATACGGACTTTCGAAAGGTCGGGTGGACGGGGATACAGTCCCGGCCTGATCTCTGAATTGCTGTTGCCCGGTGCAAGATGGCATTGTGTGCACATAGCAGCGTATTGGCCAGCGCCCTTTAGAATCAGCTGCTGGTCGGAAAGGTTGGGCACCCTTATTTCGGCCGCATGCCGCTCGATGGAACGTTCGCGCAAGGTTTCAATGAGTGTTGTCGTGAGGCGCCAGTGCGGATGGTCCGCACCAATGTTATACCATCCAGCATAAATATAAATTGCTGCGATCATAATGCCGACAACAGCGGCGCCAACAAGAAGTGCAAAGGGTCGGGCTAGATTTTTCATAGATTTTTCTTATACCTCGATTAATCAGGTCTTATGGAACTTTACTTCTGCAAGCCGTCCGTCCGAAGCCGGCCGTTGAAGTGGCGCCGGAAACACCTCCACGGCGCCACAATGCCTCACTACGATACATCCGGGTGGAATCAGAAGTCCTGGTCCTTGCGCTTGTCTCCGGTCGCTGGGACGAAGCCGCAATCAGAATACTTTTTGCAAAGCATTTCGCGCATGTCATTGATTCCGTTTTTCTGGGACACAACGATGTCCTCGCAATAGCGCTGCAGCTCACCGTGCGCGATGTCGCTCTTTATCTGGCAGGACAGGCTTGGCGACAATGCGCTCAGATGATGGTTGCTGAACGAGCGTAGGAAGGTCTGATTGAACTGCGCGCCGGCCGGGGTGCTTTCGAGCATTGCGATCATGCGCTGCCCATCGGCTGTCAGCTGGGGTTCGTGTTGCATCCCGTACCATTCACGAAGCATGCGCTGGGCTTTCATGATCTCCTCCCGTTGGGCACGGTTAGCCTGGCGTGACATCGAGCGGATCTGATCGTCGCTGGCCTTGGCCACTGTCGCGGCGTAACCCGGGGTCGGCGACGTGCCCTCGGCCGGATTGTTGACCGGCGCATTGCGTTGCGTGTCCGTCCCCGCCGCTAGTTCCGTCATCCGTAATGCCGAGTAATGGTGGTCGATGATGAATACGAGATAGTTCTTCTCGAAGTTCGCGGTCGCACCGCGGCCAGGACCGTTGGCGGATGCCCCGGCAGCGATCGCCGCTAGCGCCAGACCGGCAAAGGCCCGCGTGGCCATGGACCGGAAGCGCGATACCGGCGCTGCAGCCTGAGTGAAACGAAGATTGTTACGGTTCATTTTTCTCTCCAATGTGGTTGTCATGCCGTGGTTAAGCCGTAGTCGTCCGGCGCGATCGCCGCGTGCGCCGCCCTGCCAGGGCCGCTACGCCGAGCCCGCCTAGTAGCATCGACCAGGTCGCCGGCTCGGGCACCGCAAGAACGACGTTATTGGCCGTTGCCCAGTACACCGTGCCGTCGTTCTCCATGTTCTGGAAGGACACTGAAGTAAGCGGATGGTCGGACAGGAACGCGACGAACGAGTCCTGTGCAGCATTTGACAGCGTGAACGTTTCGCTATCCGCGCCCGACACGGCGCTCAGCACGACCGTGCGGCCAGGCATGAAGGAACCGAATGAATCGGTGCCGAAGAAGTTTCCGCCGAAGCCGAACACGCCGGGAGAGAACGCGTTGAAGCTGATGACGTCGCTGGACATTGTCCCGGTCAGCCAGATGTCGCTGCCGCTCCCCGACGGATAGAATCCCCCGTCACTGGGCCCGGCGGTTACCTGGTAGCTGTAAGCGCCAGCCATGCGATTGAGCGCGCCTGCGGTTTCCTTCATCGTTAGATCGTCGAAGGTGTCGGTGGCGGAGCCTGACATCGCTTTAAGGAAGGCGGCCCGGTCGGTAAAGACCGTGATGTCTGCATGTGCCGCGGATGCCGCCACCATGACGGCACAACCGGCAAGCAGCTTGCGTGTGAGAGATAGCCTGGATTTCATGTTGCAGTTCCTTTCGTATGCGCCGTTCCGCTTCTTGCGGAGCCGGCATTATTGTTGCGAACGCAAACTCAAACGTGATTCCCGCCGGCGAATCCTTAAACCGCCACTCCTGCCCCCATCTTGCGGCACTCTTCAGCACAGCGCCGGCATGCGGCGGCACATTGCTGGCAGTGCTGCGCCTGGTGCTTGCCGCACTCGTCGCCGCAGGCTTGGCATACCTGGGCGCAGATCTGGCAGAGTGCTCCGGCGAACTCGCTGCCCCTGGCCATGAAGCCAGCAGCCAGGCGGCAGATCTGGGCGCAGTCCATGTCGAGCGCGATGCAGCGCGCCATCATCTTGACGTCGTCTTCCTGGAGGCAGGCGGTCGAGCACTTGTCACAGGCGTCGGCGCAAGCGTTGCAGGCCT
>Ga0209023_10001846_pt1 | contig 27564 bp, 25 predicted proteins | sample LakOneMetagenome_FD_187468 | JGI IMG/M metagenome (GOLD analysis project Ga0209023, IMG submission 187468) | Freshwater and sediment microbial communities from Lake Erie, Canada (SPAdes) (version 2) | ecosystem: Environmental > Aquatic > Freshwater > Lentic | place: Lake Erie, Canada...
TTGGTTGGGTGTGGCGGTGCAGCGACGACGGACCCGTGGGCGCTGCGTCTTCAGGCCAGCGCGGCGCGCGGGGCGGGCGCAGCACCCAGCGCCAGGTCGTTCAGCGCCTGGCGCGCGGCCTGCTCGAACGGTGTGTGCGGCTCGTCGCCGATCAGCGCACGCAGGCGGGTGTTGTCCAGCCGGTGGGGCTCGTGGCGCAGGTAGCGCATGGCGGCCAGCGACGCCAGCATGGGCATGAACAGACCCGCCACGCGCAGCAGCGTCCAGTTCAGCCGCGCCACACGCAATGTGCCGGTATCCGGCAACCAGCCGCGCTCTGCCGCCATGGCCGACAGGCTGTGCAGCCAGGGCTGCGCGTTCACGGTGTAGCCGCCAAAGTGCAGGCAGTCGAACGCGGCCAGCCGGTGGCGCTCCTCGGCGACGCGCACCAAGGTGGCCGCCAGGTCAGGCAGGTACGCCCAGGGAGTGGCCACGTCCAGCGGGCCGGGCCAGGTGACGCGGCCCCGGTGCAGGTCCTTGGCGATGGACTGGTCGAGCCAGCCGCTGGCGCCGCAGCCAAAGAAGTCGCCCGCACGCACCACCACGGCCCGCATGCGCCCGCCCTGCGTAGCGGCGGCCAGGCGCTGCTCCATCGCCACGCGCACCAGCCCTTTGCCGCCAGCGGCCGCCTGGGGCGTGTCTTCGCGCAGCACGGCGGGCATGCCCTCGCCAAAGTTGTAGACGTTGCCCGGCAGCATCAGCGTGGCGCCCAGCTGTTGCGTAACATCAATGGCCGCGTCCAGCAAGCCGAGCGCCTGCAGGCGCCATGCCTTGTCCGTGTACGCGGGGCTGATCGCATGCACCACCACCTGCGCGCCGCGCGCCTGGCGCAGCAGCTCCGCCGTGTCGTGCACCGCCACCGGCATCCACCACACGCCGCCGATCGCAGGCAGCGCTTGGCCGCCCGCGCCGGGCCGCACCTGCGCCAGCACCTGCCAACCGGCCTGGGCAAAGGCGCGTGCAGCGGCCAGCCCCAGGCGGCCGCGCGCGCCCAGGATCAGCACGGTGGGTGCATCAGCGGAGGGGGCGCTGGGTGTGGCGGTATTGACGGAGGTAGTGGTGCGGGTGGTCATCGAAATCTCCATGAACAAGAAAGGATGAGCCGATTGTGAAAATGCGCAGCCAACTACACAATTGCCTAACTTGCCATAGCAGCAATTCATTTATGAATAACAAAACACCGCCCAATCGGAGCACGCTACCGCCATGAATCAGACCTTCGACTGGAGCCTGGTGCAGTCCTTCCTGGCCGCGCTGGACCAAGGCAGCCTGCTGGGCGCAGCCCGCGTGTTGAAAGCCAGCCAGCCCACCATCGGCCGCCACATCGCCGAGCTGGAGTCGCAACTGGGTGTGGTGCTGTTCGAGCGCACCGGCCGCGGCCTGCTGCCTACCGCCACGGCGCTGCAGTTGGCCGAATCCGCCCGCGCCATGGAGGCCGGCGCCCACCAGCTGGCGCGCAGCGTGTCGGGCGCCGAGGCCGGCGTGAGCGGCACCGTGCGCATCACCGCCAGCCAGCCCGTGGCCTGCGTGCTGCTGCCGCCCGTGCTCGCGCGCATGCGCCAGGCGCTGCCCGACGTGCAGGTGGAACTGGTGTCCAGCAACGAGGTCACCAACCTGCTGCGCCGCGAGGCCGACATTGCCCTGCGCATGGTGCGCCCCGACCAGGCCAGCCTGGTGGCCAAGCGCATCGGCGCCGTGAAGCTGGGCGCATATGCCCACCGCGACTACCTGCGGCGCAAAGGCACGCCCCGCCAGCCGTCAGACCTGCTGCAGCACGAGCTGATCGGCAATGATCGGCATGAGGACATCCAGCAAGGCTTCGCCGCCATGGGCTACCCGGTGGACCGCCAGCGTTTTGCCTTCCGCACCGACGACCTCATCGCCTGCTGGGAGGCCGTGCGCGCGGGCCTGGGCGTGGGCTTTGTGGGCGACTACATGGCACGCACCGATCCGAACGTGGTGCCCGTGCTGCCCATGCTGCCCCTGCCCGAACTGCCCATCTGGCTCACGGTGCACCGCGAGATCCGCACAAGCCGCAGGATTCGTGCGGTGTATGACTTTTTGGCGCGGGAGGTGCCGGAGGCGTTGGGTTGACGGTGGTGGAGGGAGGCCGTGGGGTGAGTGAAACGTGAGAAGTGGTGGATGGGTCGCGGATGGCAGAATCCGGCCAGAACCGGACATCCAATATGACTCATCGTTTCGCTGTGGATTTCAACGAACTCCTTGAGAGCGATCTCATCATGCTGTCCCAGACTGATCTCCGGAAGGAGATCGAAGGCTCGCTCGTGCTGCTTGTTGATGGTCTACCCATTGAGGTCCAACAAGAAAGTCTCTATGACGACGGCACGCACGAAGTGCTGTTTGCTCGCGGAGTCGTTGAAATCAACTCAACGGGCACCTGGTCTCACGTCAAGTGGTGCTGTCGATTTGACTCTGAGGGTGTCTACGACATCGCAGATCAATAATGCATGCTGCAGGCATTTTCGGCATGCCATGCGTTGGCTCAATTCGGCCAATTGCTGACCTTCGGTCACGTCGCTCAGTTCGCGAACACTCTAAGGTCGTCCACCTCCTAGACCGGCTACAGTCGGCATCATGGCCATTTGCGAACTGACCAAAAGCTCAGTTAGAGCAATAAAGCATCTGGCCTTGGCGTAAAAATAGATTGGTAGAACATGGGAGCGCGTCCAATGCAACGGAAGAAGCTAGCGCCTGCGCTGATAGCTGCCTGGCTAGCGCTTTCCTGCCTTTACGTGGGCGCAATGCCAATTCGAGAAAAACTGATCACGCTGGACGACGCGAAGATGGCGCGATTGCGCGCCGCCATTGTGTCGCCGCGTCCAGATGCTCTGGTCACGGTCACCGGGATCTATGTGGACGACCTTGGCGGCCATCCGAGCAACCCGCGGGCCACATTCGAGACGGACGCATTCGATACGGGGCCAGGGTACCGCCGCCATCGCATGGGGTCGTGTCACTTGGCGCAAAGCGCAAACTGGTCCTGTGACTACCGCGACAGGTTGACGAGGGTCATCAGCGACATGACCATCACCGCCAGCCTGCCCACCGACATGCCTACGGAGCTTGTGATCCGCGTCCTGGAGTTCGCCGTGCCCCTGATCAATCAGGGCATCCGGTCAGAGCGCGAATTCTCAGTGCATGAATTTCGCGACGAAATCTCCATCAGTTTTGGATCGGGCTGCTCTACGTCAATGAAATTTCGGCGAAAACGCGAAACGTTCGAGAAGATTCCAATGCAGTTCCAGGAGGGGGTCGTCTGCCACTGAGTTCTTGGCCGGTTGAATCATTGAACTGTACGCGTCGGAAAAGAGATGACCAAACATCCGCTTCGGGCCCCGAAGCCGACCCAGCATCAACCTTCACTACACCAGGCTGAAGAAAGCGGCTCAACCTCGCAGTAGGCTCTCAAATATCTGTCGGCTTGCTCTTGAGAGACACCTACCAGGAGCGTGGCATAAGAATCCCAGCACACGACCTCGAAGCAAGCCCCCGGCAACTGCGTACAGACGTCGGGAGGTCTCCAAAAGCTGGTGTTTCCGTCAGCGCTTGGGCTGGTGCCCACCTCAACACGCACTCCAGGCGGGAAGGCGCTGAATACAGCCCAGATGAACTGTATCGGCTCTTTGAGGAGAGCCAACGCAAGCTCGGTACCCGTCATCCAAACATCACCTTCACTGAAAACCGGGATCGACGCGTTAGTTTCAACGTCGCTCACGTACCAGTCGTACGCCCGCGGGTCCACTCCCATAGCGATAAATGTCGCGGCCATGTCCGTAAACCACGGAATTTGCTCAGATTTTTCGAGAATGAGGTTCATGCAAATGTGAGTGCTCATGCAATGAACATTTCGAACGGGTTTTCGTCTCTGAACCCGAGGTCGATGTACTGACCATTGTCGGCATCTGGCCCCCAGCAGGCTCAGAAGGATTCGGTCTGAAAGTCGTAGAACACCGACTGAGGGTCGTCCCTGACGACAAACCAGACTTTACGGATGCCACCAGAAAGTCCAACGGCACTTGCTCGAAATTCTTCCAGTAGCACTGCTTGCTCCACAGGCTCGTCGAGACTTGCATTGACGAAACGAATCGCAGCATTACCTGCAGGCAATACAGCGTGGGTCAAAGATGCCCTAAAGATGTGGGTAACCGTTTGAGATGTGGTGGAGAGCATGGCAAGGCGCAGTGGCAAGCAATTCCAATGGGGGCTACCGGCCGATAGTCAACATCGAGGCGGTGAACGGCTCTCGCACGACCCGGCCGGAACCGACGACCAATGGGCCTTCCAGGACATCGAAATGGGTACCGACCACCAGTGCGGAGTAATCGACTTCGGGGTCATACATCAATGCGGCAACGGCACGGACTGTCGATCCAGGGCTCGCGGGCGGGCCATCAACAAATGAGACGCCGAGGTACTCGCCGCCTTTCACGCGCAGGTGCGGGCGATAGACACCCCCCGTCAACACGGGCATCTTTGCACGCCCCACGATGGTCAATTCCACTTCAACAAAACGTCTCGACATGCGTCAGCTCCTGGCATTCAGCAGCATGCTACCAACCGCTTAAATCGCCCCTCCGCCATTTCGCCTCTGCCTGTGGCTGCGTGCCAGTTGGCCGGTTAGCTACCGCAAAAGAATAGAAACTTACTCCCCCTCCCGCTTCGGATTCCCCCGCACCACAAAGTGCCGCGAGAACCCCACCGGCCGACTCACACCGGTCGGCTCCGACCACAGCGGAACCCGAAAGCCAGGCTCCGCCAGCACCTGCACGCTCCAGTCCGTATCGCCGATAAAACGAAACCGCAGCGTGTCCGGCTCGGGCGACGGGAGCAGCGAGAACGAGCCCGTGGAATACATCGCCCCGAGCGTTGCAGTGTCGATGCACTGCAGGTCCGCATCGAGCAGGTGGATATGCAGGAATTCTTCCGCCGGGACGTCGTCGGTCGTCAGCAGCAGCGTAAAGCCTTGCCACTGCGCAGCCGCCTCCAGCACCGCGCCGGGCACGTGGCGGCCGGTGGGCTGGCCGTTGCGCAGGATGTGGCAGTGGGCGGGTTCGTCGTCGGGGCGGCCCGCCAGGCGCTCGACCGACAGCTCTTGGGGTGTGAGCAGGTGCATGGGGGCCACGCCTTACCAGAAGTAGTCCACGCCGAAGGCCGCCAGCGCGCCGCCCACAAAAGCACCGACGGTGACGCACACAGGCGCCCCGGGGCCGCAGGCCAGGCCGGCCAGGGCGCCGCCGGCGATGCCGCCGCCAATGCCGGCACCGGTGACGGCCACTTCGCGGCGGGCGGCGCCGGCCTTGTCTTCGGCCTTGGCGATGGAATACACGGACAGGGCGATCGACAGCACCAGCAGGCCACGGCCTGCGCGCGAGAGGTTGCGCATGGTGGCGGTCACGCGGGGGTTCGACGTGCCGGCCGATTTGACGATCTCGGCATACACCGCGTTCTGCTGGGTGGTGGAGAGCCGGCCGAAGTCCGCACCGGCGCCGTGCAGCTGCTGCGTCTTGCGCGCGATGAGTTCGTTGAGCGTCTTGCCTTCGCGCTTGAGCCGCTCGGCCATCGCGCGGCCTACCGGGGTGCTGCGGCCGCGGATGACTTCCATGATGGCGTTGCGGGCCTCCTGCGCTTGCTGGGCGGCCTGCGCCCAGGTCATGCGCCCGCTGCTCACCTGCCCGCGCAGCTCGTTGGCCATCGCCTGGATCTGCATCGAATACGCCTGGCGCGCGGTGGCGTCGATGGTCAGGTGCGTGCCGGCGTTGGCGATCTCGAACTCCAGCGCCCGGATCGCGGAGTCAAAGGCGGTCTTGTCGTTGTCCTGCACTCGGTGCTCCTCGTGGTTGGATAGATGGTGCGGCGATGGCGGCCAGGCCGAACCCTGCGCGGCGTGCGCTGGCAGGCAACCCCCTGGCGTTTTAAACGGAGTGGGCGAACATGCCCCTAGGGCGCTCCCCGAAAATCGTTACAAGAAGTGGCTGCAACGACGGCGTCACACCCCCTGAATCCACCACTGTCTGCCGCCCCGGGCCTGCTAGCATCCGGCACCCGATCCACACCCCTCTGAGGAGCCTGCGATGCCCAGCCCCACCGCGTTGCGCCCACGCGCTTTTGTCGTCCACCGCGCGTTGTGGATGGCCTGCTTCGTCAGCGGGGTGGGCGTGTTGCCCGCCGCCATGGCGCAGGACGCGCCACGCCCCGTGGCCGGCGACACATCACGCATCGCCCGCGTCACCGTATACCCCGGCAGCGCTACTGTGGAGCGCGTGGCACGCGTGCCCGCCGGCGCGCGCAGCCTGACCATTGGCTGCCTGCCCGCATCGATCGACGCGCAGAGCCTGCAGATCAGCGCTGACCCCGCCGTGCGCGTGGGCGAGTTCAACGTGCTGACCGAAGACCGCGATGTGGCCACCGCCTGCGCGAGCCCGCTGGACGGCCGCATCCGCGAGCTGGAGGACCAGATCGCCGGGGTGAAGGCCGAGGCGTCAGCACTGCAGCTGGTGGACGGCTACCTGCGCGGCGTGGCCGGTGTGGGTGGTGCGACGGCGGGTGATGAAGCGGCTGCGGCCACACCGGCCACCGCCACCACCACCCGCATCGCCAGCCCCACGCCCGCCCAGATCACGGCCACGGCCGAGGTGCTGCGCAAGTCCGGGCAGGACGCGTTTGCGCGCGCGCACCAGCTCAAGCGCAAGCAAGAGGCGCTCGAACTCGCCTTGAAGCCCCTGGTGGCCGAGCGCGACCGCGTGGCCGGCCAGCGCGCGCGCGTGGTCACGGTGAGCATCAACCTGGCGGCCGAGCGCGACGCCGAGTTGCGCCTGTCCTACCAGGTGCGCGGCCCGGGCTGGCAGCCCACGTACCGCGCCACGCTCGACAGCGCCAAGTCGAGCGTGCTGCTGGAGCGCCAGGCGCTGGTGGCGCAAAACAGCGGCGAGGACTGGGCGGGCGTGCAGCTCATCCTGTCCACCGGCCAGCCCGGCCGCGCCACGCAGGGCCGCCTGCCCCGCGCGTGGACACTGGACGTGGCGCCACCGCCGCAGCCCATGGGTGCTGTGGCGCCTGTCATGGCGATGGCTGCGCCCGCGCCGGCAGCCTCTCCTGCACCGCTGGCACGCGCGCGCATGGCCGAAGAAGCCATGCCCAGTTTCGACGTGAGCTCCATCGACAAGGGCTTTGCCACCGAGTTTGCGGTGCCGCAGCGCATCACCGTGCCGTCCAGCGGCCAGCGGGTGACGCTGGCGCTGGGCAGCCAGACGGCGCCCGCCACGCTGATCACGCGCACGGCCCCTGCGGTGGAAGAAGCCGCCTACCTCATCGCGCAGATGGCGCAGCCTGCGGGCGTGTGGCCGGCGGGCACCGTGGGGCTGTACCGCGACGGCGCCTTTGTGGGCACCGGGCGCATAGACTTCGCGGCGGCCAGCGCCGGCGCGCCTGCGGGCAGCACCAGCCTGTCGTTCGGCCGCGATGAGCTGGTCGCCGTGCGTGCCGAGGCTGTGCAGGACCTGACCGGCAGCACCGGCTTCACCGGCTCGCGCACCGAGCGCAAGACGCGCCGCACCTACAGCGTGGACAACCGCCACAAGACCGCCATCACGCTGCAGGTGCTGCACGCGGCGCCGGTCTCGCGCAACGAGAAGATCGAGGTCGAGTCGCGCTACCAGCCCCAGCCCGCGGACATGGCGTGGGACCGCACGCCCGGCACCGTGGCCTGGCAGCAGAGCCTGGCGGCCGGTGCCACGGCACAGTTCAGCGCCGAGCACACCATCCGCTACCCCAAGGACGTCCAGCTTCAAGAACGGCAGTAACGCGACGGCCGCTGCGATTACGGCGCCACAGCATCCAACCAGCCGCCGGAGCGCACCGGCGCCGCTGGGTGACAATCCGAGGGCAGGCACCACGACGGGCCTGCCCTTTCTTTTTTTGCCGCCCACATGCCCTCCGCCCCAGACGCCCTGCGCCCCACCGTGCGCTTCTTGCTCGCCCACCCGGCCCACTTCATCGCGCTGGGTTTTGGCGCGGGCCTCTCGCGCAAGGCGCCGGGCACCGTGGGCACGCTGTGGGCCTGGCTGGCCTATCTGGTGCTGCAGCCGTGGATGCCGCCGTGGCGCATGGGCCTGCTGATCGCCGGCGGAACGCTGGTGGGCTGGTGGGCCTGCACCACCGCTGCGCGCAACCTGCGCGTGGCCGACCCGGGCAGCATCGTGTGGGACGAGATCGTTGCCTTCTGGCTGGTGCTGTGGCTGGCCATGCCCATGGGGTTCTGGGGCCAACTGACAGCGTTTGCGCTGTTCCGCTTCTTCGACGCGGCCAAGCCCGGGCCCGTGGGTTGGGCTGATGGCCTGTTCAAGGGTTTTGGCTGGCGCGGCGGCTGGGGCATTCTGTTCGACGACTTCGTGGCGGCGTTTTGCACGCTGCTGGTCATTGCGCTGTGGCGCTTCTGGTGAACCGCCGCGGTGGCCCCGCGGCGCTGCATCTGTACCGCGCCGCCGGTTTGTGGCAGCCTTGTGGACTTGCCGACAGGCGCTGCGGAGACTCCGATGACCATGACGTCACTATCAAAAAGTGAGCTGCTAGCGCTTGACAGTACAGCGCTAGAGGCCAATTTGACGCAACTCTCGCTGCGCCTGCTGCAGCAGCGCCACATGCTGGCCACGGCAGAGAGCTGCACCGGCGGCATGATCGCCGCGGCCTGCACGGACCTGGCGGGCTCGAGCCAATGGTTCGAGCGCGGCTTCGTCACCTATTCCAACGACTCCAAAGCCGACATGCTGGGCGTGCCCGCCGCGCTCATCGAGCAGCACGGCGCCGTCAGCGAAGCCGTGGCGCGCGCCATGGCCGACGGCGCGCTCACTCACTCGCAGGCCCAGGTCAGCCTGGCCGTGACCGGCGTGGCCGGCCCCACGGGCGGCAGTGACGAGAAGCCGGTGGGCACCGTGTGGTTCGCCTGGTGCGTGGCCGGCGAGACCCACAGCGAGGTGCAGCACTTTGCAGGCGACCGCGGCACCGTGCGGGCGGCCACGCTGCGGTATGCGGTGCAACGGTTGTTGGCGCATCTGCTGGCCTGAGCGCGTAGCCCGTAGCCCTGTAAAGGTCCACGCGACCCTGAGCGCGGTGGCTTGGAGACGGCGGTGAGCTGCGGCAGGAAAAACGCGAGAGGGCCCTGGCCCGGTAGCGCTCAGCCCTGCTCCAGGCCGTCACCCTCCTCAGTCCCTCTCAGCCCCTCTCAACCCCTCTCAGCCCCTCTCAACCCCTGTCGGCCCCCATCCGGTCGATCAGCACACCGCTGGCTTCATTGAGCCCCAGCACCTGCACCGTGCAGCCGTGGTGGCGCAGGCGCTCCGCCACCTTGTCGAGCGCGGCCACGGCGGTGATGTCCCAGAAGTGGGCGTGCGTGACGTCGATGACCACGGCACGGCCCTCTGCGCCCAGCACGTCGAACGCCTCGATGAATGCGTCGGCCGAGGCGAAGAACACTTGGCCCGTCACGCGCCAGGTGCGCACGCCGGTGGCGTCGTCGTCGTGCACCTGCACCGCCAGCATGCGCGACACCTTGAACGCAAAGAACACGCCGCTAAGCAGCACGCCCACGGCCACACCCGCCGCCAGGTTGTGCGTGGCGATGGTGACCACCACCGTGGCCAGCATCACCGCACTGGACAGGCGCGGGTGCCGCACCAGCGCAGTGAGCGACTTCCAGTCGAAGGTGGATGCCGACACCATCACCATGATGGCCACGAGCGCGATCACCGGCACCCGGGAGACCCAGTCTTTCAGCGCCACCATGAGGATGAGCAAGAACACGCCCGCGAACAGCGTGGACAGCCTGCCGCGCCCGCCGTACTTCACATTGCCCACGGCCTGGCCGATCATTCCGCAGCCCGCGATGCCGCCGAACAGGCTGGCCGCAATGTTGGCCACACCCAGGCCCGCGCACTCGCGGTTCTTGTCGCTCGGGGTATCGGTCATCTCGTCGACCACGGCGGCCGTCAGCACCGATTCGAGCAGGCCCACCATGGCGATGGCCAGGGCCGGCAGCAGGATGATGCGCAGCGTGTCGAGCGACAGCGGCACGCCGGGCCAGCCGAACACGGGCAGGGAGTCCGGCAGCTTGCCCAGGTCCGCCACCGTGGGCAGCTGCACGCCCAGGCTTTGCGCCAGCAGGGTCAACGCCACGACGCAGATCAGCGGCGACGGCACGGCGCTGAGCGCAGGCAGCCGCAGTACGCCGCCCAGCCAAGGCAGGCCGTAGATGATGGCCAGCCCCAGCGCCAGCATGGCCCAGGTGGCCACGCCCTGGCCCTGCAGGTGCGGCAGCTGCGCGGCAAAGATCAGCACCGCCAGCGCGTTGACGAAGCCGGTACGCACCGAGCTCGACACAAAGCGCATTAGCACGCCGAGCTTGAGCAGCCCGAACACCAGTTGCACCAGCCCCGCCAGCAAGCCCGCCGCCAGCAGGTAGCCCAGTCCGTGCGACTGCACCAGCGGCGCCGCCACCAGCGCCACCGAGCCCGCGGCGGCCGACACCATGGCCGGCCGGCCGCCCACGAAGGCGATCACCAAACTGATGACGAACGAGGCGAACAGCCCCACCGACGGATCGACCCCCGCGACGAACGAGAACGCGATGACCTCGGGGATGAGTGCAAACGTGGCGACGGCGCCTGCCAGCAATTCGCGCGGAATGCTGGGCGCCCATTCGGCGCGCAGGCGTTGCAAGGAAACAGAGAGGTGGTGGGCCATGAACAAAAAAGCCCCGGAGCGCACTGCGCACCGAGGCCTCGACAAGGAGGAACGGCAATACCGAAGAGGTGCCGATTATCCGCGCTTGCGGCGCATGCCGTTGAGGGCCGAGGCGGCCATGGCCAGCACCAGCAGGATCAGGCCCCATTCGCTGAGGGTGGGAATACTGGCGGCCGCCACAGGCGCGCCCAGCACGTTGAGCACCGCGGATGCCGTCAAGAGGGTGGGAAAACCGCTGTCGAGCAAGGTCACCGGTGACAGCGTGTGGCTGCCCAGCACTGCGCCTTGTATGCGGACGGAAACGACGCACCCGAATGAACGGGGTCCCATGAACGCCCCGTCGTACACCGTGGTGGTGTTGGCGTTGGCCAGTTGTACCGTGGTGGAGCCTGGCACTGCCGTGATGGTGGGGAGCAGCGGCCCGGGCACAGGACCACAATCGGTGGCGGCGCCGTTGGGCGTGGCGACGACCAAGCCTGCAGGCAATGTGGTCGTGAAACCGAGGTTGCGAGAGCTATCGTAGGCGGTCAGCGTGTACGTCAGTGTGGAGGTGCCATTGATCGGCACGCTCACCGGGTTGAACACCGTGCCGAAGGTGCCTGCGGCGCCCGCATGGGCGGCGGATGCCACCACCCACCCTGCCAGCACGGCACCGATCTTCCACCCACATTTTTTGATCATTTGAACAGGTCAATCCACGGACATTGCAAGGCATGGCTGGCACCGCACACCGTCTGCCAGCGGCCGCGCTCTACAGGGCCTTGGTGGCCCCGAGCCTGTGTGTTTCGGTGCTTATCACCGTGTTCGCGACTCTAGTGGGGCTGTCTGCGCAAACCTTGCCAAAGCTTGCCTTCGCCGGGCAAGCCGGCAAACGCTGCACAGGACCGGGCAAGGCCGGTCAAGGCCCGCTTACCGGATGTGCATGCCCATGCACAGCCGATAGCCCCTGCCGCGCAGGGCACGGATGGGGGCGGCTGGGGCACCGTGCGCCACGAGCTTGCTGCGCAGGCGGGAGACCAGGACTTCGAGCTGCGCCTTGCCCTGCTCGTCCACCGATTTGTCGAGCTGCTCGAGCGCCTGGAAAATTTCCAGCGTGTGGTCCGGGGCCAGTACCAAGGCGCGCAGCAACGTGGCTTCGGCGCTGCGCAAGGCCAGCGGGCCCAGCGGCGTGTGCAGGCGCTGCGCCGCGGTGTCGAGCGTGAAGTCGGCAGGATGGGCCGCAGCGCTGTGCCGCACGCGGTGCGCCAGCGCCAGCACGGCGGCCCGCAACTCTTCGGGCGCAGTGGGCTTGATGAGGTAGAGGTCGGCGCCGTGCTCGTAGCCCGCCACTTTTTGCTCCACGGCACGCAGCGCCGTGACCATGATGATGCCGATGCCGGGCTGCACCCGGCGAAGCCGCTGGGCCAGGCTCAGGCCGTTTTCACCGGGGAGGTTCAGGTCCAGCACCGCGATGTCGGCGACAAAGTCGCGCGGCAGCTCGTCGATGGCCTCGGCGCTGTCGATGCCGACCACGTCGTGCCCGGCGGCCGCCAGGGTCTCGACGGTGACGTCGAGCAAGGCCTGGTGGTCTTCGACCACCAGCAGCCTGAGCGGTGGATGGAAAGTCACAGTGGCAGCCATAGCTCGAAAATGACGAAAGGGTGGTCGGTGCGGTAGGTCAGCGTGCCGCCCAGCTGCACGGTCAGCGCCTTGGCGATGTACAGCCCCAGGCCCGAACCACTTTGGTGGTGGGCGCCGGGCGCCCGGTAGTACTTTTCGAAGACGCGCTGCGGGTCCGGCAGGCCGGCGGCGGCGGCGCGGTTGTCCACGCGCACGCACACGCCGTCGCTGCCTGACTGCACGCTGCGCGCGACGCTGATCTGCACCAGCGAGTCCGCAGGCGAGTACTTGATCGCGTTGTCGACAAGGTTGCTGAGGATGGTGCGCAGCAGCAGCGGATCGCTGTGGACCGTGAGGTCGAGCGCGTCCTCCGCCACCGGCATGGCAACGCGCTGCTCGGCCCGCTGCAGGGTCCGCACTTCGTCCAGCAGGTCGTTGATATGGCACGGTACGCGCTGCACCGTGCCGGGCCCGCCATCGATCTGGCTGACCAGCGCGCAGCGTTCGACGATGGCATCGATGTCTGCCACGGCACGCGTGGCATGGTCCTGCATGCGCTGGGTGGGAGCAGCCGCCCCCAGGCGCATCCGGATCACGGACAGCGGCGTCTTCAGCTCATGCGTGAGCATGGACAGGAAATGCCGCTGGTGCTCGTATGCGGCGCGCTCTTGCTGGGCGATGGTTTTGGACACCTCGATGTTCACGCTGGCCTGGGTCAGCTGGGCCTGGATGGCCCGGACATGGTTGGCCAGCATCAGCTGCAGCACCAGCAGCGCAGCCACCGACCTCAACTGAAAGCCGTAGATCAGCCAGAACTGGCCTGGCAGCAAACCCAGCAATGCCGGAAAAGCGGAGAAGCTGCCGCCCAACGCGAACAGGTGGGCCAGCAGCAGGATCTTGCCGTTGCCATTGCCTTGCCGCCACAACTGGATGCTGCGCACCGCGCCGGTCGACAGCATGACCAGCGAGACGGACAGCAGGGCCTGGATCATTTCCGGATAGATACCCAGAAAGGACGCGGGCAGGCAGCACACGGCCAGCCACAGCTGAATGCGATAGACCCAGCGCATCCACGGCGCGGCATGCGCGATGTCGAGCGCGAGCATGTAGAACCGCGTGCCAAAAAATGCCACCAGAACGATCCCCAGCGGGACCCACTGGTTGGCCCAGTACGGCGCCTCGGGCAACAAGAATTCGCCCGCCAGGCCATTGATGCCCAGCAGGTTGAGCAGCGTGGCGAGCAGGTAGGCGATGTAGCGCCGGTAGATGCTCTCGCTACGCCACAACCCATGCCAGATGTTGGCCAGCAGCCCGGCGAGCATCAGGCCCAGCAGCACGCCAAACAGGGCGTACTCCCGCGACATCTTTGCAAGAAACTGGCCGGGCTCCCACGCCTTGACGATCAGCACCGAGCTGCTGTGGGTCTGCAGGCGCACATAGGCGGTGCGTGGCCGGTCGTCCTCGAAGACAAAGCGGTACACGTAGCTGCGGTACGCAATGTCCTTGGCAGACTGCGGCTGCAGGTCTCCGCCCCGCCGCATGCCGAAGGGCTCGCCTTCGTGCCGCGACACGTAGATCTGCAAGTCGTCGATGTAGGGCGGGTGAATCTCCAGCAGCATCTCCCGCTTGCCATCGGCATTGGCAGGCGGCGCATGCAACGTGAAGCGCAGCCAGTGCACGGCCCGCGTGTAGCCCCCGGAGAACCCGTCGGGCACGGGCTCGAAGTCGGCGGCGCGGCCGGGCTGGCTGATGCTGGCAATGGTCTCGCCGCCCGCAGGATCGGCCACGACTGCGAGGTCGTCGATGCGCCAGGGGTCGCCGGCGGCAGCAGCCGGCATGGCCTGCAGACAAATACACGCCACCACCACCAGCCAGAGCGAGCCAGAGAGCGCCGACACCAGCCGGGCCCACCGCGCCATCAGCGCCATGGGGCTGAGCCCAAGGTGCGGCTCACCGCGGCTGCCTGGCGAACGGCTGCCACAACGAGGCCCACAGTCCCGGTGTGCGCGGTGCTTCTCCGTCGGCAAGTGTGTGCTCCTGCGCCAGCCCCAGCCTCATGCGTTCGCTGCCGTCTTGCGGCTGCGCGCAGTAGGTGCGAAACAGTTGGTCCCACCACGGAAACACCATGCCGAAGTTGCGGTGGCCTTCGTCCATGCGGACCGAGTGGTGGACCCGGTGCATGTCCGGCGTGACGCTGAACCAGCGCAAAACCCGGTCCACCCCCGCAGGGATCGCCACATTGGAATGGCAGAACAACGAGTGCGGCGCGAGCAGCAGCGCGTAGACCAGCAGCGACAGCAACGGCACGCCGAGTGCGGCGCACAGCATCAGGTTCAGCCCTGTCAGGGCCAGCACTTCAAGGGGATGGTGGCGGACGCTGGTCGACACGTCGAACGCTTCGTCCGAGTGGTGCACCTGGTGCAGCTGCCACAGCAGCGGAACCGCGTGGCACAGCCGGTGCAGGCCGTACTGGAGGGCATCCACCAGCAACACGCCCAGCGCCACCTTGAGCGCATCGGGCAGCGGTGCGGCGCCCAGCCCACCCCAGCCGGGCAAAGAGCCGATGCGTATGGCGGCGGCTTGCAGGGGCGCTACCACCACCGCCAGCAGCAGCAACCCCAACGCGTACAGCCCCACGTTGACGACCCAGCGCGCCCGCGTCTCTGGTTGCCCGGGGCGCCGCGGCCACGCACGCTCCACACCCACCAAAGCAGCGCCCATCACCAGCAGCACGACATATTGCAGCCAGTAGAAGGACTGCGCCAGCGCATCTATCACGTGCGGCGGCCCGGGCCGGTGCGCATCACGCGCCGTGGCACTTCTTGTACTTTTTGCCGCTGCCGCAAAAGCAGGGGTCGTTGCGGCCGGGCTCGGGGGCCTTGCGCAGGGTCTCCACACGCGGGCCCATGCTCTTCCAGATCTGGCGCAGGTCGTACACCGCCCAGATGGCTTCGCCGAAGGCTTCCACGCGCGCCTGGCTGGTGCTGGGCGGGCCGTCTTCGCTGTACATGCAGACCTCGGGCTTGCCGGTGTCGTCTTCGGTCAGGGTGACGACGCTGCTGAGCGCATCGTCCAGCCAGCGGGCGGCTTCCTTGTCGCGCGGGGCGGCCCAGTCTTCGGGCCAGTTCTCCACGGCGAACATGAAGCCCAGTGCCCAGACCTGGCCGAAGGACGGCACTTCCTGGTCGTCGTCCATCTCTGCGCGCTGCTCGTCGGTCAGGCTGGCGACGGCGCCGCGCATGTCCATGGCTTCGGGCTGGAAGGTGCGCTCGTCGTCCAGCGACTCGACCTTGGCGTCGAGCTGGGCCTCCACCTCCGTCCAGCGGCGGTTCCACAGCTCCAGAAAACGCGCCTGCTGCGCGGCGTCGGCAAACGCGGACAGCAGCGGCAGGGGCTCGCCGTCGGCAATGTCGAGCTCGGCGCCGTCGCCCAGCAGCATGGGCAGGTACTCGGCCGGCGCGATGGGGCGGCGGCTGCAGATGACGGCGGTCAGAAAGCCGTCGCAGAACTCCCACTGCGGGATCTCGTCGCCGCGCGAGCGCAGGTCGTCGAGGATGTTGTCGATCTCTTCGAGCTCGTCAGGGCCGAGCCCGGCGGGGAAACCGGCAGGCAGCGTGGCCAGGTCGGTGCTGGCGTCGGTGCCTGGGGTGGAAGGATTGGAAGGCTGGGTCATGGGGAGCTCCGTCGTCGGTGCGGGATCGGTACAAAAATCGGTGCAGACATCAGTGCAGGGTCAAACCAGGGCGGTGGCCGGTCGGCCGCCACAGCCGGGCTTGAAGCGCCTGGATGCAATTTTTTACTTCTATGATGCGCGTGCAGTCACCGCATCCGGGCGCTTGTGTCAGCGCGCGCTCTGGCGTCGTGCGCCGCGGTGCAAAAAGGCGGCCAGTGTAGCCCCCTCCGGCTTTTCGCAGAACCAGGACACCCCATGATCCACCAGCTCAACTCCCTGTACCCGGTGCGCTACACCGCCTTTGCGCTCAGCGTTTTTGCCCTGCTGCTGTCGCTGTTCGCGCTGGTGGCGTTCGACGTGGGGCTGCCGGTGGTGCTGGTGTGCGCGGCGCTGGTGGCCCTGGGCGTGTACGACCTGCAGCAGACGCGCCATGCCATTTTGCGCAACTACCCGGTCATCGGGCACCTGCGCTTCATGCTGGAGTACATCCGGCCAGAGGTGCGCCAGTATTTCATCGAGAGCGACAGCGAGGCCGCGCCGTTTTCGCGGGCGCAACGGTCGCTGGTGTACCAGCGGGCCAAGGGCGACCCGGACAACCGGCCCTTCGGCACGCACCTGGATGTGGGGGCGCATGGCTATGAATGGGTGAACCACTCGCTTGCGCCCACCGAGCTGCCCTCGCACGACTTTCGCGTGTGGATCGGCGGCAGCCCGGACGCCCCGTCGAAGTCGGTGGCGCCGTGCACGCAGCCCTACCACGCGAGCATCTTCAACATATCGGCCATGAGCTTCGGTGCGCTGTCGGCCAACGCCATCCTGGCGCTCAACCAGGGCGCCAGCAAGGGCGGCTTTGCGCACGACACCGGCGAGGGCAGCATTAGCCAGCACCACCGGGTGCATGGCGGCGATTTGATCTGGGAGATTGGCTCGGGCTACTTCGGCTGCCGCAATGGCGACGGCACCTTCAGCGAAGAGCGCTTTACCGCCAACGCCACCGATCCGCAGGTCAAGATGATCGAGCTCAAGCTCAGCCAGGGCGCCAAGCCGGGCCACGGCGGCGTGCTGCCTGGCGCCAAGGTCACGGCCGAGATCGCCGCGGCGCGCGGTGTGGCGCAGGGCGAGGCCTGCATCTCGCCGGCCAGCCACAGCGCGTTCAGCAACCCGGTGGAGATGATGCAGTTCATCGCCAGGCTGCGCACGCTGTCGGGCGGCAAGCCGACGGGCTTCAAGTTCTGCCTGGGCCATCCATGGGAGTGGTTCGCCATCGTCAAGGCCATGCTGGTGACCGGCATAACGCCCGACTTCATCGTGGTCGATGGGGCCGAGGGCGGCACGGGTGCGGCGCCGGTGGAGTTCAGCGACCACGTGGGCGCGCCGCTGCAGGAAGGCCTGCTGCTGGTGCACAACACGCTGGTGGGCGTGAACCTGCGCGACCGCGTGCAGATCGGCTGCGCGGGCAAGGTCATCAGCGCCTTCGACATCGCCCGCATGATGGCGCTGGGCGCCGACTGGTGCAACGCGGGGCGCGGCTTCATGATGGCACTGGGCTGCATCCAGGCGCAGACCTGCCACACCGGCCACTGCCCCACCGGCGTGACCACGCAGGACCCGCTGCGGCAGCAGGCGCTGGTGGTGCCCGACAAGGCCACGCGCGTGGCGCAATTCCACCACAGCACACTGCATGCACTGCAAGAGCTGGTGCAGGCCGCCGGTTTGCGCCACCCCAAGGACATCACCGCGCACCACATCGTGCGGCGCATCAGCGACACCGAGGTGCGCCTGCTGTCCAACCTCATCACGCGCATGCAGCCCGGCGCGCTGCTGGGCCCGCTGGAGGCGCAGCACAACGTGTTCCGCCTGTACTGGCCGCTGGCCAATGCCCACAGCTTTGCGGCCGGCGAGCCCGAGCTGGAGCCCTCCGTGCCGCACCATGTGGAGATCGCGCAGGCCGCCGTGGCGGTGACGCAGGCCGTGACCGCGGGAGGCGTGGCGGCATGACGATGGAGCGTCCCGCCAGCCCCACCCCGCCAACCCCCACGGACTACGACGCCTTCCTTCAGGAGCACCTGGCGACCCAGCCCCACAACGTGATGAGCCACGTGCGGGGCGGTGCGCTGGGCGATGCGCAGGGTGGTGAGCAGATCTGGATCAAGCGCGCGGGCACACCGCACGGCCAGGGCCGCTACCGCGCCATGGCCCTGCTGGCGGGGCTGCTGCGCCTGCCGGTGCTGCGCCCGGTGCCCAACCCGGGCGGGCCCGCCGCCATCGCCACCGAGGTGCGGCGGCTCAACGACCTGGCCGCGCGCGGCATTCGCGTACCGGTGGTGCTGGCCGCGCAGCCCGATGGATTTGCCATGCGCCATCTGGGCCGCGTGGGCGAAGAGACGCATTCGTTGGGCAACGAGATCGACGGCGCGGTGCGCGCAGGCAACGCCACTGCGGTGCTGGCGCTGTGGCAGCAGGGCCTCGACACACTGGCCCACGTGCACCGCCAGGGCACCTGCCTGAGCCAGGCGTTTGCGCGCAACCTGGTGCGTTGCCCGGACGGCGAGGTGGCCTGCATCGACTTCGAGGACGACCCCGCGGCCGTGCTGCCGCTGGCGGTGTGCCATGCGCGCGACGCGCTGTGCTACGCCCACTCCACCGCCATCTACCTGCCCGCCAGCGGCACGCTGCAAGAGGCGCGCAGGCGCTGGGCAGCCTGGGTGGCGCAGGGCAGCCCCGAGATGCAGGCGGCGCTGGCCACCAGCATCGGCCGCATGCGCTGGATGCGGCACCTGCCCACCAGCCGCCGCCTGGGCCGCGACCTGCAGCGCGTGCGGGCGGCGTACGACCTGCTGGTGCCGTAGCACCGACCCTGCCGTGTGCAGGCCTGCTGCGCACAACCAGCATCCACAGCAGCATCACGGCCAAGAGCAGCACGCGGGCTGAGCCACGCCCAGGCATGGACTGGGGCGGCGTGCGCAGCGCTGCCCCGCATCCACTCATTCATGTCGCGCGACCCGCCGTACTGTCGGGTCGGTTTTGGCTGACAGGCCCTTGGGGGCACCCGACCTATCGTGCAGGCAGGCGCACTGCACCACTTCCCCCTTCGATTTCTGTCCCATGCCACACCCTGCCTCCGCCGCCGCCCTGCCTGACCCTATTGCTGCCACTGCAGCCGTGCCCCCAGCCGCCCCGCCCGCCGCCAAAAAACGCCGCCGTCGCCGACCACCCACCCTGTCCTGGTCCGCCTGGAAGCAATTCATGAGCGTGGCCCGCCCCTACTGGACGGGCGACAAGAAACGCACTGCCTGGGGCTTGCTTGCGTTGCTGATCGGGCTGATGGTGCTGGAAACCCAGCTGGCCGTGATGCTGATCGACAAGAGCGGCGAGCTGACATCGGCCCTGGCCGCCAAGCAGGCCGACCGGTTCTGGGGCGCTGTGCGCGGCAGTCTGCTGGTGCTGGCATTCGCCGTGCCGGTGTACGCCTTCTACTACTACATGCGCGACGCGTTCTCCAACCACTGGCGGCGCTGGCTCACGCACCGGTTTCTCGATGGCTACCTGGGTGACCGTAAGTACTATGAGATCGGAACCGGCAACGAGATCGACAACCCCGACCAGCGCATCAGCGAAGACATCAACACCTTCACCGGGCGCTCCACGCATTTCTTGCTGATCTTTCTGGGGTCGCTGATGCAGCTGGTGGCCTTCAGCGCGGTGCTGTGGTCCATCTCGCACACGCTGGTGGCGTTTTTGGCGGCGTATGCGCTGCTGGGCACGTTCGGTGCGCTGTACTTCTTCGGTGCGCCGCTCATCCGGCTCAACTTCTGGCAGATCCGGCGCGAGGCGGACTTCCGCTTCGGCCTGATGCGCCTGCGCGAGAACGCCGAGTCCATCGCGTTCTACCGTGGCGAGCCGCAGGAGCGCGCCCAGCTCAACCGCCGGTTCGAGGCCGCGTTCAACAACTTCGGGCGGCTCATCAAGAAGCAGCGCTCGCTCAACCTGTACCAGCGCGCGTTCAGCCAGCTCACGCTGGTGCTGCCCGCGATCATCCTGGCCAACGGCGTGCTGTCGGGCGACATGGAGGTGGGCCGCGCCATCCAGGCGGCCGGCGCCTTCGCGGCGGTGCTGGCGGCGGTGTCGCTGATCGTGGATAACTTCGAGAGCCTGAGCCGCTTTGTCGCCGGCATCGACCGCCTGCACGTGCTGTCGCAAGTGGCGCTGAAAACGCCCGCCGCGCCCACGCCGTGGGCAGAAAAGCCCGTCGCCCCACCTGCCGCGCCGCCCGCCGAAGCGCAGCATGTGCCTGCGGAGGACTTCACGTCGGAGATCGAGCTGCGCAGCGGCGATGCGCTGGCCATCCAAGGCCTGACGCTGCACACGCCTCAGTTCGGCAGGCTGCTGGTGCAGGACCTGTGCATGGACCTGAAGCCAGGCGATGCGCTGCTGATCACCGGCCCGAGCGGCTGCGGCAAGAGCTCGCTGCTGCGCGCCGTGGCCGGGCTGTGGCGCTCTGGCAGCGGCACGGTGCACAGCCCGCCGCTGGACGAGATGTTCTTTTTGCCGCAGCGCCCGTACATGCAGCTCGATACGCTGCGCAGCCAGATCATCTACCCCGCCCGCAAGACGGAGCTGAGCGACGCGCAATTGCTGGAGCTGCTGCAGGCGGTACACCTCGAATCGCTGGCAGAGCGCGTGGGTGGGCTGGATGCCTCGCACGATTGGGAAAAGCTGCTCTCCACTGGCGAGCAGCAGCGACTGGCATTTGCCCGCGTGCTGGCCAAGCAGCCGCGCATCGTGATCCTGGACGAGGCGACCAGCGCGCTGGACAGCGCCAACGAGGCGGCCCTGTACGAACGGCTGCGCGAGAGCGGCACCACGCTGGTGAGCATTGCCCACCGGCCTGCGGTGCTCAAGCACCACACGCATGTGCTGGAGCTCAAGGGCGATGGTGCCTGGCAGCTGCACGCTGCGGGCGACTTTCAGTTCGAAGCGTAATTAAATTGAAGGACGGCGGCCACCGCGCCGCCGTACTGCGGTTTTGCGGTCAACCATTCAATACCGTTCGGGCTGAGCCTGTCGAAGCCTCGCGCGGCGCCTCGACAGGCTTGTCTCGACCCTGTCGCAGGGCTCAGAGCGAACGGTCTTTTTGCCTTTTCAAAGACAGATGGGTATCAGGCGGTAGCGGCTTCAGGCTGCGCCACCGCCAGCACCAGCGCCGTCGCCACATGCGCATCCAGAGTCAGCAGGCGCTTTCTCATGCAGATCACGGCCTTGTCCTTGCTCAGCAGGATGGCGCGGTGCGCGGCGGCCAGGTCGATAAATTTCTGGTCGTCCGTGTCTTTGCACACGTACTGCACGGGCGCGGCGATGTCCACCAAGCGTGCCTGCGCGTCGAAGGCGGCGAGTACCCGCGCGGCATCCACGCGGTAGTAGTCCATGCGCGAGACGATATGCTGATAGGCCAGCACACGCTCAAGTTCGTCGCGCATGACCTGCGTGGCGATCCAGTCCAGGCGCTTGCCGGCCAGCAGCGCACGCAGCGGCACGGTGGCGGGGTCGGAGAAGATCAGCAGGTCGAGTGCGACGTTGGTGTCCACCACCACGGGGCGCGCGGGTTCGCCCGACGCGGCCTCGGCCGGCAGCGCAAGCTCAACCCGCATCGCGGGGCCCGGTGTCCGTGGTTTTGGCGGGCCGGTCGCGCGCAGCGCCCTTGACCATGTCGAAGCGGAACATGCGGCATTCGATGGGGCCGTTCCACATGGGCACGCGGCGCGACTCCTTCAAGCGCATCTTGCTGGGCAGCTTGAGGTCGGGCGTCAGCATCCACGCCGTCCAGCCGCTGTAGTTCTTCTTCCAATGCGTGGCCAGCTGGCTGAAGAACTCGCCACCGTCCTCGGTGTGCGCCTCCTCCCGGCCCACGGCCATGCCCTGGGCGCGGTCGGCCGCGCGCTCGCCCGCGTTGCGGCCCGCGGCACCGGCGGCGGCAATCCGCTCGCCGTAGGGCGGGTTGAGCAGCATCACGCCCGGCTGTTCGCTGGGCGGCATGCGCTGCAGGGCGTCGCCGCCGCGCAGCTGCACCGCGTCGGCCACCCCGGCGCGCTCGGCATTGCGCACGGCAAAGTCGACCATCCGGAAGGCGACATCACTGCCAAATATGGGCACAGCGCTGGTCTGGATTGCGTTTTCAGCTTCTGATTTGATAGCAGACCACACATGACCCTGGAACGGCAACAGTTTTTCGAACGCAAAGCGCCGCAGCATGCCGGCCGGGATGCGGCACGCGATCTGCGCGGCCTCGATGGCGATGGTGCCGCTGCCGCAGCAGGGGTCGTACAGCGGCTGCGGGTTGTCGCCCAGGGGGTCCCAGCCGCTGGCGGCGATCATGGCAGCGGCCAGCGTCTCCTTGAGCGGGGCATCGCCCTTGTCCTCACGCCAGCCGCGCTTGAACAGCGGCTCGCCGGAGGTGTCGATGTAGATCGTGGCGTCTTCGGTGGTCAGGTGCAGGTGGATGCGCACGTCGGGCCACTGGGTGTTCACATCGGGCCGCACGCCGCTCTTGGCGCGAAACCGGTCGGCCACGGCATCCTTGACCTTGAGCCCCGCGAAGTTCAGGCTCTGCAGCGGGCTGTGCTGGGCCGTGACCTCGACCTTGAAGGTCTGGCGCGTGGTGAACCAGATCTCCCAGGCCACGTCGCTCGCGGCGGCATACAGGTCGTTCTCGGACCGGTAGGGGCGGTGGGCCAGTTGCACCAGCACGCGCTGGGCCAGGCGGCTGTGCAGGTTCAGCAGCAGCGCCTCGCGCCAGGACGCGCGCAGCAGCACGCCGCCCCGGCCGACCAGCAGGTCCTGCCCCGTGAGGCCGGTGATGGCATGCACCTCGTCGGCCAGGTAGCCCTCGACGCCCGCGGCGCAAGGAAGAAAGAGTTGGAGTTGGTTCATATCAGCGCAGAGGATAAGCCTTCAGGCCATGGGAGCGCCGGGTACACCCGGTGCGGCGGATGTGGCGGGTATGGCGGGTATGGCGGGTGCGCGCTGCAGCAGCAGTTGGCGTATCGATTCAGGAATGGTGGCGACCTTGCGGTCGCTGCGGCCGATGAAGACGATGCCGATCTTGCCGCGGGCCACCTCGCGCCCTGACGTCTTCTCGGTCATGCGGAACACCAGGTCGAAGCCATAGCGGTTGAAGTCCATAGGCGCCATCTCCACGCACATGGTCTCGCCATGAAAGCCCTCGGACTTGTACTGCGCCACGATGTCGCCCACCACGATGGACAGGCCGCCCACATCGGCCTCCGGATAGCCCAGCGACTGGAAGAAACGCACGCGCGCCTCGGACACCAGGCTCAGCAGCTGAGCGTTGTCGAGGTGCCCGCCCTGGTTCACGTGGCTGATGTAGATCTGCAGCTCGGTGGCAAAGCCGAAGTGCGGGGGGAGGTCGAAGACGATGCGGGCCATGGCGGACTGTGGAGGTGGAACAAGGACAACGGGGCAGGCGCCCGCGATGGCGGCGCTGCGGCACATCCGTGGCACCTTCTTGCTGACAGCACGCCCGGTGTCTCGTATGCTCGCAGCCATGAGATTTTACCGGAGCCCCTCCCTGGGCCTTTTGGGCCGGGCCGTGGCCACCACGCTGGCACTGGCCGCGCTGATGCCGATGGCGGGCGCCCAGGCGCTGTACAAGTCGGTGGGCGCGGACGGGAAGGTCGTGTACAGCGATAAGCCACCGCCTGCCGGCGCGGCGGAAAAGACACTGAAGCTCGACAACCTGCCGGTCAGCGTGGTGCCGGGCACCCCGCCCCGGCCTGCTGGCAGCACCCCTGCACCCAGCGCACAGGCCGCAGCCGTGCCACGCGGTGAGGTGGTGCTGTACATGGCCACATGGTGCGGTTACTGCAAGGCGGCCAAGGCGTACTTGGCACAAAAGAACATCGCCTACCGCGAACTGGACATCGACACGCCTGTGGGCAAGGCCGCCTTCGCCCAGATCGGTGGGCGTGGCGTGCCGGTGCTGCTGACCAATGGCCAGCGCCTGTCCGGCTACAGCGCGCAGTCTTACGACGCTGTCTTTGCCACGGAGCGCAAGTAGCTGGTTGCGCCTGCACTCCGCAGGACCTCCGCACGATTGCGCACGAGGTCCGCAAGCCGCCCCCTCAGAGACCTCCGACCCGCAACGGCAGCTAACTCATACGGAGCGGATCACAGCGCCTTGCGCAGATTGGCCGGCGCGATCTTGAGCGCCTCGCGGTACTTGGCCACCGTGCGGCGCGCGCATTCGATCCCCTGCTCCTTGAGCATCTCCGCGATCTGGCTGTCCGACAGCGGCTTGGTCGGGCTCTCGGCAGCGACGAACTGCTTGATCAGTGCCCGTACTGCCGTGCTCGACGCATTGCCACCCGTCTCGGTGCCCAAGCCCGAGCCGAAGAAGTACTTGAGCTCGTAGGTGCCGATGGGCGTGGACATGTACTTGGCGGTGGTCACGCGGCTGATGGTGGACTCGTGCAGGCCCAGCTCGTCGGCGATGTCGCGCAGCACTAGCGGGCGCATGGCCAGCTCGCCATGGGTGAAGAAGTTCTTTTGCCGCTCCACGATGGCGCGCGAGACGCGCAGGATGGTGTCAAAGCGCTGCTGGATGTTCTTGATGAACCAGCGCGCCTCCTGCATGCGCTGCTGCATGCCCTGATGGCCTTCACCGCCCTTGTGGCCGCGCAGCGCGCCAGCGTAGATGTCGTGCACGCGCAGGCGCGGCATGACGTCGGGGTTGAGAGCGACGATGAAGTTGTGCTGGCCGTCGCGCCCGTTGGCGCGGCCCGCTTTGCGCACGATGACGTCGGGCACGATGATGTTGCGCTCCACGTCCACGAACTTGCGGCCCGGGCGCGGCTCCAGCCGGGCGATCAGGGCCATGGCGGCGCGGGTGCGCTCCTCGCCGTCGCCGCACAGCTGCGTCAGGCGGCGGATGTCGCGGCGCGCCAGCATCTCCAGCGGTTGCTGGCACACGCGCAGCGCGGTCTGCACGGTGTCGGGATCGATCTCGCTGTCTTCGTCCGCGGCCAGGGCCTTGAGCTGCAGGGTGAGGCACTCGCCCAGGCCCCGCGCGCCCACGCCCACGGGCTCCAGGCTTTGCAACAGGCGCTGCGCCACCGTGAACCGGTGCACCAGCTCTTCGATCTGCTCCAGGTCGTCGGGGCCGGCCAGGCTGATGGCCAGCTCTTCGAGCGGGTCTTCGAGGTAGCCGTCGTCGTTGAGCGACTCGATCAGGAACCGCAGCGCCGCCCGGTCCACCTCGGACAGGCGCAGCGAGAGCGCCTGCCGGTGCAAAAAGGCGGTGAGCGATTCGTGCGTGCGGGCCAGCTCGGTGGCGTCGGCCTCGTCGCCTTCGGCATCGTTGCGGTTGCGGGCGGGCGCATCGCCGCCCCATTCGGCATCGTTGGGCGCGACCTCGACGGTGCCGTCGCCGCTCCAGTCGGGCTCGTCGCTGGCGCTGCTGCCCGCCTCGGAGTCACCTTGCGGGCTGTCGGCCGAGGTGTCGCTGGAAGTGGTGGTGGTGGTGCTGGCACCGGGCGCGTTGGAATACAGCGTGTCGTCCGCGCTGTAGTCGTCAGGCTGCGCGGGGACGTCCGCTGCCTCCAGGCCAAACTCTTCGCGTGGGGCTTCTTCGGCGTTGCGCTCGAGAAACGGGTTCTCGTCGAGCATCTGCTCGACCTCCTGGCCCAGCTCCAGCGTGGACAGCTGCAGCAGCCGGATCGATTGCTGCAGCTGCGGCGTGAGCGCCAGATGCTGCGATACGCGCAGTGACAGGCCGGGCTTCATCGGGCGCCCGCCATGGTGCCGGCGCCGTGCACGGCACACGCAGCCCCGTGGGGCCGGAACAAGAACAGGCAGGGGTCGAGCGGACGGTCCATCGGGTCTGCTACATGCGGAAGTGCTCGCCCAGGTACACCCGGCGCACTTCGGCGTTGTCGACGATCTCGGAGGGGGTTCCCTGCGCCAGCACCTGGCCGTCGCTGATGATGAAGGCGTGGTCGCAGATGCCCAGCGTCTCGCGCACGTTGTGGTCGGTGATGAGCACGCCGATGCCGCGCGCCTTCAGGAAGCCGATGATGCGCTGGATCTCGATCACCGCGATGGGGTCGATGCCGGCGAAGGGCTCGTCCAGCAGGATGAAGCGCGGCTGCGTGGCCAGCGCGCGGGCGATCTCCACCCGGCGGCGCTCGCCACCGGACAGGGCCAGGGCGGGCGAGGCGCGCAGGTGGTCCACACGCAGCTCCTGCAGCAGGGCCGTCAGGCGCTCTTCGATGGCGGCCCGCGGCAGGGGCTGGCCGTCGTCGCCGCGCTGCAGCTCCAGCACGGCGCGCACGTTTTCCTCAACCGACAGCTTGCGGAAGATGGAGGCCTCTTGCGGCAGGTAGGACAGCCCCAGGCGCGAGCGGCGGTGGATGGGCATGTGGGCGACCGACTGGCCGTCGATGCGGATGTCGCCCGCATCGCTGCGCACCAGGCCCACGATCATGTAGAACGAGGTGGTCTTGCCCGCACCGTTGGGGCCGAGCAGCCCCACGACTTCGCCCTTTTGCACGGTGAGCGAGACATCCTTGACGACCTTGCGGCTGCCGTACGACTTGGCCAGGTGCTGCACCTCGAGCCGGCTGCCAGCCTGGGGATCAGCAGCGGCAGACGGAGCGCCGGAATGGGCAGGCACCGCGCTCACTTGGCGCCGCCGCCAAGGGTGTTGCTGGGGCGCAGCGCCGGGGCCGACGAAGGCGCCGCTGGTGCTGCCGTGCCGGGTGGCGGGTCCTTGGGCGCCAGCACCGCGCGCACGCGGCTGCCAGGGGCCGGGGTATCGCCTGCGGCATTGGTGGATGGCTTGCGCTGGCCGTCCACCGTGAACACGTCGGTCAGGTTGTTGTAGACGATGACGGCGCCGGTGATCTCGTCGCTCAGCACCGCACCGCGGTAGCGGCGCAGTTCGGCACGGGTGATGAAGCGCACGTTGTCGGCTTTGCCGTCGTATTCGATGACTTCGCTCTCGCCTTCGATGAACTCGTCGGGCGCGCCAGGCACCGTGTCGCGCTTTTGGCGGAAGAAGGCGCGCTTGCCCGCCTCGGCCGTCACCACGCCGTACTGGTAGCCCTCGGCGTCCTGGCGCACATCCAGCCGCGCACCGCGCAGGATGATGGACCCCTTGGTCATCACCACACGGCCGGTGAACACGCTGGTTTGCTTGAGCTCATCGTGGCGCAGCGCGTCGGCCTCGATGTTCATGGGTTTGGCGCGGTCGGCCTTTTCAGCATGGGCAACGCCATGAATGCAGGCCAGGGCCGCGAGCAGAAGGGTTGGGAGGATGCTGTGTTTCATAGGGCACGAATCTTGCAGTTCATTGTAGCCACCCCACGGCGCGCGCTCATGAAAAAAGCCCGCAAGTGCGGGCTTCTTGTCGGGTCTCTGAGTTCTTGGGTTCGTGACAACCGGCACCAACGAACCCAAAACACCCGGAGAGTCGGCCTTGCGGG
>Ga0209023_10001847_pt1 | contig 27558 bp, 29 predicted proteins | sample LakOneMetagenome_FD_187468 | JGI IMG/M metagenome (GOLD analysis project Ga0209023, IMG submission 187468) | Freshwater and sediment microbial communities from Lake Erie, Canada (SPAdes) (version 2) | ecosystem: Environmental > Aquatic > Freshwater > Lentic | place: Lake Erie, Canada...
TCCGATCTCTGCAGGCGCGCGGCTTCGGCCTGCTGCGTCGTGCGTTCGGCGACTTCGCGCACATCGGCTTCCAGCTTGCGCTCGGCGTCGGCCAGCATCTGGCTTGCCTCGCGATGCAGGCTGAGCGCGACCAGCGCCTCGTACTTGCGGATGTCTGATGCGAGCGACTTGTAGCGCGAGGCCTGGCGCGCCTGCCGCTTCAGCGAGTCGATCTGCGCGTCGACCTGCTTCATCACGTCTTCGAGGCGCGTGAGATTCTCTTCCGCGCCCTTCAGGCGCAACTCGGCTTCGTGCCGGCGCGAATGCAGGCCGGCGACGCCGGCGGCTTCTTCGAGAATGCGGCGGCGCGCCTGCGGCTTGGCGGAAATGATCTCGCCGATCATGCCCTGGCGCACCAGCGCGGGGGAACGCGCGCCGGTCGAGGCGTCGGCGAACAGAAGCTGCACGTCGCGCGCGCGGACTTCGCGCGAATTGACGCGATAGGAGGAACCCTCCTCGCGCTCGATCCGGCGGGAGACTTCGATCGTCTCCGAATCGTTGAACGCGGCGGGCGCCGTGCGCTGGCTATTGTCGAGGACGAGCGCCACTTCGGCCGTGTTGCGCGCGGGGCGGTTGCCGGAGCCGGAGAAGATCACGTCGTCCATGCCGGACGCGCGCATGTTCTTGTACGAATTCTCGCCCATGACCCAGCGCAGGGCCTCGACGAGATTCGACTTGCCGCAGCCGTTCGGCCCGACGACGCCGGTCAGCCCCGGCTCGATGTGGAATTCGGTCGCCTCGACGAAGCTCTTGAAGCCGACGAGCCTGAGTTTGTTGAACTTCATGAACGGTTCCCGCCGCCGCTACGGCAGCCCAATCTGTCAGATTAGAAAGCGTCACAGACGCTCGGGAAATGCAAGCAAAGTGCGGCTTTTTCTTGTGAATCGCTGGGGATTTCCCCTCTCCCGTGGAACGGGAGAGGGTGGCCCGGCGAAGCCGGGTCGGGTGAGGGCCTTGCGATCACCGACAACGTCTTGGGCGTCCGATTCGCCCTTATCCGTCGCGCTACGCGCGCCACCTTCTCCCGCTTCGCAGGAGAAGGGAGCAACCCGCTACTTCTTGTCCAGGAACGGCGCGAGCGTCTTGTCGAGGTCGGCAGGCGCGATCTCGCCCTTCTTGCGCTCGCCGTTGATGAAGAAGGTTGGCGTGGAATCGACGCCGAACTTGTCGGCGCCGCGCTGGCGCACCTTCAGCACGTTCTGGTAGAGCGCATTGTCCTGCAGGACCTTCTTGAATTCCTCGGAGCCGATGCCGGCCTGCTTGACCTGCTGTTCCAGCGCGTCCAGCGGCTTGTCGACGAAGGCCCAGTTCTTCTGCTGCGCAAACAGCAGGTCGACCAGCGCCTCGCGCTTGTCGCCCGCCGCGCGCGCCAGCATGAAGGCCGCCGCCGCCAGGGCGTCGAGCGGGAATTCGCGCAGCGTGAAGCGCGCCTTGCCGGTGTCGAGGTAGTTCTTCTTCAGCAGCGGAAAAGTCTCGTTGTGGAAGGCCGCGCAATGCGAGCAGGTCATCGAGGCGTATTCGACGATCGTGATCGGCGCGTCAGCCTTGCCGACCCAGGAATCGGGCAGGGCGTCGGGGGCCATCAGTTCCGTGACATCGACCTTGCCGTCGAGCGCGAAGGCAGCGCCGGGCGCGAAAGCCAGGCCGGCGGAAACGGCTGCGCCGGCGAGGAGAAGGCGGCGCGAGGGAAAAAACGGCTCGGTCATGCTGGGTCCCGTGCTGCGCCGGGCGATCCGGCCGCTGTCAGCGAAGTCAATGTTTGGCGAATATGGCAATTGCGGGGTTACGGCAAGCCGGGGGCCGCCTATCGCCGCTTTTCGGCCAGCGCCGCCGCGCCGAGGCGGGTGAGCGCGGCGCGCATTGCCTCGTCCTCGATTCCCTCCGCCAGCCGGGCGGCTTCGGCCTGCGCCCCGGGGTCGGCCGGCGGCGGCTTGCGCCGAACCTTGCGCTTGGGCGCGAAAGGCTCGTTGCGCAGCGCAATCTTGCCGACGCAGCGCCAGCCCAGATGCGCATTCACCCGCTCGATCAGCACGGGCGCCAGATGCTGGATTTCCAGCCCCATGCCCGGCGCAACCCGCAGCATCAGTGTTGCGGGCTCGGCCGCCTTGGTCGGATCGGTCTTGGGTCCGCGCGGCGGCCAGCGCAACCTTGCGGGCTCGCAGACGGCCGCGAGCCGTTCGCCGACGATCTCGGCCCAGTCGAGAACCAGCGTCGCCTGCGACATGCCGAGCTTCGCCACGAGCGGGTCGAGCGTATCGGCGAGGAATTCGGCCAGGGGCTTGGCGTAGGCTCTGCGACGGGGCGGCGGCATGGCGGCAGGATAGCATGGCGTCGCGCCACGTCGCTGTTGGAGTGATTGACAACAAGACTTTGTTGTCTACAATTCCAACATGAAAGCCGTCCTGCTTCTCGATGAGCGCCATGTTCTCGCGGAAACGGCATTTGTCGAAATCAGGATCTGGCGCGTGCCCAAGCCTGTCGCCGGCTCGGCGCACGCGTTCAAATATTCCCTTGCTCTGGTCTGCGCAGGCGTCTGCGTTCTGCGCTACGACAACGAGGCGGGCAAGGGCGATCACAAGCATGTTGGCGACAGGCAGGTCGACTACGCTTTCACGGCGATCGAGGATTTGATCGACGATTTCTGGACGGATGTTGGCGCGTGGAGAGACACATGACCCAAGTGACGTTTTGCGTCGGCTCTGCAGGCGATGTCGCCAGGCGTATGCGGAGCGCCTTTCAAGGCGAGAGGCAGGGCGCGTTTATTTCGTTTGCCTCGCCCGATCTCCTGTGGCGCGTGCTCACGCGCAAGCGGTGGGACATTTTGCGGGCGATGACGGGGCAGGGCACGCTCGCCATGCGGGAGATTGCGCGCAGGGTCGGGCGCGACGTGAAAGGCGTGCACACGGACGTGCACGCTTTGATCGATGCGGGCGTTGTGCGCCGTGGCGATGCGGGCGGCTTCCTGTTTCCCTACGATGTGGTGCGGGTCGATTTCACGCTGACCGCCGCCGCCTGACCGTGGCTCGAAACGCCCCGTCCGATCTCCTCCTCGCCTGGTACGACCGCCACGCCCGCAATCTGCCGTGGCGCGCGCCGCCCGGCGCCATTGTCGACCCTTATGCGGTCTGGCTGTCGGAAATCATGCTGCAGCAGACGACGGTGGCCGCGGTCGGTCCCTATTTCAGCAAATTCCTGGAGCGCTGGCCGACGGTCGAAAATCTCGCCGCCGCGCCAGACGAAGAGATCATGCGCGCCTGGGCCGGTCTCGGCTATTATTCGCGCGCCCGCAATTTGCTGGCCTGCGCCCGCGCCATCGTCGCGCGCGGCGGGTTTCCGGCAGATGAGCCGGGCCTGCGCGAATTGCCGGGCATCGGCCCCTATACGGCGGCGGCCATCGCCGCCATCGCCTTCGGCCAGCGCGCCGTCGTCGTCGACGGCAATGTCGAGCGTGTCGTCGCGCGCCAGTTTGCGATCGAGACGCCGCTGCCGCAGGCCAAGCCCGAAATCCGCACACGCGCCGACGAACTGACGCCGCAGAACCGCGCGGGTGATTTCGCGCAAGCGATGATGGATCTCGGTGCGACCATCTGCACGCCCAGGAAGCCGGCCTGCGTCCTGTGTCCGTTCAACCAGGGTTGCGCGGCGCGCAAGCAGGGCGACGCCGAAACCTATCCGCGACGCGTCCCAAAGTCTGAGCGGCCGGAGCGGCGCGGTGCGGCTTTTGTGGCGATCCGCATGGACGGCGCCGTCCTCGTGCAGACACGTCCGCCGAAAGGCCTGCTCGGCGGCATGACGGAATTTCCGGGCACCGAATGGTCTGCCGATTTCGACGAGGCGCGTGCGAAGAATGTGGCGCCGCTTGCGCTGGACTGGAGGCGGAAGTCGGGCGACGTCGTTCACGTCTTCACGCATTTTGCGCTGAAGCTGACGGTCTATGTGGGCAAGGCGCCTGCGGCGCGCGCCGCGCCTGCGGGCGCGCGCTGGATCGCGGGCCATATGCTGGCCGACGAGGCGCTGCCGAGCCTGATGCGCAAGGTTGCGAGCCATGCGGGTCTCGACCTGCCGCCGCGCAAATAACCGCGCTTGCCTTGGCGCCCCGCGAATGCAGGATAGTCGCCTTCCGCGACGGACCATCGAGAGGCCCTGAGATGGCGCGACGCAAGCCGGCGATCGAAGTCGAGATAACCGAAGGCGCCATTCGCGTGCGCCACGCGGGCCGCGTGCTGACCATCGTTCCGAGCCCGCCGCCGCCGGACGCAGATGATGCGCCGGATTTTCTCATCCAGCTCGACGACATCGAACATTGGGACGCGCCGCACGAAGACGACGAGATCGTGGTCGAGAAGCTGCAGCTGATCCTGGGCGCAATCGAGGACGAATGCGACCGCCACGGCCTTACCGTGGAGTTCGAATAGTCGGCGGCCTGAGGTCCGTGTCCCACGGGCTGACAAAGGTTCGCTGCTGGATGCATTCCCATAATTGCACGCCGGGCTGGCGCATGATCGGGATCAGCGCCGCGCCGGCCAACATCCCGCCAATATGCGCCCACCATGCCACCGCGCCGTCGCCCGGCGTGATCACATGCCAGACCTGCAGCGCCGCCCAGGCGATGATCACATACATGGCGCGGATCGCGACGACCTTTACGAAGACGAGCACGCGCACATGCGCGCAAGGGCGGATCATCAGATAGGCGCCCATCACGCCCGCGATTGCGCCGGATGCGCCGACCAGCGGCGCCTGCGGATGCGAGGTGATGACGGAATAGAGCAGGGCGCCGAAGGCGCCGCACAGCAGATAAAAGACGATGAAGCGCCCGTGCCCCAGCGCATCCTCGATGTCGTCGCCGAAGATCCAGAGGAACAGCATGTTGCCGATCAGATGCGCCCATCCGCCATGCAGGAACATGTATGTGACGAGCGGCAAGAACCGCTCGACGAAGCCGAGATCTTTTGTGCCGAACATCAGCGCAGGCGTCACGCCCCAATGGCGCTCGAACACGATATCCTCGCCGTGGCTGACCGAAACGCGCCACAGGAAGATCGCAATATTGAGCGCGATCAGCGCGTAGGTGACATAGGGCGTCTCGCGCCGCGCATGCGGGGCGTCGTCGCCGAGTGGAATGAGAACCATGGGCCTCGCGCTCGATTGTGCGCGCGACAATAGCCCGGTTTCAGGCCCGAGGAAAAAGCCTATTCGCCGTCAGACCGCATCCGGTCGCGCATGATCGTGCGGAGCGTGTCGATCGAGCGCAATTGCGCGCCGTCCTCGAAGTGCCAGAAAGTCCAGCCGTTGCAGGCAGGCAGGCCCTGCGCCAGCGCGCCAGTCTTGTGGATGGAGCCGACGACCGGGCCGAGCGCGATGGCGCCGTCCGCCCGCACGATGGCGCGATAGCGGCGCTTTTCGTCCACCAATGCCGTACCGGGCGCAATCAGGCCTGCTTCCACAACGCTCGAAAAGGCGACGCGCGGTTCGCTGCGCTTGGAGGGCGCAGCGGCCAGCGCTTCGGCCGGCAGCGGCTCGACCGCCGCGATGCGCTTGCGAGCGGCCGAGGCATAAGTCACATCGCGCTCGATGCCGATGTAATGCCTGCTCATGCGGCGCGCGACGGCGCCTGTCGTGCCCGAACCGAAGAAGGGATCAAGCACCGTGTCGCCGGTCTTGGACGCGGCCAGCATGATGCGCGCGAGCAGCGCTTCGGGTTTCTGAGTCGGGTGGACCTTGCGGCCGGCTTCGTCCTTCAGGCGCTCGCCGCCGGTGCAGATCGGCATGTACCAGTCGGAGCGGACCTGGCAGTCTTCGTTGCCGGCCTTCAGCGCCTCGTAGTTGAACGTGTAGGACTTGCTCGCAGCGTCGCGCGACGCCCAGATCATCGTCTCGTGCGCATTGGTGAAGCGGCGGCCCCGGAAATTCGGCATCGGGTTTGCCTTGCGCCACACAATGTCGTTGAGGATCCAGAAGCCCAGATCCTGCATGATCGCGCCGACGCGGAAAATGTTGTGATAGGAGCCGATCACGAAGATCGTCGCGTCCTTCTTCATCGCGCGGCGTGCTGCGGTCAACCACTCGCGCGTGAAGGAATCGTAGTCTGCGAAGGACGAGAACTTGTCCCAATCGTCGTCGACAGCGTCGACCATGCTCTGGTCGGGCCGCGACAGCGCGCCTTCGAGCTGCAGATTGTAAGGCGGGTCGGCGAAGACGAGGTCGGCGCAGCCTTCCGGTAAACCACGAAGATGCGCGATGCAGTCGCCGATGAGAATTTCGTCCTTGGGAACACCCTGGGGGACGAAGTGCGAAGCGCGTTGCACGCCGGGGCGCGAACCCGAAGGACCAGTACGCGATACCTGAATCTGGGCCTTCGGGCTAGCCGCCCCGGCACGTGCGCTACGCATGAACTCATACCGGTTACGCTACCAACACGCGCAATATGACCGGACGAGGTAAAAGCGGCGTTTAGCGCGAGAGGAAATTCCTGTCCCTTTTCTGGACGGTTCCGTTAAGAAATCCGGTCGATTTTTCAATAATTTGCGGGTGCCTATCCGGCCCGGGTTAATTAAGAGTTGGCGCGCGCGAGCGATCAGGCGCCGCAGCGAAATAAATGTCCGGGAATCGCGCGCGTCAGAGCGCCAGCACGCCCTGCCGCATCGGCGAGAAGGTCATGCGGTGGTGCCGGCAGGGGCCGTGCATTTCGATTGCGGCGAGATGTCGCGCCGTTGCGTATCCCGCGTGCCTGTCGAAGTCATATTCGGGATGAAAGACGGACAGGCGAGTCATCATCCGGTCGCGCAGCACCTTCGCGACGATGGAGGCGGCGGCGATCGACAGCGAGAGCGAGTCGCCCTTCACGATCGCAGTCACGCCGCAAGGCAGGCGCGGCGGCGGATCGTTGCCATCCACCAATATGTGCGCAGGCGCGAGTGCGAGGCCGGCGACCGCGCGCCGCATGGCTAGGTGCGTCGCCTGCCGGATGTTTATGGCGTCGATCTCGCGCGCAGACGCGCTGGCGAAGGAGATGGCGCGCGCGCTGGCGCAAATGTCAGCGAACAGCGCTTCGCGCGCCTTTGCCGTCAGGACCTTCGAATCGTCGACGCTTGGCGGCGGAGCGTTGCGGTCGAGCACGACGATGGCCGCGCAGACCGGGCCTGCCAGCGGGCCGCGGCCGACCTCGTCCATGCCGGCCACGAGCGGGCGGACATGTTTGGGCAGATCGTCCTCGTATCTGAAATCCGGCACGCCCGCGCTCCCGACGCCCGACCGATTCGCATGCGCAAAAAGGCGGCTCGCAGATAATGCCATTGCCCCGGCCTGTGCAAAGCGGTGGCCTTGGGTGGGAGCGCCAGCGGCAGCGTTAAGCTTACATCTGCAAAAAACCCCTGTATTTCGCCAGTTTGCTGGCAATGCGGTCTGATTTTAGGTAAACAGGCGCCATCAGATTTCCGCTTGTAGGGAAGCCGCCATGGACGACAGCACAGATATCGCTTCGCACGCGAAGCTCCCGACCGCCGACATGGCAGCGTCGGCCGCCGGCAGCGCCTTCCACCCCGAAATCCAGGACAGCGGACGCAATGCGGTCTTCGCAGCGCTGGTGAAGGGCGACGCCGACATCACCGGGCTGGTCGCCTATTCCATCTTCAAGCAGAACGAACTGGACTGGCTGCAGGAATTCCGCACGGCCAAGGGCCGCGAGCCGACCGAAGGCGAGGCCGATTCCTACATCATCGGCGAAAGCACGCCGCGCCGCCTCGCCACCTACCGCCATCTGGCAGACGCCACCCTGTCGGGCAACGGCCCCGATGTAGCCAGCGGCGGGCCGGCGACCGGCCGCGCAATGTCGCTCCAGCAGCAGCAAGCGGCCAAGCCGGCGGGCGGCTTCGGCATGTCGGCTGTGGTCTATTTCATCCTCACCCTCGTCCTGCTTGTCGCCGTCTATTATTCCGCGCGCTACGGCGTGCCGAAGATCGGCAACTGACAGCTGGCGGTTGGCCTCCAGTCGCTCGCCACAGGATCAAAACAGGTTGAGCTGCTGGCCCTGCCGGGCCGGCGGCGTGAACAGATCGGTGCGCAGCCGGGCGCGCGACTTCGGAAAGCCGATCTTCTCCAGCGCGATCTCGAAGCGCCGCCCGATCATCCACGCATAAGGCCCCGTGCCGCTCATCCGCTTGCCGAAGGCGGCGTCATAGAGCTTGCCGCCGCGCATGTCGCGCACCAGCGACAGGACATGGCGCGCCTTGCCCGGATAATGCTCCATCAGCCATTCGGCGAATAGATCGCGCGCCTCGTGCGGCAGGCGCAGGACGATATAGCCCGCTTCCCGCGCGCCGCGCGCATGGGCGCGGGTGAGGATGGTCTCGATCTCGTCGTCGTTGATCGCGGGAATGATGGGCGCAACCATCACGCCGGTCGGAATGCCAGCCTCCGCCAGTCGCTCGATCGTCTCCAGCCGCTTCTCGGGCGAGGCCGCGCGCGGCTCCATTTTCCGCGCGAGCACTGGATCCAGCGTCGTCACCGACAGCGCGACCTTTGCCAGCCCGCGCGCGGCCATCGGGCCGAGAATGTCGATGTCACGCTGGACCAGCGCCGACTTGGTCACGATGCCCACGGGATGATTGGCGGCCGACAGCACCTCCAGGATCGAGCGCATCGTGCGGTAATTGCGCTCGATCGGCTGGTAGGGATCGGTGTTGGTGCCGATGGCGATCGTGCGTGGCTGGTAGCTCGCCGCCGACAATTCGCGCTCGAGCAGCTGCGCGGCGCCTTCCTTCACGAACAGCTTGGTCTCGAAGTCGAGGCCGGGCGACAGCCCCATGTACGCGTGCGTCGGCCGCGCGAAACAATAGATGCAGCAGTGCTCGCAGCCGCGATAGGGATTGATCGACCGGTCGAAGGAAATATCAGGCGAATCGTTGCGCGTGATGATGTTGCGCGGCCGCTCGGTGTGGACCTCGGTGCGCAGCGCCTCGATCTCGCCGAGCGAGCCCCAGCCGTCATCGACGTTTGCCCGCGCCTCTTTCTCGAACCGGCCCGACTTGTTGGTGACGGCGCCGCGCCCGCGCAGGGCCTTGGGAGTGATCGTCCCGTCGGGGCCAGCCATATCCTCGCCCCGATGCGCCCCGAGCAGGGCGCGAGGATCGCGCGGTCCGACGCGAACATCTTCCAGACCTGCGCTTGCAACTGCACTGCGACCCATGACGGCCTCCTCGCGCCCCTACTCGAACCCTGAACTCAAGACGCAACACGCAACGCGCACGAGACCCCGAAATCCCTGTCCGGCCCGCTCTCGACAAGCGGCCTGTGAACGGATCGGGAACATAGAACAAATATGGAACAAGATGGGCCGCTGTCAAGCGCCGGCTGCGCGCCTGCAACCTGGGCTTCGCCTTACAAAAAGGCGCCGCGTTTTCGCGGTGCAATGCTAGAGAGCGCGAATGCTTTCGGTCATCGTTCTCGCGCCTTCGGGCTCAGACCCCGCCGCCGGCCGGGTTCAGGAGGCTGTCGTCCGTTCTCTGGCGGCGCTGGTGGGCGCTGCCGTCGCCGATGTCGTGCGCGACGCCTGCATCCTGGGCGGCCCCGCCGACCGGCTGTCCTCGGTCGCCGATCACGCCGGCTGCGCGCTGGTGGAGGATGCCGATCCCGCAGCGGGCCTGCAAAAGGCATTACGCGCCGTCCGCGGCGATCGGGTATTCGTGCTGGCTGCGGGCTATGCGCCCATGTCGGGCTTCAACGACGAAATGTCGGACTGGTCGCTTTCGGCCACGCCCCCGGCGGTCGCCTTGCGGGCCGAGCCCGGCAGCCTCGCGCAGCGCCTGTTTCCGTCGCTGGCGCGCTGCGTCGGCGTTATCGGCCTCAAGCAGGACATGCTGGCCGTCGCCGCCGACAGTCCTGCCGCGCTCGCGCGCAAGCTCGGCGCGCGCACGCTTCTTACGCGCGCCCGCCGCGTCGTCTGATCAGGTCAGCGCGAAAACGTATTGCAGGAATCGACCTGGCCGCTCTGCATCCCGCGCTGCAGCCATTGCACGCGCTGCGCCGAGGAGCCGTGCGTAAACGAGTCCGGCACCACGCGTCCCTGCGAGGCCTTCTGCAGACGGTCGTCGCCGATCGCCTGCGCGGTGGCGACAGCCTTCTCGATATCGCCCTGATCGATGTTGCGCCATTTGGCGTTGGCGTTGGCGGCCCAGACGCCGGCCAGGCAATCGGCCATCAGTTCCACGCGCACGGACAGGGCGTTGGCCTCCGCCCGGCCGGCCTGCTGCTGGGCGCGCTGCACCTTGGGCAGAATGCCGAGCAGGTTCTCGATATGGTGGCCCATCTCGTGCGAGATCACGTACGCATAGGCGAAGTCGCCGCCGCCGCCGAAGCGCCGCTGCATGTCCTGGAAGAAGGACGTGTCGAGATAGATTTTCTTGTCGAGCGGGCAATAGAACGGGCCCATCGCCGATTCCGCGGAGCCGCAGGCCGACCGCGTTCCGCCCGAGAACATGACGAGCGGCGCCGGCGTGAACTTGATGTTCTTCTGCTTCGGCAGGACTTCGGACCACACATCCTCGTTCATGCCGACGATCGCCGCGACGAACTGGCCGATCTGGTCGGACGGCGCGCCGGTCTGGCGCGTGACCTGCTGTTGCGGCGCGCGCTCTTCCGTCGTCTGGCCGCCGCCGCGCACGTTGTTGAACATTTCGGCGCCGCCGATCAGGATGCGCGGATCGATGCCGAGCGCATAGGCGATCACGCCGAGCACGATCATCGTGCCGATGCCCAGATGCCCCGCGCCGCCCATCATCGGGCCGCCGCCACCACCGCCAGCGTCGGCATAGTCTTCCCCGCGGCGGTCTTCGATATTGTCCGAGCGTCGAGCGTCTTCCCAGCGCATGGCGGCCCTCCCGGGGATAAAGGACCGCGCGCGGCGGCCAAACTCATGGCTTCGATGCCAGTTCTCTAGCTATGTTTCAAGCAGCGAAGGTTCAACTGGTTCCGCCGAAATCCGGCGTCTCGCCGTCGAGCGCGCGGCGCAGCGCCCTGAGATCGCGCCAGGCGAGCCGCTTCTGCAGCGGCTGGCGCAAAAGATAGGCCGGGTGCAGCATGGCCATGGCGGGAACCTGCCGTCCGTCGGCGCCATAGGCCATCCAGCGCCCGCGCGTCTTCAATATGCCGTCCTTGATCTCCAGCAGTGCCTGCATCGACGGCGCGCCAAGGCAGATGACGAAATCCGCGCGCACGAGCTCGATCTGCCGGCGCGTGAACGGCAGGCAGGCGGCCACCTCCAGCGGGGAGGGCGTGCGATTGCCCGGCGGGCGCCAGGGCACGACGTTGGAAATATAGACTTGGGCACGGTCGAGCCCGATCGAGGCCAGCATCTTGTCGAGCAACTGCCCCGCGCGCCCGACGAAGGGCCGCCCCTCGCGGTCCTCGTCCGCGCCCGGCGCCTCGCCCACCAGATGCACGCGGGCATTGCGCGCGCCATCCTCGAACACGAGCTGCGTGGCGGTGGTCTTGAGCGCGCAGCCCTCGAAGGCCTCGAGCGCGGCGCGCAATTCATCGAGATTGCGCGCGGCCGCGGCGCTCTGCGCGGCTGAAGACGCGACAGCGGCGGCGTCGGCGGCCAGCGCCGGGTTCAGCGGACGCGAGGCTTCCGGCAGCGCGGCCGGCAAAGGGCGGCGGGGCGGAAGCTCGCGAAGCGGGGGAGGCTGCGAAGGCTGCAGCGCTTCGGGCGCGGGTCGCGCCTCTCTCTCCCCTTCATGGGGAGGGTCCGCCGCGAGGCGGCGGGGGTGGGGCTCGTTCCGCGCTAGCGGCGCCGGGCCCGACACGGCCCGCTGCTGTGCAATCTGCGATTCCGCCAGAAAATCCCGCGGCGCTTCGCCCAGCGCAATATCGACGCCGACATGCCGGTAGAAATCGAGCGCGGCGGCAAGGGCGTCTCGCGATTGCGCGTCGCGCGAAGGGGCGTCTGGAGCGGGCATGGGGGGAGATTACAGGTCTGTGCAGGCGAAGGCGAGCAGAGGAGCTTGGTCACTTTCGCGGCCGGGTCGCCGCCGCCATAATCCCCAAGCATTTCAGATTGCGGATTTCCATGACCTCTCCCAAACTCGCCTGGCTCTCCCACCTCACATCCGACCGCCGCTACGCCGCCATGACGGCGCTCGGCTTCTCCATGGGCCTGCCATATCTGCTCGTCTATTCCACGCAATCGGCCTGGCTGACGGAGGTCGGCGTTCCCTTGCATACGATCGGCCTGCTCGCCGAACTCACCATCGCCTACAAGTTCAAGTTCATCTGGGCGCCCTTTCTCGACCGCTACGATCCGCCGATCTTCGCAAGCTGGCTTGGGCGGCGGCGGGCGTGGATCGTGCTGTCGCAGATCGCGATCATCCTCGCGCTCGTCGGCGTGGCCTTTGGCGATCCCGCGCATTTCATCTGGTGGACCATCGGCTTTTCGCTGGCGCTGGGTTTTGCCGGCGCGACGCAGGACGTCACCATCGACGGCTGGCGCATCGTCGCCGCGCCCGCGCACAAGCAATCCATGATGACCGCCTTCATGGAGGCGGGCTATCGCGTCGGCACGCTGGCGGCGGGCGCGCTCGCGCTCATCATCGCCGACAAATACGGCTGGCGCGCCGCCTATCTCTGCATGGCCGCGCTTGTCACCATCGGCGCGGTCGCAGCCTTCATCGCGCCGGAGCCTGAATCGGATCTGCATGCGACGCACGAGCATGCGGGCTTCGTCGCCACCGTCATCGCGCCGATCAAGGAACTGGTCACGCGTCTCGGCCCCTGGGCCCTGCCGGTGCTGCTGCTGATCGCGGGCTTCCGGATGCCCGGCTATCTCACCAGCGCGATGGCCATGCCCTTGTTCAAGAGCCTGCATATTTCAGGCACGGACATTGCGACCGTGACGAAACTCTTCGGTTTCTGGATCGCGCTCGCCGGCACATTTTTCGCGACCTGGGTCGTGCGCAGGATGGGGCTGATGACGACGCTGCTGATCGGCACGGTCGCAGGCTCGGCCTCGCATCTCGCGCTCGCCTGGCTCGCCGCCGAGGGCAGCGGCGATTATATCGCCTTCGTCGCGGCCGTCAGCGTCGAGGGTTTCGCCTATGCTTTCGCGCAGGTCGTGCTCATCACCTACATGTCAGAACTGGCCTCGACCGAACTCGCCGCCAGCCAATATGCGCTCTTGACCTCACTCTGCGCTCTGCCCGGCAGCCTGCTGGCGGGCGCATCCGGTTTCATCGTCGAGCGCGTCGGCTTCGAGCATTTTTTCGTGGGCACGTCGCTGCTCGGCATTCCCGTCGCGCTGCTGGCCTGGTTCGTCTGGCGCAATCATCCGCCGGCGACGACCGCCGCCGTGCCCGCGACGACGGAATGAAAAAGAAAGGCCGCTCGATGGGCGGCACAAAACCGAAAAGAAAGGCCGCCAAGCGGCGGCGAAATGGACCGAAAAGAAAGGCCGCCAAACGGCGGCCTTGAGTCGAGGGAGGAAACGCCCGAGGGCGATGCGGCCGAAGCCACGAATCGGAAGGTAGGCGCAGGACCCGAGTCGTGACTTGATTTAACTCAAAGGCCGTCGAGCGCGGCGCGCAGGCGGCTCGCGATCTCCATCTCCCGCCCGAACGGACCGGAGGCCGCAAGCGTCAGGCGGCGCGCCGCGGCAAGTCCCGCCGTGCCGAAGCGAGCGCGAATGCTCTCCTCCACCCACGTCTTTTCCTGCGCCCGCCGGCGCGCGGCGAGGCGGATCTCACCGAGATGCTCGCGATGGGCAGCCAGCGCCTTGTGCAGATCGTCGAGCCCGGCGCCGGTCGGCGCCGACACCAGCACGACCGGCACGACCCATTCGTCCTCGCGGTTGAACAGGGTGAGCGCGCCTTCCACTTCCGAGCGCGCGCGCCGGGCGGCGGCGCCCATGTCGGCCTTGGTGACCACGACGATGTCGGGCAATTCCATCACGCCCGCCTTCATGAATTGCAGGCTGTCGCCGGAGCCCGGCTGCACGCAGAGAATGACGCTGTCGGCGGCAAAGGAAATGTCGGCTTCCGACTGGCCGATGCCGACGCTTTCCACCAGCACACGATCGAACAGCGCGCGCATCAGCGCGACGGCGGCCACCGTATCGTCGGAGAGGCCGCCGAGCCGGTCGCGCGCCGCCATCGAGCGCACGTAAACGCCCTTGTCGTCGGGATCGGTCTGCATCCGCGCGCGATCGCCGAGCAGGGCGCCGCCGGTTGCGCGTGACGACGGATCGACGGCAATCACGCCGACGGTCTCGGCTTTCGCGCGCCAGTCGCGGATCAGCGCATTGGTCAGCGTCGATTTTCCGACGCCGGGCGGCCCGGTCAGGCCCGCGACATGCGCGCGCGGATCGGCAGCGGCGGTATCGAGCAGGGCTGCAAGGTCCTTCGAGCCGCGTGCAGTCTCTATCAGCGCGAGCGCGCGGGCGAGTTCCCGTTTGCCGCCAGAGCGGAGCGCGGGAAGGGTAGGGAAGGCGGACGACATGCGTTGATCGGTCTCTGTGAATCGCGCCCTTATAGCTCAAGGCATGTGGCGGCGTGACTTTCTTGCGAATTCATCGTAACATGTTACGATCGACGATGAGCTGAGGAAATGCCGAAACAGTCCCGCCGACCCGTCGCGCCCAAGAAGCGCATGGCGACCTATCGCGAGCGCATGCGCTCCGCAGGACTGCGCCCGATCCAGATCTGGGTGCCGGACACGCGTGCGCCGGGATTTGCGGAAATCTGCCGCCGCCAAGCGAGCGCCATCGCAGCGCGCGATCCCGGCGGCGACGACATCATGCGTTTCATCGAGAGCGTCGCCGACTGGCCCGAGGAATGAGGCGCGGCGATTTCGTGACCGTCGCCACGCAAGGCGACTATGGCAAGCCTCGCCCGGCTCTGGTCGTCCAGAATGACCTGTTCGATGCGCTCCCGTCGGTTGTCATCCTGCCACTGACCTCATTGCTGCGCGACGATGCCGACCAGATACGCATCGACGTCGCGCCTTCGGATGAAAACGGCCTGCGCGAAAAATCGCAGATCGCGGTCGACAAAGTGACCGTCATTCCCGTCGCGAAAGTTGGCAAGACAATCGGCCGCGCCGACGACGCCCTCATGTTACGCGTCACGCGCGCGATGGCGCTGTTTTTGGGGGTTGCATAGGAACGCCGTCTCTCCGCCGTGAGGACGCGCCGAGGCGGTTGATCAGGATGTCGCTGGTCCCACGCCAAATCCATGCAGCATGAGCATGTACAGCACGACGCCCGACATGAAACCGAATACCCGCACGTTCATCGTCAGTGGCACGATGGCGATGCGGCCGGCGAGCGCCATCATTGCGAAATCGAAGATCAGCGACAGGCCGAGCAGCCAGACGTAGGGCGGGATCGAGCCGTTGGCGAAAGCGGGATTCGCGCGTGCATAGCCGCCAATCACCACGCCGGCAAAGCACATGATCGGAACGTAGATGTTGCGCGCGATCATCGGCAATCTCCGGACCGCGAGCCCTCAGGCTCGCATTTCGAAGGACAAGCGAGCCTGAAGGTTCGCGGTCCAATTGTCACGCCAGGCTGCCCGCCTTCTGGCCCAGCGCCGCCTGCGCGGCGGCAAGCCGCGCGATCGGCACCCGATAGGGCGAGCAGGAGACATAGTCGAGCCCGACCGTTTCGCAGAAGGCGATGGAGGCGGGATCGCCGCCGTGCTCGCCGCAGATGCCGAGCTTCATGCCTGGCCGCGTCTTGCGGCCACGTTCGGCGGCGATCTTCACGAGTTCGCCGACGCCTTCCTGATCGATCGTCACGAAGGGATCGGACGGCAATATGCCCTTGGCCGTGTAAGGCCCGAGGAACGAAGACGCATCGTCGCGCGAAATGCCGAGCGTCGTCTGCGTCAGGTCGTTCGTGCCGAAGGAGAAGAACTCGGCGGCTTCCGCGATCTCGCCGGCGCGCAAGGCGGCGCGCGGCAGCTCGATCATCGTGCCGACCGTATAGGGGATCGTCACGCCCGTTTCCTTCGCCACGGCCTCCGCCATCGCGACAATGCGGCCCTTGATGAGATCGAGCTCCGGCTTGGTCATCACCAGCGGCACCATCACTTCCGCATGGACGGTCGTGCCGGTCTGCTTCGAGGCTTCCACTGCGCCTTCGAAGATCGCGCGCGCCTGCATTTCCGCGATTTCCGGATAGGCGATGGCGATGCGCACGCCGCGGAAGCCGAGCATGGGGTTGGCTTCCTGCAGTTCCAGCGCGCGCGCCTTCAACTTGGCGGCGTCCGCGCCCATGCTGGCCGCCACTTCGGCGATTTCCTCATCCGTATGCGGCAGGAACTCGTGCAGCGGCGGATCGAGCAGGCGGATCGTGACGGGAAGGCCGTGCATGATCTCGAACAGCGCGGCGAAATCGCTGCGTTGCATCGGCAGCAATTTTTCGAGCGCAGCGCGCCGGCCATTTTCGTCATCGGCCAAAATCATCTCGCGCACGGCGATAATGCGGTCGCCCTCGAAGAACATGTGCTCGGTGCGGCAGAGGCCGATGCCTTCGGCGCCGAACTGCCGCGCGACGCGCGCGTCCGCTGGCGTATCGGCATTGGTGCGCACCTTCATGCGGCGCGTTTCATCCGCCCATTGCATCAGCTGGCCGAAATCGCCGGAGAGTTCCGGCTCCAGCATCGGCACCGCGCCTTCGATCACCTGGCCGGTCGAACCGTCGATGGTAATGATGTCGCCCTTGTTGAACAGCTTTGGGCCGGCCTTCATCGTGCCGGCCGCATAATCGACGCGGATCGTGCCCGCGCCCGAGACGCAGGGCTTGCCCATGCCACGCGCGACGACCGCGGCGTGCGAGGTCATGCCGCCGCGCGTCGTCAGAATGCCTTCGGCCGCGTGCATGCCGTGAATGTCTTCCGGACTCGTCTCGACGCGCACGAGAATGACCCTGTGGCCCGCGCTTTTAAGCTGTTCGGCCTCGTCCGAATTGAACACAATCTCGCCGGACGCTGCGCCGGGCGAGGCCGGCAGGCCGGTCGCCACGATCTTGCGGTCGGCCTTTGGGTCGATGGTGGGATGCAGCAATTGATCGAGCGAAGCGGGCTCGACGCGCAGCACGGCTTCCTGGCGCGTGATCAGGCCTTCGTTGGCCATGTCGATCGCCACTTTCAGCGCGGCCTTGGTCGTGCGCTTGCCGTTGCGGGTCTGCAGCATCCAAAGCTTGCCGCGCTCGACCGTGAATTCGAGATCCTGCATGTCGCGGTAATGCGTCTCCAGCAGGTGCGTGATTCGCGAGAATTCCTGGTAGACCTCGGGCAGGGCGGATTCCATCGAGGGCTTGTTCGACTTGGCCGCGATGCGCGCGACTTCCGTGATGTTCTGTGGCGTGCGGATGCCCGCCACCACATCTTCGCCCTGCGCATTGATCAGGAATTCGCCGTAGAGCTCCTTCGCGCCGGTCGAGGGATTGCGGGTGAAGGCGACGCCGGTGGCGGATGTATCGCCCATATTGCCGAACACCATGGCCTGCACGTTGACGGCCGTGCCCCAGCTCGCAGGGATGTCGTTCAGCCGGCGATAGGTGATCGCGCGCTGGTTCATCCAGGAGGAGAAGACCGCGCCGATCGCGCCCCACAGCTGCTCGCGGGCGTCCTGCGGAAATGGCTTGCCCGTTTCGCGCTCGACGATCTTCTTGTATTCGCCGATCACATGGCGCCAGTCGGCCGCCGACATGTCGGTGTCCAGCGAATAGCCCTTGCTGTCCTTGTAGAATTCGAGCGCGTCTTCAAAATTGTGATGGTCGACGTCGAGCACGACGTTCGAATACATCTGGATGAAGCGGCGATAGGAATCGAAGGCGAAACGCTCGTCGCCGGCGCCCTTGGCCAGCGCGTCGACGGTGGCGTCGTTAAGGCCGAGGTTCAGCACCGTATCCATCATGCCGGGCATGGAAGCCCGCGCGCCCGAGCGGACGGACACGAGCAACGGATTGGTCTGGCTGCCGAAATCGCGGCCAGTCAGCTTCCCGATATGGGCTAGCGCCGCGTCCATCTGCGCCGCCAGCTCGGCCGGGTAGCTGTGCTCATGCGCGTAGAAATAGGTGCAGACTTCCGTCGTGATGGTGAAGCCGGGGGGCACGGGCAGGCCGAGATTGGCCATTTCGGCGAGATTCGCGCCTTTGCCGCCGAGCAGGTTCTTCATGCTGCTCTCGCCTTCGGCTTGGCCGTCGCCGAAGGTGTAGACCCATTTCGCCATGTGAGATCGCCTTCAGAATGTGGGGGCGCCCCCAAAACGGATGAAGCGCCGGAATCGGCGCTAAAACCCGCTGCTCTATTGAAGCAAAGCGCGCCTGCGATCAATCACTGGCGCACAAGCGCCTTTACAGGCTCTTGAGACGCATGCCGAACGCAATCCAGCTCAAACCGTAAAAAAGCAGATCAATTCCGAGGAATGTGCCGAGAACGAACAGGCCGGACGCCGGCCAGGCCGCCAGAATCATGGCGCCGAGCACGATCGTGATCGCGCCGGCCAGCCCCACCATCGCCTTGTTGCCGTCGGGCAGCCGGAAGGCTGCGACAAGACGCAGCACGCCGGTGACGACCAGCGCCGCGCCGATCAGAAGGGTGTAGGCGGCGGCCGCCACCAGCGGCTGGGCCAGCGCGAACGCCCCGGCCACAACATAAAGCAGGCCAGCCAGGATCCAGATGGCCATCCAGCCCCAGGTCTTGGCCTTGAGTCCCATGCTGATTTCCACGCCGCCAGCCAGGATCATGGCGATGCCGATCATGTAGACCGAGGCGACTGTGCCGATCACCACGAGATAGGCAAGCGTCGCCAGCCCCATGGCGGCCGTCAGCGCGCCAAAGCCGACGAACCAGCCCCATTTCGGCTTCAGCCGGCCGATCGCTTCGCCCAGATTACGGGGGCGGGCAGGCGGGTTCGTGGTCTGGTCGCTCATCGTCGGCTCCTGTAGCTGCGCCGTATAAACCGTGGCCGGGCGGCAATGTTCCAGGCGTGGGCGCCGCATTGCAGCATGTTGCCGCCGGCGCGCGCCCTTCCCCTCGCGCATTGCGGCGCCATATTGAACTGGTGTAAACCGAAAAATCTGCCATTTCCGGCGCGGCGGCCGTTCGGGACGAGTTGAGGGCGAATAATTCTCGTGGACCAATCGAAGACGCCTCTGCTGGACAGGATCCAGACGCCGGAAGATTTGCGCAAGCTGCCCGAAACGGACATGCGACAGGTTGCCGATGAACTCCGCGCCGAAACCATCGACGCTGTTTCCGTAACCGGCGGACATCTGGGCGCGGGTCTTGGCGTCGTTGAACTGACGGTCGCGATCCACCGCATTTTCGATACGCCGCGCGACCGCCTCCTCTGGGATGTCGGCCACCAGGCCTATCCGCACAAGATCCTCACCGGCCGTCGCGACCGCATCCGAACGCTCCGCAAGGGCGGCGGCCTGTCCGGCTTCACCAAGCGCGCCGAGAGCGAATACGACCCGTTTGGCGCGGCGCATTCCTCGACGTCGATTTCCGCCGCGCTCGGCATGGCGGTCGCGCGCGATCTATCCAAGGGCAACAATAATGTGATCGCCGTTATCGGCGACGGCTCGATGTCGGCCGGCATGGCCTATGAGGCGATGAACAACGCCGGCGCCCGCAAGGAGCGCCTCATCGTCATTCTGAACGACAACGACATGTCGATCGCGCCGCCGGTCGGCGCCATGTCCGCCTATCTCGCCCGGCTCGCCTCCGGCCGCTACGTCTCGATCCGCGAGGCGGTCAAGCAGATCGCCAGCCATCTCCCGCGCGGCCTCTACGAGCGCGCCCGCAAGGCGGAAGAATACGGCCGCGGTTTTGTGACCGGCGGCACGATGTTCGAGGAACTCGGCTTCTATTACGTCGGCCCGATCGACGGCCACAATCTCGACCACCTGCTGCCCGTCCTGAAGAACGTGCGCGACATGCAGACCGGGCCCGTGCTCGTCCATGTCGTGACCCAGAAGGGCAAGGGCTACGCGCCAGCCGAGGCCTCCGCCGACAAGTATCACGGCGTCAACAAATTCGACGTCATCACCGGCGCGCAGGTCAAGCCGAAGGCGAACGCGCCCTCCTACACCAAGGTCTTCGCCGACGCGCTGATCAGCGAAGCCGGCCGCGACGACAAGATCGTCGCCGTCACCGCCGCCATGCCGTCCGGCACGGGCCTCGATTTCTTCGGCAAGGCTTTCCCGGAACGCACCTTCGACGTCGGCATCGCCGAGCAGCACGCTGTCACTTTCGCGGCAGGCCTGGCGACGGAAGGCTACAGGCCCTTCTGCGCGATCTATTCGACCTTCCTGCAGCGCGGCTACGACCAGGTCTGCCACGACGTCGACCTGCAGAATCTCCCCGTTAAATTCGCCATGGACCGCGCCGGTCTGGTCGGCGCCGACGGTCCGACCCATGCAGGGTCCTTTGATCTCGCCTATCTCGGCTGCTTGCCGAACATGACGATCATGGCCGCCGCCGATGAAGCCGAACTCGTACACATGGTGGCGACCGCCGCCGCCTATGACGAAGGCCCGATCGCCTTCCGCTATCCGCGCGGCGAAGGCGTCGGCGTGGAAATGCCCGAGCGTGGCCAGATCCTCGAGATCGGCAAGGGCCGCATCATGCGCGAAGGCTCGAAGGTCGCGATCTTCTCGCTCGGCACGCGTCTGGCCGAAGCTTTGGTCGCCGCCGAAGACCTCACGGCGCGCGGCTTCTCGACGACCGTGGCGGACGCGCGCTTCGCCAAGCCGCTCGACCGCAACATGCTGCGGCGTCTGGCCGCCAACCACGAAGTGCTCGTCACCGTCGAAGAGGGCTCGATGGGCGGCTTCGGCGCCCACGTGCTGCAATTGCTGGCCGAGGACGGTCTGCTCGATCGCGGCCTCAAGGTCCGCACGATGACGCTGCCCGACGCCTATATCGACCATGATTCGCCCGAGAAAATGTATGCTCTGGCGGGCCTCGACGCGAAGGGCATCGTCGCCAAGGTGCTCTCGGCGCTGGGCGACGAAAAGGGCGCGGCGCGCGTGATGATCGCGTGACCGCGCGTTTCGCGCGGAACGCCTGAAGCCATGCAGAACTGCCTGTTCTGCGCCATCGCGCGCGGCGAGATTCCCTCTCACCGCGTCTGCGAGACCGACGACCTCGTCGCCTTTCTCGACATCAATCCGATCCGGCCCGGCCATACGCTGATCGTGCCGCGCGCGCACCACGACTATTTTGACGACATGCCCGAAAAGCTCGCTGCCGACATAGCCGTGCTCGGCCAGAAGCTCGCGCGTGCGATGAAGGCGACATGGAACGTCGAGCGCGCCGGCTTCGCCTTCATGGGCTTCGACATTCCCCACGCGCATGCGCATGTCATGCCGGTGTTCGAGCGCGACGACATCACGTCGCGACGCGCCATCGCGGAAGAAAAGATCACCTACCGCCCGCCGCCCCGCGCGGACGATGCCGAACTGGCCGCGACCGTCGCGCGACTGCGCGCTGCGCTCGGCCAATGACGCGCATTGACGTCGCTTTGGTCGAACGCGGCCTGTTTCCGAGCAGAGCCAAGGCGCGCGAGGCGATCGAGGCGGGGCTTGTCTTGCTCGACGGCCGCAAGGTCGCGAAGCCTTCCGAACCCGTCGCGGCTGACGCACAGATCGAGGCGAGCGCGCCGTACGAATGGGTGTCGCGCGGCGGGGTGAAACTGGCGGCCGCGCTCGATGCTTTCGCCATCGATCCGCAGGGTCGCGCCTGTCTCGACGTCGGCGCCTCGACCGGTGGTTTCGCACATGTGCTGCTTTCGCGCGGCGCTGCAAGCGTGACCTGCGTGGATGTCGGCACAGGGCAATTGCATCCGACGATTGCTGCCGATCCGCGCGTGAAGGCGATGGAGCAGACCGATGCGCGCAAACTTGTCGCGGCCGATCTGCCGCAGGCACCGAACTTGATCGTCATCGACGTCAGCTTCATCTCGCTCGATCGCCTCCTGCCGCATGTCCTTTCGCTCGCAGCGCCGACCGCGAAACTCGTTGCGCTGATCAAGCCGCAATTCGAGGCGGGCCCCGAACATGTGAAGAAGGGCGTCATCCGCGACACGAATATCCACGCGATTGTCTGTGCAAAAATCGAGGAGCTGATCGCGGATTGCGGCTGGCGCCGCATCGGCCTGATTGCATCGCCCATTCAGGGCGGCGACGGCAACCGCGAGTTTCTGATCGGCGCGGAGCGGCCATGACATTGGACCTCAACGCGCGCCTGAAGATCGAGCGCCTCGGCGCGCGCGGCGAAGGCGTATCGCGAACAGCACACGGTCAGGTCTTCACGCCCTACGCGCTTGCGGGTGAAACCATTCTCGCCGAAGTCGACGGCGAGCGCGGCAAGCTTGTCGATGTAATCGAGCCGTCGCCGGACCGTGTCGCGCCAATATGCCCGCTCTACCGCGAATGTGGCGGCTGCGCCGTGCAGGCGCTGCGCCACGAAAAATATCTCGCGTGGAAGCGCGACCTGCTGGTCGATGCCCTGCGCGCCGCGCGGCTCGAAACAGACGTGCGCGTTTGCGTCGATGCGCACGGCGCCGGCCGGCGCCGCGCTGTCTTTCACGCGCGGATCGACGCGCGGGGCAGGGCGACCATCGGCTTCATGCGCGCGCGCTCGCACGAGATCATTCCGATTGCCGCCTGCCCTTTGTTCGCGCCGGGGCTCGCCCGGGCGCCAGCGGCGGCGCAGGCCATTGCAGAGGCGCTGGCCGATCTCGGCAAGCCGCTCGATATTGCCTGCACGGCGACGGAAGCAGGCCTCGATATCGACGTGCGCGGCTCGGGCAAGCTCGAGTTCGATCTGACGCAAGCCCTGATCGCGGCTGCCGCAGCCCATGATCTTGCGCGTCTCTCAAATCACGGCGTCCCGCTGATCGAGCGTCGCCCGCCCATCCTGCGCGTCGGGCGCGCGAGCCTGACGCCGCCGGCCGGCGGTTTTCTCCAGGCGACGGTGGCAGGCGAGCAGGCTTTAGCCGATCTCGTGCTTGCGGAGCTGACGTCGGAGAAGCGCGTCGCCGATCTCTTCGCGGGCGTCGGCACATTCGCGCTTCGGTTGGCCGAGCGCGCCGAGGTTCACGCGGTCGAGCAGGATCAGGCGGCGCTGACCGCGTTATCGAAAGCAGCGCGCAATGCTGCAGGGCTGAGACGCATCACCACCGAGGCGCGCGATCTGTTCAAGCGCCCGCTGCTGCGCGCGGAACTCGCGACCTACAACGCAATCGTCTTCGATCCCCCGCGTGCAGGCGCGGAGACGCAGGCCCGCGATCTCGCCGCGAGCGATGTGCCGCTTGTTGTCGCGGTCTCCTGCAACGCCCAGACTTTTTCACGCGACGCGCGCATTCTCGTCGATGGCGGATATACGCTCGAACAGGCGACGCCAGTCGATCAGTTCCGCTATTCCGCACATGTCGAGATCGTCGGCGTCTTCAGGCGCGCGACACGGAAGAAGGCGAAGAAGGGTCTGCTGTCGCGCTAACGGCTCGCGGTTGCCGTTCGGACGACACGCGATGCACGTCCGCCAAATCGCGCTCACTCATCAAAATGAATGCTGCGCTCCAGCTACACGTTTATGTGATCGGGCAGCTCGCACCTTTTGAATAGCTCCTTGCGTAAGGGCCCCGATGTCCATCATCGGCGTCACATCAACTGCAGGAGAATCCAATGAAGAATCTATCGAAGGGGCGGATTGCCATGTTCGCGGCCGCTGCTTCCCTGCTTGCCGCGCCTGTCTCGACGCCGGCGTTCGCCCAGGAAAAGACCGTCATGGTTGGCGGCGCTGCGATGTACCCCAGCAAGAACATCGTCGAGAACGCAGTGAACTCGAAAGATCACACCACCCTGGTCGCGGCAGTGAAGGCGGCCGGGCTGGTCGAGACGCTGTCGGGTGCAGGTCCTTTCACCGTCTTTGCGCCGACCAACGAAGCCTTTGCCAAGCTTCCGAAAGGCACTGTCGAGACGCTGTTGAAGCCTGAAAACAAGGCCAAGCTCACCAAGATCCTGACCTATCATGTGGTCGCGGCCAATGCGATGTCGGACGCGGTCGGGAAAATGATCAAGGACGATGGCGGCAAGCACACTATCAAGACGGTCTCCGGCGGCGTTCTCGTTGCGATGATGAAGGATGGAAAGATCGAATTGCAGGACGAGAATGGCGGCGTCGCAACCGTGACCATCCCCGACGTCAAGCAGTCCAATGGCGTGATCCACGTCATCGATCGCGTCTTGCTGCCGAAGTAATTTCATCCGGCCGTCGATTTCCGGCGGCTTGGCCTCGATCCACCGACGGGGCGGCGCTCAAATGAGCCGCCCCGACATCGGATGAGGAAAAATCAGTTTCGCGAAAATGCCGCCATCGCCTGTTCGACGATCACCGCGCCCGCCTCCTGCGTAAAATGCCCGGCCTCCGCCAGTTCCAGCGGCGGCGGGCAATTGCGGATGTTCTTGCCTAGCGCCGCCATCGTCGCGGGCCCGAGCACCGGATCCTTCATGCCGACCGCCATGAAGGATTGGCCGGCCCATTCCTTGGACCAGAAATCGCGCGCGCGGCGCGACAGGGCTGCGCCCGGCGCGTCGGGATGGTCCGGCACGAGATTGGGAAAGCGCCGCACGCCGCCCTTGAAGCGCACGTCGGGGAAGGGCGCGTCATAGGCTGCGGCCTCCGCATCGCTTAAGTCCGCGACGCCGCGTTTCATCAGCCCGCCGATCGCCATGTCAGGCGAACGATTATTGAAGGCGCGCCACGCCAGAAAACCTTCGCCGAGCGGTTCGTCGCCGGTGGCGAGCGTCGTGTTCATCACAAGGAGCCGCGAAAAACGCTGCGGCATATCCATGGGAATGGTCAGCCCGAGCAACCCGCCCCAGTCCTGGCAGACGAGCGTGACGTTCGTCAGCTGGAGCTGCTCGATCAACGCGATCAGTGCGCCGCGATGAAAGTCGAACGTGTAGACACTGTCGTCCACGGGCTTGTCCGACTTGCCGAAGCCGAACAGGTCCGGCGCGATCACGCGCATCCCGGCGGCGCGCAACGCCGGGATCATCTTGCGGTAGAGATAACTCCACGTGGGCTGCCCATGCAGGCACAGAGCGACCGGCGCATCGCGTGGCCCCTCGTCGATGTAATGCATCCGCAGCGGCGCATAACCGGCGAGGTCTTCGGCATAATCTGGCGCGAAGGGATAGCCGGGCAGCCCGACGAAAGCTTCGTCGGGCGTCCGCAGAAACGCGATGCCGGTCATGTAGGCCGCTCCTCGCGCAGCGCTCAGTCCTTGCTCGGATCGATCAGGAATTTCTCGCCCGTCGCGCGCTTCGCATAGGCGGCGATATTGTCGAGCTGCAACGTTTCGCGCAGGGACACGACACGCGTGTAATGGCTCGCAAACGTCGTCTTCAGTTCCGCCACCACGCGGTCCTTCAGCTTCTGCGTCGCCTCCGGTCCGATCTTCTGCAGGAACGGGAAGAGCAGCCAGCCGCCGACGCTCCAGGCCATGCCAAATGAGCGCACGAGTTCGGTCGGGCGCATGTCGAGCGAGCCGTAGACATAGACCTGCTTGTGCACGGTCGATCCGTAGCGGCTGTATTCCTTGGCCTTCATGTTGGCGGCCACTTCCATCGCCGTCAGGATCTGGCCCGCGAGCCTGCCGCCGCCGATCGCGTCGAAGGCGATCGTCGCGCCGGTTTCAGCAACGGCGCGAGTCAGATCGTCCATGAAGGTCGGCGCCGTCGAATCGACGACATGCTTCGCACCGATCTTGCGCAGAATATCTGCCTGCTCCTGGCTGCGCACGACGTTCACCAGTCCCACGCCGTCCTTCAGGCAGATCTTGTTCAGCATCTGCCCGAGGTTGGAGGCCGCCGCCGTATGCACGAGCGCGGTGTGGCCTTCGCGGCGCATCGTCTCGACCATGCCGAGCGATGTCAGCGGATTGACGAAGCACGAGGCGCCGTCGGCAGCCGTCGCGTCGGCGGGAAGCGGCAGGCAGTCGGCGGCCTTCATGCAACGGTATTGGGCATACATCGCGCCGCCGATCGCGGCGACAGTCTTGCCCATCAGCGCCTGCGCTGCGGGCGAGGCGCCTGCCGCGATCACCACGCCCGCGCCCTCGTTGCCGACAGGCAGCGACTGGTCGAGACGCGCCGCCATCGAGCGCATGGCGCCCTCCGGCACTTTCGCGACGACCCGCGGCTGGCCGGATGAAGTCGAGGCCTGCGCCGTCGTCATGTCGGCTGCGCCGAGCAGCAGGCCGAGGTCGGACGGATTGATGGGCGAGGCCTGAATGCGAATGACGACTTCGTCGTCCGTCGGCGTCGGAACCGGCTTTTCCACCAGCGACAGTTCCAGTTCGCCGCTCGCCTTGATGATCGAACGAAGCTGCAGCCCCGTACGCGGCGTTTCCTGTCCCATATGTCGCTCCCGTTTATTTCGCCGGTCTCCGGCTTTGTGCGGCGACAGTAACGGGAAAATGTCCGGCGTCCAGAACGGGATGGTCAGAGCAGGCTTGCCTGCGCGGCGGGCTCCTGAAGTTCAGGCCCTTCGCCCTTGTAGCTGTTCACCTTCGACAAGACTTCGAAGAACTCGATCGCATCGTCGGGCGCGGGCTGCAGCATCTCGGCGCGCGTCGCGCGGTCGTCGGAACAGTCGAGCCAGCGGTCGAAGTCCGGCGGTGGAATGATCGCGGGCATGCGGTCGTGGATCGCGCAGGTCGCGGCATTGGCCGAGGTCGTGATCATGCAGCCCGTCTCGATCTCGCCGCCCTGCGGATCGGACCATGTCTCCCACAGCCCTGCGAAGGCGAGCGGGCCGCGATCACGCGCGCGAAACAGAAAGGGTTGCTTAACCATCTTGCCCCGCGTGTCGGTCGTCCGCCGCCATTCGTACCAGCCGTCGGCGATGAACAGGCAGCGCCGCCGCCGGATCGCGGCGCGAAAACTGGGCTTGCTCTCGATGCCCTCGGCGCGCGCGTTGATGATCAGCGGAAAGGTCTTGGGGTCTTTTACGAAACCCGGCAGGAAACCCCAGCGCACCAACCCGAAATGCCTGTCGCCGCCGCCCGCCCGCACGATGGGCACAGGCTGGGTCGGCGCTACATTGTAGCGCGGCGGAAAGTTCGGCTGTTCCACATAGGCGAACAGGCGCCGCATCGCTTCAGGCGGCAGGGTGATGGCGTAGCGGCCGCACATGTCTCGGTCCTATAGGTGGCGGGAAAGAAGTTGTTATGGAATCCGTGGCTAGTGTGGCCTGTCGAGGGCTGCGTCGAAAAAAGCATGTCATTGAGCGAGGATCATAACGCCGACCTGGAGACCGCAGACGCGGTTTCGCTGGAGTCGCGCGCCATGGCTCTGGTCAATCCGGCGTCCGGTCTCGCCAACGATTTCCTCAATGTCTACAACGAAATCCTGATGCTGATCGAGCTTCTGCCGACCATGCCGGAGCTCGCCGACGACATTGCCGCCTGGCGCCCCGCCAGCTATCGCGCCTATTTCATGCAGTCGCCGCT
>Ga0209023_10001848_pt1 | contig 27539 bp, 22 predicted proteins | sample LakOneMetagenome_FD_187468 | JGI IMG/M metagenome (GOLD analysis project Ga0209023, IMG submission 187468) | Freshwater and sediment microbial communities from Lake Erie, Canada (SPAdes) (version 2) | ecosystem: Environmental > Aquatic > Freshwater > Lentic | place: Lake Erie, Canada...
TTCCGCGTGGGGGTCGACCGAGGTCATGAGTTCTCCGGGACAAGCCGGCCGAGGCCGAACGAGGTGGCCGAGGCTCGGTTGAGCCCCGTGGGAACTCCCCCTCTGTCGTGGCTGCCTGAGAGCTTCACCACACCCTTCGGGGCGTGACTTTCACCTTGGGCGAGTCGCGTTCGTACCGAGACTTCTTTTCAGAGTGGCCAGTTCGATGCGGTACGCGTACCTGAGAGATTGTCGGGGAGGATTGCTCCTTCGGTGTCCGCTCGTCTTGCGACGTCGAACTCTCCCGCATCGACCTTGATGGCCCAGTATTCAGTTCTGGTTGATGTCGGCAATTCTAGACCCCACGCCCTCACCGTCGCGAACAGCCCCGACAGCCCGGCCTCACAGCTGCATTACCTCACGCCGTAACCGACTAATTCGGGCACGGGCGGGCACTCCGGAATATGCTGTCAGCGACAACATCGACCGGCCCGCCTGAAGGTGCGAGAACACATGCTGATGGCACCATCTGCTTCTCGTGCGCCACACGGACCGTCGACCCGGTGCGTGAGCGCAACGGTGAATTCCGGCGGCCATCGTGCCTGAGTTGTCGCCGCGTCGCTGGCGGGCGATCCTGCAGCCGTCCTCACTCATCATCACCGCGCTCGCACTCGCGGTGGTCGTTTCGGGCACGCTGATCCGCGATCCCCTGGGGGTCATCCTGATCGGCCTCGGTGCCTGCGTGCTGCTCGCTGCCGTGGCGCTCCCCCTCATTCGCGAAGTCGAGTTCGGGTTTGCCACCGGCATGAGAGTCTCCACCGCCCTGCGCGAGCGCGATCAGGAACTGCGCGTCGCCTTCCAGCACCAGAAAGGGGACCTGGGCTTGTATTCCCAACTCATGTGCGACGACCCGGCTTTTGCCACTCAGCTGCTGGAGTCGGCCTGGGCTCGAACGGCATCCTCTTGGCGGGGCCCGGTGACCCCGAGCTTGAGAACCACCGTGCTCGCCGAGTTCGTGCAGCTGCTCACAACGCATTCTCGCTGGAAGCGGTTCGCCTCGCCGACCACCGGGGTTCCGGCGGCTCCTCCTCTCTCTTCTGCGCTGTCGGTGCTGCCGGTCACCGCCAGGATCGTGATGGTTCTGCGCGAGTTCGCTGACCTGCCGCTGGCCCAGATCGCCAGCCTCACGAAGCGGCCCCTTGCCGAGGTTGCCAGCGACCTGCGCACGGCATACGCCGTCCTCGCCGAACAGGGCACGGGAACCTGACCATGGATGCCCAGCTGAGGCATCGACTTCTCACCGACGCCGTCGTTGCCGCCCACGATCATCCGGCGAACGTCGACCGTGCCGTGGCACTGGGTCGGCAGCAGATTCGGCGCCGAGTGATTCGGGTGTACGCCGCTGCGATCACGGTGTGGGCGCTGCTCGTATTGGGTCTGGTCGCGACGCATGCGCCGCTGCCGCCCACGGTCACATCCGAGGGCGCCGTTGCACCGTCGACCTCGGACGGGATCGGCACCACGCGGTGACCAGCCGGAGGAGGGCGCGATGACATCCCACGAGACGCACCCCGGCCAGCCCGGCGCTGACGACGCACGTGTCCGGGATGCGGATTCCCGGTATGCGGATGCCCGGGACGCGGCCATCGACGTGGTCAACGTCACCAAGCGGTTCGGCACGCATCCGGCCCTGAACGGCGTGAGCTTTCAGGTGCAGCGCGGCAGCGTGTTCGGCGTGATCGGTCCCAACGGCGCGGGCAAGACCACGATCATGAGGGCGCTGCTGGACATCATCCGCCCCACGTCGGGTCACGCCACCGTGCTCGGCACGGACTCGCGGCATGCCGGGCCCGATTTGCGCCGCCGAATCGGTTACCTGCCGGGTGAACTGATTTTGGACGGCCGGGTGAGCGGCCGGCGCCTGCTCAAGCACTACGTCGACATTTCCGGCCCGGTCCCCGACGGGCGCATCGACCAGCTCGCCGAACGACTGGGCGTCGACCTCGACCGTGCCGTGCGCACTCTGTCCAAGGGAAACAAGCAGAAATTGGGTGTCATCCAGGCTTTCATGCACAGTCCGGAATTGCTCGTGCTCGACGAACCCACCAGTGGCCTGGACCCGCTGATCCAACAGGAGTTCCTGAGCATGGTGAAAGAGGCCAGCGCGGCCGGCCAGACCATATTCCTCTCCTCGCATATGATCAGCCAGATCGAACAGGCGGCCGACGATGTCGCGATTCTGCGGGATGGTCGAATCCTCACGATTGCCAGCGTCGAGGAGCTCCGTACCTCCGCCATCCGCCACCTGCGAGTCACGGTCAGCGACCTGACGCCCGCCGAGCTGAGCGCCCGGCTGAACACACTGGGCGGAATGGCAGAGCTGCAATGTTCCGTCACCGCCCGGGGGGACACCGAGGCTTCCGGCGTGCTGCAGGGCGGCATCCAACCATTCGTGCAGGCGTTGGCCACCCTGCAGCTGACCGACCTCGTGCTGGAGGAGCCGGACCTGGAGGAATCTGTGCTCACGCTGTACTCCGCTCCCGATGCACGCGGCACGAAGCCGGCGTCCGAATGAGCGTCCGACCGGTGGGCCCAGGAGCGACGCTCACACCGCCCATGCTGCGGCGCGCTCACCTTCCCCTGCTCGGAAAGGTCTTCACGGACAGTTGGCGATCGATGATCGGGTGGAGCCTGGGCCTGGTCGCCGTCACTGCGCTGTACCTGCCGATCTATCCGAGCATGGGCGGGAGTTCGCAGATGCAGGACCTCATCGACACCCTGCCCACAGAACTCACCCGGTCCCTGAACTACGACCAGATCGGCACCGGCGCCGGTTACACCCAGGCCACCATCTTCGGGCTGATCGGCTTTCTCCTGCTCGGCATCGCGGCCATCGGTTGGGGTGCGTCCGCCCTCGGCGGTGATGAGGAGTCCGGCCGGTTGGAGCTGACCCTCGCCCACGGCGTCACCCGTGTGCAGGTGGCCGTGTCGCGATTCACGGCGATGGCGATCAGAATCCTGGTGCTGTCCGGGCTGACCTGTGCGCTCGTGCTGTTCTGGAACGAACCCGCCACACTCGATCTGGAGGTGGGGAACGTGATCGGCATGGGCCTGCTCTTCGCAGGCCTCATCCTGCTGATCGGATCCGTGGCCCTGCTCGCGGGGGCGCTGACCGGCCGGCGGGTGTGGGGAATCGGCGGCGGCGCATTCGTGGCCGTCGTCGGCTACGTCTTCAACGCGATCGGAAATCAGAGCTCGTCCCTGGACTGGCTGCACACGTTCTCGCCGTACTACTGGGTATTCGGGCATAGTCCGCTGGCGACGGGCGCCGATCCGGTCACGGTGATCGCCTTCTACGGCCTGTCTCTCCTCCTCGCCGTCGCCACGGCGCTGGCCTTACGCCAGCGGGATATCGGTGTGTGACGAGAATCGGCCCCGGGCGCGTAGCCTTGACACTGACCGCGATACGCGCGGACTTCTGAAAGGCTCTTCGTGGACACCACCCAGCTCCAGCATTTCGCCGCCGTCGCGGAGGAGCTCAACTTCACCCGCGCCGCGAAGAATCTGAACGTTCCTCGCATGACGGTGAGCCTGTCTGTCAAGAATCTCGAGGCCGAACTAGGCCATGCCCTCTTCGACCGCAGCACGGATGTAACCAGACTCACCAAGGCCGGGGCCGCCCTGCTGTCGGACATCCACTACGAGGCGGAGAAGAACGCTCCCCCGCCTCGGCCCGCCGGGGGCAAGGCCAAAGCCTCGAAGGGCAAGGGCCGCACCCCGCCCGTGAAGGGTGCGCCGCGGGTGGGCAAGAAGCGCCAGTCGCGCTGACGCGGGTGCTCCCTCGTCATCGGTTGTTCACAACTCGGTGACCCGACCCGCCTCCACCTTCCACTGGCGATCCGTCTGAACGTTGTCCAGCATGCGGCGATCGTGCGTGACCAGCAGCAGGGTTCCCTCGTAAGATTCCAGCGCCTGTTCCAGTTGCTCGATCGCGGCCAGGTCCAAGTGGTTGGTGGGTTCGTCGAGCACGAGCAGGTTCACCCCCCTGGCCTGCAGCAGCGCCAGTCCGGCGCGGGTGCGTTCGCCCGGTGACAGTTCGTCGACGGCACGACCGACGTGGTCCGCCTTGAGCCCGAACTTGGCCAGGAGTGTGCGCACCTCGGCCGCCGAAAGTTCCGGCACGAGCTCCTCAAAACTCGCTGCGAGGGGTTCAGCGCCGGCCAGGAGCGCGCGGGCCTGATCGATTTCGCCGACCCGCACACTCGCACCGAGGCTCGCCGTGCCCTCGCTCGGCGCGGTTCGTGCCAACAGCGCCCGCAGCAGCGTGGTCTTGCCGGCACCGTTGGGCCCGGTGACGCCGATGCGCTCTCCGGCGTTCACCTGCACCGACACGGGTCCGAGAACGAAGTCCCCCTGCCGCACCACAACGTTGTTCAGGGTTGACACCACCGCACTCGATCGCGGGGCCGCGCCGATGGTGAATTCAAGCTGCCATTCCTTACGCGGCTCGTCGACCTCCTCCATCCGCGCGATCCGGCTCTCCATCTGCCGCACCTTCTGACCTTGCTTCTCACTGGATTCCGTCGACGCCTTGCGACGGATCTTGTCGTTGTCCGGCGCCTTCTTCATGGCGTTGCGCACGCCCTGGCTCGACCATTCGCGCTGGGTCCTGGCCCGCCCGACGAGGTCGGCCTTCTTGGCGGCGAACTCGTCGAAGTCCTCACGCTTGTGCCTGCGGGCGGTTTCCCGCTCCGCGAGGTAGGAATCGTAGCCTCCGCCGAACACCCGGTTCGCGCCCTGCGCCAGGTCGAGTTCCAGCACCCGGGTGACACAGCGGGCAAGGAACTCACGGTCGTGACTCACGAGAACGACACCGCCGCGCAGCCCCCGCACGAAGGCTTCCAGCCGGTCGAGCCCGTCCAGGTCCAGATCGTTCGTGGGCTCATCGAGCAGCACCACGTCGAATCGTGACAGCAGCAGGGCGGCCAGTCCCACCCGGGCTGCCTGTCCGCCGGAGAGCGACGTCATCAGGGTTTCGCCGACAAGGTCGGTTCCGAGATTCAGGCCCAGGTCGTTGAGAACGACCGGCAGCCGGTCGTCCAGGTCGGCGGCGCCGCTCGCCAGCCACCGGTCCAGTGCCGTGGAGTAGACATCGGCCGGGTCCTGGCCATCGATCCGTGGCTCGGTGTCGCCCAGGGCCGCCGCCGCGGCATCCATCTGCCGGGTGGCCTCGGCACAGCCGGTGCGACGGGCGATGAATGCGGCGACAGATTCCCCGACCAGGCGTTCATGTTCCTGCGGAAGCCAACCGACGAAGGCATTGGCAGGAGCAAGGCTCACCGTCCCGGCCTGAGCACGCAGCGTCCCCGCGAGCAGGCGCAACAGGGTGGACTTTCCGGCACCGTTGACGCCGACCACACCGACAACGTCGCCGGGCGCGACGGTGAGATCGAGCGAATCAAAGAGGGTGCGGTGGGCGTATCCGCCGGCCAGGCCCTTGGCCACGAGTGTTCCGGTCATTCCTCAATGATCTCATCCCCCGGCCACTCGTCAGCGAGGGTTTCCGCGGCGGCGCTGGTGTGCGCGATGATGCCGTTGAGTAGATCTTCCATCGTTGCGGACCGGAGCAGCGCGATCTGGTCCAGCGGGCCCACGGGGGCAACCGCCGCGAGTTGCCAGGCGGCCCCCACGGGATCGTGGGTGAGTTCCACATCGGGTGACCATTGCAGGTCGGAAAATTCACTCGCGCGCGCCAGCGCCCGCCTCACGGTGCGTTCGGCCTCGTCGCGCAGTGCCAGCAGCGAATCATCCCACTCGAGGTCGGCGATCTCCCGCACGACGGCATTCGGATGCGGGTCTTCCGCCGTCCACTCCACGATCTCGATGCGGCGGTCCCCCTGCGCCACGAGTCCCACCACGTTCTCGTCGGCACCGATCTGCGTGATCCGCGCCACGGTGCCGAACGAGAACCGGTGTTCGCCGCCACCGACCTCCTGCCCGCGTTCGATCAACACGACGCCGAATTCCGATGGTTCGTTCTGCAACACGCGGGACAACATCACCAGGTAGCGTTCTTCAAATACCCGCAGTTGCAGGGGCATGTACGGGAAGAGCACGGATCCCAGCGGGAACATCGGCAGGCTTGTCATGCCTCCAGCGAACCACACCTCTCGTCATCGGCCAAGGGGCATCCGCCTCACCGGGTAGTGAGGGCTCGGGTGAGGTCGAGGGTGGCCACCGGCACGTTCAAGAACGTCACGAGTGGGCTGAGCGCCCGAAATCGCTCCGTGACCAGATCGATGAGGTGCGGGCTTTCGGCCTCGCTACCCGGCAGGGTCGTCGTGAAGGCCCATCGGCGATTGCGCTGCAGGTCGGCGGCGGGGTGATCGACCGGGAACCCGCGTGGTGCCCGAATCAGCTGGTCCCCGTCGAGAGGATCGAACAGTGTGGTGCGCTTCACGTCGGCGAGCAGCGAGCGCAGCTCCTCGTGATGATCGAGGAGGTACTCCCGAATCGCCAACAGTTGCGCCGGTCCGGGGCTGTAGGAGCCGCCGGCGATCATCAACGAGCGGGCGCCGATCTGCAAGAAGAACCCGGCCCCGGCCGCCTTCTCCAACCCCTGTCGCGGCCAGTAGGCCCCCATGTGGGTTTTGTACGGGCTCTTGTCCTTGGCGAAACGCACGTCCCGATAGATGCGCATCATGGCCTTGGCCGGTGGTCGCACGTGCTCCGGGGCGAAATCGGTCAGGCGTTCGTTGATCGCCGTGGCAACGTCGAGCATCCCCGCTTTCAGCTCAACGTCGTAGGTGGCCTTGTGCTCGGCGAACCACTCACGGTCATTGTGCTGCTCCAACTCGTCCAGAAAATCCAGGGCGGCCGGGGAAAGATGCGCGTTCGGGTTCACAACCATAAGAACTTGAATTTACACCCATTCTCCCGGGGCGTCCTGAAGCCCGCGGAGCCATTGACCAGGTCTCGAAACGGCGCAAAACTCACCCTCGACCGGTGAAAACTGTCCCCCGAACGGGTAGGCACGTCCCAGACCCGGCAGTCACAGACCCAGCACGTCACAGTCCCGACACGCACTGCACGTCGACCGAGGGAAGAGCTGATGCGAGAAGTTGTCCGACGTGGTTTCTTCTGGCCGGCTGTGCTCGGACTCACACTGGCGTTCGGAATCGTACCGGCCGTACCCGCCGCCACGGCCGCAGACCCCTGTACAGCACCGATCCAGAACCCGATCGCGTGTGAAAACACCAAGGCGGGTAACCCGTCTTCCCAGTGGGACGTGTCGGGTTCGGGAAGCTCCGCCATTCAGGGCTTCGCCACCGATATGAGCGTCACACTCGGTGGCCGCATCGGTTTCAAGGTGAACACGACTGCGAAGTCGTTCCGCATCGACATCTATCGCCTGGGCTTCTATGGCGGATCCGGCGCCCGAGCGATCACAACCGTGTCGAGCACCGTGCCCCGCCGCCAGCCGAGTTGCCTGTCCGACTCGGTGACCGGACTCGTCGACTGCGGCAACTGGAGCGAATCGGCCTCGTGGACGGTGCCCGCGACGGCCGTGTCCGGGGTGTACATCGCCAAACTCGTGCGCACCGACGGCACCTCCGGAGCGAGTCACGTGGTTTTCGTGGTGCGAGATGACACCAGCACCTCCGACCTGCTCTTCCAGACCTCCGACAGCACGTGGCAGGCATACAACCAATACGGCGGCAACAGCCTGTACACGGGGTCGCCGGCCGGGCGTGCCTACAAAGTCAGCTACAACCGACCGGTCACCACCCGCGGTACCGGCGCAGAAGATGCGGTGTTCAATGCCGAATACCCGATGATCCGATGGATCGAGGCAAACGGCTATAACGTGAGCTACACCTCCAGCGTGGACAGTGACCGACGCGGTGCCCTGATCCGCAACCACAAGACGTTCGTCTCGGTGGGCCATGACGAGTACTGGTCGGGCCAACAGCGAACGCAAGTAGAGGCGGCCCGCAGCGCGGGCGTGAACCTCGCGTTCTTCAGCGGCAACGAGGTGTTCTGGAAGACCCGGTGGGAGTCCTCCATCGACGGTTCCGGTACCGCCAATCGAACACTGGTGTCCTACAAGGAAACCCATGCCAACGCCAAAATCGACCCGACGAACGAATGGACCGGCACCTGGCGAGACCCACGGTTCAGCCCGCCGGCCGACGGTGGTCGCCCGGAGAATGCCCTGACCGGCACGTCGTTCACCGCCAACTGCTGCGCCACCCAGATGCAGGTGTCCGGGGCGTTCAAGAATCTGCGTTTCTGGCGCAATACTCGGGTCGCGGCGCTCGCGACGACGGCGACCACTCAACTAGGCACGAATACCCTCGGATATGAATGGGATGCCGACCCCGACAACGGCGCGCGTCCGGCCGGACTCGTTCCGATGTCCTCCACCACCGTCGGAGGCATGGACGTGCTCCAGGACTTCGGCTCGACATATGCCACCGGCACGGCCACCCATGCCCTCACGCTGTACCGCTCCGCCAGCGGGGCGCTCGTGTTCGGCGCCGGAACCGTGCAGTGGTCCTGGGGACTCGACGGCACCCACGACAAGGGCACCAGCACTCCGGATACCGCGATGGGCCAGGCCACGGTGAACCTCTTCGCCGACATGGGCGCCCAGCCGGCGACCATCAAGGCGGGTCTCACCGCAGCGACGGCGTCCACCGACACGACTCCGCCCACGTCCGCCATCACCGCACCGGCGGCGGGTGCGGTGCCGGCCGACACCACGATCTCCGTTTCGGGCACGGCGGCTGACACCGGCGGCGTCGTCGGGTCGGTGGAGGTGTCCACCGATAACGGGGCGAGTTGGCATCGGGCCACCGGCACGAGCGCCTGGAGTTACAGCTGGCGCACGCCGTCGGCCGGTTCCGCCACCATCCTGACCCGGGCGAGCGACGACAGCGGGTGGGTGCAGAATTCTCCCGCCTCCCGCACAGTCACGGTCAGTGCCGCAACACCCACGCTGTGCCCCTGCTCACTCTGGTCCAGTGGAACGGTCCCCACCGTCGTGTCCGACTCAGACCGGACCGCCGTGGAGCTCGGCGTTCGGTTCCGATCCGACCGGGCCGGCTTCATCACCGGCATCCGCTTCTACAAGGGAATCGCGAACACCGGCACGCATCTGGGGCGGCTTTGGACGACCGCGGGAACGCAGCTGGCCACGGCGACGTTCAGCAACGAAACCGCGAGCGGGTGGCAGCAAGTGGACTTCGCAACCCCTGTTGCCGTCACCGCCGGCACAACCTACATCGCCTCCTACTACGCCCCGGTTGCCGCCTACTCTGCCGATACCGGTTACTTCGCCGGAACCGGCGCCGATCAGGGTCCCCTGCATGCCCCGGCCGATGCCGCCGCCGCGGCCAACGGCGTGTATCGCTACGGCACCGGTGGCGGGTTTCCCACGAGCACCTACCAGTCCACGAACTACTGGGTGGACGTCGTCTTCGCCGGCTGACACCGACTCACACCGACTCCCACCCACCGAATACACAGACAGCGCTGGCTGGCGCCGATATGCTCGGCGCTATGACAACGCAGCGCTTCTTGTTCGCCGACCAGCTCGGTCCGCACTATGACGACGGTGGCAGCATCGTGCTCGTCGAAGCCACCGCGGTACTCGGGCGGCGCACCTATCACCGGGCCAAGGCACACCTGATCCTGAGCGCGCTGCGCCACCGGGCTCGGGAGCTTGGCGACCGGGTGGAATACGTGCGGGCTGAACACTACCGAGACGTGCTGGCCGGGCGAGACCTGGAGGTGATCAACCCCACGTCATGGGGAGCGCGCGCCCTCGTCGCCGAGCTGGGAGCCACCGTACTGCCGAGCCGCGGTTTCGTTACGAGCGAGGAAGATTTCGCGCAGTGGGCCGCCGGGCGCCCCGCGTCTCGACTCGTGTTGGAACAGTTCTATCGCGCCGTGCGCACGTCGACGGGCGTGCTGATGCGGGGCCCCGACCCGGAGGGCGGTCGCTTCAACTTTGATCACGACAACCGCCAGCCACCGCCGAAGGGGGCGGTGAGCCTCGGGTTGCCCCAGCCCTGGGCTCCCGTCGAAGACGATATCGACGCCGACGTGCGCCGAGATCTGGATCAGCTCGTGGCCGAAGGCCGCGTGCACCTGATCGGGACCGATGGCCCGCGTCGCTTCGCCGCCACCCGCGCGGAGGCCCTCGCCGCCCTGCAGGACTTCATCGAGACCCGATTGTCGGACTTCGGGCCGTTCGAGGACGCCTCGCTCCTGGGCGACAGCGACATGGCCCATTCGCGGTTGAGTGTGCCGCTAAACCTGGGATTGCTGCATCCGCAGGAAGTCATCGACGCAGTCGTCGCCGCCTATCACGATGGCGGTGCTCCGCTGGCAAGCGTCGAGGCGGTGGTGCGCCAGATCATGGGTTGGCGGGACTGGGTCTGGCACCTCTACTGGCACCTTGGCGAGAACTACGTTGCCGAGAGCAACTTCCTCGCGGCCAACGAGCCCCTCCCGGCCGCGTTCCTCGAGTTGGACGGCAGCGCCGTCGAAGCCAGGTGCCTCAGCCACGTGCTCGACGAGGTCTCCCGCACCGGCTATGCCCACCACATTCAACGACTGATGATTCTGGGGAACTGGTCGCTGCAGCGCGGCTACCACCCGGCCGCGCTCTCCGACTGGTTTATCAATGCCTTCGTCGACGGCACACCCTGGGTGATGCCGGCCAACGTGGTGGGTATGTCCCAGCATGCCGACGGCGGCATCGTCGCCACGAAGCCCTACGCCTCGGGCGGGGCCTACATCTCCAAAATGACGGATTTCTGCGGGAGCTGCCGCTTCAATCCCAAGATCCGGCTCGGACCGGATGCTTGCCCGTTCACGGCCGGGTATTGGGCGTTCCTCGACCGGGTGGAGCCCCAGATCCGCGGCAACCACCGCATGAGCCAACCGTTGGCCGGTCTGCGGCGACTGGTGGACCGCGAGGCGGTCGTCGAGCAGGAGCGTCAACGCACCGACTGGTAACGGTACCCGTGGGCAGCGACGCTTGGGCCCGGACTCCCTAGGCGGCTGTGATGCCGAAGCTCTTCAGCTTGCGATAGAGCGACGACCGCGCGATTCCGAGCGCGTGGGCGGCGATAACGCGGTTGCCGTCGGCCTCGTGGAGGGCGTTCACAATGAGGTCCCGCTCCCCTGATTCCATCGGCGTCAGCAGGCGGCGCGCCCCGCTGTGACAATACCCGGGCAGGTCTTCGGCCTGGATCTCACCGACCGGCCGCTTGAGCAGCGCTGATTCGAGTGCTTCCTCCAGCTGACGGATGTTACGGGGCCAGGTGTAGCGGCACAGAACCCGCATCGCACCGGCGCCGATGGTGACGCTTCGAGGACCGGTCAGTGCGGTGAGCACCCGAGTGGCGATTGCCGGCAGGTCATCGAGTCGGTGGCGGAGGGGCGGTACCGTGACAGACGCGTCGAACCGGGCCAACAAACTCGACATCGGCAGTGTGCCGTCACTGCTGGATTCGGTCATGGTGGCGGCCACGGTCACGGATCGGCCGGTCTCGGCGAGCGCGACCAAAAAACGTTCCAGGTCTCGCGCGGCATCGGCGCCCAGCCGGTTGATGTTGGTGAAAACATATAACATCGGCCCGGATTCTGCCGACAGCTCATCCATTGACGTCGGCACCGTCAGGCCGTCGGCCGGGTACACCCGGCTGCGGCCGGTCGGCACCACACGGTGGTACAGATCGACGATGAGCGACAACTTGCCGCTGCCGCACTCCCCCATCACGATGAGTCGCTTCTGCTGACGCAGCGCATCGACGATTCCACTCGCGGTGCGCTTGCCGAGCAGCGAGCGGTCGATGCCCGCCAGCGCCGGATCCTCGACGGGTTTCTCCAGCCGGGTCACGGGAACAGATCTGCGCACCGGAACGGCAGCCGCCTCGGCCACGATATCGACGACCATCACGATTCCCGCCGAGTCCTCGCCCGCGCCCACCCGGGTACCGCGAATGTGCACGACCTTGCCCGAGGCGAGCTCGATCTCGTCGTCGGGGTTACCCCGTCCCACGGCAAGGTATCTCGCGTGTTCCTGGATCGCCCACTGTTCCTCGGGTTCGAACAGGCTCTGGGCACGAGCATTCCCCATGATGAGGGTGCCGCCGATGGCCATCACCGCCCCTCGGCTGCGGGCATCCAATCGAACATACGCCTCGAAGAGCGCCTGTTGACGCTGGCTGCGGTCCGCAAGGATGTTGCGCTCGATTTCATGGGCCGCCGACCGCACGAGCGACTGCATCAGCGGGCTCGAATCCTTGCTCAGGCAGCTGATGTCCAGCACTCCCTCCACGCGTCCGGTCAAAGGGTCGCGGATGGGGCTTCCCGCGCACGCGAACGGCTGCAAGCCCTCGTTGAAATGTTCAGGACCGACGATATACAGGGATTGCCCCGACGCGATCACAGTGCCGATCCCGTTCGTTCCCACGCTTCCTTCGGCGTAGTTGAATCCCGGAGCCAGCGACACCTGGTCGAGCAGGGTGCCGATGGTCTTGTTGGTCTCCGAACGGGTGAGCACTCTGGCCCGTGCGTCGGTGAGCACGATGCTCAGCGGCATCTGCGCCATGTCATCGCTCAAACGGGCGATCACCGGCCGGGAGCAGCGCACCAGGCGACTCGTCAGGTCGAGATCGGTATGGAACACCGCCTGCGCGGTGGCGGCGTCAACGCCGGCGCTGAAGGAACGCTGCCAGGAGGCGGCAACCACTCCCTGCACCAGTCCCGGCTCTGCGGGCGCGTCGGTTCGTCCAAAGCGCAGAAAATCGGCGCGCGCCACACCTATCCGCAAACGTCGGGCCGTTTCGGGCATATCTACTCCTTTGTGGACTCTGCAATCATGCCCCCTAAACCGGCAGAGGCGCCAGCCGACCGGTGTCCCAATGTGGGACACGCCATCGGATCCCGGCTGAGGCACGCTGGACTTCGTGGCCTCCTCGCAGGCCGCCCGGTCATTCCACACCAACGCAAAGGAGCGCTCATGGAACGTTTGATCAACATCGACAATGGCGGAACTCTCACCGACATCGTCGTGGGAAGCGGAACGGATTTCACGTTCACGAAGACCCTCACAACGCCGGTCGATCTGTCACAGTGCCTCTTCGATGCCATGACCAAGGCATCGACCCAGCTATTCGGCGAAGCCAACCTCGCCGCTCTGCTGCACTCGACCCGCCATATCCGCTACTCGTCCACGCAGGGCACCAATGCACTCGTCGAACGCAAGGGACCGCTCATCGGTCTCATCACCGATGATGCCGAACTCCCGGACACGCTGCGGAGCACCGAGAAATCGGCCGGCCTGTTCGATGACCTGGTCGGCGCTCGGATCGCGGTCGTCTCTGCTGCCCGATCCGACGAGGAACTCGCTGCCGAACTCGTCATGGAAATCAACCGTCTCACCACCGCCGGGGCAGAACGCCTCGTGGTTGCGGCGGGCAGCCTGGAACGTGAGCACCTCTACAAGCGCACGATGCTCAAGAATTTTCCTCGGCACCTTCTCGGGTCGGTTCCCATCCTGTTCTCGCGTGAATTCGCCTCGGACACCGTGCGGGAACGCCAAATCTGGTCGGGAATCCTCAACTCGTTCCTGCACCCCACCGTCGAGCGTTTCCTCTACAGCGCGGAGCACCGTCTGCGTGCGTACAAGGTGAAGAACCCCCTGTTGATTTACCGCAACGACGGCGCCTCCTCCCGCGTCGCCAAGTCCGTGGCGCTTAAGACGTATTCCTCGGGTCCCCGGGGCGGGCTCGAAGGAACCCGTGCCCTGGCCGAGGCCTACGGACTCGCCAAGGTGTTGATGATCGACGTCGGCGGCACCACGACCGATGTGGGGGTCGTCAACGATTCCACCATTTCGGTCGACCGCCGTGGTTCGATCCAGGGAGTGGACATTTCCTACGAGATGAGCAATGTGCACTCGACGGGTGTCGGCGGCAGCTCGATCATCGCGGTACGTGACGGCGCGATCATGGTGGGACCCGAAAGCGTGGGCGCCGCTCCCGGCCCCGCATGCTTTGGTTTCGGCGGCACCCAGGCCACCATCACCGACGTCAATCTGCTGCTGGGCGTGCTCGATCCCGAGACGTACCTGAACGGCGAGATGGCGTTGGATGCCGAACGCTCCCGTGCCGTGATCACCAAGACGGTGGCCGAGCCCCTCGGAATCACACTGGAGGAGGCACTTATCCGCATGGAGGAGACCTACTCGACCCGACTGGCGCAGTCCTTTGCCGGCCTCGTGAGCCCGGATGGCGACACGACTCTGGCGGCCTTTGGCGGTGGCGGACCGATGAGCGCATGCAGCGCGGCCCAGATTGCCGGCGTTCACACCGTGCTCGTTCCCCGTCTGGCCGCGGTGTTCTCGGCCTACGGCATCAGCTTCTCCGACATCGCCCAGACCTACGAAACCAATGTCACGGGATTCACGCCCCCACAGATCGAGGCTGTGAAGGAGCAGATGACGGCGGATGCCGGCCGGGACATGTTCCAGGAAGGGCACGATCTCACGGACTGCGACCTGGAGTGGAAGGACGTTCTCGAAGGCGGCAGTGAAATCCTGTCGCTCAAGGCCATCTTCCGCCTGCCGCACCCTGATCTCGAGGGCGGTTCGCCGGCCACGCGAACAGCAGCCGTGTCCACGGGCACCCGCCAGGTACGGTCGTCGACGTCGCAGATCGATACCGTGCCCGTGTACCAGCTGGATGAGCAGACACCGGGCGCGACCGCATCCGGTCCGGCAATCGTGGAGGGCCCGTTCTTCACCGCCCGGGTTCCGCTCGGCTGGGACCTGCTCATTTCCTTGGCTGGCGACCTGCAGCTCACCGACGTCGGCTAGTCACCACTTCATCCACCCTGTGTTTCCCAAGGAAGGTAAAAACACAATGCGCGTTCCCATGACGGAATACCTCTTTATAGACCTCGACACCGAACGCTGGATCTGCCGCGTGTGCGCTCACGATTTCGGCGACGCCCGCGGCAATTACAAAGAGGGGACCCTGGTCTATGACCGCGATCCCCGCGAGATCCACCCGCCCGTCATCGACCCGGAGAAGTACGAGTTCACGTTCTCCCCCGATCCGACCTTCTGCCGCATCCTGGAGTTCTACTGCCCCACCTGCGGCACCCAGATCGAAGCCGAGTACCTGCCGCCGGGCCACCCGCCGACCGTCGACATGCTCTGGGACATCGATTCCCTGCGCGAAAAATGGGCGGCCCATGGCGGCAACCCCGAAGAGGTCGTGAACTACGGCCCCGGCGAGAACGCCGCCACCGACCTCAGCGCCCGCTTCGACTCTGCCGGCCACACTCACGGTTCCCGCGCCACCGAAAAACAAGGAGAGCACTGACCATGAAGCGAATCTCTGTCGACATCGGCGGTACCTTCAGCGACTGCTTCTTCGTGTGGGACGACGTGTACATCGAGTCGAAGGCACTCACCACTCACCACAACCTGGCGTTGGGCTTCAACGAAGCCCTCGACCGGGCCTGCGAACGAGCCGGAATTTCGCGGGAGACCGCACTCAAAGAGGTCGACTCCGTGCGCTACGCCACGACGCTCGGCACCAATGCCCTGATCGAGGGTAAGGGGCCACGGGTGGCAGCGATCGTGACCCACGGTTTCGAGGACACCATCCCGCTCTCTCGCGGGCGCGGCTACGGCGAGGGCCTCGATGGCGTGAAGCAGGGCGATATGCCCGATGCCCAGCGGCCCGACCCGCTCGTGCCGCGCCGGCTCATCCGCTCGGTGAAAGAACGCATCGACTCGGTCGGCGAGGTGCTCGTACCGCTGATGTACGACGACGTACGCACCCAGGTGCGGGATCTCGTGAACAACGGTGCCGAAGCTATCGTGATTGCGCTCACAAACGCCACCGAGAACTCGGTGCACGAAGACCGCATTCTGGAGATCATTCTCGAGGAATACCCCACGCACGAACTCGGCTCGATTCCGGTGCTGCTCAGCAGCCAGGTGTCCGGTCGTAAGGGCGAGTACGTGCGGGCCATGGCCACCATCGTGGACGCGTTCCTGCACGAAACCATGTTCCATGCTCTTAACCAGCTCTCCAACAACCTGCGCGACTCGGGCTACGAGAAACCGATGCTCGTCATCCACAACTCGGGCGGCATGGCGCAGCCCAACTCAACGGATGCCCTGCAAACGATTCACTCCGGACCGATCGCCGGTGTCGGTGCGGCTCAGCACCTCTCGGAATCCACCGGCCTCGGCGACGTGGTCTCGATGGACATGGGCGGCACCTCGTTCGACATCGGGCTGGTGCCCGAGGGCGGCGTGCGGCACTATGACTTCCAACCGACGATCGGTCGATGGATGGTCTCGGCGCCGATGATCCACCTGAACACCCTCGGGGCCGGCGGCGGATCGATCGCCGCGTATAACCGTATCCACCACGCCATTCAGATCGGTCCGGAGTCCGCCGGATCCGACCCGGGACCGGCGTGCTACGACCGCGGTGGTCTGCGCCCCACGGTCACCGACGCCGACCTGGTGCTGGGCTACCTCGACCCCGACAACTACGCCAACGGTCACATCAAGCTCAACAAGAAGCGCTCGCTCTACGTGATCGACGAGACGCTTTCCGACGAGCTCGACCTAGACGCCGTCGAGGTCGCCAAGGTGATCAAGAAGACCGTGGACGAGCAGATGGCCATCGGAATCGAAAAGGAACTCCGCTCCCGTGGCGGCCTGATCGAGGACTACACGATGCTCGCCTACGGCGGCAACGGGCCGTTGCACGCCTGCGGCATCGCGGCGAGCGCGGGCATCAGTCGCATTCTGTTCCCGCCGTTCGCCTCGGTGTTCTCAGCCCTCGGGGCCGGAAACATGCGTCCGCTGCACATCCACGAGCGCAGCGCCTACGTCGTGCTGTACGAAGCAATCAAACGGAGCCTCTACAACAAATACGACGCCCTCAACGGGTACATCGAAGAACTCGAAGCCAAGGGTGCCGAAGACCTCGTTCGTCAGGGCTACGATCGCGCGGATGTGCGTTACCGGCTCGAGATGGACATGCGCTACGGCAACCAGCTTGTCACCACCGCCGTGGCGTTCGACATCAACCGGGTGAACGGTGTGGCCGACGTTCTGCACCTCATCAAGACCTTCTCGGAGATCTTCGGCGAGCGCTACGGCGAGGGCACACAGGCCCCGGAAGCCGGCATCCGGGTGCAGACCATTCGCGTGGCGTCCTTCATTGAGGGTGAGGTCATCGCGTTCGAGTCCATCGGCATCGGCGGCGAGAAGTCCAAGCCGGTACCGATCTCGCACCGTCAGGCACACTTCACGAGCATCCTCGGCGCCGTCGACACCCCCGTCTACGACGCCGACGCGCTCAAGCACGAGTACGTCATCCATGGACCGGCGATCGTGACCACCGAAAACACCACGTATCTGGTGGAACCGGGCTGGCGCCTCGAGCCGACCGTGCAGGGGGCCGTGTGGCTACTCAGCGATTGACCAGCGAACGACCGACAAGCGCACGAGTGACACTCTCGAGAACCACATTTTATTCAGCGAACGCAAGCGAAGGAGCTTGAGAACAATGACACTGACAACAGACACATTCGTACCAGCCGGCGCCGAGGGCGACGACGCCCAGAAACTCAGTGCGCAGGAGCAGCAATGGGTTGACAAGTTCATGGACGAGACGACTCTCTTCCTCGGGCCCGATCCGGCGATCATGCGCCACCACGAGATCATGCCCCGCACCGCCTACGAAGAGGAATGCATCAGCAAGGGCATCGATCCGCTCGAGATTGACCGCATCCGCAAGCGCCTCGCCGGCGCCCTGGATGAGGCCTTTGAAATGTGCGAGAGCATGGGTGCCGCGCCCGGAGCCAAATGGGCGGACCTCTCCTGCGCCGTGTATACGGCCGAGGGCGACGTGACCTATCTGTCCAACCGCGGCGTCATCGCGTTCTCTGCCGTGCTGCACCACCCCATCCGCTACATCATGAAGAACTGGAAGGATGAACCGACCGTCGGTATAAACGAGGGTGACGGCTTCTTCCACAACGACTCTCGCTACGGCATGGTGCACAACACTGACCAGTCGATGCTCGTTCCGGTAATCCGCGGCGGTGTCATCATCGCCTGGGTGGGTGCCACCATCCACGAGGGCGAGAACGGCGCCTGCGAGCCCGGCGGAATGCCGTCCGGCTCGGAGACCCCGTTCGACGACGGCCTGCGCGCATCCCCGATCAAGATCGTGGAAAAGGGACACCTGCGACGCGACCTGCTCACGTTTCTGCAGCACTCCACCCGCGACCCGAAGCTCATGCTCGCCGACATCAAGGTGAAGATGGGTGCCGTGAGGCGCATCATGGACACCGTCGATCGGCTGATCGACGAGGTCGGCCAGGAAACATTCGTGGCGTCCCTCCGGGTGACGGTGGAAGACGTGGAGACCGAGGTCAAGCGTCGTATCGGCGAGCTGCCCGACGGCACGGTCACGTTCAACCAGTTCGTGGACTCCACGCTCAAGGAAAACATCCTGATCAAGTTCGCCTGCAAGATCACCATCAAGGGCGAGCGCATGATCGTGGACTTGACCGGCACCGGCCCGGAGATTCTCAACCGCGCCATCAACTCACCCCTCGCCTCCACGAAGTCCTTCATGGTGCAGGCCATCCTGTCGTACTGGTGGCCTGACCTGCCCCGCTCGACGGGTGCCCTGTCCCCGATCGAGATCATCACCGAAGAGCACAGCTGGGCGGATGCCGGCTATGACGCCCCGGTGGGACAGTCACTTCAGGCCTCCTTCCGCGGTTTCTCGGCCCTGCAGACCGCGTTTGCCAAGATGCAGTTCTCGTCTCCGCAGAAATACTCCAACGTGGTGGCTCCCTGGTTCAACCAGATCAACGACTTTCTCTGGGGCGGCACCACGCAAAACGGTGAGCAAGTGGGCAACCTGTGCGCCGACCTCAACGGCATGGGTGGCGGCGCGAAGGCGTTCCGTGACGGTGAAGACGCCGTGGCCCCGCTGTTCTGCGCGATGGCCGACATCGGTGAGCAGGAGGTCATGGAAGAAGAGGTTCCCTTCCTGCAACTCGTCAGCAAACGCCTGGTGCGGGACAACCAGGGCTTCGGCAAGTTCCGCGGCGGCATGGGCTACGAGATGATCGTGGCTTCGCGCGGCACACCCAGCTGGGGATTCATGACGGTGACCAGCGGGTCGAAGTTCTCCTCGGTTCCCGGAATGTTCGGCGGTTATGGCTGCCCGGTATATCCACTGGCCATGGTGAAGGACATCAACATCTACGACATCATTCAGAAGGACCCGTCGCAGTTTGACTTGTCGATTGAACGCGTGATGAACGAGCAGCCCTTCGAAGGCGGCAAGTACCAGTCCGCCCACATGGGACTGCAGTTCGACGTGGCGAAGGAGGGCGAGCTGTACATGATCGCCCAGGGTGCCGGCGGTGGCTACGGCGACGTGCTGGAGCGAGACCCGGAACTCGTGGTCACCGACCTCGAGCTGGACCGCATTTCGGCCCACACCGCCACGACCATGTACGGCGTGGTCTGGGAACCGGAGACCTACGTGGTGCACGAGCAGGCCACGATCGAACTGCGCGCGCAGATGCGCCGGGACCGGATCTCCCGGGGCAAGCCCTACAAGGAGTTCATCCAGGAGTTCGTGAAGGAGGAGCCGCCGGCCGACCTGCTCTACTTCGGCTCATGGGGACAGGACAACGACGAGGAACTTCTCGCCACCCACTGGGGCGGAATCGAGCCCGAGCGGGTCAAGGGCAAGCTCGAAGAGCTACCGCTGATCATGGTTCCCGACCGCCGGGTTTTGAAGATCAGTAAGCTCGAAGCCCGGGTTCGCGAGCTCGAGCAAAAGTACGGCGAAGTGGTCGACCACAAGTCCTGATCCGCACCATCCGCCGGAGGGTGTGTCGCCGTTCGTCGGCGGCACACCCTCCGGCCTTGACTGTTTCATGAAGGAGATCCCGTGACCACCTCGCTGACGAGCGTCATCGAACAGCCCCCGTCCGGTCGAGACCGGGCCGTCGTGATCGACAGCCACGACTATGCCCAGTCGGTGCTGCTGCAGGGCCGGGCCGTGCCCTGGCAGGAACCGATGGCGTACGCCAACTTCTTCGGACAGGCACAGGCCTTGATAAAATCCGATGTCGTCCTGCTCAGCCTGGACCGGCTCTTCGCCCACCGCATGGAGGTGGACAGCGATCTGCGAAGTTCAATGAGCTCCAAAACTCGCACCGGCTTCGCACTGCGCACCCTGCTCGGCGATCCGGAGACGCTCGCCTTCGTGTCGGAGTTCGCCACAATCTTCAGCAAAACCCAGCGCGCCCCGGTCGTGGTGCAGATTCCGTCCCCGGCGCGGTGGTTGGAATTGACGCATCATTTCTCCGGAGCGACCGACACCTCAGGCCTCGACGCCGACAATGCAGAGAACGCCTCGATGTACGTTGCCGACTGGCTCCGCAGCCTGGCCGCCCTGGAACTCGCCGGAGTGCTGCTCGACGACCGGGTCCTCACCGCGCACTCCCCCGGAATCCAGGTCGATCTGGACACCTATTCACCCATCGCCAACGTGACCGACCACTACCAGTGGACGCTCGGTCTGCGGCGCCACGACGGCATAACCCTCAACGGCACGACGGTCACCGGCTCCGTCATCGGTTCGGATTTCTGGCTGACGGACGGTCAGTCGCTTCCGGCTGGTGATTTTCTGCTCGGTGAGATCCCCACGACGGCAGTTCCCGAAGAGGTACTCACCCGAATCCTGGTGATGGCCTGATCGGCGCCGGTCAGACCGACGCCGGTCAGAGCGACGGCCCCCAAGTCATCTGGACTGGGCCTGCGCGGCCTGCTCAGTTGCCGCCGGGATCAGGTTGTCGGCACGGAGCCGGTTGAAAAGCTCGGTGAAAGCCCGTTCGGTTCGTCGGTACCCGAAGAAGCCTGCTTCGCGGCTCTTGCTCATATCGGTGAGCACCTCGATGTTGCGGCCTAGGTCGCCGTCGGTGTGCCACCAGGACGCGAGGCGCGTGCTGTCGTCCTCCGCCAGGTGGTACTTCGCTGCAATCATCCGCCATTCGTCGGCGGATCCGGCCATCTGGGTTTCCGACGGACGAGGCTCGCCGCTGAACCCTTCCGGCTCCACTCCGAAATAGGCGGCGATCCGAGGCCACATAGACCGCCAGCGGAAGACGTCTCCGTTCACGATGTTGTAGGCCTGGTTTTCCGCGCCGGGAGTGGTGCCGGCCCATACCATCTGCTCGGCGAGCAGCCCGGCATCCGTCATGTCCGTCAGCCCGTTCCACTGAGTCTCCGAACCCGGAAAGATGAACGGCCGACCGAATTCGCGGCTGATAGTCGCCTGAACGGCCAGGGTCGAACCCATGTTCATGGCGTTGCCCACGGCATGGCCGACAACGGTGTGTGCGCGGTGCACCGACCAGGCAAACCCCTGGCGCGCGGCTGCCGCCCACAGCTCGTCTTCTTGCGCGTAGTAAAAGTTGTTGACCGGCAGGCGCGGTTCCTCCTCGTGGAAGGGTGTGTCGGCCATCTTGCCCGCCGCGTAAGCCTCGAACGGGCCGAGGTAGTGCTTGAGCCCGGTCATCAGCGCCACGTGCTGCACCGGCGTGTGCTTCAGCGCGGCCAGCAGGTCGCGCAGCATTCCGGCATTCACGTCGATATTGGCGGCCTCGGAGTCCTGCCGCGACCACGCGGTGAAAAACACGTGCGTGGGGTGCTCATCACGCAGAGCCCGTTCCAGGTCGCCGGCGGATCGCAGGTCGGCCTGCACGTGCCTCGTCCCATCGACGACGACGCCGGCGGATCGGGACAGTGTCGTGACGGACCAGCCCTCGGATATCAGCCGGTCGCGAATGGCGGAACCGGCGATGCCGGTGGCGCCGACCACGAGTGCTTGGCGGGACTGGGGTGAGGACGATGAAACGATGGGTGAATCCTTTGATCGGAATGCAGAAGCAGACGAGGCGGATGCCTCGCGTCACTTTCGATACAACGCCAGACGGACTCGACTATTCCGTTCGGGCGATCCGGGTTGGAGCGCAGCACACCCGGTGCGCAGGGGATCACCAGACGCCTGGTCGACGGGTCCTGAACGCCAGGGATTAGCGGTGCGGCAGTCGCCCGTAACTGAAATACGCGATCGGACCGACATAGTTCACCGCGATCACGGCGGCCCACACACCTTTTCGGCCGCGCACGGTATCCGCCGGGCGCCGGGTCAGGTCGCGCCACGCCGCCGCGGCCAGGCTGAGTTGCACAATCGCCCCGACCACGGTGGCGGTCTTGTGCAGCGGGTCGAGGTCACTGAACCGTTGTTTCTCTTTCATACTGTCCTCCGCCGCCCTCGCTGTCGTGGGTCCAGTATGTGCAGTTGCAACACAACGCGCAAGGGCCCGGCCGGCAAGTACTTCGCTCGGCCGGACCCTGATCGGTGCGGAGTGCTACTTGGCGGCGGGGGCAGCCTTTGCTGCTGCGGCCACCTCGCGGGCATCCTCGGTTGATAGCTCTTCCAGGGCGAATGCCGCATCGTCGGCGAACGACTTGATGCGAGCTACACGGTAGATGATGAGGCCGTAGAGGCACTTGGCCAGGATGTCGGCCACGGAGTAGCCGATCTGCTTGCCGACCCAGGCGTCCGCACCGTTCGCTCCGATTGCGGGCAGCAGGTAAGCGATCGGGTACACACCCCAGGTCGCGAGAAGCAGAACGCGCAGGCGGCTGATCGTCTTGCGGACGGCCGGCGGCTGGCGGTCGAGAGACCGGGTGAGCTCAACAAAGAGCACCCAGAGAATGTAGACGAACGGGATCGTGGAGAGGAACCCGTAAATTCCGCGCGTGAGGTTGTCACCGCTCAACTCACCCGGGTACCCCAGGGCAATCATCAGCGCGGCCGCCGGGATGAGGCGAATCAGCAGGCTGGTCTGCAGCTTGCGAGCCAAAGCCAGAACGGCGATGAGCTCAAGCAGCAGCAGCGGCACGGTCAACAGCCAGTCGACGTATCGGTAGCCCTCGTTGAAGGAGGCTCCTGCAGCCTGCGTGTACACGCCTTTACCGCCGACCGCGTCGGTGACAAAGGCTTCCGTGAACGAGTTGAAGATGCGGAAGTAGTGATAGGCGGCGATCCCGCAGACGATGGCCGCGACCGTGATGGCCTGACGGTAACGCGGGAGGATTCGCTTCAGGCTGATGATCAGGAAGATGGAGGTGAACAGCTGCGACGCGACGACAAGAGAGAATATGTTGTAAACCGTGTCGAACTGTGACTGGGTGAGTGACTCAGGTATCACGATGTCCTTCTGCGAACGAGTGAGTTGAAGCGGATGGGAGAGTACTGCTGTGAGTGAGTGCTTGCTCGAAATTACTTTCAAGTTGGATATGACACTACTCCGCGCAAAGCTGTTTTAACCCGCTTTACCCACGATCAGGGGCCAAATATAGTGACCCCCAACCACCCCAACCCAGCAGTCCCGGCCCCAACATCTCCCCAGGAGAGCAGATGATCCCTCCCCCACCCGACACCGTCTCATCCATGGCGCACGTCCCGCTTCAGGTGCGGGTCGTCAGAGTGCTCGTGGCCGGACAGATTCTCGGCGGCATCGGCATGGGCGCCACGCTGTCACTCGGCGCCCTGCTCTCGGCCGAACTGTCGGGGTCGAGCGCCTGGTCCGGTATGGCGGCCACCATGAGCACCCTTGGCGCCGCCCTCGTGGCGGTTCCGCTCGCCCGTCTCGCCCAGGCCCGTGGCCGGCACGTCTCCCTCGCCACCGGCGCCCTGACCGCCGGAACCGGCGCGGCCCTGGCCATCTCGGCAGTCGCCCTCAACACCTTCCCGCTGCTCCTGCTTGCTCTGATGCTTCTCGGCGCTGGATCCGCCACCAACCTTCAGGCTCGCTTCGCCGCCACCGATCTCGCGAGCCCCCGATTTCGCGCCCGCGACCTCTCCGTCGTCGTCTGGTCGACAACGATCGGCGCTGTGCTCGGACCCAATCTGTTCGGACCGGGAGAGACCCTCGGGGCTACCCTGGGGTTGCCACCGATGACCGGCGCCTTCGCTTTCTCCTTGATCGCCACCGTGGCCGCTGCCGTGGTGTATTCCTGGGGACTTCGCCCGGACCCCCTGCTCACGGCTCTCGCCGGCCGAACAGCAGGTGAAACAACCGGCCCCGCGCGGGGCGGGCTGGCCGTCGTGCGCACCAATGCGCTCGCCCGCTACGCGGTGGCCGTGATCGCCCTCAGCCATATGACCATGGTGGCGCTGATGTCGATGGCACCCATCCACCTCCGAGACCACGGTGCCACCCTCACCGTCGTGGGCCTCACGATCAGCCTGCATGTGGCCGGCATGTACGCCCTGTCTCCGGTCTTCGGCTGGCTCTCCGACCGATTCGGCCGGCTTCCCGTGATTCTCGGCGGGCAAGCCCTCCTGTTGGCGGCCCTGACCACGGCATGGTTGAGCGATGGCTCGCAGGCGACCATGTCGCTCAGCCTGATCTTTCTCGGGCTGGGCTGGTCGGCATCCGTCGTGGCAGGCTCCGCCCTCGTGGCCGAGGCCGTTGACGTGCAGGACCGGGCGGGGCTGCAAGGTTTTTCGGACCTGTCAATGAACGCGGCCGGCGCCGTCGGTGGCGCGCTGGCCGGACCCGTTCTGATTCTGGTCGGATATTCCGGACTCGGCCTCGCCGCCATGGCACTCGTCGCCGTGGTTTCGGTGTGGTCGCTGCTGCGCGGCGCACGCCCTCGCGTGCAGGCACCTCCCGGTGGCGTGCGGGGTTAGCTTCTAGCCCGGTTCACGGTGCCCGGTGCGACCTTCTGCACGGCCTCACGCAGGAAGATCATCGGAAGCAAGAACGTGGCCAGCGCCGTCACCAGCCAGACGATCAGGGTCGCGAGGATCCACGTCTGCCAGCCCGTGATGACCAGTCCGTTGGAGATAATGGATGCGATGAGCAGGGACACGAACGTCGACAACAGTCCGACGCCACCAAGGAACGCCGGCGCGTTCCGTGCCGTCATCTTCGCGATGAACGGTGCGAGGATGCTCTGCACCCCGGCGAACAGCACCACGGTAAGAACGAAGCCCTGCCAGGTGAGGATGAAGTCCTGAAGCGCCAAGGATGCGACCCAGAGGCCGAGTGCAGCGGAACCCAGGAAGATGGCCGCGCGTATGAGGAACCGAATCATGGCTGACTTCTTTCCAAGTGTCGAGGTGCTCAACTGATGTTCAGGAGGAGAATTCAACGACCAGAATACTGCGGCTGTGTATTTCCTGCTATGCCGCGGCCACCCTCCTCAGCAGGGTTCACCGGCTCAGATCGGTTGACGACGACCGTGCGGCCGAGACGCCGAGACGCCGTAGGGTCGGCTGACCTCACTGAGTAAGTCGCGCCCGGCCCGCCCGCGTCAAAGACCGCACCTTCCGACAGCACTGAGCGGATCGGTGACAAGCTCATGCACCGGGGCAACCCGGCAGGGTATTAGGCCTTCTTCGCTGCCGCCTTGATCGCTTTCTTCGTTTCCCGCACGCGGGCCAGGGTGTCGGCGTCCACGATGTCGGCCACCGACCGGAAGCAGTCCTCTTCGCCGTACGCGCCGGAGGCCTCCCGCCAACCGGGCGCCGTGAGGCCCCGCTGTTTTCCGAGCAGGGCCAGGAATATTTTCGCCTTTTGCTCTCCGAAACCGGGCAGCGCCTTCAGCCGGCGGAGGATCTCCAGGCCGTTCGGAGAGCCATCGGTCCAGATGGACGAGGTGTCGCCGTTCCAGTCCCGCACGATAGCTTCGGCCACGGATTGCGTTCGCACGGCCATCGATCCCGGGTATCGGTGCACGGCGGGCGATATGCGGAACACCTCGATGAAGGCATCCGGATCGAATTCAGCGATGGCCTTCGGCTCAAGCGTGCCGATCCGGTCGCGAATTTTCGCCGGCCCGGCGAAGGCGAGCTCCATGGCCACCTGCTGGTCCAGAAGCATTCCGATGAGGAGGCCGAACGAATTCTCGCTGAGGAGGGCGTCGGCGGCGGTATCGCCCGTGATGTGCAACGTCATGCCCCTAAGTCTGCCACCGACTGTCTGCCCACCGACATCCTCAGGCCCTCCCGCTGGTCGAGCAGCGCCATCCACACCCGTTGATCTCGACAAGCTCGATCCAAGCGCTGGTCGAGTAGTGCCGTCTACGGCGCGGTCCAGACCTCGTGACCCGATCCCGAGAACGCACCCATCCACCATCCCGCTGGTCGAGCAGCGCCGTCTACGGCGCGGGTCGAGACCCCGCCCAGACCAAGAACCTCTCCTCAGAAATGCGTTCGAGAAACTTCCCCACAACCCTGAGGTTTCCTCGAACAGTGTCAGTGGTCCATGGGAAAATCGTGTCATGGAGAACAATGATGAAGTTCCTCCTCTGGAGGACGCCGCAGGCAGTAGCCCGCCCGAATCAGTCACCCTGACGCCCACGCAACTCACGCAACTCACGGCCAGGAACGACACCCAGCTCCACCTCCTCGACGCCGTCAAAGAACACGACCGGGCCATCTGCGCCGCCCACGCCGCACGAGCGGCCGCGGTCGACGAAATCATGCAGTGGACCCGAGCCGCCGCCGAAACCGGCAGACCCACCACCACGCCCACTCCCCTCCGAGGACGTGACTACGTTGAATGGTCCTCACAGAAGGCTGCAGATGAGGGCCTCGTCGCCGAACTCGCCTGCCTGCTGACACTGCCAGAAAGCACTGCCCGCAACCTCATGTGCCACAGCCAGTTGCTTCAGCACCGACTGCCGGCCACCCGAGATGCCCTCGCACGTGGGGACATCAGCTACCGCCACGTCGAGGTCATCATCGTGTCTCGACAGGCTCGACAACCGGTTTTGGCGCTACCGGATGAGGCTTGGCCGGCGTTCGAGGCCGAGGCGCTGACCGGCAGCGAGACCCTGACGGTTCCGCAGTTCAAGAAGAAAGCCATCAGCATACGAGAACTCACCCACCCGGAATCCATCAAGGTCCGTCACGAACGAGCCCTGGCCGATCGGTGTTTCTACGTCACCCCCGGCCGCGACGGCATGGGATACCTGGAGATGACGCTCAGCAACGAAGACGCCAACGCCATCGCCGACCGCGTCGAAGCCATGGCGAAGAAGCTCAACACGGCCGACGAGTCCCGAACGCTTCCGCAGCTGCGCACCGACGTGGCCGTTGACCTGCTCCTTCAGGGGATGACGGCGACCGGACTCGGCGCCGGAATCCGCGGCAACGTGTACGTCACCGTCCCGATCCTCACCCTGATGGGCAAAAGCGAAGAACCCGGCACGCTGGAGGGCGTCGGGCCCATCGACCCGGACACGGCCCGAAGGATCGCCGGCACCGCCACGAGCTTCACCCGCGTTCTCGTGCACCCCGTGTCTCGACGGGCTCGACAACCGCGGAGCGGTGCTCTCCGTCGGACGCACGAAGTACAAGGTCCCCAAAGACCTCAAGCGCTGGTTG
>Ga0209023_10001849_pt1 | contig 27535 bp, 29 predicted proteins | sample LakOneMetagenome_FD_187468 | JGI IMG/M metagenome (GOLD analysis project Ga0209023, IMG submission 187468) | Freshwater and sediment microbial communities from Lake Erie, Canada (SPAdes) (version 2) | ecosystem: Environmental > Aquatic > Freshwater > Lentic | place: Lake Erie, Canada...
GCAGCACCTGTGCGGGCAGCCAGGACGAGACGAGCGCCGGCTGCAGCTCCAGCCGGCCGGCGACGAGCTCCAGCAGCTCCTCACGCATCGCGCTTGGCGGAATCGTGGCGAAGACCGGCGCGAGCTTCGCGATCACCGCGTCCTTGCCCTCGGCGCCGGAAAGGTCGGCGGTGTCGAGCTCGCGCTGAACGCGGAAGCGCACGAACGGGACGGACGAGCCGATCGCCTCCCAGACGGCATCCACGCCACGCTGCTGCGCCAGTTCAGCCGGGTCCAGGCCGTCGGGGAGTGGCACGACGCGGAGCTGCAGGCGCTTGCCCTGCGCCACCTTCTCGGCGCGGATCATCGCCTCCTGGCCGGCGCTGTCGGCGTCCAGCGCCAGCAGCACACGCTCGCCGAGCTTGGCGAGCTCGCCGAGCTGCCGCTCGGTCATCGCCGTGCCCATGACGCAGACCACGTTCTCGATCCCGGCCTGGTGCAGTGCCAACACGTCCGTGTACCCCTCAACGGCGATCACCTCCCCCGCCTTGGCGGCACTGGCCCGCGCGAGGTGGGCGCCGTAGACGATGTCGCCCTTGTGGAACAACTCACCGTCGGCGGAGTTGAGGTACTTCGGCTGTTGGTCGGAACCGAGCGCGCGTGCGCCGAACCCGATCACGCGACCGCGGTTGTCGGCAAGCGGGAACATGATCCGCCGCCGGAAGCGGTCGTAGATCTTGCCCTGCCCCTTGCTGGAGCGGACGACGAGACCGGCGTCGAAGATCTCCTTGTTGGCGAACTTCTCGCGCCGTGCAGCGTTGAGCAGCGTGTCCCACGCGCTTGGCGCGTAGCCGACCCGGAACGTGCGCAGTGTCTCCTCGGTCAGGCCGCGGCCGAGCAGATACGCGCGCGCCGGTGCGGCCTCTTCGGAGTCCCAGAACCAGCGCTCATAGAACACCGTCGCGCGCTCCATCAGCGCGAGCAGGCGCTCGCGCTGCATGCGGCGCTCGGCCGCCTTCGGATCCTCGTCGGCCACCTCGAGCTCGATCCCATAACGCTGGGCGAGGCTCTCGAGTGCGCCGACGAAATCGACGCCCTCGGTCTCCTGCACGAACGTGAAGACGTCACCGCCCTTGCCGCAGCCGAAGCAGTGAAAGAACCCCTCGCTCGCGTTGACGGAGAAGGACGGCGTGCGCTCCTCGTGGAAGGGACAGAGTCCCTTGAAGCGGCCGGGACCGGCGCGCTTCAGCTCCGTACGCGCGCCGATCAGCTCAACGATGTCGGCAGCGTCACGGACCTTGTCGCGGCTGTCATCGGCATAGCGAGGCACGAACACCCAGACTACGGGGTTTCAGTCCGCGAGCGAGTGCGGGACGGACAGTTCCTGGAACGCGCGTAGGCAGAAGCGATCAGTCATCCCGGCGAGGTAGTCGACGACACGCTGAGCGGCGTCGGCGCCGGCCGCGCCACCCTGGTCGGGCAGCGACTCGGGGTGGTCGGCGAAGTGCGTGAACAGCGTCTTCATCACGTGCACGATGCGGTCCTGCTCGGCGCGTACCGCCGGCCCGAGGTACACCTCGTCGAACATGAACGTGCGCAGCTCATCCATCGCTGCGGCAGCCTCCTGCCCTTGGACGATCCGCCCCGCCACCGCGGAATGCTCGACCAGATCGTGCACCAGCGCATCGATCCGTCCCGAGCCGGTGTAGCCGAGGACGCCGAGCGCCGCCTCCGGGATGCGATCTTCATCGAGCACGCCGGCGCGCAGCGCGTCGTCGATGTCGTGATTGATGTACGCCACGCGATCGACGAGCCGCACGATCGCCCCCTCCTGCGTTCGCGGCTGCTCCGCGCGTCCCGAGTGGCAGACGATGCCGTCGCGGACGTCGTCCGTCAGGTTGAGGCCGCTGTAGTCGCGTTCCAACACGTCGACGACGCGGAGCGAATGTTCGAAGTGCTTGAAGGCCCGCCCGAAGCGCTCCTGCAGACACTCGTCGAGCACCGCCTCGCCGAGGTGGCCGAACGGCGTGTGGCCGAGATCGTGGCCGAGACCGATCGCCTCCGTCAGGTCCTCGTTCAGCCCGAGGGCGCGTGCGACGGTGCGCGAGATCTGCGTGACTTCGACGGTGTGGGTGAGGCGCGTGCGGTGGTGATCGTCCTCCGGCGCGATGAACACCTGGGTCTTGCCCTTCAGCCGGCGAAACGCCTTGGAATGCACGATCCGGTCCCGATCACGCTGCAGCGGCGTGCGCAAACCGCACTCGTCCTCCGGCCGCTGACGCACCGCCGGATAGCTGCGCGCCGCGTGCTCAGAGAGCTCCGCCTCCTCGCGCGCCTGCATCCGCGCGGCGAAGGCTGCGGCAACCGGGCCAGATCCTGTGTGCGTGTCCACGCCCTTAGCCTCGCAGAACCGCCGTGCGCAGCCGCACGTGGGCGTGATGTTCAGCCGTCTCGCTGATCGCGCGTTCAGCGAGCCGCAACGTCCGGCTGTCGACCTCCACCGGCACGTCCGCGAGCGGGGCGGCCAGCGCCGCCGCGAGGAACTCGTGCGCGTCGGCGCTGAGCGGAAAGGATCCCGCCTCACACGTTCCGCAGACCACGCCGCCGGCGGCGCCGGAGAAGCCGACGAGGTGATCGGACGCGCCGCAGGTGGCGCACTGCGCGAGCTGCGGCGTGAGGCCCGAGGCGACGAGCAGCTTGAGCCGGAACGCGAGCTGTGTGGCGTCGGTCGCGTAGCGGTCTGCGTCGGCGTTGAGCAGCGCGAGCTGGTTGGCGAGCAGATGGAAGACGTGGGGCGCCGGCTCGGCGTCGGCGAACATCCGCGTCACGGCGTCGCACGCGCGCACAGCACAGTCGATCGCCGCACCGCTGTCGCGCAGACGCGGGTAGCTCTCGACCGTCTCCACGCCGGTGACCGTCATCAGGTCCGAGCGTCCCTCGTGCAACACGAGCCGCAGACGCATCAGCGGCTCGAGCCGTCCACCGAACCGGCTCCGCCCCTTGCGCACGCCTTTCGCGATCGCGTTGAGGCGCCCGCGCTCGACCGAGTACAGGTGGAGGATGCGATCGGCTTCGCCGTACCGCATGGATCGCAGGACAATCGCCTCGGCCTTCAGCGATCCGGCCATCGTTCCCCGGCGTTCTGGGTGGAGGCGCTAGCGTGATTGCTCATGGCTGCATCAGTTGTTGTCTACACCACCGACATGTGCGCGTACTGCGCGCGTGCCAAGCGACTGCTCGAGAAGCGCGAGATCGCCTTCCAGGAGATCAATCTGGCACGCGACGCGGATGCCCGCAGCGACCTCGCCGCCAAGACCGGCCGGACGACCTTCCCGCAGATCCTGATCAACGGTGACGTCCTCGGTGGGTATGAAGAGGTCGCCGCCGCCGATCGCAGCGGCAAGCTGGCCGAGCTCATCGCCGCCTGAGCCGCGGTTTCGGCTGACAGGACTCGCACACGTAGGTGCCGCGTCCGGCAACGACGATCTTGTGCACCGTGCGGCCGCAGGTGATGCACGGCTCGTCTTTGCGCAGGTGAATGCGAAAGTCGTGCTGGAACTGGCCACTGACGCCGTCCGGGTGGCGGAAGTCATCGATCGTCGCGCCGCCCGCCGCGAGGCCGCGCTGCAGTGCGCCTCGCACCTCCAGCGCGAGCACGTCGCACTGTTTGCGCGTCAGTGCGCCCGCCGGCCGCAGCGGATGAATGCCGGCGGAGAAGAGCGCCTCGTCGGCGTAGATGTTGCCGACGCCGGCGACCTGGCGCTGATCGAGCAGGAAGGCCTTGATCGAACCGCGGCGCCCGCGCGTCAGGCGCATCAGGGCCGCGCCGTCGAGCGCCCCGGAGATCAGCGGTTCGATGCCAAGGCGGGCGTCGAGGTACGCGTCTCGCGCAGCATCGCCGAGGACGAGGAGCCCGGTTCCGAAGCGCCGCGGATCACAGAACCGCACCTCATGCTCGGAGAACCGGAAGCGGACGCGCGTGAAACGGACGTCCGGCTCAGGGTCGACGAGCAGCGTGCCGGTCATCCGCAGGTGCATCAGCAGATGACGCTCATCGGACGTCGAGAGGATCAGGTACTTGCCGCGGCGATCCAAGCGCGACACGGTCTGGCCGAGCATGCCGTCGACGACCATGGCTGCCGCAACCGGCGCGCACCAGCGCGCGTCGTCGATCGCGAACTCCGTGATCGTGCTGCCGACGACGACCGGCTCGAGCGCGCGGCGGATCGTCTCGACTTCCGGCAGCTCGGGCACCCATCGAGCGTAGCTGCGGGGCGATCCGTGCGCCGGGGCCTCTCGCCTCGGTCGAGCCGGTACGGTGGGCGCATGGGTGGAGTCGTCTGGGGCATCAGCTGCACGCTCGACGGTCGGTGTGGCCACGAGGACGGGGTGGTCGGCGATGAGCAGACCCGCGACGCGGCGAGGTCCTTCGACGGGTTCGACGCCGTGCTGATGGGTCGCAAGACCTACGAGCTGATGTTCCCGTACTGGGCCGGCGTCGCGGCTGACCAGTCAGGCTCGCCGGCCGAGAACGAGTTCGCTGTCGCGTTGATCGAGATCCCCAAGGTGGTGTTCTCCAGGACGCTCGACAACGCGGACTGGAACACGCGGCTCGTCCGCTCATCGGCGGTGGACGAGGTGCGTAGGCTCCGCAACGAGGGCACCCGGATGAGCCTCGGTGCGAGCCCCGCGCTCGCCGCCGATTTGCGGGCCGCCGGCCTGATCGATCGCTTCCGCTTCGTGCTCCACCCAGTCGTCGCCGGGAGGGGGCCCAAGCTCTTTGGCGACGACGAGGCCCTCGCGATGACGCTGGTCTCGGCCGTCCCGCTCGGCTCGGGGCATGTCGTGCTCGAGTACACGGTGCCGCGCGGCGCCTAAGAGGCCGCAGCCCGCGGGTGGCTGTCGAAGTAGACGTCCTTCAGGCGGTCGGACGACAGGTGGGTGTAGATCTGGGTTGTCGCGACATCCGCGTGGCCGAGCAGCTCCTGCACGACACGCAGGTCGCAGCCGCCTGCCAGCAGATGCGTTGCGAACGTGTGGCGCAACGTGTGGGGCGTCATCTTGCCCTCGAGGCCCGCGTCCCGGGCACAGCGCATGACGATCTTGTAGAGACCCTGACGCGTCAGCTTGCCACCGCGCCGGTTGACGAACAGCTCGCGCGTGTCCTGGACACCCACGAGCTTCGGCCGTCCGGCTTTGAGGTAGCGCAGGATCGCGACCCGCGCCGCACGGCCGACCGGCACGATCCGGTCCTTGCCACCCTTGCCCGTCGCCCGCAGCACGCCGGTCTGGAGGTCGACGTCGGTGATCTCCATATCCACCACCTCGCTGGCCCGTAGTCCGGAGGCGTAGAGCACCTCGAGAATCGCCCGGTCGCGCAGCGTGCTCGGCGTGATGCCGTCGGCGGCACTCAACAGCTTTTCGACCTCATCGCGGGTCAGCACGGACGGCAGCCGCTGACTGGGCTTCGGGCCGCGCAGGTCCGCTGTCGGGTCGTGGCTGATGATCTCCTCACGCCGCAGGTGCCGGTAGAGCGCACGCAGACAGGCGGTCTTGCGCTGCACCGTCGCCGGCCGCGCGCCGGACTGCACGAGCGCCTCGAGAAAGCCGGCGAGATCGGCATGCCCCGCGGTCAGCAGATCAAGGTCGTGCGCGAGGAGGTAGACGCCGAACTGCTGCGCGTCCGATCCGTACGCGGCGAGCGTATTGCGCGAGAGTCCGCGCTCGAACTCGAGGTAGGCAAGGAAGTCCGCGACGTGCTGATCGAACCCCGATGCGGCCACCGGGGCCTCCGTTGCGCTCATGCACCCCTGTTCGCCGCCAGCGGCAGCGCTCCTCGCGCTGCAAGGCGGGTGCCAGGAGCTAGCCGGCGAGCTCGTCCAACAGCGCGAACGTGACCGCTGCCATGTCCGCCAGGGCCGTCCGCGACACACGCTCGCTCGGCTCGTGTGGCGCCTCGGTGCCGTTTGCAAGACAGACGGCGGTCACGCCGTTGCTGAGCAAGGCGTTGGCGTCAGAGCCGCCGCCGCTCTCCAGCAGTTCGACGCGATGGCCGCAGCGAACGAGCGCGCGCCGTGCGGCGTCGATCGCGGGACTCTGCGGGTCATGCCGGTAGCCGGCAAAGAGCTGCTCGATCTGCGTCGTGAGATCGCACGGATCGGCCGGGTCGTTCGCCGCGTCCTGAAAGGCGTCAACGATCTCGGCGACCACCGCTTCTGCACGACCGGGGCTGCGGGAGCGAACCTCGCAGACGACGCTGCAGCTTGCCGCAACGATGTTGGTGCCCGCAGTCGCACCGCCACGCAGCTGTGCCGCGTTGACGGTCGTCTCAGGATCAAGACGACCGTGCGGCATTTTCGCGACCGCCCGCGCGGCCGCACGGATCGCCGAGCGCCCGTTCTCCGGGCAGATGCCCGCGTGGGCGGCCTGCCCGCGGAATTCCGCATCCAGGCGGTAGTACGTCGGCGCGGCGAGCACGATGCCGCCGATCGGCGTCGCATGGTCGTAGATGTAGACCGTGGCGTGCTCCAGCCACGCCGGATCGCAGGCCTTCGCGCCGGCGAGCGCCTGCTCCTCCCCGGTCGTGAACAGCAGGCTCACGTCCGGCCGCACGCGCTCCACGCAGGCCAGCATCACTGCGATCGCGGCCTTGTTGTCGGCGCCGAGAATCGCCGCGTTGCGGTTCTCCCAGCCATCGTCGACGAGCACCGGCTCGATCGGCGTCGCGCCGTGTTCCACCGTGTCGAGGTGCGCACACAGCACCACCGGGTGGGTGGAAGCGACGGACTCACGACGGCGGGCCAACAGGTTTCCGGCGCTGTCGGTGCGCTGCTCGTCGTATCCCGCCGCGGCGCACAGCCCGGCAACGTGATCCCGTACCGCCGCCTCACTGCCCGATGGCGACGCCACGCTGCAGAGCGACGTCAGCAGCTCATCGAGCCGCTCGCGTAGCGCATCATCGATGGCCGGCCGGGGCGCGCCAGCCGACTCGGTCACAGCGTTTCGACGTGTTCCATGTCACCGCGCGAGGCGCGCACGTCACCCTCGGGATGCTCATCACAGGCGCGGCTGAGCGCCGCGCCAACGAACGCCCCGAACAGTGGCGCCGGCCGCTCGGGCCGCGACTTGAACTCCGGGTGGTACTGCGAGGCGACGAAGAACGGGTGATCGCGGAGCTCGATCATCTCCACGAGCCGCTCGTCCGGCGACGTGCCGGAGACGACGAGGCCTGCAGACTCGAGACGCTTACGCAGGCTGATCGACACCTCGTAGCGATGACGGTGGCGCTCGTAGACGACCGCTTCACCGTAGATCCCGCGAGCGCGTGTCGCATCGTGGACCTTGACGGGATCGGCGCCGAGACGCATCGTGCCACCGAGGTCCGAGACCTCTTTCTGCTCGGGCAGCAGATCGATCACGGGCCATTCGGTCTCTGGGTCGAACTCGGTCGAGTTGGCGCCAGGCATGTCAGCCTGGTGGCGAGCGAACTCACACACGGCGACCTGCATGCCGAGGCAGATGCCGAGGAAGGGAATCTCCTGCTCGCGGGCGACCCTGACCGCTCGGATCTTGCCCTCCACCCCACGACCGCCGAAACCGCCGGGAACGAGAATGCCGTCGGCGCCGGCGATCCGCGCGGCCGCGGTCTGGTCATCCTTCAGCGCCTCGGAGTCGACCCAGTCGACGACGACGCGGCACTCATGGTGCATGCCCGCGTGGGCAAGCGCCTCGGTGACCGACTTGTAGGCGTCCTCCAGCTCGACGTACTTGCCGACGAGCGCGATCCGCACCGTCTGCGTGGCGCGATCGGCGATGTCCATCAGCTCGCGCCATGCCGTCAGGTCAGCAACCGGAGAGTCGTCCATGCCGAAGTGCTCGCAGATGAAGTTGTCGACGCCCTGCTCGGCGTACCAGAGCGGCACCTTGTAGATGTTGTCGACGTCGACAGCGGAGACGACGGCCTCCGTCGGCAGTGATGCGAACAGCGCGATCTTCTTGCGGATCGACAGGTCCAGCTCGTTCTCCGAGCGGCAGAGCAGCATGTCCGGCTGGATGCCGATCCGGCGCAGCTCGTTGACCGAGTGCTGGGTCGGCTTGGTCTTCAGCTCACCGGCGTGGCCGATGTACGGCACCAGCGTGAGGTGCAGGAACATGCAGTTGCGGCGCCCGGCCTCGACCGGGAACTGCCGGATCGCTTCGAGGAACGGCAGCGACTCGATGTCGCCAACCGTGCCACCGATCTCCGTGATCACGAAATCGACGTCATTGGTCTCACCGATCACGCGGATGCGGTGCTTGATCTCGTCCGTGATGTGCGGGACGACCTGGACCGTCGCGCCGAGGTAATCACCGCGGCGCTCGCGGCGGATCACCGTGTTGTAGATGCCGCCGGCGGTGACATTGGACGCGCGGCTGGCGTTGGCGTCGGTGTAGCGCTCGTAGTGACCGAGGTCGAGGTCCGTCTCCGCCCCGTCCTCGGTGACGAAGACCTCACCGTGCTGGTAGGGCGACATCGTGCCCGGATCGACGTTGATGTACGGATCGAACTTCTGCAGCCCGACCGTGTACCCCTTCGAGACCAACAATCGCCCGATCGAGGCGGCCGCAATGCCCTTACCAAGGGACGAAACGACCCCGCCGGTGACGAAGATGAACTTGGTCTTACGAGGGCTAGTTGGCACGGTTCTCCGTCTAGTCTAGGGACGAGCGAGGGGCATCGGACTGACGGCAGGCTAGAGCCATCTGCGGACGACGTGCCCCGTATTCGACCGAGCCAAATGGAGGTTCCCTGCACAATGCGGAAAGTCACGAAGACCGAGGCCGAGTGGCGCGAGCAGCTGACGGCCGAGCAGTACAACGTGCTGCGCGAGCAGGGCACCGAACGACCGTTCACCGGCGAGTACGTGGACACCACGGAAGCCGGCGTCTACAAGTGCGCGGGATGCGGGACCGAGCTGTTCGTCTCCGACGACAAGTTCGATCACGGCTGCGGCTGGCCGAGCTTCAGCGACGTGATCGATGCTGGAGCCGTCGAGACGAAGGCCGACAACTCCCTGTTCATGCGCCGCACCGAAGTCGTCTGCGCTGCCTGCGGCGGCCATCTCGGTCACGTCTTCGATGACGGTCCGAAAGAGCGCGGCGGCCTGCGCTACTGCATCAACAGCGTGGCGATTCAGCACGCGACATCGCCCTCCGAGTAGCGCTACGCCGCGGACTTCCGCAGCTCTTTGGCGTGCCGGCGCGCCGCGATGTCGTCAGCCGGTGCGCCGAGCATGCGGACCAGCTCGCCGACAACCTCCTGGTCGGCGAGCTGCTCGACCGTGGTGCGCGCCGGCTCGGCCGAGCTGTCCTTGCTGATCGAGAAGTGACGCGCCGCGTGGGCGGCGACCTGCGGCAGATGCGTGATGCAGACAACCTGCCGGCCAACAGACAGCTCGCGCAGCTGCTCGCCGACCGCCCGCGCCGTGTGGCCGCCGATGCCGGCGTCGATCTCGTCGAACACGAGCACCGCGTCCGAGCCGGTGTTGGCCGCACCGAGCAGGGCCAGCATCACGCGGGAGAGCTCGCCGCCGGACGCCGTCTCGCGCAACGAGGTCGCGGGAACACCGGGGTTCGGGGCAATCAGGAAGTCGACCGCGTCCGCGCCGCTCGGGCCCGGCTCCCGCGCGGAGAACTCGATCTCGAAGCCAGCGGCCTCCATGGCAAGCTCACCGAGACGCGTGCCGACCTCCTGCTCGAGTCGGGCGGCTGCGGCCTGCCGTGCCTCGCGCAGATCGATCGACAGCGCGTTGAGCTCGTGGCGAGCCGCTGCGAGCGACGCTGCTACGTCCTCCATCGCCGTCTCGACGCCGACCAACTCGTCGTGACGTGCCCGGCAGCGGGCGCCGTGCTCGAGCACCGACGCGATCGTGCCGCCGTGCTTGCGCTTGAGCCGGTCGAGGACGCCGAGCCGCTCCTCGGCAAGTTCCAGCGCCCGCGGCTCACCCTCGAGCCCCTCGCCGTAGCTCCGCAGATCACTCGCCAGCTCAGCGGCTTCGATCACCAGACCGTGCCAGCGCGCCGCCAGCTCATCGAGCCCGGCATCGAGCCCGGCCGCACTGTCGAGCGCGCCGGCGCCGGCAGACAGGGCGGCAGCCGCCCCGCCTTCATCGGCGCCGATCGCGTCGACAGCAGTCAATGCGGCAGCACGCAGTGCGTCAACATGCCGCAGCCGGTCCCGTGCCGCCAGCAGTTCAGCCTCCTCGGACTCTGACGGATCCGCGTGTTCGATCTCAGCGAGCTCGTAGGCGAGGAGATCGAGCTCCCGCTCGCGTGCGCCTTCCAGCTCTCCGAGCTCCTCGAGTCGACGCTCCAGCGCCCCGACCGCGGCGTGCACCCTGGCGGTGGCAGCAAGTCGCTCAGCCTGCTCGGGCCCGCAGGCGGCGTCGAGCACGTCGCGTTGGGCCGAGGCCAACATCAGGCGCCGATGCTCATGCTGGCCGTAGAACGCGATCAACGACTCGGCGGCCTGGCGCAGATCGGTCACGTTGACCGAGCGGCCGTTGAGATACGCGCGCGAACGGCCCTCAGCGCTGACCCGCCGCGCCAGCACCAGTTCCTCGGCATCCGGGGCCACCAGGTCACCAACGGCCCCGCGCATCGCTGGATCGAGATCGAAGACCCCTTCCACGTAGGCCTCGGCGGCCCCCGGTCGCACGATGCTCGAGCGCGCCTTGCCGCCGAGCAGGAGGTCCAGCGCGTGAGCGAGGACCGTCTTGCCGGCGCCCGTCTCACCGGTGAGGACGTTCAGACCGGGCGCGAGCCGCAGGGTCGCGGCCTCGATCAGCAGCAGATTCTCGACACGAAGTTCCGAAAGCACAGCTGGTGTCTACCAACCGCGTCGGACGAACACCTGTTCGTGTCGAGCGCCTACGAGGCCAGCCGGCCGAAGCGCTCCCGCACGCGCAGATAGAACGAGCTGCCCGGCAGCTGGGCGAGATCGGCGGCCTCGCGCACGTAACGGGATTCCAGCGCCTCGCCCGGCCCGAGCTCGCCGGCAGGACGGCCGTCGATCGAGACGTCGACAGCGTCGTAGCCACGGTTGTGGACCTCGAGCACGTCGTCGGGCGAGACGACGAGCGCGCGGGCCGTCAGCGAGTGCGGTGCGATGAACGACACGACGTACCCCTCCACGCCCCAGGCCATCACCGGCCCACCGTTGGCGAGGTTGTAGCCGGTGGAGCCGGCCGGCGTGGCGATCACGACGCCATCACAGCGCACGCTGCCGACCTCCTGCCCGCCGACGGCGTAGGCGAGCGTCGCGACGCGGTCGCCGACCTTGCGATGGAACGAGACGTCGTTGACTGCGGCGTGCGAGCCGCCGGGCAGTTCGATCGCCAGGGCCGGCAGCGTCATCACGTCGAAGTCGCCCTTGAACGCCCGCGTGAAGCCCTCGCCCACCTCGTCGGGGTCGATCGTCGCGAGGAAGCCGACCTCACCGAAGTTGACCGCGAACACCGGGACGCTCGTGCCGGCGTAGCGACGCAGGCCCTTGAGGATCGTCCCGTCGCCGCCGAGGGCGAAGCACAGATCGACATCGTCGGACAACGGCGCGTTCAGTTCCAGGCCCGGCGCCGGCTGCAGGTCATGTTTGGTGACCTCCTCAGCGTCGAAACGCAGGCTCCAGCCATGCTCGAGCGCCGCGCGCCGCAGGGTCTCGATCGCAGCGCCGGTCTGGCTGGGGCGGCCGTGGGTCAGCACGGTTGCGGTCTTGTCGCTCATGCGTCGTCCGGTTCAATCGCAAGCAGGAGGGCGTCAAGCTGCTCCGGACTCAGCGCGCCGGTTCTGCCGGGCTCTGCCAGCCAGAGAAACGTTTCGCGATTGCCCTTCGGACCCGGCAACCCGGAACTCGCAGCGCCCATCACCGCGACGTCGGATGACGCGGTCAACTGCTGCGCGACGGTCGCGATCGCCTCGCGGCGCAGCGCCGGCTCGCGCACGACACCGCCCGAACCGACCCGGGCACGCCCGACCTCGAATTGTGGTTTGACCATGGCCAACACATCATGGCGTGCCGCAGCGCAGGACAACACTGCGGGCAGCACCTTGGCGATCGAGATGAACGAGACATCGCACACGATCAGCTCCGGCTCGTAGGACAGCGTGCCGGGTTCCAGGTGACGCGCGTTGGTGCGCTCGACCACGGTCACGCGCTCGTCGTTGCGCAGCCGCCACTCAAGCTCGCCGTAGGCGACATCGAGCGCGATCACCTGCGCTGCCCCTGCCTGCAGCAGGCAGTCGGTGAAGCCGCCGGTGGAGGCACCGACATCCAGCGCACGAACGCCCGTCACGTCCAGCGACAACGCCGCCAGCGCGTTCTGCAGCTTGATGCCGCCGCGGGAGACGAACTGCGGTCGTTCCGCGATCTGAATCTCGACATCTGCGGCGACCGACTGGCCCGGCTTGCGGGCAACGTCGGCGTTCCGGCCAAGGCGCACGTCGCCCGCCATCACCGCAGCTGCGGCACGCGAACGCGAACCGAAGAGGCCGCGCTGATGCAGCAGGGCATCAAGTCGCACATTGGGCACGTTGCAACGGTAGCCGGAGCGGTCAATACGAACGTCTGTGCCCACGCTCACAGACATACGAACATATGTACGGCATGATGCAGCTGTCGGGCGAATGATCCTCGTATCGCGAGGGAGCAGGATTAGATTTCACTCATCGCCCGCCGGCCCACAGGTCGGTCACATACGACACACACATAGCAGTATCTCTCCTCCCCGGAAACGGCCCGCAGATTCTGTGGGCCGTTTCTTTTTTCGCGATGCCGTGCCGCGAAAGACCTGCCAGCATTAAGGATTCACCAGTTCTGGCCGAAGATACGAGCGTATGGCTGCTTCGGCCGAATTCCCTCAAGACTCTGCGCCCGAGCCTCACCCCGAGGTCCTCTTCGCGCGCCAGCCCCTGCTCGACGCCGAAGGGCGACTGGCCGGCTACGAGCTCTTCTACCGCGGGGAGAAGCCGACAAGTCCGCATGCGGCGACGTCACAGATCGCGATGACGGCGCTGAGCGACCTCGGACTCGAAACCGCGACCGGCGGTGCAACCGCCTACCTCAACGTCACGAGCGAGTTCCTGACGGCGATGGATCCTCTGCCGTTCGGCCCGGATCGCGTGGTCCTGGAGATCGCTGCCGAGCGGCAGCCGGATACAGCGTTCCTCGACCGCGTCCGGCGCCTCTGTGAGCACGGCTACCAGGTCGCCCTCGACGGGTACGCCGGCCAGTCGGGCGCCAACGCCCTGATCCCCTACTGCACCGCTGCCAAGCTCGACGTCCGCACGATCTCTCCGATCCAGATGAAGACGATCGTCCCCTTCCTGCGCAGTAAGAATCTGCAGCCGATCGCGTTCGGCGTTGAAACGCACGGCCTGCGCGATCGCTGTGCCGAAGCGGGCTTTGACCTCTTCCAGGGCGACTACCTCTGCAGTGCGCGCGAGGTCATGGGCACGGTGCCTGAGGCGAGCCTCGGCGCCGTCCGGCTGGCGGCCGCCATCACCCAGGCGCCGGACGGCGACATCACCGCCCTCGAGAAGGCGATCTCGCTCGATCCCGGCCTCAGCCTCCGCCTCCTGCGTTTTGTCAACTCCGCGGCGTTCTCGCTGCGCAACCAGATCCGTTCGGTGCGCCAGGCGATCGTGCTGCTCGGCCCCCGTACCGTCCGCCAGTGGGCGACGATGCTCGTGCTGTCCGGCCTCGGTGAGCACCAGGGCCCACTGCTGACGACGGCGCTCTCGCGCGGCCGCCTGTGCGAGATGATCGCCAACCGCCTCGGCTCGGACGATCCGTCGGCCTACTTCTTCACCGGCATGATGTCGGTGGCTGATGCGCTGCTGTCGATGCCGATGGAGATGGCGCTGGCCGACCTGCCGCTGGCCGATGACGTCAAGGCCGCCCTGGTCTCGCGTGAAGGCGGCAAGGGCCGCACGCTCGTCATGGCCGAAGCCTGCGAGCGCGGTGCCTGGGAAGAGGTCGAGCTGGACAACCTGCCCGGCACCGACCTTGCCGTCATGCACGTCGAGGCCCTGGCATGGGCTGACGCCAACCTTCGCGGCGTCGTCTAGACCGGGACTACCGCCGTGGCCGCCCGCCCGTCACTCGCCGGTCAGGACCCGCCGCCCGTCCCCCTGCGCGTGCTCTTCGCGCGCCAGGCGATCATGGACGAGTCCGGCCGCATCTGCGGTTACGAGCTGCTGTTCCGCGGCCGCCGCGATGACCACGGTGAAATCCCCGACGCCGAGCACGCCACCTGCCAGGTGCTCGCCGCCGCGTTCGCCGAGGTCGGCCTCGAGACCGCGGTCGGTCACCACCGCGCCTGGATCAATGTCACCGAGCGCTTCCTGCAGGAGTTCGACCCACTGCCGTTCCCTGCCAGCCAGACGGTCCTGGAACTGCTCGAGGACCACGAGCCCTCCCCTGCGCTGATCGAGCGCCTGGCCGACCTGCGCGCGGCGGGCTACTCGATCGCCCTCGACGACTTCCTGCTCGACGACGGCAACCACGACATGCTGTCGGTCGCCGACTACGTCAAGGTTGATCTGCGCGCGGCGCCCCGTTCGGTGATCGAACCGATGATCGCCAAGATGGTTGGTCTCGGCCTGACCGTGCTTGCCGAAAAGGTCGAGGACGAAGAGGAGCACCTGTGGGCGGAAGCCGCCGGCGCGTCGCTCTTCCAGGGCTTCTACTTCTGTCACCCGACGAACTTCGAAGGCACCGTGCCGCAGGCCTCGAGTGTTGGCCGGCTTCGCGCGGCGGCCAACCTGGCAGACGTCGACGCAGGATTCGAAGCGGTCGAGTTCGCCCTCAAGACCGACCCGGAGCTGAGTCTGCGGCTGCTGCGCTACCTGAACAGCGCCGCCCTCTCCCTGCCCCACCGGATCACCTCGGTCCGGCATGCGATGACGCTGCTCGGGCTGCGCGCGGTCCGGCAGTGGGCGCTCGTACTGCTGATGGGCGGCATCGACGAGCAACGCGGGCCGCTGCTGCCGACCGCTCTGATCCGGGCCCGGACCTGCGAGCTGATCGCGCTGGAGCGGGGCGCCGCCGAGCCGGACGCCTACTTCTCGGTCGGCCTGCTCTCGATCTGTGACGCGCTCGCCGGCGGGCCGATGAGCGAGGTGCTCACGGAGCTGCCCTTGGATGACAGCGTGACGATGGCCCTGCTCGACCGGTCCGGCCCGATGGGTGCCACGCTCACGAGCGCGATCGCATGCGAGCGCGGCGAGCTGCCCGAGACGTCACCGACGATGGCGCTCGCGTGCTACGCGGATGCGGTCGCTTGGACAGAAGCCCAAGCGATCTACTAGATCAACACACGGTCACCACGTCGCCCGGACAGAAGCCCAAGCGATCTATTGGGCGACGCCTGAGCCGAGACGGGCGGTCACGCGTCCGGCGATCGCCGATCCGGTGAAGCCGATCTCCTCGTGCAGCAGCGCCGGGGTTCCGTGCGTGACGTACCGATCCGGGACGCCGATCCGCAGGATCGGCGGTGCTACGCGGCCGTTCTCCGACAATGCCTCAAGGACGCCGCTGCCGAACCCTCCGGGGAGGCAGCCCTCCTCGATCGTCACCAGCAACTCGTGCTCGGCGGCGAGGGTGTTGAGCAGCTCCAGGTCGAGTGGCTTGGCGAAGCGCGCATCCGCGACGGTGACCTCGAGGCCGTCCTCCGCGAGGATCGCTGCGGCGTCGAGCGCTTTCTGCACGCCGGAGCCGTAGCCGATCAGTGCGACACGTGATCCCGTGTGCAGTACTTCACCGCGGCCGACGGGCAGCGCCGCGACGTGCGCCTCGTCCGGCAGTGGCACGCCGACGCCCTCGCCGCGCGGGTAGCGCAGCGCGAACGGTCCGCCGTGCGTGAGCGCCGTGCGCAGCAGGTGTCGCAGCTCGGCCTCGTCGCGCGGCGCCGCGAGCGTGATGTTCGGCAGGCAACGGAGGTACGCGATGTCGAAGACGCCGTGGTGCGTCGGGCCGTCGTCCCCGACGAGCCCGGCCCGGTCCATCGCCAGGGTGACGTCCAGCTCCTGGAGACAGATGTCGTGCACGATCTGATCGAAACCGCGCTGCAGGAACGTGGAGTAGATCGCGGCCACCGGCTTGCGGCCCTCGAGCGCCAGTCCGGAGGCAAACAGCAACGCCTGCTGCTCGGCGATCCCGACATCGAAGTAGTGCTCGGGTTCTGCGTCCTGCAGGAGGTTGAGCCCGGTGCCGGAGTTCATCGCAGCGGTGATGCCGACGACGCGGCGGTCACGGCGCACCTCCTCGATCATCGCCTTGCCGAAGACCGCGGTGTACTGCGGCGCTGCCGGTGTCGCGGGCGTGGTGATGCGCGGCGCCGGCTCGCCGTTGACGATCGAGCGCGGCTTGGCGGCGTGCCAGGTCTCCATGCCCTCGAGCCCGCCGTCCTCGGCTGCGGCGAAGCCCTTGCCCTTGACGGTCGCGCAGTGCACGACGACCGGCCGATCGGCCTCCAGCGCCGTCTGCAGCGCCTCGCGCAGCGCATGCACGTCGTGGCCGTCGACGACACCGACATACGCCCAGTCGAGCTCCTCCCAGAACAGGCCCGGAGCCCAGAACGATTTGATCGACTCCTTCAGCTGCGGTCCGAGCCGCTCGAACTTGGCGCCGATGCCGGCGGGCAGCGACGAGAGCCGGTCCTCGACCCCCTCGCGCTTGTGCCACAGCTTGGGGTTCAGCCGGACCCGGTTGAAGTAGCGCGAGAGCGCGCCGACGTTCGGTGAAATCGACATGCCGTTGTCGTTCAGCACCACCACGATCGGCGTACCGAGGCCGCCGGCCTGATGGATCGCCTCGAACGCGACACCGCCGGTCATCGAGCCGTCGCCGATGACCGCCACGACCTTGCCGGCATCGAGGTCACCCGCAAGCCGCATCCCCTCTTTAATGCCGACGGCATAGCCGATCGAGGTCGAGGCGTGGCCGGCGCCCATGATGTCGTGCTCGGATTCGAACCGGGCGCAGAACGGCGCCAGCCCGTCGTACTTGCGGATCGTCTCGAGCTGGTCGCGGCGGCCCGTGAGGATCTTGTGCGGATACGCCTGGTGGCCGACGTCCCAGAGGATCTTGTCGCGCGGGCTGTCGAGCAGCGAATGCAGGGCGACGGCGATCTCGCAGGTACCGAGGTTGGCACCGAAGTGCCCGCCGATCTCGCCGACCGTGTCGACGATGTGCTCCCGCACCTCCTGCGCCACCTGCACCAGCTGCTCCTCGCTCAGGGCGTGGAGATCCTGCGGACGGTCAATCGAGTCAAGGAGACGAGGGGAGCTCATGAGGTGCGTTCTGCGAGGTAGTCGGTGATCGCGTGGAGCGCGTCGGCACCGTCCAATGCACAGGATGACAGGGTAGCCCGGGCCGATGTGTGGAATTCGGCCGCAAGCGCTCGGGCGCCTTCGAGACCGTGCTCGGTCACATAGGTGCGCTTGCCGAGCCGCTCGTCGCTGCCCTGGGGCTTGCCCAACTCCTCGCTGCTGCCGGTGACATCGAGGATGTCGTCGACGATCTGAAACAGCACGCCGAGCTGCTCGGCATATCTGCGCCAGTCCGCGACCGCCGCCGGATCCGTGTCTGCCAGCAGCAGGACGCAGACGACCGACGCGCTGATCAGCCGACCGGTCTTCAGCTCGTGGACCTGCTCGAGCGCGGCGGCGCTGCCGGTCTGCTCGGTGATGTCGAGGTACTGCCCGCCGACCATGCCGTCCACGCCCGTCGCGAGCGCCAACTCCTGCGCCGCGGCGAGCAGGCCCTCGGCGCCGCCACCCGGCAGCGGCTGCTGCCGAGTGAGCAGATGGGCGAACGCCTCGGCGTACAGGGCGTCGCCCGCGAGGATCGCCACGTCCTCGCCGTACTTGATGTGGCACGTCGGCTGGCCGCGGCGCAGCGCATCGTCGTCCATCGCCGGCAGATCGTCGTGGATCAGGGAGTAGGTGTGGATCAGCTCCAGCGCTGACGCGAGCGGCAACACGGCGTCCGCCTGCACGCCGATCGCCTCGGCCGTCGCCAGCGCCAGGACGGGGCGGACGCGCTTGCCGCCGGCGAGCAGCGCGTAGCGCATCGCCTCCTCGAGCCCGGCGGTACCCGCAGCGCGGCTCGGGAAGCGCAGCGCGTCCAGATACTGCGCAACGCGATCCTGCAGGTACGCGGGGTAGGCCATCGCGGCCTAGAGCAGCGAGTCCTGGCCAGGCGCGGAGCCGGCGGCCCCATCGTCGCGGGCCTGGCGCTCCAGCTCGGCTGACGCCTGTGAGGCGAGCGCCGCCGCGTCCTCGACCAGCGTCGCAGCGACGTCCGAAGACACGTCACCAGAGCGCAGTTGCTCAGCCGCACGCTCCAGCCGGGCGGCCAGGGCGTCGAGCTGCGGGACGATCTCGTCAGTGGTCACGCCCCCATTGTGCCGGATTCGCGGCTCACAGTCCGTTCATGCGGTGCGAGAGCTTTGTGAGAAGGCCTTGGGGATCGTTGTGCGGCCGTGTCACGGTGCCGATGGGTCCAATAACCACCGAGGAGACTTGAGCATGCATCTACGCACATCGACCATCGCAGCACTGACCGCCGCGGCACTCGTCCCGGCAGCCGCGATGGCTGCCACGATCGACGGGACCGACGCCAACGAGAAGCTGAAGGGCACGGCGCAGACCGACACGATCAACGGCAATGGCGGCAATGACTTCCTGCTCGGCCTCGCCGGCGACGACCTCCTCAGCGGTGGTCCCGGCAACGACCGCATCTGGGGCGGTCCTGACAACGACACGATCACCGGCGTGCAGGGCAACGATCGCCTCTTCGGCGGCCCCGGCAACGACACGATCACCGGTGACGTCAACGGCACCGGCGACCGCACCTCCTATGACCGCATTCACGGCGGCGACGGCGATGACACGCTGAACGGCGGCGACTCCCGCGATCACATCGACGGTGGCAACGGCAACGACACCTCCGACGGTGGCAACGGCAACGACCGGATGAGCGGCGGCGCGGGCGACGACACCCAGAACGGTGGCGACGGCAACGACGTGATCTTCGCCAACGCCGGCGTCGACGTCTCGAACGGCGGCAACGGCAACGACGTGCTCTGGGCGATGGCCCGCACTGATGTCACCGGTGCCGGCGACGTGATCGCCGACACCCTGGACGGTGGACCCGGCAACGATCGCTTCCGCACGCGTGATGGCGAGGCCGACAAGATCACCTGTGGCGACGGCAACGACCGCGCCGAGCTCGACACCGTCGACATCATCACGGACGCGACGACCGAGAACCCCAACGGTTCCTGCGAGCGCGTGACCCGCAAGGCGCCCCACGCCCGCGAGGATCGCTCGGAATCCGCTGCCGACCACGCCGCCAGCGACGCCGACAAGGCGGCTGCCCGAGAGGCAGTCGAGGCAGCACGGCAGGCCGTCAAGGAAGCGCGTGAGGCGCTGCGTGAGGCCCGCCATCACCGCCACGGTCACCGGTAGGTCCACGCCCTCGCCCCGGTGGTTGATCGGTTGATGTCCCCCCGATCAGCCGTCGCGGCGACAGCTCCCTCCCCCTGATCCCCCCGATCAGCTGCTGCCGCCCGATTGGGCGGCAGCAGTGCGTTCGGTGAGAATCGCCGACAGCACACCGTTGACAAACCCCGGCGCCTCGGCCCCGCAATAGGTCTTCGCCGATTCCACTGCCTCGTCGATCGCGCCCTCCGGCGGGATCGGGGTGTCGGCAGGCGCGACATCCGGGTGCAGGATCTCGAGGATTGCGATCCGCATGATCGCCTTCTCCAGTGGCGCGATCCGCTCGATCGTCCAGCCTCGGGCGTGCTTCTCGATCAGCCCGTCCAGCTCTTCCTGGTAGTCGCTCGCTGCGTGAGCCAGCGCCCGCGTGAACGTGCTGGCGTCGCGTTCGAAGACATCCGCGAGCTCGCGTCCGGTCAGCTCGCGCTGGTACAGCGCAAACGCGGCGGCACGGCGTTGATCGGTCCGGCGTGACATCCGGCGAACCGTCTCCTAGACCCGCGACATGTATGTGCCGGTCTCGGTCTGCACCTTGACGCGGTCACCGAGGTTGACAAACAGCGGCACCTGGATCAGCGCACCTGTCTCAAGCGTTGCCGGCTTCGTCCCGCCGCCCGAGGCGGTGTTGCCGCGCTCGCCGGGCTCAGTGTCCGTGACCTCCAGCTCGACCGAGGACGGCAGCTGGATCGCCGACGGCTCGTTGTCGACGAACAGCAGATCGACGTCCTCGTTCGGCTTTGTCCACTGCAGGTACTCGGCCACAACCGGCTCAGGAATCGCGATCTGCTCGAACGATTCGGCATCCATGAAGTGCGCGTCGGTGCCGTCGGCGTAGAGGAACGTCATCTTGCGTGCCTCGGTCCGCACGGCGCGGAACTTCTCGCCGGCGCGAAAGGTCTTGTCGATCACGTTGCCGTCGCTGATCCGGCGCAGCTTGGTGCGAACGAACGCCGGCCCCTTGCCGGGCTTCACGTGCTGGAACTCGACGACCTTGTAGATCGTGCCGTCGACCTCGATGTGGTTGCCGTTCTTGAACTGATTGGTGCTGATCATGGAAGCGACGGAGTGTAGTCGCGAGCGTCAGCCGCCGGCCTTGCTCGCCACGAACTCGGCGACGGCCCGGATCTCTTCGGGCTTGAGCCGGCCGCCATAGCCGGGCATCCCGCCGCCCCCGTCGGTGACCTGCTCCACCACCCGGCTCACGTCGGGCTTGAGTTCGTCGAGGTTCGGGCCGGTGATGCCCTTGGCGCCGACTGCTTCCAGCGTGTGACACGAGGAGCAGCCCTCGTCGGTGAAAATCGCCGCGCCATCGGCCTTGACCGCCGGCGCGCTGGAGCTTGTGCCGGAGCCAGCTGTCGTTGACGACTGCGCGGTGCCGCCGCCACACCCGGCGGCGAGCGCGGCAACCACAGCGAGCGTGGCGATCAGCGGCAGGCGAGCGGGCACCCGGAGATCGTAGTGCGCCATTGCGGCCGATCAGCGGTTGCCGACGCTGCGGGTCAGCAGGCGGCGAACGCCGGGCACGCCGGCCAGCATCTCGTTCAGCTCGCGCGAGAGCAGCATCAGGTCGTGCAGGTCACCGGAGACGTGATCCATCGTGCCGAGGATCGGCAGGATGTCGTCGCGCAGGCTCTGCGTCAGCTCGGGCAGCTGGTCGACCAGGCCGACCAACGCCTCGACCTCTTCTGGCGAGGTCGTCTCGGCAAGCTTGTCGAGCGTCGGCTGCAGTGTCAGGAGCGCGGGCTCGAGCTCGTCAACGAGGCCACGCACACGTTCGATGATCGGCGCCAACTGATCGACGAGCGGCGGAACGTCATCAGCAACGGCATCGACCTTGCCGACCACCGCTTGCGCGTCGTCGGCGATCCGATCGATGCGATCGACGATCCCCGTGACGCGGCCGACGAGCTGCTCGAGCTGACCGACGAGCGTCACTGCGCGCGGCACCAGCGCGAGCAGCTGCTCGGCCGCATCGACCGGCATCCAGATCAGACGGCCGACATCAGCCGGTGAGAGAAGCGGCAACCGCACAGGCATCTTCTATCCGATTGCGCGGTCGCCGCACCTACCCTCGGCAGGCATGCATTCCCGTGACGCACCAACCTGGCCCGTCGCAGCGGGCGGACTGATCGCCGGCTTCGGCGTCGCTGTGCTCACCGACGTACGCTGGCTCGGCGGCATCGTGCTGGTCGCTGCAGCCACCTGGTGTGGCCTGCGCTGGCTGGCGCTGGTGGGGCGCACGAGGACCGCGATCCTCGTCGGCGTGTTCATTGCCGCCTTTGTGCTGTCCCACCCACTCGGCCACGTGATCGGCGCCTGGCCCGCGGTGCTCACAGTGTCTGCCGTGGTCGCAGCACTCACCTGGGTTCTCGCGGATCGACGCGCCCCCGCCGCCTAGGCGTCCTCGGGTGTGGGTTCCGGGCTTGCGGGCGCGAGCCGCACCCAGCGGTAGGTGAGCCACGTGACCAGGCCGATCAGCGGATACCCCATCAGCGTGCGCGCCACCCCCAGCGCCACCACAGCGTGGGCGAAGTACATCGGCAGCTGCACGGCGAGGCGGATGCCGAACATCGCCGCCCACAGCAGCGTCACCCGCACCATCAGGCGCATGCGCACAGGATCGTCGCGAAACGCCATGCCGGTGCCGTCGAACTGGCCGGTGATCACGCCGATCGCCGGCCAGCGCGCGAGAATCGAGATCAGCATCGCTGACAGGTACCCCGCGTTGATGAAGAAGCCGGGGACGAAGTAGTTCTCCGCCCTGCCTGTCCGCGCGGCGAAGAACGCTGCGATCAGCACGCCCGCGAGTCCGGTCAGGGACTGGCGCGGCGACTCGCGCCGCACGAGGCGCACGATCGTCAGCACGATGCCGACCGCGACCGCAATCTTCGCCGCAGCGGTGACGTCACGGCTGTTGGCCGTGAAGGCGATCACGAAGACGAGCGGCGGCAGTGACGACTCGGCCATCCCCCACGGTCCGCCCATCACCTCGAGCAGCGTCGGGATCTGCGGCTCCGCGGACGCTGCCGGGGTGATCTCGTCCTCAGGAATGGGCGGATTGAAGCGCATTGCGCGGCGTCGGAGGCAGCCGGAGGGTGAAACGCGCGCCGCCCAGTTCCGGGCTGTCGTCGACGGTGACCGTTGCGCCGTGTTGTGCCGCCTGCTGCGCGACGAGTGCCAGCCCGAGTCCTGAGCCCGGCCGTTCACCGTCGCAGGCCCGCGCGAACGGCTCGAAGACGCGTTCCCGGTCGGCGACCGGAACGCCGGCACCCGAATCCTCGACTGTCAGGACTATGGCCTCAGCGTCGCCCGCGACAGCCACCCGCAAGCGCGGTGGCGCGCCGCCGTGGATCACGGCGTTGCGGATCAGGTTCTGCACGACCAGACGCAGGCCGGGCTCCCAGCCGATCACGATCAACGCGTCATCCGGGATTCGCGCGTCGATCTCCGCACCCGGGTACTGGGCGCGGGACGCCGCGACGACCTGGTCGACGATGTCCGCGAGATCGACCGGACGGCGCTCGATCGGGGCGGCCTCGCCCCGCGCCAGGGCCGAAAGCCCGTCGAGCAACTGGACGAACCGCAGCTGCTCCTGTTGCGCGTCCGTCGCCAAGCGCGCTCGCTGCTCGGCCGGCACGTCGTCGCGGCCCAGCAGCTCGAGCGTGGCGCCCATCGCCGTCATCGGTGTGCGCAGCTCGTGCCCGGCGTCGGCGGTGAAGCGACGGGTCGCGACCAGCGCCCGCTCGCGGGCAGCCGCAGATGCCTGGAGCCGGGAGAGCATCGCGTTGAACGACTGGGCGAGCGTGCGGATCTCGGACGGGCCGGCGACCGGCACCCGCGTCGAGAGGTCGCGCTCGGCGGCGATCGCGGAGGTCGCGCTCCGCAGCCGCCGGAGCGGCCGCAACACCAGATCGGCGGCGAAGACCGTGCCGAGGCCGGCCAGCAGCATGGTCACGGCGAGCACCGCGATGATCCGCCGGCGGCGGCTGCGCTCACGCTGATTGAGCTGTCCCAGGTCCGCCGCGATCTCCAACCTGGCGAGCTTGGGGCCTTCGGGGTCATCGAGCCCGCTGCTCAGCGCCCGGTACTCGGACCCGCCGGCGGTGAACGTGGAGAGACCGCGGGGAAAACGTCGTGGAGCCGACGCGGGCAGCGCCGCTCCCGTGCGGAAGACCTCCGTCCCCGCCAGCCTCAGCCGCAGCGTGCTGCCATCTGCCCGCAGGACGGCGTCCAGCCGTTTGTCCCCCTCCGGCAGCGCCTCGAGCACCGCGGCGGCCCCCGTGGCCTGCGACAGCTTCAGCGTGCGCTCCAACCGCGTGTCGAAGGCCGCGCGCTCGGTGTGGCTGATCTGGCGGTCAAGCGCGTAGCCGGCACTGCCGAGCACGACGGCCAGAACAGCCAGAACCAGGAGGGTGAGTCGCCCGCGTACGCTGCGCACGGCCGTTACGGTCGCAGAACGAAGCCGATGCCGCGCACCGTGTGCACCACACGGGGCTCGCCGTCCAGCTCCAGCTTCTTGCGCAGATACCCGACGAACACGTCGCAGACGTTCGTTTGCGGATCAAAGGTGTAGCCCCAGACCTCCTCGTGCAGACGCGGGCGATCCAGTACCTCGCCGGGGTGCTGCATGAACACACTCAGGAGCTCGAACTCGCGGCGCGTCAGACCGAGCTCCCGTCCGCCGCGGGTCGCCGTGTGCGCAACGGGATCCACGCGCAGATCGGCGACCTCCAGGGCCTGGCCGGTCGGCGCGGGACGACGCCGCAGCAGCGCGTGCAGCCGCGCCACGATCTCCTGCAGCGCAAACGGCTTGACGACGTAATCGTCGGCGCCGGCCTCCAGCCCGCCGACGCGGTCATCGATCTCGTCGCGCGCCGACAAGATGCAGACCGGGGTCTCATCGCCGCTCGTGCGCATCTGTTGCAGCACGGAAAGACCATCGAGGTCGGGCATTCCGAGGTCCAGCAGCACGACCGAGGGCCGGACCCGCGGTAATGCCTCAAGCGCCGCCCGTCCGCCTGATGCCGCAACGACGGTGAAGCCCTCGAGCTCGAGTCCGGCGGCGACGACTCTGCGGATCGCGGGGTCGTCATCCACCAACAGCACGGTCGACCCGGTCGCGAGGCCGCCGTCAGGACTTGGGGACACGCACGACCTCGCACTCGTCGGTGATCACGTCGTTGGCGTCAGCGGTGACGGTGTCCTTGCCGCGACCACACGCGATCGTGTCCTTCTCTCCGTCGCGGGCGAGGATCCGGTCGTTCCCGGCACCGCCGAGCAGCAGATCCGCCCCCGGTCCACCGTTCAGGCTGTCGTTGCCCGCGTCGCCGGAGATCGTGTCGTCGCCGGCGAGGCCGTTCAGCGTGTCGTTGCCGCCCTTGCCGCGGATCGTGTCGTTGCCTGTGGTGCCGTTGATCAGATCGTTGCGGCCGCTGCCTGTCAGCCCGTCCGAGCGCGTTCGGGTCGACGGGTGCGCGATGACGGGTACCGCGAGAATGGCGGCGGCGGCGAGCGAGGCGAGCGATGTGCGGGTGAAGCGACGGACCATCAACCGAACATCATGACGGACCACAGATCGCGGCACCCGCTTCGTGGCCATTCTCTCAGGCACTTCTCACCCCTCGACCTGGGCCCTGGAGCGCGTTCCGCCGGGGGCCTGGCGGATCGCGCTGCGGCGCCGTTTGACCACCACGACGCCGCCTGCCGAGGGCGCCCAGGCGACGCCGCGGAACGTCCACCGCTCGTCGGGTTCTGACGTGGGCTGGATCGCGAACTCCTCGAGGATCACGCGCAGGACGACGTCCATCTCCAGATGCGCGAACGTCGCGCCGATACAGCGCCGCAGGCCGCCGCCGAACGGGATCCACTCGTAGGTTCCTGGCGCCGCTTCGATGAAGCGCTCGGGCAGGAAGCGCTGCGGGTCGGGAAAGAGCTGCGGATCGAAGTGCGTCAGCATCGCGCACGCACCGATCAGCGTGCCCGGTGGCAGGGTGAATCCGCCCAGCTCGTAGTGCTGCGTCGCGTAGCGGCCGGCGAGCGCGATCACCGGGCGCTGACGCTGGACCTCCTTGATCGTCGCGTCGCGGAACTGTCGGCCGCCGGCGTCGACCTCGTCGGCGAGCGCCGCGACGACAGCGGGGTTGCGCGCCAGCCGCTCGATCGCCCAGCTCAGGGTGTGCGCCGTCGTCTCGTGGCCCGCGGCGAGCATCGTCACGAGCTGATCGCGGATCTCGGCGTTGGTCATCGGCGAGCCGTCCTCGTGTGTCGCCTGGACCATCGCCGCAAGCACGTCGCTACGTTCCTCGAGGTCGGCGTCGACCCGAGCGTTCTCGATCAAGTCATCGAGCACCGCGTGCGTTTCCTCTTTGAGCTTGAGGAACTTCCCCCAGCGGGTCAGGCCGGCGACGTCGCGCTGCAGCATCGGCACGTGCGCGAGGCTGGAGCCGAGCGCCGTGAACGGCGGCATCAGACGCTCGAGGGTGCGCAGCTCCGGCCCCGTGGCACCAAACACCGCCTCGAGGATCGCCCGCAACGTGATCCGTTGCATCGATACCGCGACCGGAAAGGCCGTGCCGTCCTGCCACGTGGCCAGCTCCTCGCGCGTTATCCGCTCGATCAGCGTCTCGTACGCAGCAACCCGGTCGCCCTTGAAGGACGGCAGCAGCAAACGACGCTGCGCGAGATGGCGTTCCCCGTCCAGCGCCAGCAACGAATGCTCGCCGAGGATGCGCCGCAGGGGGCTCTGCGCACCGGTCACGAGCACTGCGGGATCAGCCGTGAAGACCTGTTTGATCAGCACCGGATTGCCGACTGCCACGAGCGGGCCGATGCCCGAGAGTCGCAGCGTGAACAGATCGCCGTAGCGGCGGCGCAGGCGTTCGACGTACGGCCGCTGACGCTGCGCAAGGCCCAGCATCTGCAGCGCAGCCGGAGTGCGGGGCCCGGGCGGAAGAGTGGTGGTCTGGCGCACGTCGGTACAACGCTACCCCCAGCCTGCGACGATGCCGGCATGGATGCGTCCCCGCAGCTCCCTCCCGCCTACAAGATGGTGGCGTATGGCGGCACGCCGATCGTGCGCTGCTGGGGCCGCATGAGCGTGCGCGGGCTCGACGCTCTGCCGACCAGCGGACCGACGCTGCTTGCCCTGAACCACGACAGCTACTGGGACCCGATCGCGGTCGCCGCGGCGACCAAGCATCACCGCCAGCTGCAGGCGCTGGCCAAGGAGTCCCTGTGGCACGTGCCCGTCGTCAAGTGGGTGACGACCAACGCCGGACACATTCCGGTGTCGCGCGGCAAGGGTGACCGCGAGGCGCTCGCGATCGCCGAGCAGTCGCTGCGCGACGGCAGCTGCATCGGCATCTTCCTCGAAGGCACGCGGTCGCTGGGACGGGAGCTCCGTGCACGCAGCGGCTTGGGCCACCTCGCTGCGGCGGTGCCCGAGGCCGAGATCGTGTGCTGCCGGGTCACCGGAACGGTCGATGTCCCGCGGCTCGGTCGGCGCCCGCGCATCGGTGTGGAGTTCTTCCGGCCCGCCGGCGGCGGCATGCAGCCCGGTGAGGAGCCGCGGGACTTCTGCCAGCGTCTTCTGGACGAGATCCGGGCCGGTGCGCCGCGCGACGTCGCGGGCCGCAAGCATCGTGCCGCGATTGCCCGCGGCGAGTCCCCCGGCTAGGGGCCGCGCGGCTAGGCTAGGAGCGTGACGCCACCGCACAGCGCATCCCCGGGAGCTGACGCTCCAGACGTGCGTGTCCAACCGCGTCCGGCGGCCGCACCCACCAGCTGCATGGACGTGACCGAGGGCGAGGCGCGGTATCTGCTCGCGCTGTACGACCTCGCGCACACCGGTGCCAGCACGTCCCAGGCGAATCTCGCGCGGCGGGTCGGCGTCTCCCACCCGACCGCACTGGAGATGGTGCGGCGGATGCGTTCCGTCGGCCTGATCGACGACCAGTCCCTGACGCTCAGCGCCCAGGGCATGAGCGCCGCGCTGGTGCTCGCCTCGCGCCGCCAG
>Ga0209023_10001850_pt1 | contig 27503 bp, 23 predicted proteins | sample LakOneMetagenome_FD_187468 | JGI IMG/M metagenome (GOLD analysis project Ga0209023, IMG submission 187468) | Freshwater and sediment microbial communities from Lake Erie, Canada (SPAdes) (version 2) | ecosystem: Environmental > Aquatic > Freshwater > Lentic | place: Lake Erie, Canada...
ATGCTCGGGATCGGCAATAGCCTGTCGTTTGAGAAGAAGGTTCAAGCGTTACTTGATGGTGGCTGGGTTGGCGAAACCGAGAAAATGACTTTGGATGTGGTAGCTGACGCCGGTAGTGCAAACGCGCTGTCCGTCGTCAGAACATTTGGCGCAACTCGCGGCGTAGATTAGCGGAGTGTAGGCCTCGTCTTGGGGTTGATGTTAGGCGGCGAGCTTGCGGTGTTGCAAGCGCCGATGCTCGATGGTCTTTCGCTTGATCCTTTCGCGTTGTTTGATGATGGCTGGGGCCCTGCCGAAGTAGGCGTCGGCGGGCGTCACGTTGTTCAGGCTCTCGTGGTAACGCTGGTTGTTGTAGTGCTCGACGAACGCCTCGATCTGGACCTCAAGGTCGCCGGGCAGGAAGTAGTTTTCCAGCAGAATGCGGTTCTTCAGTGTCTGGTGCCAGCGCTCGATCTTGCCCTGGGTCTGCGGGTGCATCGGGGCACCGCGCACATGGCTCATCTTCCGGGCCTCGATGTATTCCGCCAGTTCGCCCGCGATGTAGCTGGGGCCATTGTCCGACAGCAGCCTTGGCTTGTGCAGCACCGTGGCGCTGTCGCAGCCCGATGCGGCCAGTGCCATGTCCAGCGTGTCGGTCACGTCCTCGGCCCGCATGTTGGTGCACAGCTTCCAGGCGATGATGTAGCGTGAGAAGTCGTCGAGCACGGTCGACAGGTACATCCAGCCCCACCCGATAATCTTGAAGTAGGTGAAGTCGGTCTGCCACATCTCGTTCGGCCGGGTGGTCTTGGTGTGGAACTGATCGGCCGCCTAGATCACCACATAGGCCGGGCTGGTGATCAGATCATGGGCCTTGAGCAGGCGGTAAACCGTGGCTTCGGACACGAAGTAGCGCCTCTCGTCGGTAAACCGCACCGCCAGTTCGCGCGGGCTCAGCTCGGACTGCTCCAGCGCCAACTCGATGATCTGATCATGGATCTCAGGCGGTATCCGGTTCCACACCCGGCTCGGCGTCGATGGCCGATCTTCCAGCGCCTCCGGTCCGCCTTCGAGGAACCGGTCGTACCAGCGGTAGAACGTCCGGCGGGCGATGCCGAGCTTGTCCAGCGTGCGTTTGGCGGGCAGGTGCGATTGCTCGACGATCCGTATGATCGCGAGCTTCTCCGATGCTGGATACCTCATTCGTCGTCGCCCCCATCCGCGATCATGCTTTTTTTAAGCAGTCGATTTTCCAGCGTCAGGTCGGCCACGCATTCCTTCAGCGCGCGGGCTTCGCGGCGCAGATCCTGCACCTCGCCGGAGGTCGCGGCACGGGCGGTGTCGCCGGCCAGGCGGCGCTTGCCCGCTTCCATGAACTCCTTGGACCAGGTGTAATACAGGCTCTGGGCGATGCCTTCCTTGCGGCACAGCTCAGCAATGCTGTCCTCGCCGCGCAGCCCATCCAGCACGATGCGGATCTTGTCCTCGGCCGAGAAGTGCCGACGCGTCTGCCGCCGGATGTCCTTCACCACCCGCTCGGCAGGGGCCTTGGCCGACGATTTTTTCAAGGAGTGTTGGGACTTCATCTTCGTTCCTTCGTCACTACGACGAAGCCCCAACACTCCTTAAATCACAACCTCAAATCTGTGCCATTGGTGCTGACGGGGAACAGACGGGATAGGCGGCTATGCCCCGCTTGCGGTGGCGACGCCGAATACCTCTGGCGCAATCCAGCTGAACTGGGTCCACGGCAGCCACCTTGGCGTGCCGCTGGTCTACACCGACGCCAGCGGCCAGGTCACCAGCAACACCACGAATGACTACCAGCTTCCCGGCTTCCCCGGCCAGAGCCGCACCCTCGGCGACCTCTACTACAACCGCTACCGCGACTACGACCCCAGCACCGGCCGCTACATCCAGGCCGACCCGATCGGGCTGGCTGGCGGCGGAAATCCATACCTCTATGCGGGCGGGAATCCGGTGACAGGGATTGATCCGTGGGGTCTGCGGTCTGCAACAGCTGCAGATGTCGGTGAGCTTGCCTTTGAATGGTGGTTGAAGCGGCAGGCTCGGCCTGCAAGGGCAACGCCCTGGGGGCGCGCAATTGGGGTGGGAGAAGCGATTGGGGCTGCTGCGGCTGTTGGCATATTTATCTATGAGCGCCAGTGTGGAAACGGTGAGGGCGGCCGAGGTGGTGCCAAGGGCAATGGTGATGCATCTTCGAAAAATCGAGATGTATGTGAATATTTAAGAGAAAAAGAGGAAAAATACTGTAAATATAAATTTGGAGGACATGATCACCAACTTGGTAGGTGCCTCACAAGGGCAACGATCAATTTCGATCTTTGTAAGAGGGGAATGCCTGAACTTCCATACTGGAGCGACCACATGGAAGATGGGGTAAGGCTTCCGAAGCCTCCATCTCGACGCAGAAGGTGGTGAGATATGAATGAAGAAGGACTCGGCCCTTACTCGAAATATGTTTCCAATTTGCCACCTCTTGAGTCGAGTGACTCTATTCCAACAAGTGTATTTTACAAGATAATTAGAGAAGTAGATTATTTCACGAATTCAATCCACATGCAAAACCTGATAGACGTTTATTTCAAACATATTTGTTTAAATCCAGACAATTTGGCCATGATGCTAATGCTTTGCGCATCTATATCTGATAGGGTAGCCTATGGGGGTAGGGTTCTAGACGTTAATAGTGAAATTGATGAACTTATGAGGTATGATGCGGATTCCTTAAGTATTTCTGATACATTGGCAATAGTTAGAATTTGCTTAGAATTAAATATTGATATTGAAAAAAAGATACTATATTTAATACATCGCTTAAAAAATTGCAAATTTGATGATAGATTGATAATAACTGATCTAGAAAATAGCATAGATGTGATAGAGAAAATTTACGATAACGATATGTATTCTAAATATTTCGAAGAAATTGATTTTCAGTTAAGAAGATTTTTTCCTAACTAACCACAGGCGCTGAAATTTTGAGCGGTCGGATCGATATCGTTGCGTGACAAGGATGGTCGGGTGAGCCGGTTGGACGTGGCGAGCGGTCCCGTGCAGCGGATCAATTACGTCAACGATAAGAACGGCAACCGGCTCGCGTCGCTCAGCGATGCCTCGGGCTCGTGCACCATCGCCTGCGATCTGCACGGCAAAACGATACCGGAGGTGGGTCCCGGTGCTGTCGCCCCCACGGCCGCCAGACGTTGAAAGTGCCTGAAAACTTGCGGCTGCTTCAATTTATTGGACCCGGCGCGCCAGCGTATGGGTCGAAGGGGCTTGGATTAGCCCGGGCTGGCGGGATGGGCTGAGGTGGAGGCGCATTGATCTCCTGCGCTTGCACTCGCGGCATCCCATCATTTCCCTGCTGTGCTAGCCCCAATAGTTCACGCGCTATCGTCGGTGCGCCAAACAGAATAAAGCAGCCCAGCACGACAGTCGCGCCGTGCCGTACGGTCAATCTGCCCTCAAGCAGCGAAAAGCCTACCCACGCCACTGCAATGACCGCCATTGATGTGCCGACCGGCCCGACCAGCAGGTCCACAACCCACTGCACCGCCGCATGGGGCTGGCTGGGTCCGGGCAACGTCGATACGGCCAGAAGCGAATTCATGATCCGCCAGCTTCGCCCGCCAGGCAGGAAAATGCAACTCGGAGGTTGGGCTCGCTACGGCGCGATTGCTCAATCTATGGCTAAAATTATGGCTTGAACAGAACTAGGCGCTTTTATTGTTTATTTTTTGGCGTGAAATGAATCCCTCCGTCTCCGCCAAGATTCGCCTATTGGCAGCCTTCCCGAAATCGTCATTCTTGGCATTGCGCATCACGCTGCCCAGTGCAGAATCCTCTGCCGCGAAATGCGTGTGCGGCTTATTTCCCGCCGTTCGGGACCGAAGCCCCGGCATAGGGATCGGGCTGCGGAGGAAGCCCCGGCGGGGGCTGGAGCGGAGCTCCCGAGGGAAGGTCCGGCACAGGGGTCTGACCGGCATCTCGGCCAGCCAAGCCAAGCAACTCGCGCGAGATCGTTGGCGCACCGAATAGGATAAAGCAGCCCAACACGACAGTCGTTCCGCGCCGTACGGTCAATCTGCCCTCAAGCATAGAAAAGCCCACCCATGCCACTGCAATAATTGCCATGGATGTGCCTATCGGCCCAACCAGAAGATCCACAACCCACTGCACCGCCTCAAGTGGCTGGCTCGGTCCGGACGAGGTCGATAAAGCTGGGAGCGAAGTCATGATCAGGCAGTTTCCTCTGCCCACCATGGGAATGCAACTCGAATTCGGTGATTGGTTACTCGACTTGAGGCGAGCCTTTGAGACGCCTTTGGGCGCCGTTTTGTGCGCGAAACGATCTGACGGAACAACAACCTGCTATTTGCACAGCCAACGGTCCGAAATGTTTCCACGGTATATATTACTGTTGATTCATATACTTAATCAACGATTAAGCTATCATACTCTGATCCACAGCACCCTAGGCAATCTATCGCCCTTGCTGACAACGGATCACCTGTTAGATTGAACCTTAAACCAGTGATCATGGGGAGTACCAACGGTGTCAGAAACATCCAAAAATTCGACCGCAAAGCTCGCGATTGAACCAACCCGCCGTCAGTTTGCAGCGATGGGCGCGATTGCGACTACCATGTTGGGATGGAGCGGAACTGCAATCGCTGCGCCGGTCGCAATTAGCGAACGCAGCGCCAGTGTTGCCACCGAACGTGGCCAGGTAACAGGAAAGCTGTTCAAGCCAGAAGCTGGCGAGCAACCCGGGCTGGTGATGTTTGCTTTTGCCGCCGCAAGTCCTTCAGCCAATGCTGCTGTCGCCCGCCAACTTGCCGAACAGGGCTGGTCGGTGCTGTTGGTTGATGCTCCGACAGGTGCAAGTCCCCAAGCGATCAATCGCGATGCCCGAGCGCATGCCGCTTGGCTGAATGCTCAGCCTGGTGTTGTGGCCGCCAGTTCCAAGAACGAATATCGCCTTCGTTCGGTTGCTGCGACCTTTCCCAAGGTGAGCCTTGCCAGCCGCGCTGAGCGCCAGGCCGCATCCAGAAGCGCCGTATTGTTCGCAGTTCCAAATGGACAGGACAGCAACACCAAAGCGCGGACTGAAAGTTTGACAGGTGCCGCACGGACATTGCACCGCCTGGCCGCTGGAACAATCGGCAGTCATTCCACCGCCTGATTTGGATCACCAATTCCACATTGTCTAAGTGACCTAACGGGTCCCAGCTTCGGAATGCGGGCAGCCCTCAATGGGGCTGCATCCGCGTGAAATTGCCGTTGGTCTATTGCCTGTTCTTGTGGCAGTCTTGTTTTTCACGAAAGATTCTTCCGGTGGAGGCACACTTGATTCCCCGAATGCTGCGTTCCTGTTTTGCGCTAGTTTCTTTTCTGGCTCCGGTTCCGGCGCTTGCAGCGATCCCTGCTGATCCTGCTGGTTCAGGCGTCATCATCAGCGCTGTGAATTGGTTGCAAGGCACGCTCTTGGGCACAGTGGCGACGGTCGCCGCGGTTATCGCGGTTGCAGCTGTCGGTTTCATGATGCTGACGGGACGAATCAACTGGCGTCACGGAGCCGTTGTCATCCTGGGTTGTTTTATTCTGTTCGGCGCGGCCAGTATTGTTGCTGGAATTCGCGCTGCAGCCGGCGGCTGAGCTGCCGCGATGGCCGGGATGTTCAAACGCGATACCGTGTTTCGCGCCCTGACGCGCCCGCAGATGTTTGCGGGAGTCACATACAGTTTTTTTGTAGTCAACGCGATCGTTTCGGCCGAACTGTTCCTGATCTTCAAGTCGTTTTGGGCGCTTGGTGCCGCGCTGGTCATCCACTTGATCGGTGTGATCGCCTGTTTGCATGAACCGCGCTTTTTCGATCTGTGGATCACCCGCGTCAGCCGCTGTCCGCGGGTGAAGAATTACCGGATGTGGGGATGCAACTCCTACCGCCCCTGACAGGAGACCCACGCGTCATCCAGCGCGAAAAGTCGGCAGGATCGCACTTGCCCTATGCGCGGCACGTTGATGATGTGACGCTGGAAACCCGCGATGGTCTGCTGATGCAGACAATCCGGCTTGGCGGGCTGTTGTTTGAAACCGCCGATACAGACGAACTCAACTACCGCGCTGAGCTGCGCGACGCGACTTTGAAGGCGATCGGATCTTCGCGCTTTGCGGTCTACCATCATGTCGTCCGCCGCCGCGCCGAGGCGACGCTCGATGCGCGATTCCCTGATGAATTCTCGCGGCTGCTCGACCAGCGTTGGCGCGACCGGCTTGCCTCGCGCGAAATGTACATCAACGAGCTGTTCCTGACGATCGTGCGGCGCCCGATGCAGGGTCGCGCCGGGCTGCTTGATTGGCTGCGCGGGCTTGCCAGCAAGACCAACGCAACCGATCGTGCAGCAGCCTTCGCCGCCGAAAAACGCGCACTTGACGCTGCAAGCGAGGCGGTTGTTGCAGCGCTGGGATCTTATTCGCCGCGCTTGCTGAGTGTATACAAGGGTGAAGACGGGCATCGTTCGGAACTGCTCGAATTCCTCTCGTGGCTCTACAATGCCGAGATGCGTCCCGTCGTGCTTCCCCATGGTGATCTTGGGGAACATTTGCCGTTTCGCCGCGCCAGCTTTGGACAAGACGCGTTTGAACTTGGCCCCACGGGCAACCTGCCGCGCAAGTTCGGCGCGCTGGTTTCACTCAAAGACTATCCCGCGCAGACCCTGCCGGGAATGTTCGACGAGCTTTACCGGATGCCGTTCGAGATGACGGTCAGTCAGTCGTTCGCCTTCGTCGAACGCAGTGAAGCGCTGAACCGGATGAATTTCGCACTGCGCAGGATGAAATCTACCGAGGACGAGGCACTATCGCTTCGCGGCGAACTCGCGCAGGCGAAGGATGATGTCGCCGCCGGGCGTGCCGGGTTCGGTGAGCATCACACGACGATCGCGATCCACGCCGCCAGTCTTGCCGAACTCGACGCGCAGGTCGCGGAAGTGACCGCCGTTCTCGCCGATCTGGGGATTGTCGCAGTACGCGAGGATATCGGGCTTGAGCCTGCGTTCTGGGCGCAGTTTCCTGCCAATTTTAGATATATCGCGCGCAAGGGACTGGTTTCGACCAGCAATTTTGCTGGCCTTGCCTCGCTTCACAATTTTCCTGTCGGCAAGCCGCGCGGCAATCACTGGGGCGATGCCGTCACCTTGTTTGAGACCACGGCGGCCGGACCCTACTTCTTCAGCTTTCATCACGGCGATCTGGGAAACTTCACGGTGATCGGCCCATCCGGGTCTGGCAAGACGGTGGTGCTCAACTTCCTGCTCGCGCAAGCTCGCAAGTTTGCTCCGCGGATTGTGTTCTTCGACAAGGATCGCGGGGCGGAGTTGTTCATCCGGGCAATCGGAGGCCAATACGACCGACTTCGGCCCGGCGCGCAATCCGGGCTCAATCCGCTTCAGCTTGAGGACACTGCAGCCAATCGGCAGTTCTTGATGGAATGGCTGATCATGCTGGCCGGCGGCGCGGACGAAGCGGAGATCGAATCGATCCGTGACGCGATCGACGCCAATTTCAACCAGATCCGCCCGCACCGGCGTTTGCGGCATCTGGTCGAGCTGTTCCATGGTCATGCCCGCCCCCGCTCGGGCGACCTTCATTCGCGGATGCGTCCCTGGTGGGGCAGCGGCGAGCGCGCATGGCTGTTCGACAACGAGGAAGACCTCACCGATCTTTCTGCCGCTACGGTCGGTTTCGACATGACCGAAGTCCTCGACGATCCGGCGGTTCGCACCCCTGCGCTCCTTTACCTGTTTCACCAGGTAGAACAGCGGCTCGACGGAACCCCTGCGATCATCGTCGTCGACGAGGGCTGGAAGGCGCTCGACGACGATGTGTTTGTGCGGCGGATCAAGGATTGGGAAAAGACCATCCGCAAGCGCAACGGGATTGTCGGTTTCGCGACACAGAGCGCGCAAGACGCCCTAGAAAGCCGGATTGCGAGCTCGATTATCGAACAGGCCGCGACGCAGATCTTCATGATCAATCCCAAAGCCCGGGCGGAGGACTACATTGATGGCTTCGGCCTGACCCCTCACGAGTACGAATTGATCCGGACGTTGCCGGATAGTTCGCACTGCTTCCTGATCAAGCACGGCAACGAAAGCGTCGTCGCGCGGCTGAATCTATCTGGTGAACAGGATCTTCTGACCATCCTTTCCGGTCGGGAATCGACCGTGCGGCTGCTCGATGAACTGGTTGAGCGCAGCGGCCCCAATCCGTCCGCCTGGATGGCAACACTGCTGGAACGTTCGGCATGAGTTGCCCGGACGTCCTTACCGGCCAGCGCTTCGTTGCGCAGTCGCTTGCGCATATCGATTGCCAGGCGCAGACGATCGGGGCCTATGGTTTTGGCGCACTTGCCAATCCTGGTTCTGGAGTTGCGCTGACGCTAACCGCGCTGTTTACGATTTTCGTCGCCATCTTCGGGCTGCGCCTGATGATTGGCGAAAGGCTGGATAGCCGTGATCTGGTCAGCGATGTCTTGCGTATCGGGATCGTCCTGACGCTTGCCACCTCGTGGCCAGCCTGGCGCACTCTGGGTTATGATCTGGTGATGAAGGGTCCGGCAGAGATCGCCGCAACAGTCGGTGCTGCCTCCGCTCTACCCGGCGGCCAGGGCGATTTGGTGGCCCGTTTGCAAGCCGCGGATGATGGAATTGTTTTGCTCACCGTTTATGGCACGGGTCGCAACGTCGGCGGGGTCAACCGCAGCAACACGATTGGCGATTCGTTCCGCGGGGTGGCGCTGGCCGACCAGGAAGGGCTGGCCAATGGTCGCACGGCTTTCCTGGCCGGATTGCTCGGGCCGACCGCAATTGTCCGGCTTGGTGCAGGACTGTTGCTGGCACTTGCTCCCTTGATGGCCGGGCTGCTGTTGTTCGCCGGGACCCGCGACGTGTTTTTCGGATGGCTGCGTGCGCTGGGCACTTTGGCGCTTGGCGCACTCGCGCTTGCTGTCGTTTACGGTGTCGAATTGGCGGTTCTCGAACCCTGGATCAGCGATGCTCTCGCCCAGCGGCAGGCCGACGTGCTCACGCCCTCGATGCCAACTGAACTGGTGGTGATCACAGTGGCCTTTGCACTTGTGGCGTTCGGCCTGCTTGCCTTGATCGCAAAGGTGTTCTTCTTCGGAGGCTTTGCACTTCCGAAGCTGATCCGATCCACTGTTATCGCCCAGCGCGAAAATGTATCCTTTCCGCCCCTGCCTGGCCTGGAAGGTCAAGGCAGCGCGGCTCTAGGCCGCGCATTTGTGATTTCCGAGGCGGTTGCCCAAACCATGCGGCGCGAAGAGCGCAGTTTGGACCGAGAGCGTTTGCTTGAATCATCTCCTACCCTGCGCGACCGTACCGCCTATAGCACTGCTGCCGTAGCCCCCGAGCCGCTCGGCAATACATTCCGCACCAGCGAGGCGCGTCGCTATCGTCGCAGCTCTGCAGCCGCAGACCAACGGGACCGCAAGGCATGAACGACATTCACGATCCCGCACTCAAGGAATATTACAATCAGGCCGCAAGCTGGTCCGACGACCGCACACGCGCTCTGACAGAGTCCCGCAAAATTGCCTGGATCATCGCTGGCGTCGCCGGATTGATCGCCCTGCTTGAAGGTATCGCGCTAATCCTGCTTATGCCGCTCAAAACCGTCGTGCCCTATACATTGCTGGTCGACCGCCAGACCGGCCATGTTGAAGCGGTTCAGCCGCTCGAGCGTGCCACGATTTCTCCGGATGCGGCAATGGTCCGGTCGTTCCTGGTGCAGTATGTCATCGGTCGCGAGAGTTTCGACTATGATCAGGTCAACGACAATTACCGCAAGATTGCGCTGTGGTCGGCCGGTGACGAACGCTCTCGCTATGTTGCCGCAATGCAGGCGTCGAACCCGGCAAGCCCGCTCGCCACCTTGCCGCGAAGGGCATTGATCCAGGTTCAAATCCTTTCCGTCTCATCGCTGGGCAACGACAGCAGTCTGGTCCGTTTCACCACAACTCGCACCGACCCCGGCGCGCAGGCCCAGCCCCCACAGCACTTTGCCGCAGTCATCAAATACGCCTTCAGTGGCGCGGCGATGCGTGCCGAAGATCGCATGATCAACCCGCTGGGCTTCCAGGTCTTGCGGTATCGCCGCGATGCGGAAACCTTGCCCGAGCCAACACCGTCGCCTGCCGGGCAACCTGCCACTTTGCCAGCACCCACTGGACCGACGACGCTCCCTGCGGTGCAGCGTCAATGAAGTATGCCCCGCTCCTGCTTGGCTTGCTGATTGTGTCCGGTTGCATGACAAGCGCTGGCTCTCAGGTGTTGGCAAACGGGACCGATCAGGTGATGACCGGGCGCTACAAGCTGTCAGGCGCTATCGAGCTTCGTCCGACAAAGATCTCGGACGATGGCACCCACACCTATATCGTCTGGGCGCCGGATCAGGCGCTTCCAGCGGTTTTCGCGGTCAATGCAACAGGCGCCGAGGAAATGGTCGACGGCTATATGCGCAATGACATCTTCACGATTGACCGGGTCTATCAACAATTGGTGTTCCGGATCGACAAGAAGCTTGCCCGAGCCAAGCGGACCGGCCGGTAGGAGGGGTTATGGTTGCCACTGTTCCCGCAGATCAGTCTGACGATTTGAGACCCGCCGTCGGTCGTCCGGTGAGCAATCGGGGCGTGTGGATCTTTACGGGTGCGCTTGCGCTGGCAGCGGTGCTGTTGTTCAGCGCGCTCGAATCCCGGCGTGGCACAATGGTTAGCCCGGCGACCGCTCCGACTCGTGAGCTGGGTGCCGGAACTATCGCCTCACCACCGCCTTTGCAGATGGCGGCAGACACCGGTTACGATGAATTTGGCGTGCCGCTTGCCCCCAAAGTGTCGACTCTTGGTTCCAGCCCAGCCCAAAATCTGCGCGTTCTTCCAGGCGTTCCCACCTCACCGCGCGTCGCCCAGACTGGCAGTATCCCTGGCCCACCGATTGTCCGCGCACCGACATATTTTGATCCCGGCTCACCCGATCCGGCTTACCGCCCGCCAACAGTGCCAATAGCGCAGCCCGTTGTGGACGAGGGCAGCGGCGCGGCAGCTGCTGCTGTGCCGGGCCAGCTTGCCGGGCGGCGAGTCAGCGCAACGCGCTTTGCCAACCCGGCTGTGACCGTGCCGCAGGGGACTGTCATCCCCGCAGTGCTCGAAACCGCGCTCGATTCAAATCGCCCTGGATTTGTCCGCGCGATTGTCAGCCGCGATGTCCGCAGCTTTGATGGCAACCGGGTGTTGATCCCGCGCGGCAGCCGCCTGTTCGGCGAATATAAGGCCGATCTCGGTCAAGGCCAGAAGCGGGTTTTCGTCCAGTGGCAAACGCTGACCCGGCCCGACGGAGTTCAGATCGCGCTCGATAGCCCTGCAGCCGATCCACTCGGTCGCGCGGGAATCGGAGGTAAGGTCAACACCCATTTCTGGCCAAGGTTTGGTAGTGCCTTGCTCCAAAGCACGCTTGATATCGGGGTTGGACTGGCGACCCGAAGTGTTGGCGGGGGTACCGTAGTTCTCGGCCTGCCTGGTTCAACCCAAACGCTCATCCAACCACAACAGCAGAGCTACGCTCCGACGGTCTTCGTCAGGCACGGAACAAGTGTCTCGGTTTTCGTCGCGCGCGATCTCGACTTTGGCAAGGTCGAGCAGTGAGCGAACTCGCCGAACGGGTTTACCTGGACAGTTATCTCCAACCGCTCAGCCATTGGCTGGCCCAAGCCGATGTCACTGATATCTTTATCAATCGACCGGGCGAAGTGTGGATTGAACAACTTGGTGGCGAATGCACCCGGCACCCTGCTCCCTTTCTGACCCGCACAGTTCTCGAACGGCTTTCGCGTCAGGTTGCTGCGGCCAATGCCCAGGGCATCAACCGCGAACAGCCCCTGCTCGCCGGGAGTCTCCCTGATGGGTCCCGAATTCAGATCGTGCTCCCTCCTGCCACCCGCGGTGAGGTAGCAATCGCAATCCGCCGCCATATCGCTGCTGGACGCAGTCTGGCAGACTACACCGCAGACGGCAGCTTTGCCGGGGTGATGGTCAATACTGGGAAAGAAGCACCATCGCTCAAACCGGGGAAGCTGGCCAGCGGCGAAGCGGAAAACCTGTTGCGCAAAGCCGTCCTCGAACGCCGCAACGTGCTCATTTCAGGCGGAACCTCCAGCGGCAAGACGACATTGCTCAACGCACTGATCGCCGAGATACCGTCCGAGGAACGCCTGATCGCAATCGAAGACACCGCCGAGCTCGCGCTCAACCATCAAAATGCTGTGGGCCTGCTCGCTGCGCGCGGCGAGTTGGGAGAGGCGCAGGTCGATATGGAGGATCTGTTAATCGCCGCGCTCAGAATGCGCCCCGACCGGATCATCCTTGGCGAACTGCGTGGACGCGAGGCGCTGACCTTCCTGCGCGCGATCAACACCGGCCACTCCGGCTCGCTCACCACGATCCACGCCGACAGCCCGGAACGCGCGCTCGATCAACTCGCCTTGTTGGTGCTGCAAGCAGGGATTGGCCTTGGATGGGACGACGCGCTGCGCTATATCCGCCGCTCGCTCGATCTGGTCATTCAGCTCTCGCGCAAGAACGGCGTGCGCGTGATTGAGAGTGCGATGGTCGTTGGTGCATAACCAATTTGCCCCGCAGTCCCGAGGGGCTAGAGTAGCCAAGAGAACGTACACACGGCTTGGGCAATGATCAGGCGACCGTCAGCGGAAGGTCAGCAAATGCTCACCGTCGCCCTGCTTTGACAGCTCTATGTGCCGACCGGTAAACCGCTTGGCGATTCCGATGGCCGTCAGCAAGTGCTGGCTCGGCTTGACCGTCGTAAAACTGCCACCGCCCGCCAGTACAAACGGAAGCACCAGCTGATCGGCCAAGTATGGACCGGCGTAGGCTGTCGATTCGATATAGCCCCTCATCCGCGCGGCAGAGGTCTTGGCAAGCCGCTCGGCGGGGACGCCCAGCTGGCCGAAACCGCTGACCATCTCAGTGACATGGGCATAGCGCGCCTCAAGCAGCAGAATCACGCCCGGCCCCTGATCGGCAGGCAGTTCGCGCACGGCAAAGGCGTGATCGGCCCAGCCCGGCAAATCGCGCCGGGCGCGGGCAAGCATGCGTTCGGCGATCTCGAACGGCAGGCCGGTGAACAACGCCTGTCCGGCGGTCTCAAGCAGTTCGCCGCGCTGGGTGCAATCGGTCGCAGACAGCGGTGCCGGGATGATGTCGATCTCGATCCGGCCGCCACCGCGCGGATAGAAACCGTGGCGCACGATTCGGGCCGAAACCTGCGGCCCCATCCGATTGATCACCGGCAGGAACGCACGCTCGATGAAGTCGAACGGCGGCGCAGACTGGTTGTGCGTCCCGCCTTCGAGCACCAGCCGCGACGGTCCGCCGGCCAGGATCAGCGGCATCAGCACCGTTTGCAGAACCAACCCAGTCGAACCGGCGGTTCCGACGGCAAAGTTGTATTCGCCGGGTACCACCGCGCCGGGACGGAATTCAAGCGAGGTGGAACCGATCGCCAGCCCGCTGCATTCCGCACCCGAGATCACGCAGGCCGCCTCGATCGCGGTCGCATGCTGGCGCATCAGACCGGGCTTGGGGCGTTTGCCACGGATATTGTCGATCCGGAATGGCTCGCCGGTGATCAGCGAGAGCGCACAGGAATTGCGCAGCACCTGCCCGCCGCCTTCGCCTTCGGATCCATCGATTCTAATCACTGTTCTCTCATTCAAACAGGCAAGCAGCCTGCGCAAAGGGAATCACCCCTTCACGCAGACCACCTGCTTCAAGGTATGGACGATCTCCACCAGATCGGCCTGGGCAGCCATCACCGCTTCGATTGGCTTGTAGGCTTTGGGCGTCTCATCGATCACGCCCGCGTCCTTGCGGCATTCAACGCCTTCGGTGTCGCGAATGTGCTCATCGAGCGTCACCAGCTTCTTTGCCTCGGTGCGCGACATGATCCGTCCCGCACCGTGGCTGCAGCTGTCGAAGCTCTCCGGGTTGCCCAGCCCGCGCACGATGAAGCTCTTCGCCCCCATCGAGCCCGGGATGATACCCAACACACCCTTGGCCGCGCGCACCGCCCCCTTGCGGGTAACGAGCACGTTTTCGCCAAAGTGGTTTTCCCGCGTCACATAGTTGTGATGGCAGTTGACCGCTTCAAGCTCGGCCTCGAACGGCTTCGCGATCTGCCCCCGCAGCGCGGCGATGACATTGGTCATCATCATGCGGCGGTTAAGCGCGGCAAAGTCCTGCGCCCAGCCGACCGCCTCGACGTAGTCGTCGAAATGGTCGGTCCCTTCCGGGAAGTAGGCGAGGTTCTCGTCCGGCAGGTTGATGTGCCACTTGCGCATGTCCTGCTTGGCCAGTTCGATGAAGAACGAGCCGATCGCGTTGCCCACCCCGCGTGAGCCGGAATGCAGCATCACCCAGACTCGGGCTTCCTGATCGAGACACAGCTCGATGAAGTGGTTGCCCGTTCCCAGCGTGCCCATATGCACCAGATGGTTGGTGTTCTTGAGGCGAGGATGCTTTTCGCACAGCCGTTCGAACCGAGCGGCGAGCGTGGCCCAGGCGGTGACAATCCCAGCCGGGGGCGAACCCCACGAGCCCTTGTCGCGCCCGCCGCGACCAACCGAACGACCGTGTGGCACGGCCGCCTCGATCGCCGAGCGAATCGCTTCAAGGTTGTCCGGCAGATCATCCGCCATCAGCGAAGTCCGCGCGGCCATCATGCCGCAGCCGATGTCCACGCCTACGGCAGCGGGAATTACCGCGCCCTTGGTCGGGATCACCGAACCAACGGTCGCGCCAATCCCTACATGCACATCGGGCATGGCCGCGACATGCTTGAAGATGAACGGCATCTTGGCCGCGCGCGAAAGCTGGTCGCGAGCCTTGTCGTCAACCGGCACGCCGCGCGTCCACATCTTGATCGGCACGCCGCCTTCGGCCGCCTGGAATTCAAAAGTCGTATGGGTCATGACTGACCTCCTGTTGCTGCATCATGGTGCCGGCGACGAGGTTTGGCGAGACTTCGCGCAGCTTTCCTTGCGGATTGCCTTGGGGGCGGATTTGAACCGCCTCGGCCTTGCGGCCTCTACCATGTAGTCCCGCCGGCATTCGCCAGCTTCGAAATGAGTGCACGGCGACGAGGTGTGGGAAAGACATGCCCCCGAAAGGGCGCCGCTCTATCCGCTGAGCTACGGGCCCATAGATGGTGGACCCGGCGGGAATCGAACCCGCGACCTGCATCGTAAAAGGATGTAGTCCTTACCCGGCATTCGCCGTGCGTTTATGGTCTGCCGTGGCGACAAGGGATGGCGAGACGCGGTCCTTAAGCTACATGGCAGGGCGGGATTCGAACCCGCATCTCCCCAGGCGGATTGCCTCCGGTGGGGCGCTTTACTCGTCGGACCTTACCTTTCGGTTTGGAGCCAATGTAGTCCCGTCGGCATTCGCCACGGCAATTCCGTGAATTTCGTCAGTGGGTCACGGCGACCAGGATTGGAAAGACATCCGCCTTTCGGCCTTTGCTGCTCTACCACTGAGCTACTGCCCCTGAAGGCAGGCGGGGATCGAACCCGCGCCACACAAAATCGATGTAGTCCTTCCGGCATTCGCCGTGACCCTTTTCTTTCAGACCTCCGTATTCTGTACGATCTCGACCCAGTCGCGCGACTGCCCGGAGGCGAAGCGCGCCATGGCGTCGAACACTGCGTCGGTGAAACCACCAACATTCATGATGTCTGCCCGGTCCTTGGCCTGCATGGAGCCATAGGGCTGGATATCGATGCAGATCAGCTTGGCACCCGGGTTCCGGGCCTTCAGCTTGTTCCACTCGTCCATCGTTGCCGTGGCACCGCGCCGCGAGGGATCGACCCAGCTTTCGTTGTCCGAGACGATCACCACGGTATCGACCTTTGCCCGCTCGGCGTTAAGCCGGGCCAGCGGTGCCGAAACGCAGGTTCCGCCGCCACCGACCGCCGCCAGCTTGGCCGCGTTCACGGCCAGGCGGGCATAAGGATCGAGCTTCAGATCGACCACGTCCACCTCGAAGGGCAGCACGCGGGCCTGACGGTTCTGGCGCAGCATCGTCGCCGCGACCAGAGCCGCGACATCGATGCACCGCACCGCAGAGCTCGCACCCTTGCGGTAGCCGGTGACGGGAAAGCTCATCGAGCCCGACACGTCAGGGCAGACCACGACATTGCCTTCGAGCACGGGGACTTTCGCAAGCGAAAGCTCCAGCGCCTGTTCCAGCGCAGCCTGAACCTTCAGCGGCACGCCCTGCCCGACCTGGCCCATGGCCACCATGAGCTGGTAGGGCATGACCCGCGCCTTGCCGATTGCCTCGGCATCCTCCAGGCGCGCGGCGACCGCATCGGTGACCCCATCCACCGCGAACGCGCCATTGCGCGCCAGCGTGTTGAGGTTCATCCGCAGCGCCTGCCAACCCATGCGGGTGGCAAGCTGTCCCCACTGCTCTGCCGAGAGCGGGAAGGCGGTCAACCATTCGAACGGCACCTGGGGCAGTTCGCCCTGGGGCGCACGCTTCCAGGCCTCGAAAGCCGCGATCTCGGCGGGCAGCGCCGCGACATCGTAGGGCTTGCCGATCAGCCAGCCATAGAAGGCGCGCCGCTCGGCATTGGCCGGAGCCGGGTGGACCATCTTGACGATGTCCGCAAGGCTCGGATCGTTGCCGGTGGCCGCCTGCATCAGCTGCGCGATCGAGGCCGATTCCAGCCATTCGCGCACCAGCCGCTTCGGCCGCGAGCCAAGCGAGGCCCGCCCGACCTGACCCGAACGCATGATCTGCACGAAATTGCGCAGCATGCGGCCGTTGTCGATCACGCGCTTGAACACCCGCACCGACAGGTCGGGGTCAGCCATGGTCAGATAGGCAGCCAGCAAGGCCGGCATATCCTTCATCGCGCCAGACTTGCGGGCATAGACCGCGCACTTGGCGACCCATTCGGGATCGACGTCCTTGGCAGCCAGCACGACATCGGCAAGCTGGGTCTCGGCACTCGAATAGAAGCCCTGGGCCAGCGTGCCGGTAGCGGCGAGCTGGGCCAATTTGGCTTCGGGCCCATAGGCATAGGCGGACCCGCCCGCCTGGTTGACCGTGTCAGCCCGCGGCATGATCCGCGCCAGCGCCGAAGCGAAAAGATTCTTGTTGGCCATAGTCCAACTCCTTGAAACTTTCGGAACTCGGAGGCGGCCGGCCCATTCCGGCCGCCTCTTGGTTCCGCTTGTGCCGGGCTGTTCGACCGACCCGACGCAGGAGTAATTGCAGGGAGCGTGCCAGTTTGCGTGCGAGGGCTCAGAAAATCATTTAAAATCTTGATTATATGATATTTAAAATCCTTCTCTCCAAAAAAGCGACGATGATTCACCTCAGCCAGAGGTACGATATTTGTATCCACTTGTATAAGATGATATAAATTTTGCGCATGAAGCCCACCACAGTCATCAGCTTCCTCGGCTCGACACTCGATGCCTCCAAATTCGGCCCGTCGCGCTGGATGAAGTGGCGGCCTTCGGTGGGCATCTGCATGCATGAGGACCTGCGGGTCGATCGCTTCCTCATGATCCACGGCTCGGCGCACAGTCGCCTGGCTGAGTACATTGCCGAGGATATCGGTGCTGTTTCACCCGAGACCCTCGTCGAGCGGCACCGGATCGACTTCGCCGATCCCTGGGATTTCGAGGAAGTCTATGGAAAGCTGCTAGACTTTGCGCGTTTGCAGCCGTTCGATCCGGACGTCGAGGACTACCTGATCCACATCACCACCGGGACCCACGTTGCGCAGATCTGCCTGTTCTTGCTGACCGAGGCGCATTACCTGCCGGGACGCCTCCTGCAAACCCAGCCCACGCGCGGCGCGCCCGATGCCAAAGGGACCTGGAGCGTGATCGACCTTGATCTGTCGCGTTACGACAGCATCGCCACACGCTTCGCCAGCGATGCAGTGGAAAGCACTTCGTTCCTGAAGAGTGGAATCGAAACCCTCAATGCTGCCTTCAACACCATGATCGACGAAATCGAGCAGGTCGCCAGCCGCACCCGCGCGCCGATCCTGCTGATGGGACCGACCGGCGCGGGCAAGAGCCAGCTTGCCCGCCGAATCTTTGAACTCAAGAAGCTGAAGCGCCAGGTCAGCGGCCAATTCGTCGAAGTAAACTGCGCTACGCTGCGCGGCGACAGTGCGATGTCAGCGCTATTCGGGCACATAAGAGGGGCATTCACCGGGGCCGCGGTGGATCGTCCAGGACTGCTGCGCAGCGCAGATGGTGGCATGTTGTTCCTCGATGAAATCGGCGAGCTGGGGCTTGACGAGCAGGCGATGATTCTGCGCGCGATCGAGGACAAGCGGTTTCTCCCCGTCGGAGCTGATCGCGAGGCTGACAGCGATTTCCAGCTGATTGCGGGCACCAATCGGGACCTGGCGAAATGCGTCGCTGATGGCAGCTTCCGCGAAGATCTCTTTGCCCGGCTCAATTTATGGACCTTCGAGCTGCCGGGGCTGGCCCAACGCCGCGAAGATATTGCCCCGAACCTCGACTACGAACTCGATCGCCACGCAGAGCGCGAGGGCGAGCGCGTTACCTTCAACAAGGAAGCCCGCGATCGCTACCTTTCATTTGCCGCGTCGGGCGAAGCCCAATGGCTGGGCAACTTCCGCGACCTGGCTTCCAGTGTCACCCGCATGGCGACGTTTTCGCCCAGGGGCCGCATCGATGGCGAAGTCGTGGCGAGCGAAATCACCCGGCTTAAACGGTTGTGGTCGGGAACCGCGCAGCCCGGCGACGAGTTGGAATCGCTGCTCGACAGCAAGACCCTCGACGGACTTGATCCCTTCGACCGCGTCCAGCTCGCCTATGTCATCGAGACATGCCGGGCCAGCCGCTCGCTGTCGGACGCCGGACGCAAGCTCTTTGCAGCTTCACGAGAGAAACGCGCCAGCACCAACGATGCGGACCGGCTGCGCAAATATCTGGCCCGATTTGGAGTGACCTGGGATATGTTGGGCCATGCTTGAGCAGACATTGCCAGGCGGCCTCGCCTTCGCGGAGACCAGGCGCAATAGGCTTGCTTGGCTGCCGCAAGGAATTACTGCGTTTCGCTGCAGACCGGTGCCTTGCTAGCGGCACGCGGGAATGACAAAGACCTTGAGCGCATGACCCATACCTTGACCCACCTTGAGCGGCTGGAAGCCGAAGCTATCCACATCATGCGTGAAGTGGTGGCCGAGGCTGAGCGTCCGGTGATGCTCTACAGCGTGGGCAAGGACAGCGCGGTGATGCTGCACCTGGCTAGGAAAGCGTTCTATCCCGCCCCACCGCCTTTCCCGCTGCTCCACGTCGATACCACCTGGAAGTTCCAGGAAATGTACAAGCTGCGCGACCGGATGGCGGCGGAGAGTGGCATGGAGCTGCTGGTCTATCAGAACCACGAAGCGGCAAGCCAAGGGATCAACCCTTTCGATCACGGCCCGCTGCATACCGACATGTGGAAGACCGAGGGGCTCAAGCAAGCGCTCGACAAATATGGTTTCGATGCTGCCTTCGGCGGCGCTCGGCGCGACGAAGAGAAGAGTCGGGCCAAGGAACGGATCTTCAGCTTCCGCACCGCCAGCCACGGCTGGGACCCGAAGAACCAGCGGCCCGAGCTGTGGAACCTCTACAACGCCCGCAAGCACAAGGGCGAAAGCATCCGCGTGTTCCCGATCAGCAACTGGACCGAGCTGGACGTGTGGCAATACATCCAGCTCAACGATATCCCGATCGTCCCGCTCTACTTCGCCGCCAAGCGCCCGACGGTTGAACGCGACGGAATGCTGCTGATGGTTGATGACGAGCGCTTCCCGCTCGTGGACGGCGAAGTACCGGTTGAACGCTCGATCCGCTTCCGCACGCTTGGCTGCTACCCGCTGACCGGCGCAGTCGAGAGCGAGGCGGCGACGCTGAGCGAGGTGATCCAGGAGACCTTGCTGACCACCACCAGCGAGCGTCAGGGCCGCGCGATCGACAAGGACGCGGGCGGGGCGGGGATGGAAGTGAAAAAGCAGCAGGGGTACTTCTGATGAGCGGCCCCGCATACGTCACTGACCAGCTGATCGCCGAGGATATCGACGCCTACCTGGCCCAGCACCAGCACAAGGACATGCTGCGCTTCATCACTTGCGGCTCTGTGGATGACGGCAAGAGCACGCTGATCGGGCGGCTGCTCTACGACAGCAAGATGATCTTCGAGGACCAGCTGGCGGCGCTGGAAAGTGACAGCAAGAAAGTTGGGACGCAAGGGCAGGAGATCGACTTCGCGCTGCTGGTCGATGGCCTCGCCGCCGAGCGCGAGCAGGGCATCACGATCGACGTCGCCTATCGCTTCTTCAATACCGAAAAGCGCAAGTTCATCGTCGCCGATTGCCCGGGGCACGAACAGTACACCCGCAACATGGTGACCGGCGCTTCCACCGCCGATCTTGCGGTGATCCTGATCGACGCGCGCAAGGGCGTGCTGGTCCAGACCCGGCGACATTCGTACCTGTGCCATCTGATCGGGATCAGGAACCTGGTGCTGGCGATCAACAAGATGGACCTGGTCGGCTATGACCAAGCCACCTACGATGCTATCGTTGCAGACTATGCCGCTTTCGCAAAAAACATTGGGATCGAGAGCTTCACCGCGATCCCGATCTCGGGCTTCAAGGGCGATAATATCACTGCCCTTTCGGCCAACACTCCCTGGTATTCGGGTCCCACACTTGTCGAGCATCTTGAGACCGTCGAAGTCCAATCCTCGCGCGATGCCGAAGGGCCGTTCCGTTTGCCGGTGCAATGGGTCAGCCGCCCCAACCTCGACTTCCGGGGATTTGCCGGGCTGATCGTCGGCGGCTCGGTAAAGCCGGGCGATGCGGTGCGGGTGCTGCCTTCGGGCAAAACCACCACAGTTGCTCGCATCGTCACGCTTGATGGTGACCTCGAAGAGGCCGTAGCGGGCCAGTCGGTCACGCTCACCCTCACCGACGAAATCGACTGTTCGCGTGGCGATGTGATTGCCGCTGCCGATGCCCCACCAGAGGTCGCCGACCAGTTCGAAGCAACGCTGGTCTGGTTGAACGACGAAGCACTGCACGTTGGGCGTGGTTACTGGCTCAAACTGGGAACGCAGTCCGTCTCGGTCACGGTCCAGCAACCCAAATACACTGTGAACGTCAACACGCTGGAGCAACTGGCCGCCAAGACGCTTGAGCTGAACGCAATCGGCGTGGCCGAATTGACCACCGACAAGCCGCTGGTGTTCGAGCCTTATGCGACCAACCGAACGCTGGGCGGTTTCGTGCTGATCGACAAGCTGACGAATGCCACGGTCGCCGCCGGCATGCTGCATTTCAGCCTGCGCCGCGCGCAAAACGTCCATTGGCAGGCGGTCGATATCACCCGCGAGGCGCATGCCGCGCTCAAGAACCAGAAGCCGCGTGTGCTGTGGTTCACGGGGCTTTCGGGGAGCGGCAAGAGCACCATCGCCAACGCGGTCGAAAAGCGGCTCAACCTGATGAACCGGCACACCTTCCTGCTCGATGGCGACAATGTCCGCCACGGGCTCAACAAGGACCTGGGCTTTACCGAGGCCGACCGGATCGAGAACATCCGCCGGGTCGGCGAAGTTGCCAAGCTGATGGCCGATGCTGGCCTCATCGTGCTGACCGCCTTCATCAGCCCGTTTCGTGCCGAACGCGAGATGGTCCGCGCGATGCTGCCCGCGGGCGAATTCATCGAGATCTTCGTCGATACCCCCCTGGAGGTGGCCGAAGCGCGCGATGTGAAAGGGCTCTACAAAAAGGCCCGCAGCGGAGCACTCAAGAACTTCACCGGGATCGACAGCCCCTATGAAGCACCCGAGCGCCCCGACATCCGGGTCAACACGGTCGAGATGACGGTCGACGAGGCGGCCGAGCACATCGTCAAACTGCTGATGCCGCTGAAATGATGATTTTCCATTCTCCGTTCGTGTCGAGCGAAATCGAGACACAGCGCGCGGATGTCTCGACTTCGCTCGACGCGAACGGAGGGGGGCAATGTTGATGACCGACGCCGAACTGGCCGCGCACCTTGCGCAGCATGCCGGGCAGATCCTGCTCGAGGTGCGCCGCGCGGGCGTGTTTGCGGGCAAGTCGCTGGGGCTGGCAGGTGATCAGACCGCCAATCAGTTCCTGGTTCGCGCGATCCGTGAACAACGCCCAGAAGACGGCGTGCTCTCCGAAGAGGAGAAGGACAACTTCGAACGGCTCGCCCATTCGCGGGTCTGGATCATCGATCCGGTCGACGGCACCCGCGAATATGGCGAGGAGCGGGCCGATTGGGCGGTGCATGTTGGCCTTGCCATCGACGGTGTGGCGGAAATCGGTGCAGTGGCGCTGCCCGGACGAGATCTGGTGCTGCGGACTGACCAACCGCAACCGCTACCCCCCGCCGCAGCGCGCCCGCGCATGCTGGTCAGCCGTACCCGCCCGGCCGCCGAAGCCGTTGCGGTGGCCGAAGCGCTTGGCGCCGAGCTTGTCGCGATGGGCAGCGCCGGGGCCAAGGCGATGGCGGTGGTGCTGGGCGAGGCCGAGATCTATCTCCACACCGGCGGCCAGTTCGAATGGGACAGCTGCGCGCCCGTCGCGGTCGCCCAGGCGCACGGCCTCCACGTCAGCCGCGCGGATGGGTCGCCGTTGGTCTACAACCAGAGCGACACCTACATGCCCGATCTGCTGATCTGCCGGCCGGAATGGACGGACCGCGTTCTCGCCGCGGTCCGCGCTATCGGTTAGGCCGGGATCGCGTTGAAGGGCACACCCTTGTCCGGCCGGTGATCCTGAGGAAGGCCCAGGATCTTTTCGGCAATTGTATTAAGCAGCACTTCGTCCGAGCCTCCGGCAATCCTGCCGGTCGGCGCATTGAGCCACGAGGTACCCCAATCGGTCTTGACGAAGGCATGCGGATCGAAGGCCAGGCCTTCGTTGCCCATCAGGTCCATCGCCATTTCAGACAGCTTCTGGCGGCTGCGCACCGCGACCAGTTTCTGCAGGGAACCTTCCGGTCCCGGCTGCATCCCGGCCATCATCATCGCGAAGGCCCGCTTGGTGATCGCATCGAGCCCGCCGCGCATCGCGTGGTTGCGGGCAATGGCTGAACGGACGCGACCGTCCTCGATCCCTGGCTTGCCGTTGAGGTCAACCCGCTTGGCCAGCTTGACGAATTCATCGAGGTGCGGGCCAAACCCGCCGCTGTCGGTGGCAATGTAGCGTTCGATCATCAGCGTGTGGAGCGACACGCCAAACCCGCCGCCCACCGCACCGAGCCGCTGGCTGTCTTCCACCCGGACATCGTCGAAGAACACTTCGTTGACGTGGCTGTCACCGCCCGCCAGCTTGATCGGACGCACTTCGACGCCCTTCGAGCGCATGTCTATCCAGAAGTAGGTCAGCCCCTTGTGCTTCTCAACCGTGGGGTCGCTCCGGGTGACGATCACGCCGTAGTCGCAGTACTGCGCCCACGAGGTCCAGATCTTCTGGCCGTTCATCTTCCAGCCGTTGCCATCGGGCTCAACCTTGGTGCGCAAAGCTGCAAGGTCAGACCCGCCCGAGGGTTCGGAGAACATCTGGCACCAGATCTCCTCGCCGCGCAGCGCCTTGATGACGCGTTCCTTCACGAACTCCTTGTCTTCGCAGTAGTGCATCAGGATCGGTACCGGCATGCCCAGCGAAATGCCAAAGAAGTGGCTCGGCATGCCGAACTGCATTTCCTCGCCATCGAAGGTGATCTTGTGAAGGTGGGTCAGCCCTTGCCCGCCCATCTCGACCGGCCAGTTGATCCCGCCAAAGCCCGCGTCATAGCGCGCGGCCATGTACTCGCGGCCGAGCGCGAGGTCCTGCTCGACCGTATTGCCCTTGCGAGCGTCGCGGCCATACTTGGGGGCCATGCTTTCCAGGAAAGCGCGGGCCTTTTCGCGGTAAACTTGCAGATCGCTCATGCTACTTCTCCCGCCAGGCGATCGACCAGAAGGTCTTCCCAGAAAACAAGATTGCCGCATTCCACGGCCAGGCTGCGAGCGCGGCGCATGTGGAGGTGCAGCCCCAGTTCCCAGGTCACCCCGATCCCCCCGTGAATCTGCACGCAGTCCCGCGAATTGGTGTCATAGGCTTCGGTCGCGGAAATCCGTGCATCAGCGGCAGCGGTCAGGAACTCTTCGGTGCCTTCGCTCGCGGCGGCGTGGATGCAGTTGGCGCGGGCCACTTCGACCAGGCCGTACATTTCGGCGATCCGGTGCTTGATCGACTGGAACGCGCCGATCGGCTGGCCGAAGGCCTTGCGGGTCACGGCATAGTCGCGGGCGATATAGAGCAGCGCTTCGGCCCCGCCGACCTGCTCGTGCGCGGTGACGACGGCCATGCGGGCGAGCACGTCGAGCGCCAGTTTCTGCGCCGCTTCGCCGCTGGCGATCAGGGTTGCAGGGGTGCCTTCAAAGCTCAGGTCGGCATAGAGTCGGCTGTTGTCATAGCTGTCGACCGGCTTGCGGCCGGCTCCGGCCAGATCGGCAGCGACCAGCACCACACCGCTGTCACTCAAGGCCCACACCAAGGCCACGCCGGCAGCACACCCGCCCGGCACTGCGGGCTTCACGCCGCTGAGCGCGCCACCTGCGAAAGTGACCGCCGGTTTGGGCGGCAGCGCAGAATTGCCCTCGGCAAAGGCGACGCATCCGGTCAGCTCACCGCTGGCCAGCTTGGGCAGCCACTGCGCGGCAAGATCGGCATTGCTGCCCTGCACCAGCGCCTGCGAAAGCCCATAGCCCCCGGTCAGGAACGGCGCGCCCGAAGTTGCCGCGCCGCAAGCCTGGGCGACCAGGCCCAGCTCGATCAGGCCAAGGCCCAAACCGCCATGCTCTTCCGGAATGGCCAGCGCGGTCCAGCCCTGCTCGACCGCGGTATCCCAGAACGCTGCATCGTGCTGCCCCACTTGCTCGAGCAATGCCAGCAGCCGCGCCTTGTCCATCCGGGCATCGAGCACCCGGCGGCTTTCAACTGCGATCGCCTGTTGGCCTTCGTCATAGAGTATCGACATGGTCGCGAATCTCTCCCTTTCACCGCAGTCTTAATCGAGCGATTAAACTTGGCAAGGGCAGTCGCGATCCGGGCATTCGGTGGAAACGTTCCCAATCCTCCTTTCCCGATCGGCAATTCCATACGTATACGGCTGGACAAGGCGGACCGAACCGCCAAGACTTCGCCATCCGGCACCAAAGGGGATTGGCCGGCAACAAACGGGAGAGAGTGCAATGGCAGCGCCAATAACCGGGTCGAGCGCGGCGGGTGGGGGTTCAAGCGGAGGCAAGACCGGGATCGTCCTGGCGCTGGCTTTTGCGGTGTTCTTCATCCTCGGCGGGGTGACCAACATCAACGACCTCTTGGTCGGCAAGTTCAAGCCGATGTTCCAGTTGAGCCATGCCCAGGCCAACCTGGTACAGTTCGCCTTTTTCATGAGCTATGCGCTGTTCTCGATCCCGGCCGGGATCGTCATGTCAAAGCTGGGCTACATCCGCACTTTCGTGCTGGGTTTTGTGATCGTGGCTGCGGCGGCCTTGCTGTTCATTCCGGCATCGCAAAGCGCTGCCTTCGGCGGCTTCCTGGCCGCGCTGTTCCTGATCGGTGCGGGGATCACCGTGCTGCAGGTGTCGATGAACCCGATCATCACCACGCTGGGCCCGGTCGAAACCTCGCATTCACGGCTGACCTTTGCCCAGGCGTTCAACTCGATCGGCGTGACCCTGATGGTCTATGGCGGTGCCAAGGTCCTGCTCGGCGATTCCAAGCCGATTGATGCCGCCACCGCGACAGCCGCCGAGCTGCAGGCCTACCGCGTTGAGCAAGGCGCCTCGATCGGCCATGCCTACATGTGGCTTGCAATCGCGATGCTGGCCATCGCCGCGCTGTTCTGGGTGTTTCGCTCGGCGCTCGACCACGCCAAGGCCGAGGAGACCAAGGTTGCGGGGACGATGGACCTGCTGCTGTCCAACCGGCGGGTCCAATTGGGCGCGCTGTGCATCTTCACTTATGTCGGCGCTGAAGTAGCGATCGGCTCGAACATGATTGCCTATCTCGGCGAAAAGAGTGTCCTGGGCCTTGGCCTGGAAGATGCCGGAAAGCTGGTCGCCTTCTACTGGGGCGGGGCCATGATCGGCCGCCTGGTCGGCGGTTTCATCCTGCGCATGTTCAAGCCGGGCCGCGTGCTCAGCACCTACGCCGCTGCTGCGATTGGTTTGATTGCGCTTTCCGCGGTCAGTGCAGGCATGCTGTCAGGTTGGGCTCTGATCCTGGTCGGCTTCTGCAATTCGCTGATGTTCCCGACGATCTTCAGCCTCGGCACCGAAGGTCTGGGAGATCGCACCCCGCAAGGTTCGGGCATCCTGTGCACCGCAATCGTCGGCGGGGCGCTGGTGCCTTATCTGTTCGGCACTGTCGCCGATGTGACCGGCAACATCCGCATGGCGTTGATCGTTCCGGTGATCTGCTATGCGATCATCGCGGCGTTTGGCGCTTGGGCAGTCAAGAACCCCAGTGGCGGGCACGGCGCCCAGCCGCCGGTCTACGACTGAGCTGCCAGAGTGATAATTCGCCCCTCCCCGGCGGGGAGGGATTGGGGGTGAGGGCTCCACATCCGTGAGGGCAGAACCCCCATCCCAGCCCTTCCCCGATGGGGAAGGGTTTTTTGCTTCATTCAGGCCCGCCCGGTCTGGCTGGCCAGGAGCGCCGGATCGATACCGACCGTGCGCCAGCAGGCCTTCCAGCGCGCTTCGGCGGGCGTGTCCCACAGCAGCGCTTGTGATCCATCGACCGCCTGCCAGCCGTGGCGGCGCATCTCGCCGTCGAGTTGGCCCGCGCCCCAGCCGGCATAGCCCAGTGCCACCAGGAATCGGCTTGGCCCCTCACCCGCGGCAATGGCCTTCAACACCTCAAGCGAAGTCGAGAGCGAGCACAGCGGCGCGGCTTCGATCGTTCCCGGCCCTTCCCAATCGGGGGTGTGCAGCACAAAGCCGCGCTGCACTTCCACCGGGCCGCCATAGTGGATCGGGCAATCGGGCGCCTGGCCGGGATCGATCTCCAGCTCGCGCAGCATCGCGTGCAGGCCTGGGCCCTGCCGAATTGCCCCAATCCCTACCCCCAGCGCGCCTTGGGCGTCGTGGTTGACCATCGCGATCACCGCGTGGTCAAAGCGCGGATCACCCATTCCGGGCATCGCCAGCAACAGTTTTCCGGTCAGGTAGGCGGCTTCCATGTTCACTAGGTCTCGAAGTTGGTCGTGTGAAATCTGATCCAAACCAATTCCGTTCGTCCCGAGCGAAGTCGAGGGACCGCGATGCAGCGCTAGT
>Ga0209023_10001851_pt1 | contig 27495 bp, 19 predicted proteins | sample LakOneMetagenome_FD_187468 | JGI IMG/M metagenome (GOLD analysis project Ga0209023, IMG submission 187468) | Freshwater and sediment microbial communities from Lake Erie, Canada (SPAdes) (version 2) | ecosystem: Environmental > Aquatic > Freshwater > Lentic | place: Lake Erie, Canada...
TCCGGTTCGTGGCCAGCTTATCGGTAATCTTCATCTCGAGCCGATATTGGCCTTCGGGAAACGAGCTGAGCGGAATTGTCTGGCCGCCTGGCAAACCAGCCGCTGCATCCGTGCCAGCTGGGACGGTTTGCGCATTGAAGGTCTGCGGCTGCGTCTTGTTGAAGAACTTCTCGCTGCCATTCTGCGTGATGTAGAAGTTGTACTCCACCATCACGTCTGGCGAACCACTCGTTCCAAGGGCAGCGTTGTAAATCGGCACGAACACCGTCAGTTCGCCGCGCTTGCTCAACTTGGGATTCCTGGCCGGCACAATCTCGCTGCCCACCACGACAGCGGCAAAGGGCCGCTCCTCGATTTGGGCCGCCGTCAGCGGCGCAGGCAACGGGTCGACGCGTTCGGCGACGATGACCGACCCGGTGGTGAACTCGCCGTTCCACAGATCGGTCACCGTGACCGACTGCTTCACGAAACCCACCTTCGACGCCACGCCCTTTTTCTTGGGATCGGGTTCCTTCGCGACCACATAGACGTCGTACTCGCCGGCAGGCACGACAAACGACCGGCTCAGTTTCAACGTGCCGCTGCGCGCCGCCACGGTTACGCTGTGCAGGTTCTGCGCCGCGTAGTCCGGAGCTTTGTCTTTCCTGGCTTTCGGGTCAGGCGCTGGCTGGTTCTTCGACACCACGCGCCAGTAGAGCGAGAAGTGCGTGTCGCTCAACTGCGAACCGTCGAGCGTCACGGTGAAGGGAACGAACTCGCTGTTGCCCTGGGCTTTCAGCAGTTCATGGCTGTCCCAGGCGAGGTTGAGGTCGTTGGCAGGAGGGCGTGATGCGCTCAGGAGCGCCGTGATCGCGGCAAACTCCTTCTGTTCGTCCTTGCTCAACCCGCGCGACTGCGGCGCCTTGCTCTGGGCAAGTGCCGCGGTCGCTGCGAGGAGCAGGAACGCCGAAGCCAGTGCGCCGGCGCGACGTCCCATCATGAACACATCATCTCGATAACGGATAGACTCTCGAATCGGGTCGGACGACTCTGCGAATCTACGAGCCGACGACGAATTTCACGTTCTCGGTGATGGTCTTGTTCGAGCCCTTGTCGGTCAGCTTGATCTCGAGGCGGTAGCTGCCGGGCGCGAAGTCGGTCATCGGGATGTTGTCCGGAATGCCCTGGCGCGCCGGGTCGATTTCAGCGGCTGCCCACTTCTTGGCCGGCTCGGTGCTGCCGTCCTTGTAGGCGGTGTACTCGACGGCAATCTTGCCGGTGGCGTTGAAGATCATGCCGCTGATGCGGAGGTTCTCGCCCTTGGCCAGCGTCGGGTTGGTGAGGGGAATGTTCTCCTCTTCCGGCGTGCCGTACGGGTGCTCCATGATGTCGGCCAGGGGCGCCGGGTACTTCTTGGGTCGGAACGCGTAGAGGCCTGACAGCATCAGGTCGCCGCCCTTGAGGGTCGGCACGTCGACGGTCTGCTTGATCACGGACACCGGCGCCTTGCTGCCCTTGCCCTCGACCAGTTCGTGCACGGCCACGAACACATCAACCTTGCCGGCCGGCGCGAGGAACAGACGTCCGATGAACGGCGTAGTCCCTTCCAGCGCCGTCGTCGAGAAGTTCTCGAAGATCGGCATGATCTTCTTGTCCTTCGGGTCGGCACCCGCGGGCATCACACGCCATAGCATGAAGACCTTGCCGGCGGGCGCCTTCGCGGGATCCATGCTCAACGCGAATGCCATCACGGCCTTGTCATCCTGCGCCTGCAGGGCGTCATTGCGCACCCACGAGACGGCGAGATCATTGGTCAACGGCTTGCCCTGCTGCGCGTTGGCCAGAGCACTCTGGGCCGCTTTGGCCTCGCGCTCTTCGTCCTTGGTCAGCTGACGTCCCTGCGCCGACAGAATCGACGCGGAGGAGACGATAAGAAGGAGTGCTGCAGAGGCCAGGGCGCCCGCGCGGTGGCGAAATACCATAAAAATCCTGCTCCAGTAGTGAGTCCGTGACACGAAAACAGCCAATCATAGGCGGCGCAAAGAATCCAAGTCAATCGGGCGGCCCAGCAGTATTTCGGTCGAAAGGCTCCACCTTTGCTTATGCTATAGAGGCCCTCGTCCCTCCCTCATGAAGCTCATCGACATCAGCGTTCCTATCGACGCGAACCTGGCCACCTATCCCGGGAACACGCCGTTTAGTCTTGAAGCCATCAAACGCATCGCCAATGGCGACAGCTCGAACGTGTCGACACTGCACATGAGCGCACACGCTGGCACGCACGTGGACGCACCGCGTCACTTCTTCGACCGCGGTGAGGGCGTCGAGCGCCTGCCGCTCGACATGCTGTGCGGCCGAACGCGTGTCGTCGAAGTGTCGACGCGCGGCCCCATCACAGGCGCCGACCTCGCGGAACTGGACCTGCGCAACGACATCCGGGTGCTCATCAAGACGCGCAACTCGCGCCTCTGGGGAACACCCACGTTCGATCCGACATTCATCGGCGTGGCCGAAAGCGGCGCACGCTTCCTGGTCGATCGCGGCATCAAAGTGATCGGCGTTGACTATCTGTCGGTGGAACCCTTCAAAACGCCTGGTGCCCCCACGCACCACGTGCTGCTGTCGGCCGGCACCATCGTGATCGAAGGCCTGAACCTTCGTGACGTGGAGCCCGGCAGCTACGAGATGTTCTGCCTTCCTCTCGCGGTGGTTGGTGCCGACGGCGCGCCAGCCCGCGTGATTCTCCGGGCGAGCTGAATATCATGGCGGCGCTACTCGACGACTCTCTGGTCATTGTCCTTGCTGGCGGGATGGGCGAACGGCTCTATCCACTTACGAAGGAACGGGCCAAGCCGGCCGTCTACTTTGGCGGTCCCTATCGCATCATCGATTTTGCCCTGAGCAACTGCATCAACTCGGGACTGCGCCGCATCTACATCGCCACGCAGTACAAGTCGCTGTCGCTCAATCGCCACATCCGCATGGGATGGAGCATCGTCTCGGAGGAACTCGGCGAGTTCATCGAGATTCTGCCGCCCCAGAAGCGCGTTGGTGAACAGTGGTACCAGGGCACGGCCGACGCCGTGTACCAGAACCTCTACTCCATCATTCGCGAGAACCCGAAGCAGGTCGTCATCCTGTCGGGCGATCACGTCTACAAGATGGACTACGCGCGCATGCTGCGCTCCCATCAGGAACGCGGCGCCAAGGTGACACTGGCGGCCATCGAAGTGCCGATCGCCGAAGCCACGCAGTTCGGCGTCGTCGCCGTCGACGAGCAGGAGCGTATCAACGGGTTCCAGGAGAAGCCGAAGCAGCCCATTCCCATTCCGGGCTCGCCCGATCTGGCGCTGGCCTCCATGGGCGTCTACATCTTCGACACCGACGTGCTCGTGCGCGCGCTCGAGGCTGACGCCCTGCAGCCGACCAAGCATGACTTCGGCAAGGACATCATTCCGGCGCTGATTCACGAGGTGCCGGTCTACGCCTACCGCTTCTACGACGAGAACAAGAAGGCCGCGAAGTACTGGCGCGATGTCGGCACGCTCGACGCCTACTTCGACGCCAACATGGACCTGTGCCACGTCAATCCGGAGTTCAATCTGTACGACCCGGAATGGCCGCTGCGCACCTACCAGCCGCAGGCACCGCCCGCCAAGTTCGTCTTCGCTGAATCAGGCGCGCGATGCGGGCAGGCGCTCGACTCCGTCATCTCACCGGGATGCATCGTCTCGGGCAGCAGCATCTACGGCAGCGTGCTGTGCCCGAACGTCCGCGTCCACAGCTTCTGTCATATCGAACAGTCCATCCTGATGCCAGGCGTTCGCGTCGGACGCCATGCCCGCATCAGACGCGCCATCATCGATCGCGACCTGCTCATTCCACGGGGCGCGCTCATCGGCTACAACCCCGAAGAAGATCGTCGGCGCCACACCGTCACCGAGAACGGTGTGGTGGTCGTCACTGCCGACGATGACCCGTTCATCGCGCCGCTCAGCGAAGAGGCTCTCCGCTACGAAGCCGAAGCCGACCGCCGCGGCGGAGGAGCCTGATCGTGAAAATCACCCGAGTGCACGGCCGCGAGATCCTTGACTCACGCGGCAATCCAACCGTTGAAGTGGACATCACCGTCGAAGGCGGCGTGACCGGCCGTGCGGCGGTGCCATCGGGCGCCTCCACCGGCGAACGCGAAGCGCTCGAACTGCGAGATGGCGACAAGAGCCGCTACCTCGGAAAAGGCGTCCGCAAGGCGGTCGCCAATGTGAATGGCGACATCGCGAGCGCGCTGCAGGGTCAGAGCTTCGACCAGCGCAGTCTCGACAACGCGCTCATCGCCCTCGACGGCACACCGACCAAGGCTCGCCTCGGCGCCAACGCCATCCTCGGCGTCTCGATGGCAGCCATGCGGGCCGAAGCGCTCGCGAAGGGCCTTCCCCTCTATCAGCACATCGGCGCCCTCTACAACAACAGCACCTACACGCTGCCCGTGCCGATGATGAACATCCTCAACGGTGGCGCGCATGCCGATTCGAGCGTCGACTTCCAGGAGTTCATGGTCATGCCGGTCGGCGCAGCCTCCTTTGCGGAAGCCCTGCGTACCGGCGCCGAAATCTTCCACGCCCTTCGAGGCATCCTCAAAGGTCGCGGACAGTCGACGGGCGTCGGCGATGAAGGTGGCTTTGCGCCAAACCTCAAGTCGAACCGCGAGGCGGTCGACGTGGTGCTCGAAGCGGTCGGCAAGGTCGGCCTCGAAGCCGGCAAAGACGTGTTCATCGCCCTCGACGTCGCGTCGAGCGAACTCTGGGCAGGCGGCGGCCGCTACGTGTTCAAGAAGTCGGGCGAACCGGAACGCACGTCCGCACAGATGGTCGAGCTCTACGCAGACTGGATTCGTCAGTACCCGATCATCAGCATCGAAGACGGCCTCGCCGAAGGCGACTGGGAAGGTTGGCAGCTGCTGACCACGGCCATCGGCGACAAGGTGCAGCTGGTTGGTGACGACGTGTTCGTGACCAACCCGGAGATCCTGAAGCGCGGCATCGCCGATCACGTGGCCAACGGCCTGCTCGTGAAGCTGAATCAGATCGGCACAGTCACCGAAACACTCGACGCGGTCGGCATGGCGCGCGACGCCGGCTACGCCACCATCATGTCGCACCGCTCCGGTGAAACCGAAGACTCGACCATCGCCGACATGGCCGTCGGCACCGCCGCCGGCCAGATCAAGACCGGCTCGGCGAGCCGCACCGACCGCACCTGCAAGTACAACCAGTTGCTGCGCATCGAAGAAGAACTCGGATCAGCCGCGAAGTACGCCGGTCGCTCTGCGATCCGCGCACTCGCCGGACGCTAAAGGCTCGCGATGCGAGTGTGGCCACGTGGGAACCGGGCGCAACGCCAGGTTCTCACGCGCCAGCCGCTCGCATCGCCAATCTCCCATCTGAAATCTTCAATCTGAAATCCAGAGGCTCTGTATGTACAAGCTCGTGCTGCTGCGTCATGGTGAAAGCACCTGGAACAAGGAGAACCGCTTCACAGGTTGGACGGACGTCGACCTGTCGGAGCGCGGGCGCGAAGAAGCGATAGCCGCCGGCCGGCTGCTGAAGGAGGCGGGATACGTCTTCGATCAGGCGTATGTCTCTGTGCTCAAGCGCGCGATTCGCACACTGTTCATCACCCTCGATGGTCTCGACCAGCTGTGGCTTCCAGTTGAAAAGAACTGGCGGCTGAACGAACGCCACTACGGTGCGCTGCAAGGACTCAACAAGGCCGAGACCGCAGCCAAACACGGCGATGCTCAGGTGCTCGTCTGGCGCCGAAGCTACGACATCCCGCCGCCGCCGCTCGCGCTGGACGATGAGCGGCATCCGTCGAGGGATCCGCGCTACGCAGGCCTCACGCCCGCGGAATTGCCACTCACCGAATCACTCAAGGACACCGTGGCGCGCTTCCTCCCGTATTGGCACGGGACGATTGCGCCGACGATCACGTCGGGCAAGCGCGTGATCGTGGCCGCGCACGGCAACAGCATTCGAGCCCTGGTGAAGTATCTCGACAATATCTCGGAATCAGAGATCGTCGAGCTGAACATTCCGACCGGGATTCCGCTGGTCTACGAACTGGACGCGGACCTGAAGCCGATTCGTCACTACTACCTCGGTGACGCCGCCGCCGCGGCTGCAGCGGCGGAGCGGGTCAAGCAACAGGCGGGCGGGGCGAAGTAAGGGTTCCTGGTTCCTGGTGCTTGGTGCTTGGTTCCGGGTCCTTGCTCCGGGTGCTTTGTCCCTGGTTCCTGGTCCGCTGAGGCAGAAACAGAAAAGGCCGAGCGCTGCACGCGCTCGGCCTTTGTTATGTGATGACGACGATGTTGCAGCCGGATGAACGAGAGGGCTGCTGTTACTCGACGGACTCCGTGGTCTCGTCCGCGGCGATGCGAAGCGAGCGAAGAAAGCGTCGGTCGTTGGCAGTGACTTCCATGCCGCGACGCACCGGAACGATGCGGGCAGGCGCGGAAACCTTGGTCAACGCCCGAGACTGCTGAGTGCGATTCGAGAAGCCGACGACCGCTTCCAGCGTCACCTTCATCTCGAAGCCTGCAGCACGCGCGCGCTCGCGACACGCCTCGACTTGTGGACTGTTGGCTACGGCCGCCGAAATCGCGTCGGCCAGTTCACGTGCGAACCGGTTGACGTCGTCCATGTTCGTCCCTCCTGCACTACCAGCCCGATTGATCGAGGAGCGGTATTTCGCGCCACGAACTGCAGATAGTGTACTGACGAGCTGACGTCGCGGCCAGGTGCTCCGCCCCGACAACAGCCAATCGGAGTCTAGGGGACAAATATGAACCTGTCAAGCACTTACAGCCGTTCTGGGTGCGCAGGCTCGCGTTACAATTCCCCCAAACGGCATGCCTGACACGAGCTTTCCCGGAGAATTTCCGTTCACGCGCGGCATCCAGCCGACCATGTATCGGGGTCGCCTCTGGTCGATGCGGCAGTACGCCGGTTTCGGGACCGCTCAGGAGTCCAACGCCCGCTATCGTTATCTGCTCGGGCAAGGCGTGTCAGGGCTCTCCGTCGCCTTCGACCTGCCCACACAGATGGGCTACGACTCCGACCACTCGCTGGCAGAAGGTGAAGTGGGCCGCGTTGGGGTCGCCATCGACTCAGTGGAAGACATGGCGGTGCTGTTCGACGACATTCCGCTTGGCTCGGTGTCGACGTCGATGACCATCAACGCCACCGCGTCCATCCTGCTTGCGCTGTACATCGCCGTCGCGAGACGTCAGCAGGTGCCGATGGCGAAGCTGTCAGGCACCATCCAGAACGATGTGCTGAAGGAGTACATCGCACGCGGCACCTACATCTATCCGCCGCGGGCGTCGCTGCGCATCATCACCGACATCTTCGCCTTCTGCGAACGCGAGTTGCCCAACTGGAACACCATCTCCATCAGCGGCTATCACATTCGCGAAGCCGGATCGACGGCGGTGCAGGAAGTGGCCTACACGCTGGCCAACGGCATCGCTTATGTGCAGGCGGCGATTGCTGCGGGCCTCGACGTGAACCAGTTCGGACAGCGGCTGTCGTTCTTCTTCAACGCGCACAACGACTTCCTCGAAGAGATCGCCAAGTTCCGCGCGGCACGCCGTCTGTGGGCGCACATCATGCGCGATCGCTTCGGTGCGACCAACCCGCGCGCGCAGCAACTGCGCTTTCACACGCAGACCGCCGGCAGCACGCTCTCGGCGCAGCAACCCGAGGTCAACATCGTCCGCGTGGCGGTGCAGGCGATGGCTGCGGTACTTGGCGGCACACAGTCGCTGCACTGCAACGGACTCGACGAGGCCCTGGGGCTCCCCACTGAGGACGCCGCCCGTCTCGCTCTACGCACACAGCAGGTCATCGCGTCTGAAACCGGCGTCGCCAACACCGTGGACCCAGTCGGCGGCTCGTATGTGATCGAGGAGAAGACCGACGCCATCGAACGCGAGGCCACCGCGCTCATCGCACGCCTGGACGCCGCCGGCGGCACGCTCGCCGCGATAGAAGCCGGGATCATCCAGCGCGACGTGCAGGAGTCTGCCTACCGCGCGCAGACTGCGATCGATAGCGGCGAGACTGTCGTCGTCGGCATGAACCGCTTCACCACCGATGCGCCGACGCCCATCGAGGTGTTTCGCATCGACCCGGATATCGAGCGACAGCAGGTCGCACGCGTGCGAAGCTTGCGCGCCACCCGCGATCAACACGCGTGGCAACAAGCCATCGATGCCGTAACAGCCGCCGCGCTGAACGGCAGCAACCTGATGCCCACGATCGTGGCCGCCGTCGAAGCGAAGGCGACGGTTGGCGAGGTGTCAGACGCCATGCGCCGCGTCTTCGGCGAGCACCACGAGATCACGACCGCCTGACCGCGACGCGACATGCCCGCCGACAGCGATCGCATCCTCCTCGACGTCAGGGACCTGTCCACCACCATCACACTGCCAGGTGGGCCGGCTCCAGCCGTCGACAGCGTCAGTTTTCACATCGGCGCTGGAGAAACCCTCGGCCTGGTCGGCGAATCTGGCAGCGGCAAGTCGATGACGGCGCTGTCTATCGTCCGACTGCTGCCAGAGTCTGCGCAGATCAGCCATGGGCAGATGCTGCTCTCGGGACGCAACCTGCGGACGCTGAGCGAACGCGACATGCGATCGGTTCGCGGTGCGTCCATCGGATTCATCTTCCAGGAACCGATGGCTGCGCTCGATCCGGTGTGGACCATTGGCGACCATCTCGTCGAGGCGCTCACCCTCCACGGACAGGCCACCGGCGACGATGCCCGCGCGCGGGCGGTGACCTTGCTCGAAACCGTTCGTGTGCCAGACGCGGCGACGCGCATGCGCGAGTACCCGCACCAGTTGTCTGGCGGCTTGCGGCAACGCGTCTGCATTGCCATTGCTCTCGCGTGCAACCCGTCGCTGCTCATCGCCGACGAGCCAACCACTGCGCTCGACGTCACGATTCAGGCCGACATCCTGGACCTGCTGCGCGACATGCAGCGAACGCTCGGCCTCGCGGTGCTGCTCATCACGCACGATCTCAGCGTGGTCGCACAAGCGGCTGACCGCATTGCCGTGATGTACGCAGGACGGATTGTCGAAACGGGACCTGTGCGCGACGTTCTCAGGAATCCACGGCACCCCTACACGCAAGGTCTGCTCGCCTCGATGCCGTCAGGTGTCGAAGGTGCGGCGCTGCGGCCCATCGGTGGTCTCGTGCCCCGGCTTGGTGCGCTGCCGAAAGGCTGTGCCTTTCATCCGCGATGTCCGAACCGCATCGCTGCCTGTGACACAGCGATGCCAGGCGTTTACGCGCTCACGCCTGAGCACAGCGTGCGCTGCTTCCTTCACGACGCCCATGCCGCTCGTTGACGTCGTCGAACTGACCAAATGCTTCACCAGCCGCGGACGCCTGTTTTCGCGCAGCGCAACGCGAGCGGCCGTCGACCGCGTCAGCTTCTCGGTCGAAGAGGGAGAGACGTTCGGGCTGGTCGGCGAATCCGGCAGTGGAAAGACGACAACCGGACGCTGCATGCTGCGACTGATTGAGCCGACGAGCGGACAGGTGATGTTTCGCGGCGAGGATATCTGCCGCTTCGATCGGACGCGGCTGCGTGCCGCGCGACGCGACCTGCAGATTGTGTTTCAGGACCCGACGGGCTCACTGAATCCACGCCTGCGCGCCGTCGACATCGTGCAGGAACCGCTGATCATCCACCGCATCGGCACGAAGCAGGAACGCAGGGACCGCGTCGCGGAACTCTTCGAGCTGGTCGGACTGGACACCGCCTCGCTCGACCGCTTCCCGCGTCAGTTCAGCGGCGGACAGCGCCAGCGCATCGGCCTGGCTCGCGCACTCGCACTCAATCCGCAGTTCGTGATTCTCGATGAACCCGTGTCCGCACTCGACGTCTCGGTGCAGGCACAAGTGGTGACCCTGCTCTCGGATCTGCAGGAACGGCTCGGCCTGACATACCTGTTCATCACGCACGATCTGCGTCTGGTTCGGCATCTATGCCCGCGCATGGCCGTGATGTGTCGAGGGCGGATTGTCGAAATGGGGAGGACGAGCAGCATCTTCGCGGCGCCGCAACATCCCTACACGCGGGCGCTGCTGTCAGCCATGCCGTCCATCGATCCGGACCGCCCGATGCAGCGTGTCTCCGAGCCAGCAGTATTCGACGAACAGACGCCGCTGCGCAGCGTTGGCGACGATCATCTCGCGGCCATTTGAGAGACAGAGGTTCCGCCGCGGGGTGCGGCGGCACGGTCAACGCGCGGCTCGTGCGTCAGGCGGCGCGGCGGACGTCCTGCTCTACCTGTCCGTCACGAATGTGAATCGTGCGGTAGGCATAGGCCGCGACATCCGGTTCGTGCGTGACCAGGACGATGGTGTTGCCGGCTTTGTGGAGGCGTTCGAAGAGCGCCATGATCTCGATGCCGGTCTTCGAGTCGAGATTGCCGGTGGGTTCGTCGGCCAGCAGAATCGAGGGGTTGTTGACCAGGGCACGCGCAATGGCGACGCGCTGGCGCTGACCACCGGAGAGTTCGTTGGGCCGATGACTCATGCGGGTGGAGAGTTCCACCTTGTCGAGCGCGGCCTTCGCACGGATTTCCCGGTCCTTGGAGGGCACGCCAGCGTAGACCAGCGGCAACTCCACGTTGCGCAGGGCAGTGGCGCGCGGCAGCAGGTTGAAGGTCTGGAAGACGAACCCGATTTCTTCGTTGCGGATGCGGGCCAGCTCGTTGTCGTCCATCTGGCTCACCTGCTTGCCGTTCAGCAGGTAGGACCCCTTGGACGGCGTATCGAGGCAGCCGATCAGGTTCATCAGGGTGGATTTGCCAGACCCCGACGGTCCCATGATGGCCACGTACTCGCCGCGCTCGATCTGAATCGATACGCCGCGCAGTGCGTGAATCTGCTCATCACCCATCTGGTAGCTTTTCCAGAGATCGACCGTCTCAATCAGCGCCATGACCTCATGATAGACGAGCCCGGGGCGCGACTGGTTCCCCCCGGGCCTCCGGAGCCTCCCCAGAGGCCATTCAGGGGCCTCCAGACGTTCCCACGACTGCCCCAAAACGGGGTCACCGGCAAAAAGCCGCACGAACTGGCTTGACGAGGTGCACTCGGGTATCGGAACGTTGTTGATTCCCCATGACCCTGGTCCAGGCCCTCACACCCGACACCTCACCCACCACCAGGGCCCGTGGCACCGGCTATTTCACCCAGGGTGCGGTCGTTCACTTCGACCCGCAGGACTCGATGGTCTATGCCGTCGTGCACGGCAGCGAAGACTACGTCGTGCGGATGGAGCTCACGGGGCGCGAGATTCGCTGCACCTGCACGTGCCCGTTTTTCAACGACAACCAGGAGCTCTGCAAGCACCTCTGGGCGGTTGCGCTGACGTGCGACGCGCGTCGTGTGCTGCAGCCACCTGACAGCGTTGGCAAGGGCCTCGTCGTGCTCGCGGTGCCGCTCACCCAGGATCCCGAGGAGGACTGGTCGAGCGACGATCCCGAATTCCATGTGCCCGCGCGGACGCCAGCACGCGGCGGGCGGCCGGTCGGATCGGCCAAGCCTCCAGCCTGGCAGCAGGCGCTGACGGCCATCACCTCGCGCGCCACCACGGCGCGTATCGGTCGTCCCGAGCCACCTGCGGGCCAGGTGCTCTACGTCATCGACCTGGCGGCGTCTCGACAGGCCGGCAATCTGTCGGTCCACCTGCTGCGTCAGGAGCAACGGCAAAGTGGTGACTGGGGCGTGCCCAAGGCTGCACGTCTCGCGATCTCGCAAATCGCCAACATGCCGGAGAGCGATCGCACGATTCTCGAGCGTCTTGGCGGCGCACGTCCGTTTGCCACCTCCAGCTGGGTCGGCACAGAGCTGCCCTCACCGGTGCACCTGACCGGCACCGTTGCGCGCGACCTGCTGCCATTGATGTGCCAGACGGGACGCTGCCAGCTCGCGATGACACAGATCGCGTCGGTGCGACCGCAAGACTCACCGCTTGCGACAATCGAGTGGGACGACAATCCCGATCTGGTCTGTCAGCTGCGCATCGAGCGCGACAGTCCGTCCAGCAGCTACGACATCACCGGCGTGATTGCCGGCGGCAGCGAAGACATTCCACTCGCCGCCGTGCAGCTGCTGCTGGACGACGGTGTGGCGGTGACAGAACGTCGCGCGATGTTCGTATCGGGCGGCGGCGTCATGCCGTGGATGCAGCAGTTGTTTGGTCGCGGCACGATTTCGGTCCCCTTCGATCACGCCGATCGCCTTCGCGAGACCCTCGTGTCGTCAGGCGTGACCGAAGCGGCGGGCATGCCGGAGGAGTTGCAGACACACCTCGTCGAGGCCGCACCCACACCGCACCTGGTCTTGCGCTCGCAACGCGGCGACTCTCGGCTGCTCAAGGCGGAGGTGACCTTCTCGTACGCTGGAGGCACTCCGATTCCGGCCACGCAGCTCGGTCCCCTCGCACCCACGACCGAAGAGCGGCGGATGGCACGTCGCCTCCCCGCCGTGGAGCGTGCAGCACACGACCGGTTTCGCGCGCTTGGCGCACGCGTCTCCTGGAATAGCTGGGAGGGGCGTCAGCTGCTGCAGGTCGCCTCGTCGGACGTGCCGCGCATCGTGCGCACGCTCATCGGCGAAGGCTGGCAGGTGGAAGCCGAAGGACATCGCTACAGGCTCGCGACCGGCACACCGGAGTTCTCGATTCGCTCCGGCGTGGACTGGTTCGAGCTGCGCGGCGATGCCACCTTCGACGATCAGTCGGTGTCACTGCCGCAGCTGCTCGAAGCCGTGAAGCAAAAGCAGGGGACGATTGTGCTGGGCGACGGTTCGTACGGCGTCCTGCCCGAGTCGTGGCTGCGCGACCTCGCGCCGTTGGCGCTCGGCGGCTCGAGCGACGATCACGTCCGCTTCAAGCGCACACAGATGGCGATTCTCGACGCGATGCTGGCGCAGCGGCCCGCCGTCGCGTGGGACACCGCCGCCGAGGTCGCACGCGAGCGGCTGCGCGCCTTCGAGCGTATCGAGCCTGTCGATCCGCCAGCCTCGTTCACCGGCACGCTTCGCACCTACCAGCGCGAAGGACTCGGATGGCTCTCGTTCCTTCGTGAACTCGGGTTTGGAGGCTGTCTCGCCGACGACATGGGTCTTGGCAAAACGGTCATCGTGCTCGCACTGCTCGACGCCAGGCGCAGCGAACGCGAGCAACAGACACTTCCGCCGAAACCCTCGCTCGTCGTTGTGCCGCGTTCGGTGCTGTTCAACTGGCAGCAGGAGGCGTCTCGCTTTGCCCCGCACCTGCGCGTGCTCGACTTCTCGGGTGCCGGTCGCAGCGATCGGATGCATCACATCGAAGAGAGCGACCTCGTGCTCGTCACCTACGGCACGCTGCGCCGCGATGCACCGGCACTGGCCGACGTGGACTTCGACTACGTGATTCTCGATGAAGCGCAGACGATCAAGAACGCGAACACGGCCGGAGCCAAGGCCGCTCGCCTGCTCCACGGCCGGCATCGTCTGGCACTGAGCGGCACCCCGGTCGAGAACCGGCTCGCCGATCTCTGGAGTCTGTTCGAGTTTCTCAATCCCGGGCTGCTGAGCGGCGCGACAGCGTTCGGTCGCTCGTTTGGTACGGACGATTCGCAGGACGAAGTGGCGCTGCTCGCCAAGGGCCTGCGTCCGTTCATCCTCCGGCGAACCAAAGAGCAGGTGGCGCTCGAACTCCCGGAGAAGATCGAACAGACGATCGTGTGCGAGCTCGAGAAGCCGCAGCGTCAGCTCTACGACGAACTGCGCGCGCACTACCGTCGCACGCTGCTCGAGAAAGGCAGCGCCTGGTCGTCATCCAAGCTGCATGTGCTCGAAGCCCTGCTGCGCTTGCGTCAGGCGGCCTGCCATCCCGGGCTGGTCGATGCCAAGCGTCGCGAGGACGCCTCCGCCAAGCTCGATCTGCTGGTGCCGCGCCTGCTCGAGACGCTCGATGAAGGACACAAGGCGCTCGTCTTCTCTCAATTCACGAGCTTTTTGTCGCTGCTCCGCGCCCGGCTCGATGAACGCGGTGTGACGTATGAATATCTGGATGGGCGGACGAAGGACCGGCAGGAGCGCGTCGAACGATTTCAGAACGATACGAGCTGCGGACTCTTTCTCATCAGCCTCAAGGCCGGCGGCGTCGGCCTGAACCTGACGTCCGCAGACTACGTGTTCATTCTCGATCCGTGGTGGAACCCGGCCGCCGAAGCGCAGGCCGTCGACCGCTCGCACCGCATCGGTCAGTCACGCCGCGTCTTCGCCTATCGACTGATCGCAAAAGACACCGTGGAAGAGCGCGTGCTCGAACTGCAGCAACGCAAACGCGCGCTGGCAGACGCCATCATCACCGCCGACAACAGCGTCATCCGCAACCTCACACGCGACGACCTCGAACTGCTGCTCTCGTGATTTCAGATTGAAGATTTCAGATTGAAGATTTGGTGGCGCGGCCGAACTCCGCGCGCCGCTCGCTCCGTCAGCAAACCCTCAATCCTCAATCTTCAATCTCAAATATCAAGACTCCTCAGCTTCGTACTGGTCTTTCAGCTTTGCCACGACCGACGGATCCGCGAGTGTCGTCGTGTCGCCGAGCGCCTTCCCCTCGGCAATGTCGCGCAGCAGACGCCGCATGATCTTGCCGGAGCGTGTCTTGGGCAGATCGGCCGTGAAGATGATGTCGTCGGGACGCGCAATCGCACCGATCTTCTTCGCGACGTGCTCCTTCAACTCGGCCACGTGCTCCTTCGAACCCTTGCGACCTTCCTTGAGCGTGACGAACGCCGCAATCGCCTGACCCTTGATCTCGTGCGGACGGCCGACGACGGCCGCTTCGGCGACACTCGGGTGATCGACGAGCGCACTCTCGACTTCCATCGTGCCGATGCGATGTCCCGCCACGTTCAGCACGTCGTCGACACGACCGAGCAACCAGAAGTTGCCGTTGGCATCGAGCTTCGCGCCGTCGCCGGTCACGTAGATGCCCGGTCCCCACTTGTTCCAGTACTGGCGCGCGTAGCGCTCCGGATCGCCGTAGATCCCGCGCAACATCGATGGCCACGGCCGCGTGAGTGCGAGCAGACCGCCGCCCACCGACACGGTCTCGCCACGTTCGTTCTTGATCTCTGCACTGATGCCAGGGAACGGACGCGTCGCCGAGCCCGGCCTCGTCGTCGTGACGCCAGGCAGCGGCGAGATCATGATGGCGCCCGTTTCGGTCTGCCACCAGGTATCGACGACCGGACAGCGCTCGCCACCAATGAAGCGGTAGTACCAGACCCAGGCTTCCGGATTGATCGGTTCACCGACCGAGCCAATCAGCCGCAGCGATGACAAATCGTGCCTGGCGGGCCAGTCGACTCCCCAGCGCATGAAGGCGCGGATGGCGGTTGGCGCCGTGTAGAGAATCGTGACGCCGTACTTCTCGATGAGTGTCCAGAAGCGGTCCTTCTGCGGCCAGTCCGGCGCACCTTCGTACATGAGGACTGTCGCGCCGTTCGCCAGCGGTCCATAGACCACGTAGCTGTGCCCAGTCACCCAGCCGATGTCCGCCGTGCAGAAGTACACGTCCTCCTCTTTCAGGTCGAACACCAGCTTCGTCGTCGCGTACGTGCCGGTGAGATACCCGCCCGTCGTGTGGACGATGCCCTTCGGCTTTCCGGTGGTGCCAGACGTGTAGAGGATGTAGAGCATGTCCTCGGCGTCCATGGCTTCCGGCTCGCAGGTCAGCTTCGCGTCCTGCATCAGGGCGTGGTACCAGTGGTCGCGTCCCTCCTGCATATGGATGGGCATCGACTGACCGCCGCGCTGCACGACGACGACGTTCTGGATGGATGGTGTTTCCTTCAGCGCCTCGTCGGCCACTTGCTTGAGCGGCACGATCTGGCCGCGGCGATAGCCGCCGTCGGCGGTAACCAGCACCTTGCACTGCGAGTCGTTGATGCGGTCGCGCAACGATTCAGCGCTGAAGCCCCCAAAGACCACGGAGTGCACGGCGCCGATACGCGCGCACGCCAGCATCGCGATGGCGAGCTCGGGAATCATCGGCAGATAGAGCGAGACGCGGTCGCCTTTGGTGACGCCAAGTCCTTTCAGGACGTTCGCGCACTGCGAGACTTCGCGATACAGGTCGAAATAGGTCAGCGTGCGGCGATCGCCCGGTTCACCTTCCCAGATAATCGCGGCCTTGTTACGCCGCGCCCCCTTCGCGTGCCGGTCAACGCAGTTCACGCTCGCATTCAGCGTTCCGCCAACGAACCACTTCGCGTGCGGCGGTTGCCAATCGAGCACGGTGGTCCACGGCGTCATCCAATCGAGTTCACGCGCGAAACCCGCCCAGAACGCTTCCGGATCACGAGCAGCCTCGGCGTAGATGCTGTCGTCCTTGACGACCGCATTCGCGCGAAACGCGTCTGATGGTGGAAAAGTGCGATCCTCTCGGAGCAGATCGCTGAATTCGGCAGTTTTCTCGTCGGACATTCCCGGATTCTACAATGGTCGGAGCGCCAGCTGATCAGCGGGGACGCCGTGTCCCGTGGCACCGTCTATGAAGGAAGCTGGCGCAGAGGTGTGAGGACGTCGCGCAGTGTGAGGTGGATTCAACTCGATCCATGTTCCCGTCCGACGAAATTGGCATCTTTGTAAGAGACGAGGAACGGTATCGAAGGGTTTATCAGTTCCATATAATGAACGTTGTTCTTCGATTCGATCGAGCCTGGCATATCGCCGTTCGCCCACGCGAGCACTCCCAGGTCATTAGTGGCACATCGAGCGTTCTTCGTGACGGTGTGCCCGTCGAGTAGCGGAGTGTGAGAGATGGATAGTCGACGGTCATTGCTGCTGCTCGGACAAGGAGATCCTCGCCACCCGGATACGTGGTCGGGCATTCCGGCGCAGTTGATTCGAGCCTTCGAATCGACTGCAGATGTATCGGTGAATGCCGTCGACGTCGAGTCTCACGGCGTGCCGGAGCTGCTGTCGAAGGTGATGAGCTTCACACCCTCGCGGCAAAGATGGGCAGCCCGCCACCACTACGGCGCCTTTGGCGTGGGATTGCGGTCACGCCGTGCACGCGCCGCCATGGCGCAGCACCCGGGTCCGACGCTGCAGTTTGGCGCGCAGTTCCTCGGTGTCGATAGAGCGAGCGACCGCCTCTATTGCTACTGCGACGCCAACGTGCACTTCGGTGCGCGCTCCCCGTTCGCCAAGCGCAGTGACTTCCTGAACGAGCGCGAAAAGGCGGGGATGATCGAGCGCGAACAGCGCGTCTACTCGTCGGCTCGCAAGATCTTCGTGTTCAGCAACGCGCTGCGCGACTCGTTCATCAACGACTTCGGCATCAGCCCCGACAAGGTCGTGACGGTCTTCGCCGGCGTCAATCTCGATCTGCCAGACGTCAACGAGCTGAAGAGCGGCGCCCTGCACGACTGCCCGCCCACCATTCTGTTTGTCGGTCGCGAGTTCGAACGTAAGGGTGGCCCCGATCTCGTACGGGCGTTTCGCGAGGTGCGCGCGCAGATTCCGGATGCTCGCCTGGAAATCGCCGGATGCCGTCCTGAGATCTCCGAGCCGGGCGTCGAAGTCCTTGGTCCCATCGCGCGGACGACGGAGGGACGAGCCAGACTGGCGGAACTGTACCGGTCTGCAGATGTCTTCTGCATGCCGTCACTCTACGAACCGTTCGGTATCGTCTTCGCCGAAGCGATGGTGTTCGGCCTGCCGTGCATCGGCACGGCGCAGAATGCGATGCCGGATGTCATTGACGAGGGGAACACCGGTTGGCTGGTGCCGCCAGGCGACGTGAGCGCGCTCGTGCGCGCCCTTACAAACGGACTGCGCGATCGCGAGCGGCTGTATGAGATGGGTCTCGTCGGTCGTCAGCGGGCGCTGGAACACTTCACCTGGCCGCGCGTCGCCGAGATCATGACCGCGCACATGTTCGCCAACACCGTCTGACCCTCGCAAGGCCGCATCTGCAGGCCAGCCTCGCCCACGAACCGCTCCCGAAACTGCTGGTCCTGCCGCGGCCGTGTCGACTGGACGCTGCGTCTACTGCGCCCTATGCGTCGTCACCCACGACTGCACGTGTTCCGCCAGCATCTGGCTACCGTGCTCGTTGAAGTGACCGCCGCCGCACCGCACGTACAGCGAGCAGGGGTCGCCACCCTTCAGATCGGCCTCGAACACCGGTCCCATGTCGAGAAAGGGCACGTGCTCGCGTTCGAGTGCCTCCACGAGGGGCGCGTACGGCCAGGTGCCGTTCTTTCGCTCGAACGAGAAGTCGGGCACGAGCGGAAGGATGAGGAAGAGGGGTGTGGCATCGCGGTGCTGTGCCTCACGCACGAACGCCTTCGCAATCCCGACGCTGATCTGCAGTCCGTGCGCCGGATGCGTGGGCTCGTAGAAGCTCATATGCGGCGGACGCCCCTTGAGCGTGTCCGCCGTCTTGTAGCTGGTGAACCCCCGCACGATGCTCAGTGAGTAGGGGAAGCGGCGCGCGGCTACGCCGGCCGGACCTCCCGGCGCGAACCATTCGTCGTCGAGCACCTCGGGATGGTCGAGCACACGCCGAAGATCGGCTTCGTCCTTCGGCGTGTAGATCGGCAACAGCTTCAGCTCACCCGTCGCGTCGAGCAGGAAACGCGGCTTGAGCGCGGCACCGTTGGTCGGCGCCAGCAGGTTGCGCAGCCGGTTCAGGTTGCGCATGACGTTCTCTGACAAGTGCGTCAGGATGACGACCTTCGAGCGGTCATTCGTGTTGCGGGCGTAGCGCAGATACGCCTGGTCGGGACCATATCCGGGCACACCGAAATTCGCGACACGGCACCCGAGGTCGTGACTGAGCACGTTGCCCCAGGCGTGCTCCGCATCGACTTCCTCGCCCCACGCGAACGAGTCGCCGTAGATGGACGCGCAGGACGGCGCGGTGGTGTCGGGAAACGCCGGCACCACGCGCGAGCCGACGGCGTCGAACTCACCCTTGCCGATCGCCTTGGGACTCGGCCAGCCAAGCTCCGGGTCGCGATCGGTGAGATACGTGGACAGATTGCCCGGATCGAGCGGCACGTAGAGGATTGAACGCTGCGCGAGAATCTTACTCGCCGGACAGCTGGCAACTTCGACGCAGACGAGCGTGATGACGGCCAGCAGGCCAAACTGGGCCAGCCGCTTCGAGAATGTAGCCATGCGATGTCAGTCGGTGTCGGGTCTCAGTCGAGCACGAACTCGTGCTTCCACGCCTCGTCGTCCTGCAACGGTGTCTGATCGGTCTTCTCGAGGATGAAGTGCTCGAGCACCAGCGCGTCCATGTTCGTGCGCATGAAGCAGCGGTAGGCATCCTCAGGTGTGCAGACGATGGGTTCACCACGAACGTTGAACGAGGTGTTCACAATCACCGGACAGCCGGTGCGACGGTGGAACGCGTCGATGATGTCGTAGTAGTCAGGATTGGTGTCGCGCCGAACCGTCTGGATGCGCGCCGAGTAATCGACGTGCGTAATCGCGGGGACATCCGAGCGAATCAGATGCAGCTGGTCGATGCCCCAGAGATTGCTGGCCTCGGCAGGCAGCGGCAGGCGATGGTGCTTCTGCACATCGGCCACGAGCAGCATGTACGGACTCTCGCCATCGAGTTCGAAGTAGTCGTTGACGTGCTCGCGCAGCACCGCTGGTGCAAACGGACGGAACGATTCCCTGAACTTGATCTTCAGGTTCATCACCGACTGCATCTTCGGTGAACGCGCATCGCCAATGATGGAGCGACCACCGAGAGCGCGCGGTCCGAACTCCATGCGTCCCGTGAACAGACCGACGACCTTCTCGTCCGCCAGCAGTTCGGCGACCGCGTCGGCGAAGCCGGCGCCCGGGATGTGTCGGAACTTGTAGCCGTTCTTCTCGAGGAAGGCCGCGATGTGGTCGTCCTTGTAGCGCGGTCCCAGATAGGACCCGGCCATACCATCGGCGTACGGGCGCGGCGGCGTGGTCATGCCCTTTGGGGCGCTGCTGACGGCATTCTGCGGCTCGGGCCTGACCCAGGTGCCAGCCGCTTCAGGGCTGACGCGCGGCTTCTCGAGGTGTCGGTGCCACAGTGACATCGCGACGCCAAGCGCACCGCCCGCATCACCAGCGGCAGGCTGAATCCAGATCTGTTCGAACGGACCTTCGCGCAGCAGACGACCGTTGCCCACGCAGTTGAGCGCCACACCGCCAGCCATGCAGAGGTCGCGCATGCCCGTGAGCTTGTGGGCGTGCGTGGTCATCTTCAGCATGACCTCTTCGGTGATTTCCTGAACGGACCGTGCGAGGTCCATCTCACGCTGCGTCAGCTTGCTCTCGGGCGAACGCGCCGGGCCGCCAAGCAGGCGCTCGAGCGCCGACCCGGTCATCGTCAGGCCGGCGGGGTACGTGAAGTACTCCATGTTCATCCACAGGCTGCCGTCGTCCTTGATTTGAACCAGGTGGTCCTTGATCTGCTTGACGAACGTCGGCTGCCCATAGGGCGCCAGGCCCATGACCTTGTACTCACCAGAGTTCACACGGAAGCCGGTGAAGTAGGTGAAGGCCGAGTAGAGCAACCCGAGCGAGTGCGGGAATCGCTGCTCGACCAGCATCTCGAGCTCGTGCCCGCGTCCGACACCGATGGACGATGTGGCCCATTCGCCGACACCGTCGATGGTGACGACGGCCGCGTTCTCGAAGGGGGAGGGATAGAAAGCTGATGCGGCGTGCGACTCGTGGTGTTCTCCGAACAGCACCTCGCCTTCGTAACCTTCAAGGTGCGCGCGGATGTCATCGCTCATCCACAGCTTCTCGGTGAGCCACAGCGGCAGCGCCATCAGGTACGAACGCAGACCCGTCGGCGCACATGCGATGTAGGTCTCGATGAGGCGCGAAAACTTGACGAGCGGCTTCTCGTAGAACCCGACGAGGTCGAGTTCCCGAGTGGTGATGCCAGCCTCGGCGAGGCAGTACTCCACGGCGCGCGACGGAAACGCCGCGTCGTGTTTCTTACGCGTGAACCGCTCTTCCTGTGCGGCCGCCACGATCCGCCCGTCCTCGACCAGGCACGCCGCCGAGTCGTGGTAATACGCCGAGATGCCGAGAATGCGCACGGTGCCTCTAGAAAAGCGTGTAGATGAACGGAGCGACAGCCGTCGACTGTGAGAAGACGATCAGTGCGCCAAAGAGGACGAAGACGACAATGATGGGCACGAGCCAGAACTTCTTCTCGTTCATCAGGAACTGCCAGAACTCCGTGAGGACGCGTCCTTTGCTCATAAGACCTCAGAACATCCGTGTGTAGTGATGAGGGTCGCGATAGCGCGGCGGATAGGTCGTCCATCCGGGCCAGCTCTCGCGGCGACGGGACAACGGATCCTTGCCGGTCATGCGCCAGATCAGCGCGAGTGGCGTGAGTACCAGCGAGAAGAACACGGTGAGCAGGATGCGCGCGTTGATGTGACCCAGAACGCGCGAGAACTTCCACCAGAGGTCGCTCGGCACCTTGAGCATGGGCGGATACACCAGCCCGCAGACCAGGAGGACCGCACCGATGCCGCCGACAATCTCCGCGCGACCCACACGACCGCGCCAGACCAACGCCGCGGCAATCAGCAGCAGCACGATTCCGACGGACACGCCGAAGGAACGCTCGGGATTCTTGGGGCCTTTGTTCATCGCTTCGTGTTCGTGACTGATCAGACATCCGCTCTGGCGAACGCCGATCCCTGTTGATACCGCGACTGGACGGATGAGTCTATCGCTCGGCACGCTACAACGGAAGAGCTAAGTGCCCGTCCTACACGCAGTTCTTTCGCAGTGCCGCCATGGCTGTTTCTCGAGCGTGCCACGCCGAACCAAAACTCATCAATACAAGTAGTTGCAGCAAGGCCGTTTACTCGACAGAGGTGTTGCGACGAGCTCATGTGTTCGGCTTGACGGAGACTGAAGTTGCTCGAAAGGGAGCCTGGAAAACCGGGTCGCAAGGGATGCCTGGGGACGCTTGCGAGGCAGGCACCGGGTGGCTGCGCGTGCATCACAGCCGGCACTGCGGCGAGCAGCAAGGCGAGCACGAACGACGGCCACAAGCGCATGACAACTCCGGCGAGCGTCGGCCGCGATCGTCAGTCGTGCGGCAGTCAAGCCGTCACGTGCGATCGCCGCCTGGTCGTATCGACTGTCAGAAGCGATGTGCGGTCGCGACATGCGGCCGCACGAACGAAGGATATAGTCGCGCGGCGTCGGCGCAATGACAACCAGGTCGTCGCAAATACTTGGCGGGTGTGACGAGTGGCGTGCATCGAGCGACAGCCTGAGGCCGCGCCACGTTTGCGGATCGCTTCAGACCGAAATGCCCAACTGAAAACTGACGGCGTATCCGGAGGCCACGCTGCGGCTTCGTATCGCGCAGACGGCAGTCCCTGTCACGACACGGGGAGGCGCGCCAACGGGCGCGCGAGAGTGCTGCGGTAACATCGCGCACTGTCTCCCTGTCAGGAGTGATGACCGCTCATGAAACTCCGCACGATCGTCCCGGTGGGCCTGCTGCTCGCGGCCGCGCTTGCGTTTGATACTCCCCTGTCCGCACAGCGCGGCAAGGCCCCGGCTACCCTTCCCGATGACCAGGACTTCGCGCAGTTCGTGAAGGCGGCGACCACGCGCCCGGACTTCTCGTCGCCGCTCATCGATCACTTGCCACGCAAGGCTGGTGTGCCGTCGCCGAAAGACGTGCTCGGCTATCACGTCGGTGCGGAAAAGAAGCTGACGTACTGGGCCGATCAGGAGCGGTGGTATCGCGCACTCGAGCGCGCCTTGCCAGGTCGTGTGAAGACCAGCGTGATTGGCACAACCGAAGAAGGCCGCGAGATGCTGGTGGTCTTCATCTCGTCAGAGTCGAACATCGGACGCCTCGAGCAGAACCGCGCGAACCTTCGCCGTCTTGCCGATCCGCGGGGGCTCAGCTCAGACGAAGCCAAGCGGCTCATTGCAGCAACGACGCCCCACTACAACCTGAGCGCCGGTCTGCACAGCGGCGAAACCAACACGTCCGAGATGCTGATGGAGCTCTCCTACCGCCTCGCGGTCAGCGATGAGCCCTATATCAAGCAGATCCGCGACGCCGTCGTCGTCTCGTTGATTCCGACGACCGACATCGATGGCCGGGACCGTTACGTCGATTGGTACAACGCCTACAAGATCAACGAAGCGGCCGACGGCGGAGAGAACTACGGTGAGCCGCCATACTGGGGCAAGTACGTCTTCCACGACAACAATCGCGACATCAACTACGGCGTCGACACGCTGCGCACGTACTTGCAGTGGTACCTGCAGTGGCTGCCGCCCATCTGGCACGACCTGCACGAAGCGCAGACACTGCTCTACACCTACAGTGGCGGTGCGCCGCAGAATCCGAACTGGGATCCGCTGCTCTACAGCGACCTGATGTTCTTTGCGAACTACGAGGTGAACAAGCTCACGGGCTACGGCATGCCCGGCGTCTGGCACTTCGGGTTCATGGACGCCTGGTCGCCCGGCTACCTCGCCATTGCCGCGCAGAATCACAACGGCATGCTGCGGATGTACGAGATCTTCAACCAGCAGGGCGCCAACACAAAGAAGGCGCGCTTCCGCGGTGCACCCACGACACGCCAGTGGTATCGGCCAAACCCCGTGAAGCCGGGTGACGTGGACTGGTCCATCCGCAACTCCATCAACTACTCAGAGACCGCTGTGCTGACCGCGCTCGAACTCACCTCGCGCGTGCCGTCGATGGTGGTAGAGAACTTCTACAAGCGCTCGGCGAATGCTGTCACGAAGGGTGAAACGCAGGCACCGTACGGCTTCGTCGTAGCGGCCGGCCAGGGCGATCAAACGAAGGTTGACCGCGTGGCGAACCTGCTGCGCGTGCAGGGTATCGAAGTGCGGCGCGCGCCCGCAGAGTTCAAGGTGCAGGAGGGCACCTTCCCGGCTGGTTCCTACATCGTGAAGTTGAATCAACCGTATGGCCCCCTGGCGAAGACGCTGCTCGAGCGGCAGGTCTACCCCGATCCATCGCTCAATACCTACGACGACAGCGCGTGGACCATGGGACTCGCGAACAACGTCGAGGTGACGACCATTGCAGACAAGTCACTGCTCGATACGCCTGCGAACCTGCTGACGGCAGACGTCGTCACGCCGGGTATCGTCCACGGCGCGAGCCCTGCCAATGACTCGAGCACGCTCATCGTGCGGCAGAACGGTGCGCTCGGCCTGATCACGCTTCGCTATCGATTGAAGGCAGACGCCGTGCGTGCCGCAACGAAGTCGTTCACGGTTGGCGAGGTCGACTATCCGGCGGGGTCATTCCTCGTGCGTGCATCGGCCACCGCTCGCGCGGAAGTCGAGAAGCTCGGCCTCGTCGCCGACATCGTCGCCGCGCAGCCCGACGTGCCGACAGTGGATCTCGACCTGCCTCGCATCGCGGTCTTCACGACGTGGTCCAACACCGAGAAGGTGGGCTGGGTTCGTCTCGCCTTCGACAGGTTCGAGATTCCCTACGACCTCATTCACAAGGATCATGTCCGCGAGGGTCGGCTGCGCGCGAAGTACGACGTGATCGTCATGCCGCATCAGGGCGGTTCGGGCAAGGGCATCGTGTTCGAGCAACCGAAGCTGTCGACGCCAATCCCCTACCGCCGCAGCGACCAGTTCAAGAGCTTTGGTTTCTACACCGAGACAGACGATGTGCGCGGAGGGATGGGACTGGAGGGTGCCAGAGAACTGCAGCGATTCGTGGACGAGGGCGGCCTGCTCGTCACCCTCGGAATCGCCAGCACGTTTCCTGCGGAATTCGGCCTGGCCAACGGCGTCGACTCGCAGCCGGTGCAACCGGGTTTCTACGCGCCCGGGCCGTATGTCGACAGCGAAGTGCTCCTGCCCGAGCATCCGGTGATGTTCGGCTACAGCCGCAGGACGCTGCCGGTGCGCTACGCAGGCGGACCGCTGCTGCAGGCAGGTCCTGCTTCAGAAGACAGGCCGGCGGTGCCAAACGGCTTGCCCAGTCCCCAGGTGATCGCGCGTTTCGTCGGCGGCGACGGTGCGGTGTTGAGCGGTGTGATGCGTGGTGCCGAGCAGGTGCGCAACCGACCGATGATCGTGGATGCCCCGTCGGGACGCGGCCACGTGCTGCTCTTTGCCAACAACCCGATTTACCGCTGGCAGACCTTCGGGGAGCATGCGATGGTGTTCAACGCGTTGCTCTTCTGGAACGACCTGCCAGCGAAGTAGCGCGCCGCGCTGCTGCGCCGCGTCTAGGCCAGACCCGCGCGCACGAGCAGCGCCTGCGGGTCGGGGTCGCGTCCCATGAACTCGCGGAAGAGCGACTCGGGAGCCGCGCTGTTACCGCGGCTGAGAATCGTGTCTCGATAGGCACGACCCACTGCCGGATTCAGCACGCCCTCGCGCTGAAATCGGGTGAACGCATCAGCGTCGAGCACCTCGGCCCACTTGTAGCTGTAGTAGCTGGCGGCGTACCCCACCGGTCGGCTGAACAGGTGGCTGAACCGCCGGGCCATTGTCGGCCCGAGGGTCTGCGTCGGCACGATGTAGTCGCGAACGAGGGACCTCGTGAGCTGATCGAGATCGGTCCCCTCGTCCGCGGCGTGATGCATGTGCAGCTCGAGATCGAGCTTGCCCTGACTGAGTTGCCGCATCATCGCCACGCCGCCCATGTAGTGCCGCGCCGCGATCATTTTCGCGAACAGCTCCTCAGGGATGCAGTCTCCGGTCTGGTGATGCTTCGCGAACAGATCGAGACTGTCGCGATCCCAGCAGAAATTTTCCATCAGCTGACTTGGCAGCTCGACGAAGTCCCACGCGACGCGTGTGCCGTTCAGCGACGGCACTTCCACGTCTCCCAGGATCTGGTGCAGCAGGTGTCCGAACTCGTGGAAGATGACGCGCACTTCGTAGTGCGTGAGCAGCGCTTCGGCGTCACCGACCGGACTGGTCATGTTGCCGCAGATGAGCGCGAGATGTGGCTGACGCTCGCACGGGCCGATGCCTGGCGAGCCCATCTTCAACACATTCATCCAGCCGCCGCTTCGCTTGGCATCGCGCGGATGCCAGTCGGCGAAGAAGCTGCCGCGGTGCGTGCCGTCGCTGTCTCGAACCTCGTAGAACTTGACCGTGGCATGCCAGACTTCAACCGGCGTGAGCGCACTCGACGCGGCGCCGCTCACAGCATCGCTCGCCGCAGCGCCGAACACCGAGGGACGCTCGGTAATCGTCACATCGAAGAGTCGCTCCGCCAGCTGGAACATCCCGGCCAGCACGCGGTTGACCGAGTAGTAGGGCCTGAGGGCTTCCTCGTCGAAGTCGTACTGTTCCTTCCGACGCCGCTCCATCCACCACGCGATTTCCCAGGGCTGAAGCTCGTGCCGCGGACGCCCCTCTTTCTCGGCCGCGTACTGCTCGAGCGAGGCGACCTCGCGATCGAAGGCGTCTTTCGTCTTCGCGTGCAGGTCTTCGACAAACGCCAGCGCCGTCGCACCGGTCTTCGCCATGCGGCGCTCGAGAATGTAGTCGGCGAAGTTCGCCTTGCCGAGCAGCTGCGCCTTCTCGTGCCGAAGCCGCAGAATCTGCCAGACGAGCTCTGTGTTGTCGTAGGTTCCGCCTCGTCCGACGGTGGTGATGCCTTCCCACATCTGCTTTCGCAGCGAGTCTGACGCCGCGTAGTCCATCACTGCCAGGTACGACGGGGCCTTCAACCTGAAGCGGTAGCTCGGCGCGTCAACAGTACCGAGCCCCTTTGCCTGCGCCTCTGCGCGTGCCCCGTCAACGGCTGCCTGCGGCAACCCCACGAGCCATGACTCGTCGTCGACGATCAATTCCCACGCATTGGTCGAGTCGAGCACGTTCTCCGAGTACTTCTGCGTGACTCTGGACAGCTCGGCTTCGAGGTGCTCGAGACGCGCCTTCTTCTCGAGTGGAAGCTCGGCGCCCTGCTGCTTGAAGGATGCGACGAGTTCATCGACCGCGCGCCTCTGCACCGGATCGAGCGTGCGCGCAGCGTCCGACGTGGAGTAGGCCAACACGACGTCCCACAGGTCCGCTCGCAGCGATACGCGCGCCAGAAACGTGCTGACCAGCGGCAGCATCGTGTTGTGCGCCCGACGAAGCTCCGGCGAGTTGCAGACCGCATCGAGGTGCGTGACCAGTCCCCACGCCTGATGCAGGTCCTGCATCGCCGCGTCGAAGGCCAGCACAACGCTCTCGAAGGTGAGGCTCACCCGGTCCTGACTGGCGATTGCGGCCAGTGCACGGTCGGCGCGTGCGAGCGCCTCGGTGATGTCGGGTTCAACCCGATCTGGCGTCAAGGCAGACCAGCGAACGTGGAAGGAACGGTCGAGGAACGGGTGCGACATAGGTTGGGACAGTCTAAGAGAAA
>Ga0209023_10001852_pt1 | contig 27492 bp, 23 predicted proteins | sample LakOneMetagenome_FD_187468 | JGI IMG/M metagenome (GOLD analysis project Ga0209023, IMG submission 187468) | Freshwater and sediment microbial communities from Lake Erie, Canada (SPAdes) (version 2) | ecosystem: Environmental > Aquatic > Freshwater > Lentic | place: Lake Erie, Canada...
GCAATTTCCTCGACGCGCGTATCGCCGGCCAGCGGCGTCACGGCGATGCGCGTGACACGGCCGTCGGTGAGCTTGACCACGCGCAGGTGCTGGTGGCCCTGGCAGGCGACCTGCGCGAGATGCGTGACGCACAGCGCCTGCGTGGCGGCGCCGAGTCCGCGCAATTCACGGCCTACGATTTCGGCCACCGCGCCGCCGATGCCGGCGTCGACTTCGTCGAACACCATGCACGGCGCCGCGTTGCGCGCGCAGCACACCTGCACGGCGAGCGAGAGGCGCGCCAATTCGCCGCCCGAGGCAATCTTCGATACCGCGCGCGGCGGCTGGCCCGGATTCGTGCTGACGCGGAACTCGACGCGGTCGACGCCGTGCGCCGCCGGTTCCGCTTCATCGAGCGGCGTGACGTCCGCAATGAAACTGCCGCCCGACATGCCCAGTTCCTGCATGCGCCGCGTCACGGCGGTGCCGAGCGCGCGCGCCGCGGTGATGCGCGCCGCGGTGAGCTTGCGCGCCTGTTCCTGGTAGGCGGCGATCGCGGCGGTAACCTGCGAGCGCAGCGAGCCGAGATCGGCGGCGGAGGACTCCATGGCCGTGAGTTCGCGGCGCAGCGCGCCGGACCAGGCCACCAATTCGGTGGGCTCGACGCGGTGCTTGCGCGCCAGTTCCTCGATCGCCGCGAGTCGCCGTTCGACGGCCTCCTGGCGCGCCGGATCGAACTCCAGCGATTCCAGGTAATGCGAAAGCGTGTGCGCGACTTCCTGAACGCGCTCGGCGGCCTCATCGACCTGGGGATGGAGCGATGCCAGCTCCTGGTCGAAGCCGGCGGCGGCGCGCAGCGAGGCGGCGGCGCGGGCCAGCAGTTGGTGGGCATTGCCCTGTTCGGATTCGTACAACCCTTCGAGCGCGGCCCGGGCGGTCTGCGCCAGCTTGCTGCTGTTGGCAATGCGCGTGCGTTCGGCGGCGAGGCTGGCCAGCTCGTCTTCACCGAGCTTCAGCGCCTCGAGCTCCTGCACCTGGTAGCGCAGCAGGTCGAGGCGCGCGTGCCGTTCGCTGGCCGCGGCTTCGACCTTGACGCTCCGGTTCATCAGGCCCAGCCACGTGGCATGCGTGCCGTGCACCTGGCCGACCAGCGCTTCGTGCTGCCCGAAGGCATCGAGCAGCTCGCGCTGCGCGTGGCTGCGCATCAGCGACTGGAATTCGTGCTGTCCGTGGATATCAAACAGTTGTTCCCCGACCGCGCGCAGCACCGTGACCGGCACGCTCTGGCCGTTGATCCAGGCGCGGCTCCGTCCATCGCTGCCGACCGAGCGGCGCAGCAGCAGCTCGCCTTCGTGCGTGATGGACTGCTCCTCGAGGATGTGGCGCAGCTCGCCGCCGACCTTCGAGATGTCCACCGTTGCATTGAGCTCCGCGCGCTCGGCGCCCGCCCGCACGACCTCGGCGCCGGCGCGGCCGCCGCTCAGCAACTCGATCGCATCGACGAGCATCGACTTGCCGGCGCCGGTTTCGCCGGTCAGCACGGTGAGTCCCGGGGTGAGATCGATCTCGACCGAGTCGATGATCGCCAGGTCGCGGATTTGCAGGTTGCGCAGCATAGGGCAGGCGAGGTCCTATCGGTCTTGGGTGTCCGCGCCGCGACCCCAGCGAAGCTTCGAGCGCAGCAGGCGGAAATAATCGTAGCCGGGCGGATGCAGCAGCGTGATCGAGCCGCCCGCGGCCGACACCTCGAGCTTGTCTCCCGGCTCGAGGTCGCCGAGCCGTGCGCCATCGCAGGTCACCTCGGCGAGCCCCGCGCCGCGATCGAGCGAACTGATTTCGATGCGCGTGTCGCCGGGCACGACGATCGGGCGGTCGGAGAGCGTGTGCGGGCAGATCGGCGCCATGACCAGCACATCGAGCCGGGGATCGACGATCGGGCCGCCGCACGACAGCGCATAGGCGGTCGAACCGGTTGCGGTCGCGATCACCATGCCGTCGCCGCGGTGCGCGTTGAGGAAGCGGCCATCGACCTGTGTCTGGAAATCGAGCATGCGGCCGGACTCGCGCCGCAGCAGCACGACGTCATTCAACGCGAGCAGGCGCGCCGTGCGCTCCTCGCCGCGCAGCAATCGGGCTTCCAGCAGCCGCCGGGCATCGGCGGCGCAGCGACCGTCGAGCACCGCGTCGATGCCATCGGCGAGATCAGCAGGCATCACATCGGTGAGGAAGCCCAGCCGACCGAGGTTGATGCCGAGCAGGGGCACGTCGCGCCCGGCCACCAGGCGCGCCGCTTCGAGCAGCGTTCCGTCGCCGCCGACCGCGATCATGAATTGGGCCTGCGAGGCGAGCTCGTTGCGCGGCACTGCGCGAACCGCGGCCCCAAGATCGCCGGCCTCGTCGTCGGCGACCAGCACCGCGACGCCACGGCGTACGAGCGCCGCCAGCGCGGCGCCGGCGCTCTCGGCGATGCGCGCCTCGGCGAAATGGCCAATCAGGGCGCAGGTCTTGAAACCGGCCTTCATGTGGCCATTTAAGCATGGCCCGGCGGGGCGGCCAAAGGCGCGAAACGGGGCAAATGCGCCAGCTGCGACGCAGCTCCCAACAGGGGGCCGGAAAGCGACCGAAAAGCTTCCCTTGACGGAGCGGAAACAGCCTCGGTAGCCTGATCCCACATCCCATGAATGCCGATTCCAGTTCTGCCGAATCCCTGAACGAGCGCGCGCAGCACCTGCTGCGGGTGCTGGTGCAGAGCTACATCCGTGAAGGGCAGCCGGTGGGCTCCCGCAACCTGTCGCGCGACTCGGGCCTGAGCCTGAGCTCGGCGACGATCCGCAACGTGATGGCCGATCTCGAGGAACTGGGCTTCGTCACCTCGCCGCACACCTCGGCCGGACGCGTGCCCACCGATCGCGGATACCGATTCTTCGTCGACTCGCTGTTGCGCGCCGAGCTGCCGCAGGCCGACAGTGCCGAAGTGGTCAATCTGCGCGAGCAGTTCGAGACGGCGCGCGAAGGTCCGAAGGAGCTGGTCGCGTCGGCCTCGCAGCTGCTCTCGCGCATCACGCACCTGGCCGGCCTCGTGACGATGCCGATGGCGCCGGCGGCCACGCTGACGCAGATCGAATTCGTCAACCTGACAGAAAACCGTGTGCTCGTCGTGCTGGTGTTCAACGACCGCGAAGTGCAGAACCGCATCGTGCAGCTCGACCGTCGCTATGGGCCGGAGGAGTTGCGCCGCGCCGCGAATTTCCTCAACGAGCATTGCCGCAGCCGTTCGCTCGCGGAGCTGCACAGCGAGCTGCTGCGGCAGATGAAGGAGACGCATGCCTCGATCAACCAGGTGATGCTCGATGCGATCTCGATCGCGCAGAACGTGTGCGCTCCCGGCACCAGCCAGGACGGCATCGAGTACGTGATCGCCGGCGAGACCAACCTGATGGGTCTGGCCGAGTTGTCGAGCGTCGACAAGCTCAAGCGACTGTTCGAGGCGTTCACCGAGAAGCGCGACATCCTGCACCTGCTCGACCAGAGCCTGCGCGCCGATGGCGTGCAGATCTTCATCGGCCACGAATCGGGCTACCAGATCCTCGATGACGTCAGCGTCATCACCGCCCCGTACAGCACCGGCGAGGGCGTGGCCGGCGTGCTCGGCGTCATCGGCCCGACGCGCATGGCCTACGAACGCGTCATCCCGATTGTCGACATCACGGCAAAATTACTCGGCTCCGCCTTGAATTCCCGGCGCTAGCCCCAACATGTGCGCCGTCCGGGGCGCGCACGGCTTGAGTAATTAAATAAGATATACGTTGTAACCTATTAATCTGGATAGATATATTGAACCCTGAAACACAGCCATCGCCTGACACCGAGCCGGCCATCGAAACCGTGGCCGATGAGCTGACGCTCATCAAGGCCGCGCTGGAATCGGCGCAGCAGGCCAGCGCTGCGGCGCGCGACGCCCAGCTGCGTGCAGCGGCGGAACTCGAGAACGTGCGCAAGCGCGCGCAACGCGACATCGAGAATGCCCATCGCTTCGCGCTCGAGCGCTTTGCCGGTGAACTGCTCGGCGTGCGTGACAGCCTGGAACTCGCCGCGCAGAGCGCGGGGGCCGCCGATGCGGCCGCGCTCGCGGCCGGTCAGGAGGCGACGCTGCAGCTGCTCGCGAAAGCCTTCGAGAAATTCTCGATCCAGCGCATCGACCCGCTCGGTGCGCCATTCGACCCCTCGCTCCACGAGGCGGTCGTCATGCAGGAATCGGCCACCGCGAAGCCCGACAGCGTGCTGCAGGTGCTGCAGTCCGGCTATCAACTCAACGGTCGCCTGTTGCGCCCGGCCCGCGTGATCGTGGCGCGCGCCCCGCAGGCCCCCGCGGTGCAGCCGCCGGCTTGAAATCGGCCGCCCGCATCCGCAGATATCCTTTCAAGTATCAGACCATTCGGAGCCAGTCATGAGCAAGGTAATCGGCATCGACCTGGGAACCACGAACTCCTGCGTCGCGGTGATGGAGGGCGGCAAGCCCCGCGTCATCGAGAACAGCGAGGGTGATCGCACGACGCCGTCCATTGTCGCCTTCACGAAGGACGACGAAGTATTGGTCGGCCAGTCCGCCAAGCGCCAGGCGGTCACGAATTCGCAGAACACGCTGTTTGCGGTGAAGCGGCTCATCGGGCGCAAGTTCACCGACGACGTCGTGCAGAAGGACATCGGCATGGTCTCCTACAAGGTGGTCAAGGCCGACAACGGCGACGCCTGGGTCGAGGCACAGGGCAAGAAGATGGCCCCGCCGGAAGTCTCTGCGCGCGTGCTGATGAAGATGAAGAAGACCGCCGAGGACTACCTCGGCGAGGAAGTCACCGAGGCCGTCATCACGGTACCGGCCTATTTCAACGATTCGCAGCGCCAGGCGACCAAGGACGCCGGCCGCATCGCCGGATTGAACGTCAAGAGAATCATCAACGAGCCGACCGCCGCGGCGCTGGCCTATGGCCTCGACAAGCAGGGTGGCGACCGAAAGATCGCGGTCTATGACCTGGGCGGCGGCACCTTCGACGTCTCGATCATCGAGATCGCCGAGGTCGACGGCGAGCGCCAGTTCGAGGTGCTCTCGACCAACGGCGACACCTTCCTCGGCGGTGAAGACTTCGACATGAAGATCATTCACTTCCTCGCCGACGAGTTCCAGAAGGAATCCGGCGTCGACGTGCGCCGCGACCCGCTGGCGATGCAGCGCCTGAAGGAAACAGCCGAGAAGGCCAAGATCGAGCTGTCCTCCAGCCAGCAGACCGACGTGAACCTGCCGTACATCACGGCCGATGCATCGGGTCCGAAGCACCTGAGCGTCAAGCTCACGCGCGCCAAGCTCGAATCGCTGGTCGAAGACCTGGTCAAGCGCACGATCGGGCCGTGCAAGACGGCGCTCAAGGACGCGGGGCTCGAGCCCTCGGAAGTCGCCGAGGTCATCCTCGTCGGCGGCCAGACGCGCATGCCGTTGGTGCAGAAGTACGTGAAGGACATCTTCGGCAAGGAGCCGCGCAAGGACGTCAACCCCGATGAGGCGGTGGCGGTCGGCGCGGCCGTGCAGGCCGGCGTGCTCTCGGGCGAAGTGAAGGATGTGCTGCTGCTCGATGTCACGCCGCTGTCGCTCGGCATCGAGACGTTGGGCGGCGTGATGACCAAGCTGATCACGAAGAACACGACGATCCCGACCAAGGCGAGCAACGTGTTCTCGACCGCCGATGACAACCAGACCGCGGTGACGATCCACGTGCTGCAGGGCGAGCGCGAGCGCGCGCAGGACAACAAGTCGCTCGGCAAGTTCGACCTGGCGGATATTCCGCCGGCGCCGCGCGGCATGCCGCAGGTCGAGGTCGCCTTCGACATCGACGCGAACGGCATCCTGCATGTGTCCGCGAAGGACAAGGCCACCGGCAAGGAGCAGAAGATCGTCATCAAGGCCTCGAGCGGCCTTTCGGAAGAAGAGATCAAGCGCATGGTCGGCGACGCCGAGGCGCACGCCGAGGAAGACAAGAAGTTCCGCGAGCTGGTCGAGATCCGCAATCGCGGCGACGCGATGCTGCACTCGGTCGAGAAGGCACTGAAGGACCTCGGCGACAAGGTCAGCGGCGAGGATCGCGCCAAGGCCGAGTCTGCGATGTCCGACCTGCGCGCGGTGGTCAAGGGCGATGACGGCGAAGCCATCACGAAGAAGACCGAAGCGCTGGCGACGGCCGCGGCCGGCATCGCGCAGCAGGCCTATGCCGCGGGGCAAGGCGCCGACGGCGCGGGCGCTGCCGATGCCGCCGCAGGCGCGGCGGGTGCGGGCGAAGCATCGGGCGGCGACAAGGACCACGTCGTCGACGCCGAGTTCGAGGAAGTGAAGGATAAAGGCAAGGGCCAGCGCGCTTCTTGAAGTAGTCTTGGAGACTCATGGCAAAAAGCGACTACTACAAACTGCTGGATGTGCCGCGCAATGCCAGCGAGGCGGACATCAAGAAGGCCTATCGCCGGCTGGCGATGAAATATCACCCGGATCGCAATCCGGGCGACAAGGCGGCGGAAGAGCACTTCAAGGAGGCGAAGGAAGCCTATGAAGTGCTTTCCGACGCCAGCAAGCGCGCGATCTACGACCAGCACGGCCACGCCGGGATAGACGCCGCGCGCCAGGGCGGCGCGGGCGGCGGTTTTTCGCCGGGTGCCGAGCAGTTCGGCGACATCTTCGGCGACGTGTTCGGCGACATCTTTGGCGGCGCGCGCCGCGGCGGCGGCCGTTCGCAGGTCTATCGCGGCGCCGACCTGCGCTATGAAACAGAACTCGACCTGGGCGAAGCCGTTTTCGGCAAGACCCTCGAAATCGACCTGACGAAACTGGTCGAGTGCGAGGTCTGCCACGGCAGCGGCGCGGCCAAGGGCAGCAACCCGGTGCAGTGCGAAACCTGTTCCGGTTCCGGCCAAGTTCGCGTCTCGCAGGGCTTCTTCACGCTGCAGCAGACCTGCCCGCAATGCCGCGGCAGCGGACGAATCGTGCGCAACCCCTGCGATACTTGCCTCGGTCAAGGCCGCGTGCGCAAGCACAAGAAGCTGTCGGTCAAGATTCCACCGGGCGTCGACAACGGCGATCGCGTGCGGCTGGCCGGCGAGGGCGAGGCCGGGCGCAACGGCGGCCCGCCCGGCGACCTCTACGTCGAAGTGCACGTGCGCGACCACCCGATCTTCGAGCGCGATGGACCCAACCTGCACTGCGAGGTGCCGCTGGCGTTCACGACGGCCGCGCTCGGCGGTTCGGTCGACGTGCCCACGCTCGAAGGCACCGTGAGCCTGAAGATTCCCGCTGAATCGCAATCGGGGCGCGTGTTCCGCCTGCGCGGCAAGGGCATCAAGCCGGCGCGCGGCGGGGAGCAGGGCGACCTGTTCTGCCGCGTCACGGTCGAGACGCCGGTCAAGCTGTCCTCCGAGCAGCGCGAGCTGCTGCAGCAATTCGAGGAATCGCTCCGCAAGGATGGCAATCGCCATGCGCCGCGGCAGAAAAGTTTCATCGAGGGCGTGAAGCGTTTCTTCGGGGCCGCGCCGTGACCGATGCCGGGGCGGGCGGCTCGCAGGCGCCCGTCCGCGTTGTCGTCATTGGCATGCCGGGACGCATGGGCATGAGCCTGTTGCGCCTGCTGCCGGAATTCCCGGCGTTGAGACTGCAAGCGGCGGTGGCGGCGGCTGGGAGCAGCGCAGTCGGCCGCGACAGCGGCGAACTGGCCGGCACGACGCCCAATGCCGTACTGGTCACGGCCGATCCCGGCGCGGCGTTGCAGGGCGCCGGTTTGGCGATCGATTTCTCGACCGCCGCCGCGGCGCCCGGAAATATTCGCGCCTGCGTGGCGGCACGCGTACCGCTGTTGATCGGCACGACCGGCCTCGGCCCCGACGTTCGCACGCTGATCGCCGAGGCGGCCCGTTCGATTCCGGTCATGGCGGCGGCCAACACCAGCGTCGCGGTGGCCGTGCTGCACGACCTGGTGCGCACTGCGGCGGCCCGGCTGGGGCGCAGCTTCGACATCCAGGTGCGCGAGACACACCACGCCTCCAAGCGGGATGCACCGTCCGGCACGGCCCTGACGCTGGGCGCCGCCGCGGCGGAGGCGGCCGGCCTGGCGCCAGATCGCATCGGCTACGCCTCAACCCGGGGTGGGGACGTCGTGGGCGACCACACAGTGCTGTTCCTGGGGGCCGGCGAACGCCTCAGCCTCGGCCACAGCGCCACGGACCGCTCCGTTTTCGCCCGGGGGGCCCTTGCGGCGGGGTCGTGGCTGGCCCGGCAAAAGAGCGGCTCCTACGACGTGGCCGACTCATTGCGCGAAAAATAATTCCGCTGCGCGCCGAAGCCCGGTATTCACTAAATCCTTATTTGTAAAGGGCTTTTGGAGCCTGTTTTTGCCCAAACGCAGTCCATTTGTGCATGGACAGGCGCGGGCGCGATCCTTAGAATTTCGCGCGTAATCCGATTGTCGGGTTAGTCCGCACAAGGCGGGGGGCGTTCCAAAAGAACTCCTCCCGCTTTGTGCATATGCGCATCTTTAATCTCTCGGAGTTGCGCGCAGGGGAATGGCCCAGGTGAACTCACCAGCGGTGCTGGCGCTCGCAGATGGAAGCATCTTCCGCGGCCAGTCCATCGGTTCCAGCGGTAACACCACCGGCGAAGTCGTTTTCAATACAGCGATCACCGGTTACCAGGAAATCCTCACTGACCCGTCCTACGCCCGCCAGATCGTCACGCTGACGCAGCCGCACATCGGCAACACGGGCACGACACCCGAAGACATGGAGTCACCGACGGTCGCCGCCGCCGGCCTGATCATCCGCGACCTCTCGATGGTGACGAGCAACTGGCGCGCCGAGGGCACGCTCGCCGATTTCCTGCAGCGCGCGCGCGTCGTGGCGATCGCCGGCATCGACACGCGGCGATTGACGCGCGTGCTGCGCGAGCGCGGTGCGCAAGCCGGCTGCATCATGACCGGCGACAAGCTCGATGAAGCCGCGGCGGTTCGCGCCGCGAAGCGATTCCCCGGCTTGAAGGGCATGGACCTCGCGAAAGTCGTTTCGACGCGCGAGATCTACCAATGGAACGACGGCACGATCGCCCGCGGCAGCGATCGCCCGACGATCCGCGCGCAGCAGCGGCTGCATGTCGTCGCCTTCGACTACGGCATCAAGCGCAACATCCTGCGATTGCTCGCCGACCAGGGTTGCCGCATCACGGTCGTGCCAGCCCAGACCACCTCGGCAGATGTGCTCGCGCTGAAGCCTGACGGCATATTTCTTTCCAATGGCCCGGGCGATCCGGAGCCCTGTGACTACGCGATTCGCGCGATCGGTGAACTGCTGCAGACCGAGATCCCGATCTTCGGCATCTGCCTCGGCCACCAGTTGCTGGCGCTGGCGAGCGGTGCACGCACGCTGAAAATGAAATTCGGCCACCATGGCGCGAACCATCCGGTGCAGGATATCGCCAGCGGTCGCGTGTTCATCACGAGCCAGAACCACGGCTTCGCGGTCGACGAGTCCAGCCTGCCGGAAAACCTCAAGCCCACGCACCGCTCGCTGTTCGACGGCAGCCTGCAGGGCGTTGCGCGCACCGATCGTCCGGCGTTCAGCTTCCAGGGCCATCCGGAAGCCAGCCCCGGCCCGCACGATATCGCGCCGCTGTTCGAGACCTTCACGCAGCTGATGCTGCGCCGGCTGCAGACGCAATTGCGCGCACTGCGGAACGCCGCGCGCAAGCAGGCGGCCGAGGGCTGAAGCAGAAGAGCATGCCCAAGCGAACCGACATCCAGAGCATTTTGATCATCGGGGCCGGTCCGATCATCATCGGGCAGGCGTGCGAATTCGACTACTCCGGCGCGCAGGCCTGCAAGGCGCTGCGCGAGGAGGGTTACCGGGTCATCCTGGTCAACTCGAATCCGGCCACGATCATGACCGATCCGGAAATGGCCGATGCGATCTACATCGAGCCGATCCACTGGCGCACGATCGCCAGCATCATCGAGAAGGAGCGGCCGGATGCGCTGCTGCCGACGATGGGCGGGCAGACCGCGCTGAACACCGCGCTCGACCTGGCCCGCGAAGGCGTGCTCGACAAGTACGGCGTCGAGATGATCGCCGCCTCGCGCGCCGCGATCGACATGGCCGAAGACCGCGAGCTGTTCCGCAACGCGATGCACGAGATCGGGCTGGCCACGCCGCAGTCGCAGATCGCGCGCAGCATGGATGAAGCGATCGGCGTGCAGGCCAATTTCGGCTTTCCGGTGGTGCTGCGCCCCTCGTTCACGATGGGCGGAAGCGGCGGCGGCATTGCCTACAACCGCGAGGAATTCGAAGCCATCGTCGCGCGCGGCCTCGAGGCCTCGCCGACCAACGAGGTATTGATCGAGGAATCGGTCATCGGCTGGAAAGAATTCGAGATGGAGGTCGTGCGCGACAAGGCCGACAACTGCATCATCGTCTGCTCGATCGAGAACCTCGACCCGATGGGCGTGCACACCGGCGATTCGATCACGATCGCGCCGGCGCAGACGCTCACCGACAAGGAATACCAGCGCATGCGCGACGCCTCGATCGCCGTGCTGCGCAAGATCGGCGTCGAAACCGGCGGCTCGAACGTGCAGTTTGCCGTCAATCCGCGCGATGGTCGGCTGCTGGTCATCGAGATGAATCCGCGCGTGTCGCGCTCCTCGGCGCTGGCCTCGAAGGCCACCGGCTTCCCGATCGCGAAGGTCGCCGCGAAGCTCGCGGTCGGCTACACGCTCGATGAGCTGCGCAACGAGATCACCGGCGGGGCGACGCCGGCTTCGTTCGAGCCGACGATCGACTACGTCGTCACGAAGGTGCCGCGCTTCACCTTTGAGAAATTCCCGAGCGCCAACAGCCGGCTGACGACGCAGATGAAATCCGTCGGCGAGGTCATGGCGATCGGCCGCACGCTGCAGGAATCGCTCCACAAGGCGCTGCGCGGCCTCGAGACCGGGCTCGATGGCTTCGATCCGATCATGGCGCTGCCGCTCACCGACGAGACCTCCGACCAGCTCGCCTTCGAGCTGCGCGCGCCGGGCGCGAACCGCCTGCTGTATGTCGCCGATGCGATGCGCGCGGGCTGGACGAACGCGCGCATCCAGGAACTGACCGGCATCGATCCCTGGTTCGTGGTGCAGATCCGTGACCTGATCGACGACGAGACACGGCTGCGCCGCGAGGGCGAGAAGTCCCTCGGCGTGGAGCGTTTGCGCGAGCTGAAGCGCAAGGGTTTTTCCGACCGGCGCCTTGCGACGCTGACACGCATCACGGAACAACAGGTTCGCGCCAAGCGCCTCGAATTCGGCGTGCTGCCCGTCTACAAGCGCGTCGACACCTGCGCGGCCGAATTCGCCACCTCGACCGCTTACATGTATTCGACCTACGAGGAAGAATGCGAATCCGAGCCGGACAAGCGCCGCAAGATCATGATCCTCGGCGGCGGGCCGAACCGCATCGGGCAGGGCATCGAATTCGATTACTGCTGCGTGCACGCCGCGCTGGCGCTGCGCGAAGACGGCTTCGAGACCATCATGGTCAACTGCAATCCGGAGACCGTCTCGACCGACTACGACACCTCCGACCGCCTGTATTTCGAGCCGCTGACGCTCGAAGACGTGCTCGAAGTGATCCACAAGGAAAGGCCGGAGGGCGTCATCGTGCAGTTTGGCGGGCAGACGCCGCTGAAGCTGGCGAGGGCCCTCGAAGCGGCCGGCGCGCCGATCATTGGCACCACGCCCGACTCGATCGACATCGCCGAAGACCGCGAGCGCTTCCAGCAGCTCGTCAAGCGGCTGAACCTGCGCCAGCCCGCCAACGCGACGGCGCGCACCGAGGAACAGGCGGTCGCGCTCGCGCGCGAGGTCGGCTATCCGCTGGTCGTGCGGCCGTCCTACGTGCTCGGCGGACGCGCGATGGAGATCGTGTTCAAGGAAGACGACCTGCGCGCCTACATGGGCAGCGCAGTGCAGGTGTCCAACGACTCGCCGGTGCTGCTCGACCGCTTCCTCGACGTCGCGATCGAAGTCGACGTCGATGCCGTCTGCGACGGCACCGACGTGCTGATCGGCGGCATCATGGAGCACGTCGAACAGGCCGGCGTGCATTCGGGCGATTCGAGCTGCTCGCTGCCGCCGATCAGCCTGTCGCGCGAGATCCAGGACGAACTGCGCGAGCAGACGCGCAAGCTCGCGCATGCGCTGCAGGTCGTGGGATTGATGAACATCCAGTTCGCGATCCAGAACGGCACCGTATATGTGCTCGAGGTGAATCCGCGCGCGTCGCGCACGGTGCCTTTCGTCGGCAAGGCGACCGGCGTGCAGATCGCGAAGCTCGCCGCGCGCGTCATGACCGGGCGCAAGCTCCGCGACCTGGGCATGCTGGCCGAGCGGGTGCCGCCGTACTATTCGGTCAAGGAAGCGGTGTTCCCGTTCAACAAGTTTCCCGAGGCCGATCCGATCCTGGGCCCGGAGATGAAGTCCACCGGCGAAGTGATGGGCACGGGCCGCACGTTCGGCGAGGCCTACGCGAAAAGCCAGGCCGCGTCGGGCGTTGTGTTGCCGCGCAGCGGCGTTTGCCTGCTGAGCGTGCGTGAGCGCGACAAGGCGGGCGTCGTGCAGCTGGCGCAGAAACTGCGCGACCGTGGTTTCGAGCTGGTCGCGACCGCCGGCACCGCTGCGGCGCTGACCGCGGCTGGCATCGAATGCCGTCGGGCGAACAAGGTGCGCGAAGGGCGTCCGCATATCGTCGACATGATCAAGAACGACGAGATCGACCTGATCGTCAACACGACCGAAGGCAAGCAGGCGATCATGGAATCCAATTCGATTCGCCGCGAAGCCGTGCACAAGCGCGTCACGTACTACACGACGCTGGCTGCGGCGGTGGCGACCATCGAGGCCTTCGACCACATGGACGAAGTGTCGGTCAACAGCCTGCAGGACCTGCACCGGGAGCTTCGCGTATGAAGCGTTCGCCGATGACGCTGCGGGGCGCCGAGTTGCTGCGCGCCGAGCTGAAGCAGTTGAAGTCCGAGGCGCGCCCGAACGTCATCAAGGCGATCGCCGAGGCGCGCGCGCATGGCGACCTGTCCGAGAACGCCGAATACCACGCGGCGCGCGAACAGCAAGGCTTCATCGAAGGCCGCATCAAGGAAATCGAGGCGCGCCTGTCGACGGCCGAGGTGATCGACGTCGCGCAGATGGCGGCCAGCGATCGCGTCGTGTTCGGCGCGACCGTCGAGATCGAAGACCAGGATGAAGGGGTCGTGGTCATCTACCAGATCGTCGGCGAAGACGAGGCCGATATCCGCGCCGGCCGTATTTCGATCGGTTCGCCGATCGCGCGCGCGTTGATCGCCAAGCTCGTCGGCGATGTCGTCGAGGTGGCGGCCCCGGGCCGCACGCGCAGCTACGAAATCATCGCGGTGCGCTACACCTGAGCGTCCGGCAGCACCAGTTTCGGAATCGGTTCCGCCGCGCGGTACAGCACGGCCACATGGCCGATGCGCGTGACCAATGCGCATTCGGTGCGCGCCACCAGCGTGGCGAGTGCGGCATCGCGCCCGGCGCGGTCGGCCGCGCGAATGCGCACCTTGATGAGCTCATGATCGCGCAGCGCCTGGCGCGTTTCGGCCACGACGTTGTCCGTCAGCCCCTTGTTGCCCAGCATCACGACGGGTTTCAGCGCATGCGCCTTGCCGCGCAGGAACCGCAGCTGTTTTTCGGTCAGTGTAGCCATGGGCTGCATTATCCATGACGCGCCGCACCCTAAGCAGCAGTCGTTGGCTGGCCGGGCGCTTTTCCGACCCGTCCGTGAAGCGGGCCCGGGCCGACGGAACATGGTCCCACCGGCAAGGTCATAGCCAGCGATATCCTGCCAATGGGCCCCCTGTGCCTGTCGGAGCTCGCGCTGCAGATGGCCGGGTGGGTGTTGAAACCCGGCGGTGGCGCCCTGATCAAGGTCTTCCAGGGGCCGGATTCCAGGAGTTGACCGTATCCGACCGGCGACAGTTCAAGACTGTGCGCTTCATCAAGCCCGCGGCCTCGAGAGCGCAGAGCGACGAGATTGACTTGCTGGCGGGTGGCCTGCGATTGGTGTAGCGTGAACTGACTGGAGCCCTGCCTTGAACGATACCGTCAAAAATGTGCTGTTGTGGGCCGTGCTGGCGCTGGTCGTCGTCGCGGTCCTGACGAAGTTCATGCCGCCGACGACGAAGCCGGATGACATTCCGTATTCGACGTTCCTGACCGAGGTGCATGCCGGCAAGGTCGACAAGGTCGTGCTGCAGGGCGACGAGATCTACGGCGATCGGAAAGACAAGACCAAGTTCCAGGCTTACAACCCCGAGACCAACTACACGGCGCTGATCGGCGAGCTCAGCAAGGCCAATGTCGGCATCGAAGGCCGGCCGCCGCCGCAGCCGAGTTTCCTGACCCAGCTGCTGCTGTCGATGGCCCCGGCGCTGCTGCTGATCCTGGTGTTCGTGTACATGCTGCGCCAGATGCAGGGTGCCGGCGGCGGGCGCGGTGCGATGAGTTTCGGCAAGAGCCGCGCGCGGCTGCTGGGCGAAGACCAGGTCAACGTCACGTTCGCCGACGTTGCCGGCGTCGACGAGGCCAAGCAGGAAGTGGGCGAGATCGTCGACTTCCTCAAGGACCCGGGCAAGTTCCAGAAGCTCGGCGGCAAGATTCCGAAGGGCGTGCTGATGGTCGGCAACCCGGGCACCGGCAAGACGCTGCTGGCGCGCGCGATCGCCGGCGAGGCGAAGGTGCCGTTCTTCACGATTTCCGGTTCCGACTTCGTCGAGATGTTCGTCGGCGTCGGCGCCTCGCGCGTGCGCGACATGTTCGAGCAGGCGAAGAAGCACGCGCCCTGCATCCTGTTCATCGACGAGATCGACGCGGTCGGCCGCCATCGCGGCGCGGGCCTGGGCGGCGGCCACGATGAGCGCGAGCAGACACTGAACCAGTTGCTGGTCGAGATGGATGGTTTCGAAGGCAACGAGGGCATCATCGTCATCGCCGCGACCAACCGGCCGGATGTGCTCGACCCGGCGCTGCTGCGCCCGGGCCGTTTCGACCGCCAGGTGGTCGTGCCGCTGCCCGACGTGCGCGGCCGCGAGCAGATCCTGCGCGTGCACATGCGCCGCGTTCCGCTGGCCGACGACGTGCGACCGGCGCTGATTGCGCGCGGCACGCCGGGCTTCTCGGGCGCCGACCTGTCCAACCTCGTCAACGAGGCGGCGTTGTTCGCGGCGCGCGCCAACCTGAAGACGGTTTCGATGGAGCAGTTCGAGCGCGCCAAGGACAAGATCTACATGGGCGCCGAGCGCCGCTCGATGGTCATGAGCGACAAGGAAAAGAAGATGACCGCCTACCACGAGGCCGGTCATGCCATCGTCGGTTTCGTCGTGCCGGAACATGACCCGGTCTACAAGGTGACGATCATCCCGCGCGGCCGCGCGCTGGGACTCACCTGGTACCTGCCCGAGGGCGATCGTTACAGCACGAGCAAATTGCAGCTCCAGGGCCGCATCGCCTCGATGTTCGGCGGACGCATCGCCGAAGAACTGATCTTCGGCGCCGATGGCGTGACCACGGGCGCCACCAACGACATCGAACGCGCCACCGATCTCGCGCGCAGCATGGTCACGAAGTGGGGCCTGTCCGATCGCCTCGGGCCGCTGTCTTACGCGGAAGAAGAGGGCGAAGTGTTCCTCGGCCGCAGCATCACGCAGCACAAGTCGGTGTCCGACAAGACCGCCGACATCATCGACGAGGAAATCCGCCGCGTCATCGACGAGAACTACGCGCACGCGAAGCAGATCCTCGTGACGAACATGGACAAGCTCCATGCGATGGCCGAGGCGCTGGTCAAATACGAGACGATCGACGACACGCAGATCGCCGACATCATGGCCGGTCGCGTGCCAAAGCCCCCCGAGGGCTGGGATGAAACCGGCGGCGGTCCGGGCGGCAAGCCGGTGGCCGGCGATCCGCCGAAAGTGCCCAGCACGCCCCCGATCGGCACGCCCGCAGGCCAGCACTGAATAGTGCCTTGAGCCCGCGCGCACTGGCCTTGCGCCACGCCCGCGGCACGCTGAGCCTCGACGCGCCCGTGGTCATGGGCGTGCTCAATGTCACGCCGGATTCCTTCAGCGATGGCGGGCGCTACCTCGATCCGGCGCGCGCGCTCGAGCATGCGCTGGCGATGCGGGCCGATGGTGCCTCGATCATCGACGTCGGCGGTGAATCCACGCGCCCGGGCGCGCCATCGGTGCCGCTCGAGGAAGAACTGCGGCGGGTGCTGCCCATCGTGCGCGCGATTGCCCGTGACAATGCCGCGCTCGTGTCCGTCGACACCAGCCGCCCGGAGGTGATCGAGCAATCGCTCGCCGAAGGCGCGGCCATGGTCAACGACGTGCGCGCGCTGCAGGCGCCGGGCGCGCTGGCAGCGGCGGCGCGCGGATCCGCGGCGATCTGCCTGATGCACATGAAGGGTGAGCCCGCGACGATGCAGCAGTCGGTGCACTATGGCCCGGCCGGCGTCGTCGCCGAAGTGCGTGACATGCTGGCCGCGCGCCTCGCCGCCTGCCGGGCCGCCGGCATCGATGAAGAGCGCCTGTGCGTCGATCCCGGGTTTGGCTTTGGCAAGCTCGTCCACCACAACCTGGCACTGCTCGAAGGCCTCGACCAGCTGGGCCCGCTGGGGCGACCGGTACTGGTCGGCCTTTCACGCAAGTCGATGCTGAAAACGCTGACGGGTCGCGACAGCGGCGATCGGTTGGCGGGTAGTATTGCGCTGGCGACGGTCGCCGTGCTCAAGGGCGCCGCGATCATCCGGGCGCACGATGTCGCGGCGACGGTCGACGCCGTGCGCGTCGCGGATGCGTTGCGGGCGGGCGCGAAGACCGATGAAGTGAGGTAGAGCGGTGGGCAGAGTCTATTTCGGAACGGATGGCATCCGCGGGCGCGTCGGCGAGCATCCGATGACGGTCGATTTCGCGCTGCGGCTCGCGAGCGCCGCCGGCAGCGTATTGGCGCCGCAGGGTGGCGGCGTGCTCATCGGCAAGGACACGCGGCTCTCCGGCTACATGTTCGAGGCCGCGCTCGAGGCCGGATTCGTCGCCGCCGGCGTCAATGTGCTGATGATGGGCCCGTTGCCGACGCCGGGCATCGCCTACATGACGCGCCGACTGAAATGCAATTTCGGCGTCGTCATCAGCGCCTCGCACAACCTGTTCGAAGACAACGGCATCAAGTTCTTCGACAGCAGCGGCGGCAAGCTCTCCGACGAACTCGAGGAGCAGATCGAGGCCCAGCTCGAGGTGCCGCTCGTGACGCGCTCCTCGGGCGAACTCGGTCGCGCCCGCCGCGTCGACAACACGCGCGTCATGTACCAGGAGTTCGTGCGCGGCACGCTGCCGGAAGGCGCCGACCTCTCCGGCATGAAGATCGTCGTCGACTGCGCCAATGGCGCCGCGTACAAGGTCGCGCCGCGCACGCTGGCCGACCTCGGCGCCGATATCGTGCCGATCGGTTCTTCGCCCAATGGGCGCAACATCAACGTCGGCTGCGGTTCGACGGCGCCGGAACTGCTGCAGCTCACCGTGCCCGGCGTCAACGCCCAGGCCGGCATTGCGCTCGATGGCGACGGGGATCGCGTGCTGATGGTCGATCACCTCGGCCGTGTCGTCGATGGCGACCAGCTGCTCTACATCATCGCCTGCGCGCGGCAGGCCAAGGGCATGTTGAAGGGCCCGGTGGTCGGCACGCTGATGAGCAACCTTGGCCTCGAACTTGCGCTGCGCGAGCGCGGCATTGCCTTCGAGCGGGCGGCGGTCGGCGACCGCTACGTGCTGGCGCGCCTGCGCGAAACGGGTGGCGTCATTGGCGGCGAGACCTCCGGACATATCCTGTGCCTCGACTGCACGACGACCGGCGACGGACTGGTCAGCGCCCTGCAGGTGCTGGCGGTCATGCGGGAATCGGGCAAGACGCTGGCTGAACTGGCCGCCGGGATGGCCCGATTCCCGCAGGTCATGCTGAACGTGCGGGTATCCCAGCGCTTCGACCCGGGCAGCGTGCCGGCCGTGCGCGCCCTGCAGGAAAAGCTGGAAAAGCAGCTCGGCAACCGCGGCCGAATCGTGCTGCGCGCATCGGGCACCGAACCGTTGATCCGCGTCATGGTGGAGGCCCAGGAAGAAGGGCTGGCGCGGGGCTGTGCCGAGCAGCTGGCCGAGGCCGTTCGCGCCGTCCAGGGCTGAATTAGACGCATTCGAACCGGCGGAGCGCGCGCATTGCGCCCCGGGGCACGCATGGCTATGATCGCGCGCCTTTTGACGCCCCACGGGGACCCACTCCCGCCCATGCGACGCAAGATAGTAGCCGGCAACTGGAAGATGAACGGATCGCGCGCCGAGAACGCGCCGCTGATCGAAGCCATCGTTGCCGCCGCGACCGACGAGAAGGTGACCTGCCTCATCTGTCCGCCCTTCGTCTACCTGCACGACGCCTGGCGGGCGTTGCGCGGCGGTGCGGTTGCGCTCGGTGCGCAGGATGTCTGCGCCGAGGCGGCGGGTGCCTACACCGGCGAGATTTCGGCCGCGATGCTGGTCGACGTCGGATGCCAGTACACGCTGGTCGGCCACTCGGAGCGCCGCGCGTTGTACGGCGACACCAATGCGCTGGTCGCGCGAAAGTTCGCGGCTGCCCGCAGTGGCGGACTGATCCCGATCCTGTGCGTCGGTGAACAGCTCGCGGAGCGTGAAGCCGGGCGCACCAACGAAATCGTCGGTGCACAACTCGATGCGGTGCTGCAGCTGTCCGGCGTCGCGACGCTCGCGGACGCGGTCATCGCATACGAACCGGTCTGGGCCATCGGCACGGGCCGCACCGCGACGCCCGACCAGGCGCAGGCAGTGCACGCATTCATCCGCCAGCGCGTGGCGGGTCAGGATGCTAAAATCGCATCCGGCCTGCGCATCCTGTATGGCGGCAGCGTCAAGGCGGGCAATGCCCGCGACATTTTTGCGATGCCCGATGTCGACGGCGGCCTGATCGGCGGCGCCTCGCTCAAGGCGGAAGAGTTTCTGGCCATCTTTGCCGCGGCCGTGGGCCTCGGCGTGGGTTGATCCATATGCTTCACACGATCCTGATTAGCATTGATTTCTTCACGATGATCAGCCTGATTGCGCTGGTGCTGCTGCAACGGGGCAAGGGTGCCGAAGCGGGCGCGGGCTTTGGCGCGGGCGCATCCGGCACGGTCTTCGGTGCGCGCGGCGCGGGCACGGCGCTGTCGCGGGCGACCGCGATCCTCGCGGCGATCTTCATGATCACGAGCCTGGCGCTGACCTACGTCGGTGCACGCACCGTGGCGCCGGCAAACAGCGTGCTCGATCGCATGTCGCAGCAGTCGACGCCAGCCAGCCCTGCGCCGACCGTTCCTGCGCCGACGGTTCCTGCGCCGACCGGTTCCGCGCCCGCGACGTCGGCGCCGGCGAGCCCGGCGCCGGCCGCTCCGGCGAACTGATCCAGACTTGGCCGACGTGGTGGAACTGGTAGACACACTAGCTTGAGGGGCTAGCGCCGCAAGGTGTGGGAGTTCGAATCTCCCCGTCGGCACCAATTCTCTAATAGAATTGACGCGGCAATCAGGGGCGGCCAGGAAACTGTCCGCCCTTTTTGACAACAGGGGAACGAGTCGATGCTCGAAAACTACCTGCCGGTGCTGCTGTTCCTGGCGCTGGCCACGCTGCTGGCTGCATTGTTGCTCGGAGCCGGCGCGGTGCTCGGTCGACTCGGTGTCCGCAAGCGCGGGGACGCCGACAAGCTCTCCGCCTATGAGTGCGGCTTCGACGCCTTCGAAGACTCGCGCGCCCGCTTCGACGTGCGCTACTACCTGGTCGCCATCCTCTTCATCGTGTTCGACCTCGAGATCGCCTTCCTGTTTCCGTGGGCCGTGTCGCTCAGTTCGACCGGACGCTTCGGACTGGGCGTGATGGGCATCTTCCTGGGCGTACTCGTGGTCGGATTCATCTACGAATGGAAGAAGGGGGCGCTGGAATGGGACTAGCCGTCGATACCGGCCCTTCGCTGGTTCCGGTCGACAGCGCGGAAAGCTACGCGCAGCGTGGCTTCATGACCACGCGCCTCGACGACCTCGTCAGCTGGGCGCGCACCGGGTCGCTGTGGCCGATGACCTTCGGCCTGGCCTGCTGCGCGGTCGAGATGATGCACGCCGGTGCATCGCGCTATGACCTCGACCGGTTTGGCGTCGTGTTCCGTCCGAGCCCGCGTCAGTCCGACGTCATGATCGTGGCCGGAACGCTGGTCAACAAGATGGCCCCGGCGCTGCGCCGCGTGTACGACCAGATGCCCGAGCCGCGCTGGGTGATTTCGATGGGTTCCTGCGCCAACGGCGGCGGCTACTATCACTATTCCTATGCAGTGGTGCGCGGCTGCGATCGCATCGTCCCGGTCGATGTCTACGTGCCGGGCTGTCCGCCGACGGCCGAGGCGCTGCTGTACGGCATCATCCAGCTGCAGCGCAAGATCGACCGCCACGGCGGCGCGGCGACGGCGGCTTAAGTGGCGACGGCGAGCGACACACTGGCGAGCGAGCTGCGCACGGTGTTTGGCGAGCGGCTCGCGCTGCACGTGTCGGGTGCCGATGAGATCACCGCCGAAGTGGCGAGCGGCGACCTGCTCGGCGTCGCACGGCTGTTGCGCGACGACCCGGGCCTCCAGTTTGGCATGCTGATCGATGTCGCCGGCCTCGATTACCTCGACTACGGCCGCGTCGAGTGGCGCACCGTGCAGGCGACAGCCTCGGGGTTCAGCCGCGGCGTCAACCGCGCCGCCCCGCACACGCTGCGCGGCGATCGCCGCTATGCCGTCGCCTACCAGTTGCTCTCGCTGACGCACAATCGCCGCCTGCGCCTGCGTTGCTGGTGCGAAGAACTCGAGGGTGGCGAGGAGCCGACGGTCGATTCCGTGACGGATGTGTGGGCGAGCGCCGCGTGGTTCGAGCGCGAGGCCTTCGATCTTTACGGCATCCTTTTCAGGAACCACCCGGATTTGCGGCGCTTGCTCACGGATTACGGATTCGTCGGCCACCCGTTCCGCAAGGATTTCCCGCTGATCGGCAATGTCGAGGTGCGCTACGACCCCGCGCAGAAGCGCGTCGTCTACGAACCGGTGTCGATCGAGCCGCGCACGCTGGTGCCGCGCGTGATCCGGCATGACAACCGCTACGATCCGGCGCTGCTCAACAAGCCGGCCACCGGCACGTCTCCCGCGGGAGGCGCCAGTGGCTGAGATCCGCAACCTCACGATGAACTTCGGGCCGCAGCATCCGGCCGCGCACGGCGTGCTGCGCCTGGTGCTCGAGATGGACGGCGAGGTCATCCAGAAGGCCGATCCGCACATCGGCCTGCTGCACCGTGGCACGGAAAAACTGGCCGAGTCGAAGCCCTTCAACCAGTCGATCGGCTACATGGACCGGCTTGACTACGTGTCGATGATGTGCAACGAGCACGCCTACGTGCTCGCGATCGAGAACCTGCTCGGCATCGCGCCGCCGCTGCGCGCGCAGTACATCCGCGTCATGTTCGACGAGATCACGCGCATCCTCAATCACCTGATGTGGCTGGGTGCGCACGGCCTCGACATCGGCGCGATGACGGTGTTCCTGTTCTGCTTCCGCGAGCGCGAAGACCTGATGGACTGCTACGAGGCGGTGTCGGGCACGCGCATGCACGCCACGTACTACCGCCCGGGCGGCGTGCATCGCGACCTGCCGGAGGCGATGCCGCGCTACCGCGCATCGCGCTGGCGTTCCGAGGCCGACGCCACGCGGCTCAACGAGGCGCGTGCCGGTTCGCTGCTCGATTTCATCGAGGATTTCACGCGCCGCTTCCCGGCCTGCGTCGACGAATACGAAACGCTGCTGACCGACAACCGCATCTGGAAGCAGCGCACGGTGAACATCGGCGTCGTGCCGCCCGAGCGCGCGATCCAGCTCGGTTTCACCGGCCCGATGTTGCGAGGGTCGGGCGTCGAATGGGACCTGCGCAAGAAGCAGCCCTACGAAGCCTACGGCGCGATGGATTTCGACATCCCGGTCGGCAGGAACGGCGACTGCTACGACCGTTACCTGGTGCGAGTCGCCGAAATGCGCGAATCGAACCGCATCATCCAGCAGTGCGTTGCCTGGCTGCGTGCGAATCCCGGCCCGGTGATGATCGACGATCGCAAGGTGCGGGCGCCGCGCCGTGAAGAGATGAAGGGCGACATGGAATCGCTGATCCATCACTTCAAGTTCATGACCGAGGGCTATTGCGTGCCGGAAGGCGAGACCTATGCCGCGGTCGAGGCGCCGAAGGGAGAGTTCGGCGTGTATCTCGTTTCAGACGGCGCAAACAAGCCGTATCGGCTGAAGTGCCGCGCGCCGGGCTTCGCGCACCTCGCCGCGCTCAGCGAGATGGTCACCGGCCACATGCTGGCGGATGTCGTCGCGGTGATCGGCACGCAAGACATCGTCTTCGGGGAGATCGATCGCTGATGAGCGCCACCGACGGCACGAAGAGTCCGACCCCGCCACCGGCCACGCTGTCGGAGCATACGCGCGCCGAGATCGATCATTGGGTCGCGCGTTTTCCGCCCGGGCGCCAGCGCTCGGCGGTGATCTCGGCGCTGCGCGCCGCGCAGGAGCAGAACCAGGGGCACCTGACCGCGCCGCTGATGGACGCCGTCGCCGCCTACCTGAAGCTGCCGCCGATCCAGGTGTATGAGGTCGCGACGTTCTATTCGATGTTCGAGACGCATCCCTGCGGCCGGCACCATGTCAGCGTGTGCACGAATATTTCCTGCATGCTGCGCGGCGGCCAGGAGCTGCTCGCGCATGTCGAGCAGCACCTGGGCATCAAGGTCGGCGAGAGCACGCCCGATGGCCGCATTTTCCTGAAGCAGGAAGAAGAGTGCCTGGCCGCCTGCACCGGCGCGCCGATGATGATGGTCGATCACGTGTACCACGAACACCTGACGAACGATGCGGTCGATCGCATCCTCGACGAGCTGAAGTAGGAATCGCGCATGGCGAATTGGGAGGACAAGCGGAATATGGTTTGCCTCGAGCCGATCAAGCTCGAGCGATCGTGGACGCTTGCGACCTACCAGGGCATTGGCGGCTACGAGGCGTGGAAGAAGATCCTGGCCGAGAAGACGCCGCGCGAGGCGATCATCGATGCGGTGAAGGCCTCGGGCATCCGCGGGCGCGGCGGCGCCGCGTTCCCGATGGGCGTGAAGTGGAGCTTTATGCCGCGCAACGCACCGATGCAGAAATACCTGGTCTGCAATTCCGACGAGAGCGAGCCCGGCACCTGCCACGATCGTGACATCCTGCGCTTCAACCCGCACGCGCTGGTCGAGGGCATGGCGATCGGCGGCTACGCGATGAACGCGACGGTGGGCTACAACTATATTCGCGGTGAATTCCTCGGCGAGCCGGTGCCGCGCTTCGAAGCGGCGGTGAAGGAGGCCTACGACGCCGGGCTCCTCGGCAAGAACATCATGGGTTCGGGCGTCGATTTCGACCTGCATACCTTCGTCGGCGCGGGCGCCTACATCTGTGGCGAAGAGACCGCGTTGCTCGATTCGCTGGAAGGCAAGCAGGGCAAGCCGCGCTTCAAGCCGCCGTTTCCAGCCGCGTTTGGCCTCTACGGCGCGCCGACGACGATCAACAACTGCCAGAGCATCGCATCGGTCCCGACGATCCTGCGCAAGGGGCCGCAATGGTTCGCCGCGCTCGGGCCGGCGAACTCCGGCGGCACGAATATTTTTTCGGTCTCGGGCCACGTTGAGAAGCCTGGCAACTTCGAAGTGCCGCTCGGCATACCGTTCGCCGACCTGCTCGAGATGGCCGGCGGCATCTGGAAATCGCGCAAGATCAAGGCCGTGATTCCCGGCGGTTCGTCGGTGCCCGTCGTGCCGGGCGAGACGATGATGAAGGTCAACATGGACTACGACTCGCTGAAGGCGATCGGGTCGAGCGTCGGCTCCGCAGCCGTCATCGTCATGGACGAAACCACCTGCATGGTGCGCACGCTCGAACGCCTGTCGCGCTTCTACATGTCCGAATCCTGCGGCCAGTGCACGCCCTGCCGCGAGGGCACCGGCTGGCTGACGCGCACGCTGCGGCGAATCATCGCGGGCCAGGCGACCCGTGAGCATCTCGGTTTGCTGCTTGATGTGGCCAACCGCATCGAAGGCCACACGATCTGCGCACTGGGTGACGCGGCCGCGTGGCCGGTGCAGAGCTTCCTGAAGCACTACCGCCACGAGTTCGAGTTCATGATCGACCACGGCGGGCGCAGCATCGTTGCGCCCGATGCGCCGCCGGGCGCGCAGGTGGCGGCATGAGCGCCGAGTTCGTCAACGTCGAGGTGAACGGCGTCGCGGTCAAGGCGCCGAAGGGCGAGATGATCATCCGCGTCACCGACGCGAACGGCGCCTACATCCCGCGCTTCTGCTACCACGACAAGCTGCCGATCGCGGCGAACTGCCGCATGTGCCTGGTCGAGGTCGAGAAGGCGCCGAAACCGCTGCCGGCCTGCGCGACGCCGGTCGCGGAAGGCATGAAGATCTTCACGCGCTCGCCGAAGGCGATCGCGGCGCAGAAGGCGACGATGGAGTTCCTGCTGATCAACCATCCGCTCGACTGCCCGATCTGCGACCAGGGCGGGGAGTGCGAACTGCAGGACCTCGCCGTCGGCTTCGGCCGCGACATCTCGCGCTACAACGAGCGCAAGCGCGTCGTGAAGGACCTGAGCCTGGGGCCGCTCGTGTCGACCGACATGACCCGCTGCATCCACTGCACGCGTTGCGTGCGTTTCGGGCAAGACGTGGCCGGCATCCAGGAACTGGGCACGACAGGCCGTGGCGAGAACATGCAGATCGGCACGTACATCGAACACAGCGTCAACCATGAGCTGTCGGGCAACATCATCGACCTGTGCCCGGTCGGCGCACTGAACAGCAAGCCGTTCCGCTTCCATGCCCGCGCCTGGGAGATGACGCAGCATCCGCTGGTGTCGCCGCACGACGGGTTCGGCAGCCAGCTCTACGGGCACGTGCTGCGCGGCAAGCTGATGCGCGTCGTGCCGCAGCCCTGCGAAGAGATCAATGAGACCTGGATCAGCGATCGCGACCGCTTCGGCTACGAAGGGCTCGATGCCCCCGATCGGCTCACGGTGCCGCGCGTGCGCGCCAGCAATGGCCAGTGGCAAGATTCCGACTGGGATACCGCGCTGGGCCTGATGGTCGCCGGACTCAAGGGGGCGGGCGCATCGACGGGTTTCCTGGCGAGTCCGTCGAGCACGATCGAAGAGCTCCACCTGTTCGCGCGCCTCGCCGAAGGGCTCGGCAGCGCCAACATCGATCATCGCCTGCGCCAGCGTGATTTCCGCGACCAGGGCGCAGACGCGCTGTCGCCGGGATTGGGGCTGCCGATCGCCGGTGTCGAGGCCCTCGATTCGATCCTGATCGTCGCATCGAACCTGCGCGCCGAGCTGCCGATGCTGGCGCATCGCGTGCGCAAGGCGGCGCGCCGGGGCGCGGCCGTGAGCTTCATCAACCCGCAGCGCTACGAATACCTGTTCCCGGTGGCCAATTCGCTCGTCGCGAAACCTTCGGAGTTGCGGCGCGAACTCGCCGCCGTGCTGCGCGCGGCACTCGACGCCGCCGGCGCGACGCCGTCGTCCGCGGTCGCGCCGTTGCTCGAGGGCGTGCAGGTGGGCGATGCGCACAAGTCCATCGCGGCCTCGCTCGGCAAGGATCGCAAGGCCATCTGGCTCGGTGCGCTGGCGATGCGTCATTCAGCGTATGCCGAGATCCGGTTCCTGGCGCGCGAACTCGCGCGCGTGACCGGCGCCAGCCTCGGCGAGCTGGCCGAAGGTGCGAACGCCGCGGGCGCGTTCCTGGCCGGTTGCGTACCGCATCGGCAGGCGGCCGGCGTCGTGCGCAAGTCGTACGGGCGCGATGCCCGCCAGATGCTCGATGAAGCGCTGTCCGGCTACCTGCTGCTCGGCACCGAGCCCTGGGCCGATGGATTGCAACCGCGCGCGCAGGCGACGCTGGAGGGCGCGCAGTTCGTCGGCGCCATCACGTCATTCGCCTCGCCGGCGATGCTGCAGGTGGCGCACGTGCTGCTGCCGGCTGCCGCGTTTGCCGAGACGTCGGGCACGTACGTCAACCTGGAAGGCCGCTGGCAGAGCTTCGCCGGCGCCGCGCGTCCGCCGGGCAGTGCGCGACCGGCCTGGAAGATCCTGCGCGTGCTGGGCAATCTCCTCGACCTGCCGACGTTCGATTACCAGTCGTCCGAGCATATCCGCGACGAGCTGCGTGCCGTCGTCGATCGCACGCCCAAGCTGGGCTACGACAGCGCCTTCGCGCCGTCGGCTGCCGCGGCCGTTGAACCGTTGCGCGACGTGCCGATGTACCGCATCGATCCGCTGCTGCGTCGCGCCGCCTCGCTGCAGGAAACGAAGACGGGCCAGGCCGCCGCGCAGGAGTTCGCCTCGTGAACGCCGGCGGCAACTGGTTCTCCACGCATTGGAATGCGCTGCCCGGGTTCGTGCACTCGACCCTGTTCATCATCGCGCTGTCGATCGTACTGATCGTGAGCGTTGCCTACCTGACGCTGATGGAACGCAAGGTCATCGGCTGGATGCAGATGCGCCGCGGCCCGAATCGCGTGCGCCTGTTCGGCATCCCGAACACCGAGTACCTCGGCCAGCCTTTCGCCGACGTCGTGAAGCTGCTGATCAAGGAAGTCATCACGCCGGCACGCTCGAACCCGGTGCTGTTCCGGCTCGCGCCGGCGATCACGCTGATTCCGGCGTTCGCGGCCTGGGCGGTGATTCCGGTCGCGCCGGGCTTTGCGATCGCCGACGTCAACGCCGGGCTGATCTATCTGCTCGCGCTGACCTCGATGGGCGTGTACGGCGTGATCCTCGCCGGCTGGGCCTCCAACTCGAAGTACGCCTTCCTCGGCGCGATGCGCTCGGCGGCGCAGATCGTCGCCTACGAAATCGCGATGGGTTTCGCGCTGGTCGGCGTGCTGATGGCGGCGGGGAGCCTCAACCTCGGCGTCATCGTCGAGCACCAGCGCGGCGCGCCATTCCATTGGAACCTGATCTGGCTGTTTCCGTTGTTCCTCGTTTATTTCATCTCCGGCGTCGCCGAGACCAACCGCGCGCCTTTCGACGTCGCGGAAGGCGAGTCCGAAATTGTCGCCGGCTTTCACGTTGAGTACAGCGGAATTGGCTTCGCGCTGTTCTTCCTCGCCGAGTACGCGAACATGATCCTGATTGCGGCGCTGACCGCGATCTTCTTCCTCGGCGGTTGGCTGAGCCCGTTCGACGGTTACCTCGCCGCCGACAGTGTCTTGCGGCACCTTCCG
>Ga0209023_10001853_pt1 | contig 27482 bp, 35 predicted proteins | sample LakOneMetagenome_FD_187468 | JGI IMG/M metagenome (GOLD analysis project Ga0209023, IMG submission 187468) | Freshwater and sediment microbial communities from Lake Erie, Canada (SPAdes) (version 2) | ecosystem: Environmental > Aquatic > Freshwater > Lentic | place: Lake Erie, Canada...
TGACCGCGGCGCAATTGCACACCTGCCTGCATCCGGTGCTGCCCAGTGACGGGCTGCTCATCAGCGATGGCGCGGCGGCCTATGTCCGGTTTGCAGCTAGCGCCGGGATCACGCATGAACCCGTCAACGTCCGGGCGGGTCGGCGCGCACGCGGCGCGATCCACATCCAGAACGTCAATAGCTGGCACAGCCGATTCAAGACCTGGCTCGTGCGCTTCAAGGGTGTCGCCAGCCGCTACCTGGCGAACTATTCCGGATGGCAGCGCTTACTGGACGCGCAAGCGTTGCGTACACCAGCGCAGTGGTTATGCGCTGCGGTACGACAAGCTTAGTGAAGGCAGCTGCGAAAGCGGAATTAACGCGAACACAGCCGAAAAAAAAACCGCCCGGCACAGGCCGGGCGGCTTTATCGAAAGGCGCAGGGAAATCAGCCCTGGGCGCGTTCCGCCACGTAGATCTCGACGCGGCGATTGCGGGCGCGGCTGTTGGCATCCGCATTGGACGCGATCGGCTCGCGCGAGCCGCGGCCTTCGATGGTGATGCGGTTCGGATTGACGCCGCGGCCGGCCAGGTAGTCGCGGGTGTGCGAGGCGCGGTCGACCGACAGCGGCTGGTTGATCTCGTCGGTGCCGGTGTTGTCGGTGTGGCCGATGATGGTCACGGTGGTGGCCGGGTTCTCGTTGAGCGTCTGCGCGAAGCGGTTCAGCACCGGCTGGAAGTTGCCCTTGATGTCGGAACGGCCGGTGTCGAACGAGATGTCGCTCGGGATCTCGAGCTTCAGGCGGTTGTCGGCGGTCTGGCTGACCTGCACGCCGGTGCCCTGGGTCGCCTGTTCCATGGCCTGGCGCTGTGCTTCCATACGCTTGGACCAGATGTTGCCGGCAACGGCGCCGAGGGCGCCGCCGATCACGGCGCCGCGGGTGGCGCGGCCGCTGCCGCCGCCGCTGGTGGTGGCGCCGACGATGCCGCCGAGGGCGGCGCCGATGCCGGCGCCTTGCGCGGTGCCGCGCTGGGTGGCGCTCATGTCGGCGCAGCCGGTCGCGGTGAAGGCGACGAGGGCCAGGGCGGCCGCGGTCTTGGTCAGTTTGGTATGCATGATGTTCTCCTTAAACGAAAAATCCGTTTCGGAATCGCACCCGAGCAGAGGGGCGCGACTGCGAAACGGATCGGATGGTACGGGGTACTGCAAAGGCTTGCAAGGCTATATGCCACGTCCGCTGATCAGGCGCACCAGGATCATGATCACGGCAACGACCAGCAGGATGTGGATGAAGCCGCCGATGGTGTACGAGGTCACCAGGCCGAGCAGCCACAGGACGATCAGGATGACCGCGATTGTATATAACATGTTTCACCTCACTGGAAATACGCATCGTTTGCGTCGTGATTCCAGTATGCCCATCCATAGCGCCTGTTTCTGTACGATGGCGTACGTATCCTCGACGATTCAGGCTTCGAGGCCGTCCTTCTTGACGCCGGGGATCCAGCCCATGAAGCCGAGCAGCCCGGTCACGCCGATCAGGCAGGTGAGCAGGCCGCCCGCCACCAGGAACACGACGTCCTGCGGCTGCAGGCCGGTGCTTGCCGGCTCGCCCGGCGGATGGGCCGACAGCAGGCCGAAAGCCGCAACGACCACACCCCAGACGATGATGCCAATCCATGCCATGCTGTTCATGATGCGTTCCCCCTTGAATGGTTATTGTCCGAACCGCACACGCCTTGCAGCGTGAATCCATTGTCGGGTTAGCTCATCCATTGGTCCGTGCGCTGCCGCACATTGCCGTCAAGAAAAATATCCAGAAGAAATAAAAGCCGGGATGCTTGCGGCATCCCGGCTTTCGGCAGCGTCGGCGGTGGGTCAGGCGACCGAGCGCAGCTTGCCCTTGACGATGCGCACGCGGTCGCCGCTGCGCCATGCCGGCGCGTTGCTCTGGCGGAAAGTGCGCAGGGTGCCGTCGTCGAGACGCACGCGGATTTCGTAGCTGATGGTGGCCTTCATATTGCCTTCGACCTGGTTGCCGACCACGGCGCCACCGATGGCGCCGGCCGCCGTGGCGATGGTGCGGCCGCTGCCGCTGCCGACCTGGTTGCCCAGCAGGCCGCCGAGCACGGCGCCGCCGGCCGCGCCCAGGCCGCTGCCCTGGGCGCGCTGCTTGATCTCGCGCACCGATTCGACATTGCCGCAGTTCGAGCACCAGTTGCGGCCGCCGTCGGCAGCCGCCACCTGCACCTCTTTCCTGGCCGGCTTGTGGACCGCTTCCTCACGCACGGGTGCAGCCGCCGCCGTCGCCGCCGCAGCCGGATAGGCCGGGGCATAGGCCTGGGCCGGCACGGCCGGGGCCTGGGCGTTCGCCGGCTCGACGTAGCCCGGGGCCAGTTGCTGGGCGGGGACGCTCGCGACCACGCCCGGCGCCGGCTGGACGCCGCCTTGCGGCAGGGTCGCCGCCAGGGCCAGGCGGTCGGCTTCGCTCAGCGGGCGCTCGGCGGTGCCGCCGGTCGAGGTGGGAATCCAGCCGAGAATGGCGGCGGTGCCCACCATGCAGAACAGGACGACCGCGAGCGCCGCCAGGATCATCAGGGGATGCAGGCGACCCCGGGTGGGGGAAGTAGGTGAGGTATGCATGGTGCGTCCTTTCGTTCGTTTCTATCGGGTCCGCGGCCTGGCTTTCCAGCGCCGTCCGGACTGCCTGACACATGCGAAGATTGTCCTCAGGAACAACAAGCCGTTCCGTGCGTCACCGTACATACCAGCGCGCAGGGGGACGGTTACGCTGACCCAAATTGTTTGCAAATGTATCCGGCGAGGCCGCGCGCCCGCCCGACGGCGCCAGACTCGTATGTCACAGTCCCACCGCGAGAAACCGATGAATTTTGCCGCACCGCCGCCGATTGCCGAACACAACAGCAACCTGCTGTTGACCGCGCTGCCACCCCAGGACCTGGCCCAGGTGCTGCCGCTGCTCGACCCCGTCAAGGTCGAGGCGGGCGAGGTCCTGTGCGAGGCCGGCGATCCTCTACGCACAATCTATTTTCCTCACGACTGCCTGATTTCCCTGATGGCTGTGGCCGAAGGCCGCATGACGCTCGAGGTCGGCCTGGTCGGGCGAGAAGGCATGGTAGGCGCCACCGTGGCCCTGGGCCATGACACCGCACAGGTGCGCGCCATCGTGCAGCGCGCCGGCACCGCCAGCCGCATGGACAGCGAGCGCTTCCGCCAGGAAGTGGCGCGCAACCCGGCGCTGCAGCGGGTGCTCTACCGCTATACCGACACCCTGCTGGCGCAGGCGATCCAGATCGCCGTGTGCAGCCGCTTCCACGTGCTGGAGGCGCGCCTGGCGCGCTCGCTGCTCGTCACGCGCGACCGCCTGCAGTCGGACAAATTCCACCTGACCCACGAGTTCCTGGCCCACGCCCTCGGCGTGCGCCGGGTCGGCGTGACCAAGGCCGCCAGCGCGCTGCAGCAGCATGGGCTGATCAACTACAGCCGCGGGAATATCGAGATCCTCGATCCGGACGGCCTGGCGGCCGCGTCCTGCACCTGCTACGAGATCGTGCGCGAGGCGGGGGCGATGCCGCTGTACGGGGCGCGCGCGTGAATGGTGGGAGTCGGTATCAACGCTTCTCGCGCCAGAAGAAGACCTCGTCCACGCGTTTGCCGAACACATCGGCGATTTTCATCGCCAGTTCCAGCGAGGGAGCGTAGCGCAGGCTCTCCAGGGCGATCACGGTCTGGCGCGTGATGCCGACGGCACGCGCCAGGGCTTCCTGCGACATTTCCCCATGCTCGAAACGAAGGCGCCGCAGGTGGTTGTCGATCGGTGATTCCTTGCTCATGCGACCTTGCCCGCTTCGAGACGCAGTGTGGCATAGGCATGGGCACAAAACAGGACATGAAACACCTGCGCGGCCATCCAGCTACCGATGAAGAGGTGTAGCAGTACGTCGATCGAGCGCAGCGGATCACCGGCATCGAGGCCGAGGCCGAACCAGACGAGCAATGCCGCCTGCAGTCCGAGCAAAACCCAGCAGGATGCGGACAGGGCGCGCGCCGCGATACTGGCGTCGAGTTCGTCGCGCGTACCCTGCGGAGCCTGGGCGATCCATTGCGCGACCACCGAGGCAGCGATGAGGATCCACAATTCGTTCGCCATCTTGCGCGTGAGGCGGGCGTGCACGTCGAGCTCGGGTCCGATCTGGACCAGCATGGCGAGGAAGTAACCCAGGCAGACCACGGTGCCGGCGATCGACAGGAGGGCCGCACGTTCCGCGGCTTCGGGCGCGGCCATCTCATGCTGCCAGCGGACGCGCTGGCGCCATGCTGCCGCGACAATGATTGCGGCGCCTGCGAAACCCGCCCCGATGGGCAGCCAGGACTGTGCGAGAACGACGCCCAGCAGGGCGCATGCGGCGAGCTTGAGAGGGGCGATGGACATGGGGGCTCCAGGTAAGGTGTACATTACATGATGTACGGTATACCTTACATTGACCTATCCCGCCTGGCAAGCGGATCTGGCGCACAAAAGAAAGGGCCCGGCAGTGCCGGGCCCTGGTGGCCTGATGGGCGCTGACGCGCCCGGACCGTCCTTAGTTGGTCTTGTTGACCTGGTTGCCGATGACGCCGCCGACGGCTGCGCCACCCACCGTGCCGACAGCGCTGCCGCCCGTCAGCACGCCGCCGACCACGGCGCCGGCGCCGGCGCCGATCGCGGTGTTCTTGTCCTGCTGCGACATGCCAGAGCAGCCTGCCAGGCCGAGGGCTGCGGTTGCGAGGGTTGCGGTCACGACCAGTTGTTTGATGGTTTTCATGTTGATCTCCTTTACGGTGGGTTATTTCAGGCGCAGGTCGTTGCGTACCGACCTGACGCCCTTAACGGTCCGGGCAACCGACGCCGCGGCCGCCACGCTATCCGCCGAGCCGACGAATCCGCTCAGCTGTACTACACCCTGCCTGGTCTCGACACCGAGCTCGGACACCTTCAGCGCCGGGTCGCCATCGATGGCGGCCCTGACTCCGGTGGTGATGGTGGCGTCGTCGACGACTTCGGCCACCGGCCCGGCCCGCCCCGACAAGGCGCATCCGGCCACTTGTCCGCCCAGCAAAACAGCAAGCAGGGCGGTGGTCAATCGGATGTGCATCATGTCGTACTGCGGTTTCTCGAATCCATGTGATCAGGATATTGTTTGCTTGAAGACTGGTCTGTTCGACAACTCACAGTGCCGCACAGATTTCATTCGCGTCAGCCGCGCTTGGTCTTGCCCGGAGGCGGCGCCTTCGGCTTCTCGCGCGACTGGGCCAGCAGGCGGCCGCAATCGCTGTCTTCGCCCGGGCCCGTGTTCACCAGCGGGATCAGGGCGGCGATCGGGGCCGCGGCGGCCAGCGCAATGGCGCCGCCGGCCTTCATGGCCAGCACGCCCTTGTCCACCGACACGTCAGGCTTGCTGAAGGAACCGCGCACGTACAGCGGCGAGCGCAAGGTGAACAGGCGCAGGGCCTTGGTCTTCGGATCGATGCGCAGGTCCATCTGCTCGCCCGCCAGGTTGATCGCGCCGGCCACCTCGATCAGGGCTTCCTCGGTATCGACCACGAAGTAGCGGGTGCGCGCGATGCCGTTGGTCACCGCGAAATCGGTCGCCATGCAATTGAGCTTGACCTGCTTGTCGCCGAACAGCTTGGTGACGATGATGTTGCCGACGTTCAGGCCCATCAATTCCAGCAGGTACTTGCTCACCTGGCCCTGGTTGATCAGGGTCTTCAGTTCGCCGTTCGATCCCGCCAGCAGGCTGGCCACCGAGTTGCCCTGCGCGGTGAGGTTGGCGTCGCCGTTGATGCTGCCCACCGTGGCCTGCAGCTGTTCGATGCTCGGGAACAGCTTCTTGATCTCGATCTGGCGCGCGGCGACCTTGGCCTGGGCCTTGATCGCCTGCGGCCCTTCGCGGCCGCGGCCGTCGAGGCGGATATTGGAGCGCACCGTGCCGCCCGCCATCGCGAACTCGAGCGGCTGCAGGTTCAGCACGGCGTTGTCCATCGTGAGGTGGGTCGAGAGCTTGCTGATCGGGAAGGCAGTGTCGCGGACGACGCGGTCGGCCGAGAAGCGCACGTCGGCGTCCAGCTTGTTCCAGCGCTCGGTCTTGAATTCCTCGACCGGCAGCACCTTGCCGGTGGGCTGCACCACGTCGGCATTGCGCTCCTTCTTGGCGGCGTTCGAGTCGGCGCCGATCAGCGGCGCCAGGTCGGCAAATACCAGCTGCTTCGAGCGGACATTGCCGGACAGCTTGGGCCGCGGTTCGCCGGTGACGTATTCGAGGCGGCCGCCGATGTCCGAGGAGCCGACCTTGCCCTTGAAGCCGTCATATACCCAACGGCTCTTTTCCTCTCCCAAGGTGCCGGTCAGGCGGCCCGAGGTCGAGAAGGGACTGGTGGTCGGCAGCACCACGCCGGTGAAGTAATACAGCTGGTCCATGCTGGGCCCCGCCAGTTCGAGCTTCAGGTCGATCGCCGCCAGCTTCGACGGGCGCGTGACCGTGCCCTCGACCGCGATCCGGGTCTTACCGGAGCGCATGTCCGCCTGCACGGGGAAGGGCGTCGATTGCTCCTTGAGCGAGAGCACGGCGCCGGCCTTGCCGCCGCCTGTGACCTTGGCGCCGTTATAGGTGCCGTCCATGGTCCAGCCGATGCCGTAGCGCGGGTCCTTGTCCAGGGTGCGCACGTGGGCCGTCACGTCGGCCTTCGTCACCGCATCCTTGATGTGGATGACGCCATCGGTCAGCACCACCCGCTCGAGGTCGAGCGTCCAGCGCGACTTTTCCTTGTTGCGCTTGAAGGTCCAGTTGTCGTGGGTGGCGTCGGTGCGCAGCAGGTCCACGCGCGGGCCGTCGAAGCGCAGCAGCGGAATATTGATGGTGCGCGAGAGCAGGGCGAAGGGATTGAGCGAGAACGAGAACTGGCGTGCGACCCCCGCATCCTGGACCGGCATGCCGGCCGGATTGCCGACGTGGGTGTCGTTGGCGATCAGGTGCGGCCAGGGAATGTGGTCGCGCCAGCTGCGCTGGCCCGGCGCCATGGTCTCGGCGGGGCGCTGCCACTCGACCTCCAGGTTGCCGCGGATGGCGAAGGGGCGGTCGATGGCGTCGCTGACCTTGGCGTTGATCCAGGGGCGGGCCCGGTTCCAGTCGAAGGTGAGGATGAAGACGATCGCAATGATGGGAATGGCGACCAGGATGCCGAGGATGCTCAGCAGGATCTTCTTGCTTTTCTTGCTGCGGCGCGCGGGCTGCCCGCCTTGCGCCGCCGGCGTGTGGGTATCGGCCATGGCGGTCTTCCATTGTTGTCGTAGTGGGTAGTCGAATGCAGCTTAGCGCAAAGCCTGCCGCGCCCAATGTGCGTTGCCTAACCCCCGATTGTTGAGCAAACGGGCATCGCCCCTCAATGTGCGGCAGCGAACCGATAGCAGGGGGATAACAGGTTTATAACGTTACACAGGACATTTCTTCAATAACAGTCAATCGAGACTGTTCAACCGGAGGATCCAGAATGGACCAACAACAACAAGCCATGAGCCGCCTCGCCGCCGGCGCCATCGCTGCCGCCGTGCTGATGCTGGCCGGCTGCGCCAGCCCGCAGAAAGCCCCTGCCACCGCCGACGTGGCCGTGTCCCGCAATGCCGTCGAGAACGCGGTGTCGGCCGGCGCCGCCGAGCTGGCGCCGGAAGAGATCAATGCTGCCCGCGACAAGATGATGCGCGCCAACCAGGCCCTGGCCGCGCGCGACTACAAGCTGGCGCGCGAACTGGCCATCCAGGCCCAGGCCGACGCCAAGCTGGCCCAGAGCAAGGCCGTGTCGACCAAGGCGACCGCTGCCTCGAACCAGCTCAACGAAGACCTGCGCGTGCTGCGCGAGGAAGTCGACCGCGCCAATTCCGCGCAGCCGGCCGCGACCGCGACGACCACGACCCGGCAGTAAGGCAAGGCGGATTCGCCTCCAACCAAGACCAAGAAAAGGACAAGGACATGAAAAACCGTTCCATGTTGTCGCTGCTGGCCGCCGCCGTGCTGGCCACCGCCTGCGCCACCGCCCCGATCACGACCCCGACCCTGGACCAGGCGCGCGCCGATTTCGTCGCTGCCAATAACAATCCACAAATCTCGCAATACGCTCCCCTCGAATTCAAGCAGGCCAGCGATGCGCTCGACCAGGCCAATGCCGCGGCCGCCCGCCGCGAAAGCCTGGAAGACATCGACCGCCTGGCCTATGTCGCCAAGCAGCGCATCGCCACTGCGATGGAAGTGGCGAAGGGGAAAGGGGCCGAGGCCAACTTCGCCAATGCTTCGCGCGAACGCGACCAGGTGCGCCTGGAAGCCCGCACCGCCGAAGCCGACCGCGCCAAGCGCGACGCCGAGGCCGCCCAGGCCGCCGCTGCGCAAGCTCAGGCGCAGGCCCAGGCTGCCCAGCAGCAGGCTGCTGCGACCCAGGAACAGAACGCCGCCCTGACCCAGCGCGCCGCCGTGCTGGAAGCCCTGCTGGTCGAGCTGCAGGCGGTCAAGACAGAGCGTGGCTATGTGGTGACCATCGGCGACGTGCTGTTTGCCACCGACAAGGCCACCCTGACACCGAACGGAATGTCGACCCTGCGCAAGCTCGCCGACGTGATGACGCAGAACCCGAACCGCACTGTTCTGGTCGAAGGGTTTACGGACAGCACCGGCAGCTCCTCGTACAACCAGGAACTGTCGCAGCGCCGTGCCGAAGCCGTGGCCTCGGCGCTGAGCTCGCTGGGCGTGCCGCGCGACCGCATTGCCATGAAGGCCTATGGCGAGGCGTTCCCGGTTGCCGCGAACGATTCCGCGTCCAACCGCCAGCTCAACCGCCGCGTCGAGATCGTGCTGTCGAACGAGGGCGCACAAATCCCGCCGCGTACTGCGGGGCGCTGAGCGGCCGGTCGACGGCTGGACGGGCGCCCGCCGTGGGCGCCCTGTCGAAGCGCTTTTTCAAGATCTAGGAAACATCATGGAACAGACAAACAAGCTGGCGCATGGCTTCGATATCGCGGCGATCCGCCGCGCTGCCGCCAACCTCGACGATGGCGCCGTCACCGAGGGCTACCAGGCCGACCGCGATGCCGTCATCGCCATGCTCAACGACGCGCTGGCGACCGAGCTCCTGTGCGTGCTGCGCTACAAGCGCCATTACTACACCGTGAGCGGACCGAACACCGGCCACATCAAGGCCGAGTTCCTCGAGCATGCCCAGCAGGAACAGGACCATGCCGACCGCATCGCCGAGCGCATCGTCCAGCTGAACGGTTCGCCGAACTTCAACCCCGCCACGCTGACCGCGCGCAGCCACGCGGAGTACGACGATTCGGACGACGTGCAGGCGATGGTCCGCGCCGACCTGATCGCCGAGCGCGTGGCAATCGAATCCTACCGTCAAATGATCGCTGCCATCGGCGACAAGGACCCGACCACCCGTGCACTGCTGGTCGACATCATGGCGGTCGAGGAAGAACACGCCGACGACATGCGCGACCTGCTGGCCTGAGCCGGCGGACACTTTTAACAACACCAACTAATGGAGTACACCATGCTTGACACCACCCGCAGCAACCTGAAAGCCAAAGCCCATTCCTACGAATACGACAGCCACGCCGCCGACGCCCAGTCCGACCTGAAAGCGCTGGTGCGCGACGCGCAGTCGATGCTCAGCGCGGCCACCGGCATGACGGGCGAGAAGGCCGAGGAACTGCGCAGCCGCGGCATGGAAATGCTGGATCGCGCCCTGGGCAAGGCCAACCGCTACCAGGACCAGGCCCTCGAGCGTGGCCGCGAGCTCGCGCACGACGCCGATGTCTATGTGCGCGACAATCCCTACCGCACCCTCGCGATCGCCGCCGGCATCGGCATCGCCCTCGGCGTGCTGCTGAGCCGCGGCAAGCAATAAGCGCGGCCGGTGACGCCATGGAAAAGGACGATACCGTAGTGCATAACCCTGGCCTCATGGGCGGGATCTCCATCCTGATGAAGAGCCTGTTCGGGTTGCTCGTCTCGCGCGTCGAACTCGCCGCGCTCGAGCTGTCCGAGGTGCGCAACCATGTCATCGAGCTGGTGGCCTGTTTCGGCATCGCCATTCTGGCAGTCTGGTTCGCCATCGCCTACGGCACGATGACCATCGTGGCGCTGGCCTGGGAAGACATGGGATGGAAGATCCTCCTGATCATGTTCGTCGTGTTCCTCATCATCGCCGGCGTGCTGGTGGCCAAGGGGCTGGCGCTGCTGAAGCAGGACAAGCTCGGCTTCCCGGCCACGATGAAGGAACTCAAGAACGATCGCGACATGCTGCTCTAAGCGGCGACACGAAGGAGGGGAAACATGCACAATCAAGATGGCACGACCGGTTTGGCCGGCCACAAGCACAGTGTGGATCCGGCGATCCGCAAGCAGGAACTGCTGCGCGAAGGCGAGTACTTCCGCAGCAGCGTGGCGCAGGCCAAGGCGGAGATCCGCTACGGCGCCCGCCCCGACGTCATCCTGCACGGCGCGCTCGACCATGCCACCCTTGCGCTGCGCACGCGTGCGGATGCGCTGCTCAGGCCGACCGGCATCAGCGTCGCGACGCTGGCGCCTTACGGAATGACGGCGTTTAATTTCATCCGCCAGCGCCGTCTCGGCAAGCAGGCCGGCGCCGCCGCCATCCTGCTCGGCGTGATCGGGTGGTATGTGCACAAGCGCCGGTCGCAGGGGGCGTGAAGCTGGAACGAGGCAGCGCGGTAGTCAACAGAAAGTAAGTGCTGCCTGAAGAATATGGTGGGGCTTGAGCGGCGTCGCAATCTCTGATTCGGCGCCGCTTTTTTTTCGCCTGTTGCGTCGGTTCCCGCGAACGTTGACGTGCTTGCTCAACCGTAGGGTGGATGGCTATACCCTGGAGCGAGCGTGGCCCGCTGCAGGTGCGCCGTCTGCGCGTTCAACTCCTCTTCGCGCAGCGAGAACGCGCGCTCGGCCAGCGTCGTTCCTGTCTATTCCACGGAGAGTTGAACGCGCGTATGGCGCTTGATGTGCGTGAATACGCGCCGTCGGGGCGAGCCGTGCACCGGTCCACCAGACCAGTGCACCCCTACGGCAAAGCTGGCATCGTCAGCCGGCAGAATCGGCTAGCGGTAAAACGAGAAGCTCAGGGCGCCGTCCCGTCCACTTGCGCCTTGGCCTGCGCCATATCGCGCTGGTAGACCGCGCGTGCTTCCTGTTCGCAGCTCTTGCGCTCCGCGCTTGGCGCCTTCTTGCAGGCGTTGCGCGCTTCCTGCAGCGCCGCGCCGGCTTCCTTCTGCAGGGTGCGCAGCTGGGCTTGGCGGGTGGTGTCCTCGCGGTACCAGCGCGCGGGATCGCCTTGGGCAATTTCTTTCGCCTGCTGACGGGCCGCGGCCGGGTCGACCAGGGCGTCGCTGCTGGCCTGGGTCTGGGCGTGGACGGACAGGGTGGCGCCAAGCAGGCAGGCACAGGCGCCGCGCAAGAGGGTGCGATGGTAGGACATGGTGTTCTCCCGAATGGGTCCGGGCTGCGGCCCGGCAGGACGAGACGAAGCCGGCCGGCCGCGTGGAGGCTGCGGCCGGCCGGACACCCGGCGGGCGCGGGGCCGGCCGGGTGTCCGGGGGGCGGAAAGGAAGCGGCCTGGACCGCCTCCTGCCGGATCAGTAGCGGTAGACGCGGCCGTCGACGATGCGCACGCGGTTCCCCACGCGCAGGTCGTAGACGCTGTCCTGGTTCACGGTGCGGTACTCGCCGTTATCCATTCGCACATTGATCTGGTACTGCTCCGGGCCACCCGCATTGCGGTTGGATTCGACCTTGTTGCCGATCGCCGCGCCGGCCACGCCGCCTGCGACGGTGGCCGCGGTACGGCCGCTGCCGCTGCCGACCTGGTTGCCCGCCAGCGCGCCGACCACGCCGCCCAGGATCGCGCCGGCGCCGCTGGTGCGGTTCTCGCCCTGCATGACCTGGATCGACTCGATCGTGCCATAACCCATCGACACATTGTTGTAGCCACTGTTGTAGCCATTGTTGTACGGCTGGGACGAGGTACTTGCGCAACCGGTGAGGAGGGCAGTGGTTGCCAGCACGGCAGCAGCGAGAGTACGGGGTGCTTTCATGTTGTTCTCCTGATAAGTGTATGGCTCCACTGTAGACATCCGCAGGCCTGGGGTCTGTGCGTTTCCTAACCGTCCTAGCTTTACGTTATTTCGTCGCTTGTTTGAGCGAATCCATACGGAATTGTTGTGCAAATGCTCATGTGTTCGGCAGCGAACAGAAAGCCGGGTGAAGTGCGCGTAAAACGTCATTAGCGTGTTGACAAATGGAGAACAAAAAATGAAAACATCCCAAGCTTTCCTGCTGGTCGGCGCCGCGCTCGCCTGGGCAGGAACGGCGCGTGCGCAAGTCGTGCCCGATGCGAAGACATCCTATGATCATGCGCGCACCATGGCTGAGACCAATTACAAGGCAGCCAAGGCACGCTGCGACCTGATCACCGGTAATCCGCACGATCTCTGCATCGCCGAAGCCAAGGCGGCGCGGGTGCGTGTCGAGGAAGAGGCCGAGGCCGCCTACAAGAACACCCTGTCTGCCTATACCCAGGCACGGATGCGCATCGCGTCCGCCAATTTCGACCGCGACAAGGTGCGCTGCGCCGCCGTGACCGGCAACGATCGCGACGTCTGCATGGAACAGGCCAAGGCCACCCTGGTCGCCGCCCAGGCCGACGCCAAGGCCGACCGCAAGAGCATCGAGGCGCGCCTCGATGCGCGCGAGGACAAGCTGGCCGCCCAGTACCGCGTCGCGCTCGAGAAATGCGATGCCTACGCCGGCGCCGTCAAGGACCAGTGCGTGAGCGCGGCCAAGACCCAGTTCGGTAAATAAACGTTCGACAGTTTTGCGGGCCGGCATGCCGGTACCGCCCCCACCGCCCGCATGGGCTTGCTTTAGTAGTCTGACTATTTGTAGTGTTAACCAAGGAGCTATCATGAAAATCGCACAACGCCTCATCACCGCCACCTTCGCCGCCGCTGTCGCCATCACCGCCGTGGGCTGCGCTTCGTCGAACCCGACCTCGAAGTCGGCCGGCGAGTACGTCGACGACGCCGTCATCACCACCAAGGTGAAGGCCGCCTTCGCCGCCGACCCGACCGTCAAGGCGACCGAGATCAACGTCGAGACCTACAAGGGCGACGTACAGCTGTCGGGCTTCGTCGCTGAAGCCGGCGATGCACAGAAAGCCGTGCAGATCGCACGCGGCGTCAATGGCGTGACTTCGGTCAAGAACGACATCCGCGTGAAGTAATCCCCGAGCCGGGGCGGCCCGGCTCCTTGTCCGAGGCGCTTGATCCATGCAGCTTGTACCACCCGAACCGGCGCAACCTGCGCAAGCGTCCGACAATGCCGTCCCGGCGGCGCCGCCGGCCCCCAGCGGGCCAGGCGCCGCACCCGAGCCCATTCCTGCGGCACCCCCAGATGGCGACGAGCTGACCCTGCATGCGGCCGGCTTGCGCCTGCCGGTCCACGTGAACGCGCGTGGACTGTCGCTGGGCATCCTCGCCACCATTGCCTGCATCTTCGCGCTGCAATGGGCGCAAAAATTCTTCGTGCCGCTCCTGCTCGGCATCTTCATCGCCTATACCCTGAACCCGGTCGTGCGCTGGCTGGAACGCTGGCACGTCAAGCGCGTCATCGGCGCGAGCCTGGTGACCGCGCTGATCCTGGGCGCCATGGGCGGCACCTTCTATCGCCTGCAGGGCGAATTCTTCAACATCATCGACGAGCTGCCCGCGCTCACCCACAAGGTCACGAAGATCCTGACCAGCAGCAGCGGCGAGCGTTCCACCATCCAGCAGGTGCAACAAGCCGCGGCCGAGATCGAGCGCGCGGCGTCCAACGCCACCGGGGGCGGGGAGCGCAAGGCGATCCAGCGGCGCAGCCAGAGCGTGCCGCCGGTGCCCGCCGCCGGCTCGAACATCCGGGTGATGGACTGGGTGCTGGCCGGTTCCGTGAGCCTGGCGACCTTCCTGTCGCAGGCCACCATGGTGATCTTCCTCGTGTTCTTCCTGCTGCTGGCGGGCGACACCTTCAAGCGCAAGCTGGTCAAGCTCACCGGGCCCTCGCTCACCCGAAAAAAAGTGACGGTGCACATCCTGGACGACATGAACAACGCAATCCAGGCCTATATGTTCATGCTGCTGGTGACCAACGTCTTGCTGGCCCTGCTTACCTGGGCGGCGCTGCGCGCCATCGGCCTGGAGAATGCGGGCGCCTGGGCCGCCTTCGCCGGCGTGGCCCACGTGGTGCCGTATTTCGGGCCACTATTGATCACCATCGCCACCGGTGCGGTGGCTTTCTTCCAGTTCGAATCGCTGCGCATGGTGATCCTGGTGGCCGGCTCCTCGCTGGGGATCGCGACCCTCGTGGGCATGGTGGTGACTACCTGGATGACGGGCCGGATCGCCAAGATGAATCCGGCGGCCGTGTTCGTGAGCCTGCTGTTCTGGGGCTGGCTGTGGGGGATGTGGGGCCTGCTGCTCGGGGTGCCGGTGGTGATGGTGCTGAAGGTGATCTCGGAGCGGGTCGAGGGGATGGAAGTGCTGGCGGAGCTGCTCGGCGAGTAGCAGGGTGTTCGGCTCTGCCGAACGCGCGTCCGAATACACGATGAACCAAGGCTCATCGTCCATTTCGACGCTGGTTGAACGCGCGGTCGGCGCAGCGTGGACCCGTCCACCGGACCGGTCCACGCTTGCAAGACCACGATGCGACGATTTACACCGCCCGGCCGCCTTTCCACGTCCCGGTCTGCACCGGCGGCTCTTCCTTCTTCTTGTCTCCCGTTTCCTCCGCCGGCTTGTGCTTCAGGCTGCCCAGCTTGAGCGCATACTGGCGCGCGAACTCGGCGCCGAGGAAGAAGATCTGGGCCGAGTAGTACACCCACAGCAGGAGGGCGATCAGGGAGCCGGCGGCGCCGAAGCTGTCGGCGGCGCCGCTGTTGCCGATGTAGAGGCCGATGCCGAATTTACCCAGCGTGAACAGCGCCGCCGTGCCGAGCGCGCCGATGGTGACGTCGTGCCAGGACAGGTGGATGCGCGGCAGCAGCTTGTAGATCGTCCCGAACAGGATGGCAATCACCAGGAAGCTGATGCCGGAGGCCAGCCAGCCCATGACGACGGCCGCTTCCTTCCACATGCCCCCGATGAAGTTCTCGACCACGGCCAGGGCCGCGCTGACCACCAGCGACACCATCAGCAGGAAGCCCAGCACCAGGATCAGGCCGAAGGAGAGCAGGCGGGTGCGCACCACGTCCCAGAAACCGGCGTTCTTGGGCGGCGGCACGTCCCAGATCTCGTCGAGGCTGTCCTTCAGTTCGGAGAACACGCTGGTGGCGCCGACCAGTAGCAGGACGCCGGCCACGATGGTGGCGAACATCCCGTCCTCCTTGTTGCGCGCGCCGGCGAGGATGGCCTGGATGGTCTCGGCCCCCTGCTTGCCGACCAGGCCGCGCAGTTCATTGATCAGCTGGCCCTGTGCGGCTTCGGCGCCATAGAAGAAGCCGGCGATCGCGATCACCAGCACCAGGATCGGCGCCAGCGAGAACAGCGTGTAGAAGGCGAGCGCGGCGCCCTTGCTGGAGGCGCGGTGCTCGAGCCATTCCGTGACGGCGCAACGCATGACGCGCGCCAGCTCGCGCGAATACGGTAGCCAGTTTTTGACAGCCATGTTCTATCCTCCAAATAAAAAGGGGGCCGAAGCCCCCGTTGCCCTGCGTCGGCGCTGCCGCGGCCCAGCCTGGCCAGTGAGGGCGAGGCTGGTCCCGGCATGCCGGAGCTGATTACTGCACGCGTTTTTCGATGGTGATCTGCTCGACCTCGACGCGGCGGTTCGGTTCCAGGCAGGCAATCAGCGCGGCACGGTTCTTCTCGTTGCACTGCACCAGCGGATTGGCTTCGCCCTTGCCGTAGGCTTTCAGGCGGTTGCCGTCGATGCCCTTGCTGACCAGGTAGTCACGCACGGCGTTGGCGCGGCGCTCCGACAGCTTCAGGTTGTACTTTTCCGAACCCAGGCGGTCGGTGTAGCCCGAGATATCGACGTCGGTGATGCTGGTATCGGCCTGCAGTGCCGAGGCGATCTCGTCCAGCTTCGGCGACGGCATGATGATGTCGGCCTTGTCGAACTCGAACAGCTTGGTGGCTTCCAGGGTGACTTTCTCGAAGCGAGCCGGCGGCGGAGCGACCGGTGCCGGAGCTGGGGCCGGAGCCGGGGCTTCGACGACAGGCGCCGGGGCCGGGGCCGGAGCGGCGGCCACTGGCGGCGGGTTGAACGCGTAGTTCAGGCCGACGGTCAGGTATTTGTTGTTGCTGCGCTTGAAGCCGAATTCTTCGTCGTGGCGCAGGAAGCCGCGCACGCTGCGCAGGTCGGCCTGCAGCGACCATTGCGGGGTCAGGCTGGCCTGGAAGCCGATGCCGACGGTGCCGTACGGCGAGTTGTGGCCGACGCGGCGCAGCGGGTTCTCGACCTTGTCACGCTCGACGCCCAGGCCGAACAGCACGAAGGGACGGAAACGCTCGCGCGACAGCATCAGCAGCGCGTCGACGCCCAGCAGGGTCTGGCGATAGTTGTTGGCGTTCTCTTCGAAGCGCACCTGGCTGCCGCCGAACTGGACATCCCAGTACTGGTTGATGGCTTTACCGAATTTCAGGCCGCCGCCGGTGTCGCGGTCGTTCACGCCGAAGTCGGCGTCCGGCTTGGCGTGCACCACGCTCGGCTGGATGTACCAGGACGGGTTGATTTCTTGGGCGAGGGCGGTTCCGGCCGAGCAGAGGATGGCGACTGCCAGGGCGATCTTCTTCGTATTATTCACAGGTTACTCCCATAAGGTGAAGGGTTGTTGACATCGCATGCCTTGACACAGATGTTGGATAAACAATAACAGTCCAAGTTCCGTGTTCTCGGTGCGGTACCGCACCCAAGGCACATAAGCTGTGCAAATTTACAACAGTGGCAAAAAAGCTACAGAACTCGTTGTGCGAAGCATCATAGTGCATTTTGGAAATTTGTGACGAATGCATGCCATATCGTGTGTAAGCAAATGTTTCGAAATATCAATAAATGCTTTCAGGAATGTTGTTGAATGTTGGATGGCGCACAGACCACGGGGTCTGACGCAGGCAATCTTGAGCCCAGTTAAGCGGAACCGAGGTGTTGTCAGGGTGTCGAACAGGCACACAGCGACCCGGACCACACAGTCTCACTCTATAAAACGGAGCTCACCACATGCATGCAACGACCCATCACAACGCGGTGCAAGGCGATCTTGGCGCAGTGCACACTTCCAGCAACTCCGCGCTGATCGAACGCGTCCCGCCGCAGCCGACCGAACGTGCGCCGATTTCCCTGGCGCCTATCGAGCGTGTGCGCTCGACGTCGGCCACGCAACGCCGGATCGAAAACATGCAGAAACTCATCAACGAACTGTCGACCCACGAAATGCTGGCCGACGAGATCGCCTGGTTCCTGAAGTTCTCGCCGTCGGGCGCCCGCAAGTACATCCGCGACCTGCGCGAAGCCGGCGTCATCGAACTGGCCCGCTACATCGAGGGCACCGCGACCTACCTGGGCAAGGCCGTCTACCAGATCTGCCCCGACCAGGAGCGCGTGAAGGCCTTCCTGGCCGCCATCTGCCAGCCCAAGCGCGAAGGCGCCGCTCCGCGCAAGGAACGTCCGGGCCTGCGCGAGCAGAACATGGCAGGCAGCGGCCGCCACTTCCACATCCTGGCGGACGACACCCATTATGCCATCCGCGTGAACCGCAGCCCGGTCACTCGCGACCCGCTGGTCGCCGCACTGTTCGGCCCGCCGCCGGGCCAGACCGCCAAGGAACGTGCCTGACAGGCACGCCCCGGCCAGCCGCGCCTGAGACCCGCGGCTGCCGGCCGGACGATCGTTGTCGTCCTTCATGCCGCGCCTTGTGCGCGGCTTTGTTTTTTCAGTTCAACAATATTTGACACGGCCGCGTTGAAATCCCGTCAAGCATCCCTACCTGCCTCCCAATGCGGCCCCGGCCGCCCACGAGGAAAGGAAGCCAGATGCCAACGACACTACCGACCGCCGACAATCTCCAGGGCAAGCCCGTCCCAAGCGTCACCTTCAAGGCGCGCCGCGACGACCAATGGCAGGACCTGAGCTCCGATGCGCTGTTCAAGGGCAAGACCGTGGTGGTGTTCTCGCTCCCGGGCGCCTTCACCCCGACCTGTTCCTCCACCCACTTGCCACGCTATAACGAGCTGGCGCCCGTGCTGCGCGCGAACGGCGTCGACGACATCCTGTGCATCTCGGTGAACGACGCCTTCGTCATGAACCAGTGGGCAGCCGGGCAGGGCGCGTCGAACATCACCGTCATCCCGGACGGCAATGGCGACTTCACCGAGGGCATGGGCATGCTGGTCGACAAGCGCGACCTCGGCTTCGGCTGGCGCTCCTGGCGCTATTCGATGTTGGTGAAAGACGGCGTGATCGACAAAATCTTCATCGAGCCGGACAAGGAAGGCGACCCGTTCGAGGTCTCCGACGCCGATACGATGCTGAGACATATCAATCCCGATGCGAAGATTCCCGAGCCGGTCGTCATGTTCTCGCGCCCCGGCTGCCCGCATTGCGCGCGCGCCAAGGCCGCATTGCGCGAGAATGACATCGTGTTCACCGATATCTCGGAAGACCAGAAGATCACGACCAGCGTGCTGCGCGCACTCAGCGGCCAGCTGACCTGGCCGCAAGTGTTTGTCGGCGGCAAGCTGATCGGCGGGGCCGACGAGACCGTCGCCTGGGTGGCGGGCCGGGAGCGTTGATGGAAGGGATCGTCGTCGGCCTGATCGGGGCCGGACTGCTGGCGGCCTGGCTGCTGCCGAAGTGGCGCCTGCGCCGTGCGCTGTCGCGTCCGCTGTCGCATGCGCAGCTGGCCATCCTCGAACGCAATGTCGTGCAATACGCGGGCATGGACGGGGGCGAGCGCCAGCGCCTCCAGAGGCTGGTCCAGCAATTCCTGCATGAAAAGAATTTCGTCGGCTGCGCCGGGCTCGAGATCACCGAGGAAATGCGCGTGACCATCGCGGCCCAGGCCTGCCTGCTGGTGCTGGGCCGGGCCGGGGCGTCGGTGCCGGCCAATGTCTATCCGGGCCTGCACGCCGTGCTGGTCTATCCGGGCGCCTTCCTGGTGCCGCGCCGCGAGGTCGACGCCGCCGGCGTCGTCACCGAGCAGCGCCAGGACCTGCTGGGCGAATCCTGGGGCGATGGCCGCGTGATCCTGTCCTGGGACCATGTGCGCCGGGGTGCCCAGGGAGACTGGCTCGACGAGGGCCAGGCCCACCACAATGTCGTGCTGCACGAATTCGCCCACCAGCTCGACAGCGAGTCGGGCAGCACCAATGGCGCCCCCTACCTCGGCAGTACCGAGCGCTACCGCAGCTGGTCGGAAGTCCTGTCGCGCAATTTCGCAAACCTGAGGCGCGACGCCATGTGGGGCCAGCACGGCGTGCTCGACCATTATGGCGCGAGCAGCCCGGCCGAGTTCTTCGCCGTGGCCACCGAGAGTTTCTTCGAGCAGCCGCACGCCATGGCGGCGCGCCACCCGGACCTGTACGGGGAATTCCTCAAGTACTTCCGGATCGATCCGCGCGCCTGGCTGCCGGAGCCGGTCGCGGTGGAGGAGCCGTTCTACGGCCAATGGCACTGAAGGCAGCGCGGCTGCGCGGCTACGTGCCCCGGGCTGGCGTGCCCCGGGCTGGCGTGCCCCGGGCTGGCGTGCCCCGGGCTGGACTGCGTGCGGCCCCGTACAGAGCCGGGGCGCTCTCCGGCGTATCGTTGAGCTAACCACGTTCCAGGAGGAATCGATATGTCCACGATTATTGCAGGGCGCTTCCAGCTTCAGGAGGACGTCGACCGCGCCCGCCGCGCACTTGCCGATGCGGGCTTCGACGCCGATCGGATCAGCGGCTTCTATCTCACCCAGCCGGGCCAGCACGACCAGACCCCGATCGGCGGCGACCACCTCCAGTCGCCGGGCGCCAAGGAAACTCCGGAAGGCGTGCTGCAGGGCGTGGCGACGGGTGGCGCGGTCGGCGCCGCCATCGGCGCGGCCACCTCGCCCGTCACCGGACCCCTGGGCCCGGTCGTCGGCGGCCTGGTGGGCGGCCACGTCGGCTCGCTGTTCAGCTTTTCCAAGATGAAGGAACGCGGCGAGGCGGAAGAGGGCAGCAGCGAAAACCGCGTCCCGCCGCGCGAGGCAGGCATGCTGGTGGCGGTGGCCTTCGATGACGGCGACGGCCTGGCCGACAAGGCGGTCGACGTGCTGCGCCAGCTCGGCGCGCGTCACATCGAACGGGCCGAAGGCAATATCGTCGATGGGGACTGGGCGGACTTCGATCCCAGCAGCCGGCCGCACCTGATCTCGTAATCCGTCGGGTGGGTGGCTCCGCTCTATGGTGTGAAGCGACGGCGACGCCGGACGCCGCCCACGCGTTCAACCAGCTCGTGATCAGACGATTCGTCCGTTCACAGGATAGTTGAGCGCGTGGGCGGCGTTAATTTTCGCAATAAATCGTGCGCCCAGGTGGAGCCGCCCACCCTACGTTTTTGCCGCTGCGGGCGGCTCCGGCGCCAGCGCCTCGATCGCCTTGACCTGCTTCTGCACCTTGTCGAGCGCCATCAGCACCGGCACCGCCTGGCCGGTCGCGGCGGCGCCCGCCAGGCCGATCAGCCCTGTCGCCAGTCCCGTGACTTCCCCGATGACGCCGATGCGGCGGATCTTCTCGGCTGCGTCCGCCGTCAGCTTGACCAGCTGCGCCTGCGGCTTGCCGAGCGCCTTGACGATGAAGGTGGCGGCGTCGGCATACAGGCCATTGGCGCGCTGGCGCAGCAGGACTTCGTCTTCCAGCAGGGCGCGCGCGGTGGCCTGGACCTTGTCCGGGACCGGCCTGCCGCCGTAGGAGCGGATTTCGGTCATCACGCGTTCGTGGATCTGGTCGGCGCAGGCCGAGAGCTGGTCGGCCAGTTCGACGATCTGGCCGGGAGTGGACAGCCCGCCCTGCGCCGGGGTGTCCCCGGCGGCCGGGGCGGCGCCCTTGGTGGTCGACGTGCTTGCCATATGCTCTCCTGTCATTCGCCCGACAGCCCGTCGCGGATGGTGCGCAGGTCGCGGCCGTAGTTGCTCAGCAGGCGCCGCACTTCATCGCTGGACAGTTTGCCGAGGTTTTCGCGCATCTTCTGGTGCCCCAGCGCCACCTTGGTCAGGCCCTGCAGGGCCAGCTCGTAGCGGCGGTCGACGAGCTTGTATTCGGTGGCCTTGTTCAGGTAGTGCACCTTGGCGAGCGTTACCAGCATGCGGTCCGAATTACGGGTCGAAAACGGAATCTCGACATCGAAAATGCCGAGGATCGTCTTCTTCTCATTCTCGTTGGTCTTGTAGTAGAGCCTGGTGAGCTGGATCATGGCGTCCAGCAGGACCTGCACGTCGGCATCGCCATCGCGCACCATGGTCTCGACGCTGCGGTTCTGGTAGCCTGATGCGATCACCCGGGTCAGCAGGCGGGTCATGCCGGTATAGGCCGTGATGTGGCGCTGCTGCAGGCCGGATTCCGTATTCGCCTTCAGGCCATTGCCGAGGTCGTCGATGCGCGCCGAGAGATCGTAGCGGCTGTCGCCGGCCAGCAGGCTGAGCGTCTGCATATAGAGCACCAGGGTCTTCTGGATGGCGACGAAGTCCTCGAAGACGGCGCGGCGCCTGGCGTCGTTCTCCTTTGCCAGCTTGTCGGCCGCCGGCGAAAGATAGGGCTGCTCGCGCTCGTAGGTGTCGCGGTAGCGGCGCGCCAGTTCGGCATAGCCGCCCAGGCGGGCCGAGGCGTCGGCGAACTCCCGCACCTCCTGCAGGCTGACCTGGCCGGTGCCGGTTGTTGCGCAGCCGGAGAACAGCAGGGCGCCCATCAGGAGCAGGCGCGGGAACAGACGGGTGGCAAATTGTCGCAGCATGGGCTCCCTCCTGGCCGCGGGTACGGCCCGAAAGGTCCCATTGTTTCAAACTCCGTTGGAGGAAGTTTTGCTGGTAGTCAATTACTTGTCCGAGAGCGCAGACTGAACCCCTCCAGGTGACCACATCCGCTAGACCACGGTGGCGCTGAACGGCTCGGGCCGTCGCGCAAGCAGCCGGGACAGCCGCTGAAGGCCCGCCTGCAGGCGTCTGCGCTCCTGGATGCTGCCCAACGATATCCGGATCGCATTCACCGTAGCATCGTTGGTCGCGAATGCCTCGGCCGGCGTGACCGCGATGCCCTCGCTGCCGGCCGCACGCGCGAGCTGGGAGGGGTTCCAGTACGCCGGCAACGCGAGCCAGACATGCAGCCCGTCGCCGCTGCCACGATAGCGCCCGACGAGGATGTCGCGCGCGAGTGCCTGGCGCAGGCGCGCCTCCTTGCGCACACCTGCCATTAATGTGTCGGCCGAACCGTCGAGTATCCACTGCGTGGCCAGCGCTGCGCTCAAGGGGGCGACCATCAGTGCAAACGATCGTAGCGCGGCCAGAAAGCGATCCCGTATTGCCGGATCGCGCACCGGCACGAACGCGACACGCAAGCCGGGCGTCAGGCATTTCGACAGGGTCGCGATGTAGTAGACATGGTCCGGGGCAAACGTCGCAATGGGCGGCGGCGGGGCGTCGGCAAGGAGCCAGTAGGGATCGTCTTCGACGATGCGCACATCGCATCGCTGTGCGATGGCGGCGAGTTCCTTTCGACGGCGCTCCGGCATCGTGACCGCGGTCGGGTTCTGCAAGGTGGGGTTGAGGTAGACCAGCCCGGGCTGGTGGGCGCGGCACGCCTGCTCGAGCAGCTCGGGTACCATCCCGTGCTCGTCCGCGCCTACCGCAATGATGTGCCGGCCGAACTGGGTCGCCGCAGCGCGCAAGCCGGGATAGGTCGTCGGCTCGGCCAGGATGACGTCGCCTGGCTCGGTCAGCGCAAGCATCAATCCGGCGATCGCTGCCTGCGCACCGGGACAGACAAGGACTTGCCCCGCATCCAGAGGCCCGAACATCGGTGCGAGCCACCTGGCTCCAGCCTGGCGGTCGGCCTCGCTGCCTCCCCCCAGGTGGTAGGTCATCAGCGATTGATTGTCGGCCCGCATCAGCACCTGCGAGAGTCCCTGTTTCAGCAGGTCGCCGAAGTCGACGCCATCTGGCGGCGCCGGGGTGTTCATGCTCAGGTCGAGCACCGGGGTCAACTCGGCCTTGGGCGCCGCAACGTAGCTGCCGCGCGCGCCACGGCCTTCCAGCAAGTTGCGGCGCCGGGCTTCGTCGTAGGCGCGTGTGACCGTCGTCAGGTCGACACCCAGTTGCGCGGCCAGCTGGCGCTGCGGGGGCAGGCGATCGCCCATTTTCAATGATCCGTCCGCCACCGCCGCCTGCAAGGCATCCGCAATCTGCAGGAAACGTGGCCCGCCGTTCGTGGCCAGGCGCGGCAGCCAGGTTGGCACGCTGTCATCTTGTATGGGCTTTAACTGGGACATTTTGTCTCGATGTATGGATATTGCTTTTCAGTAGAATGCCTCAGAACGTGCAACAAGACCATACTTGCATGGCATTGCGGCGAGGGTGCCGATGGTTTGAACCGGCATGAAGCTGCTGATGCAGCCTTGCGGCAGCGCGCCTCGCGCATCGATCGAGTCAAGCAACAGTCTGGAAATACAAAAATGGAAATGGAATGGTTCCCCGTCGTCTTCTTCACGTTCAAGGCTGTCGTGCTGGCCATCGGCATGTTCTTCGCCGTGAAGTGGCATTACGACCAGGCGAGGAAGAAGAAGGAGATGGAACGGCGCGCGGTGCTGCGCGCCGGCGGCGCGATCGCCGTGGTCTTCGTGCTCGCGCTCGTGGCGCTGGGGCTGCTCACCTATGTCGTTGCCACGAAACTGGGGCTGGACCTGCGCTTGCCTTGAGGGCGGGGAAGCAGTCTTCCAGCGCCCTCGATGCATGTCGATTCCGCGCCGGCGCAGAGCGCGGACGTACCCTTCGATGAATCGATCGGGCATGCAGGACATGCGTTTCAGGTTCGGCAGCAAGTGAACGTCAGCGGCAGAGCCGGTTGGGGCGCTACCGGCCCTTTCTCGCTATTGACCGTGAAATCGTCTGACTCGCGGATCTGTTTCCCGGTGCCGGTGTGCAGGGCGTACGTCAGGTCCTTGCCGAGTATCTCTTTGTTCCATCAGACGGTGGGCATGGGTCTCGCATTGCGGATCATGCAGGCAGCGCGCAGGGGGACTGGCACGCCGGGGCGCCGCGTCGTCTACCGGACGAGTTGGCTTATACGAAATCCAGGGTCTCTGCGAAAAGAGCGAGCGGGCAGATGCGGAATGCGATTGAGCCGTCGGGTATCATGCTTGCATGCCTACCCTGTCCGCGATCTACCGTTTCCGGCGACGCCACCTTGCCTGCGCAGCGCTTGCCCTGGCCGCCTCCCATACCTTTGCCGCATCCTGCGGCGCGCCGCCGTCGGGCGAGCTGAAGGCCCAGCGCATTGCCGCCGTCACGGCCTCGCGTCCTGAGCCGGGCTTGTACGAGGGGCCGGTCTGGGTCGGGGATGCGCTCTACTTCTCCGACTTCAGCTTCGCCAAGGGCTTTCCCTCCCGCGTCAGGAAGCTGGCGCAAGACGGCGCGGTCAGCACCGTGATCGAGGACAGCGGCAGCAACGGCCTTGCCCTGGACGCGGACGGCAAGCTGGTCGTGGCGAGCCACAAGGACAAGGCGCTCGTGGTCCATGACGGCAAAGGCAAGCCTGTGCGGCTTGCCGGCCGGTTCCGGGACAACGCCTTCAACTCGCCCAACGACATCGCCATCGCGCGTGACGGCACGATCTACTTTACCGATCCGGACTGGCAAAAGGCGGCAGCCCCGGGCGGGCAGCCGGTGACGGGCATCTACCGCGTCGGCACGGACGGCCAGGTGACGCTGGTGGACGGCGCGCGTCCCAATCCCAACGGGATCGCACTCTCGCCCGGCGGCGACGTCTTGTACGTGAACGCCAACGACGGCGTGTTGATGGCCTACCCGATCGTCAAGGGCGTGCCGCAGTCCGGGCAGGCGCTGGTGAGCGGGCTGGACGGACCGGACGGCATGGCGCTCGATTGCCACGGCAACCTCTACGTGACCGAGCATGGCGCGAAGCGCCTGCGCGCGTTTTCGCCGCAGGGCAGGGAGCTGGCGACGATCCGGGCCGACGCCAATGTCACGAATGCGGCCTTCGGCGGGAAGGACGGCAAGACCTTGTACATCACCGGGGCCGGCGCGCTGTGGCGGCTGCCGCTGGATGTGAGCGGCATGCCTTACTGAGTGCGGCTACCCGCCGTCGACCGTCAGTCCCACCAAAGCTGCAACCCTTTGCGTTTCTGGATTTCCTGTACGAGGGCTTCCTCCGTGCCCACACCCTGGTCGACGATATCGGGGCAGAATTCGTAGACCTCCTTCGCGAAGGACGGCAGATTGGACGGCATCCGGGTGAAGCGCAACTGGATCGTATCGGATTCGGCCTGCCAGATGTCTATTCCGTAGGCCTTTTGCCAATGCGCCAGCCTGCGTTTCAGATCCTCGTTCGTCATACCGTAATTCACCGCATCGGTTTGTGCAATGTGGAGAATGTCGATCGGCCCGCTTCCTCGCCCGATGACCAGCTCGACTCCCGGTGCCGCAGGCTTCGCCAGGCTGTGGGTCGTGCCGACAAATGCGACCAAGCCGGCAGGAAGTTCCTTGCGCAGGGCGGCGAGCATCGCTGCTGCCTTGCTTTCAGCTACCAGGACCGAAATCGCTCCGCCGTATCGATCCCGGCCGAAGTCGCGTGTGGAATAGGGGCGGACTGGTACGCCTGAGACGCGCTGCAACAGGGCGGACGCCTGTTTCAATGGCACGCTCGGCTCGGCCCGGGAGCTTGCACCAGTCAACAGTGCGACACCCAGCGCGATCAAGCGAACGATCCTGAGGTAATTCATGTGTGGGCATCGCCTTGTCTGAACGGTTGTGTGAACGGCGGCTTTCAGCGCACCGGGTCTGGCTGAGCGCAGGCAAAACCGGAAGCTGCCGGCGGCACGTCTTTCAAGGCTTGCTGCAAGCGTGCGACGGAGATCGCATAGCGTGGACGTGCGCTGTCAGCGCTGACGCGGTAATAGGCTGCATACAGCTGTGCCAAGCGGCTGTCATACCCGGCTCGTGTGATCGCCAGGTCGGCGGCGAATTCACCATCGTCGATTTCCTGCATCAGGGAAGTGGTCCCGCAAGGCAGCCAAGCAATCGGGCCGCTCCGAAGGATCAGGTAGTACTGCCCGTCGCGGGCCTTGGTAACAGGCCAGGATCGATAGCGCAGCATGTCGAGCGCCGAACCATTCGAACGAAGCAGCATCAGCCTGGCCGGCTCGGCGGCGCCGACTTTCATCGCGCCGTAATGGCTACCCGTCACCGCGTAGAACTCGTCGCCGATATCCGCGCCGGCCACGTGCTGCAGCACACGCGCCTTGAACCAGGTCGGTGGCGGGTTGAAGCAGATGGACACCGTGACGCTCCCATCGGCATTGGGCTCCGACTTGGGGGGCTTGGGGCAATCGTAGCCCTTCAGGTAATCGGTGGCGACCAGTTCCGCCACGACCAGGCTCACGCTGCCCGCACCTTTTTCGAACCTGGGGTAGGTGGTGGGTACTTCCCGCGCGAATGGCGCATCGGCCATCGCTGCCTGCCATGGCGCGGCCGAGAAGACAAGGGCCATCGATATCGATCGTGCGCAGATGTGAAACATGCGGCTCCTGGCGGGTTGGCAGGGATTGGTCGATGGCGATTGTAGCGTTTCGGTGCTTGGCGAAATACGCGCATTCCCACGGGCAGTGGTGTCCGGTCATCGGGTAGGGGGCGCAAAAAACCCTTGCTGCATTGAAGAGCCCGGGGGACCCGAGGGAGAGGAAATGTATTTCCTGGCCAGCGGCGAGGCCACCGACGGCAGCGGCGCCCTCGATGGTAAGCAGGTCGAGGAAAAGACCTGGAAGCTGGTTTTCGACACCAAGGCTTTCCGCTATGACGTGCCGGATGAACTGAGCGAATGATCGAAGCGGTGGCGGTCGGCCTGGCAGCAACGGCCGCCATCCGGGCACCCGGGCGGGCGGCGTTTCAGGCGACCTTGCTGCGATCGAAATGCGGATTCTCGATGATGCCGAAGACATTGCCGTAGGGATCGCGTACGGTCGCCACGCGAATGCCGCCACCGACGTCTTCGACCCCTGCATCGACCTCGGCGCCCAGCTCGACGAGGCGGGCCAGTTCGGCGTCCGCATCCGGCACGCCCCAGTAGGCCGTGGCGCCCGCACGCCCCGGCTCGCCGTCCGGGATCAGGCCGAGCTCGAAGCCGCCCACCTCGAAGCCGACGTAGAAGGCTTCGCTGAAATAGGGC
>Ga0209023_10001854_pt1 | contig 27479 bp, 20 predicted proteins | sample LakOneMetagenome_FD_187468 | JGI IMG/M metagenome (GOLD analysis project Ga0209023, IMG submission 187468) | Freshwater and sediment microbial communities from Lake Erie, Canada (SPAdes) (version 2) | ecosystem: Environmental > Aquatic > Freshwater > Lentic | place: Lake Erie, Canada...
TGCCTGCCGGATGATATCAGCTTAAGCGAAGATGCAAATGGCAAACATGATTACCAGTACTGGAGCAAACAATTGCCCGCTTTTTTAATATGGGCGTTTGGGAAATAAAATAAACCTATAAGGTTTGCAGCAAGGCTGCGAAGCAAGGCAAAACCTTATAGGTTTTTTATTTACCAGTTAACTTTTACGGGAAACACTGCTTGCGCCGCTGGTATGTATGTCTCTTATTAATGCGGCTCCTTTAAAATAAATATCACTGGCGCCGCTGGCATTGGCACTTATCTCTTTATTTACTGTAATATTTATGTCGGAGGCACCCGATGCGGTTGCATTGCACATGTCGGTCACCAGTTGGTATCCTTTCACATCGCTGGCGCCGCTGCTTTCTATATCAACCGTATTGGCCGTACCTGATATGTGTACATCCGAAGCGCCACTGAGGTCAAGTTTGAGGCTGTTCACTTTTACGCCACCTTTAAAGTCACTGGCACCAGACAGCACCATATCCAAAGACGATGCTTCGATACTGCCGGTCACCAGTACATCGCAGGCACCGGAAGCATTTAATTTTTCCAGTGTTTTGAATGAAACATATACTTTCAGTTTTTTGTTGCGCATGCTCCGCATTTTATTTCCATCATCATAAAAGATGTGGAGTGTACCGTTGTCGATCTCTGTTTTAATGAATTCCTTGAACTTTTCTTCCGATGCACTTACCGCAACAGCCACTTCAGCTGCCTGCGAAAGATACAGGTCGATGCCGCCGGAAACCTTGATGGCCTTAAAATCGCCGCTCACGGTTCTTACCGAAGCATTGGGATCAACCACCAATGTCTGCTGTGCCTTGCTTACAGATGCTGAGGCAAGAAGAAACAGGGATATCAATAAATTTTTCATGTTGTGCTGGTTTAAACGTTATGCTTTTTTAACAAGGCCCCCGCTGTTGATGTTGATGTCACGTATCAATGCGGCGCCTTTGTAACGGATGCCGCCGCCGCTGTTTGCCTTTGCACTCAGTTCTTTGTTGATGGTGATTTTTACTTCGCCGCCGCTGCTTGCCTGTGCATCACAAAAATCAACGGCCATATCGTAGCCTTTAAAACTGGCGCCACTGCTTACTTCAATGTTCAGTTTATCTGCTTTACCGGAGATGTTTACTTCCGAACCGCTGTTCTGGTCAACAACGATCTGCTTTGCATTTACCTGGCCATCAAATTCAGCACCGCTGGTAAATTTCATGTCAAGGTTATCGGCCGTCATACTGCCTTTTACCGTTACCGATGCGCCGGCAGAGCCCTGCAGCTTTTCAAGCGTTTTAAAAGATACATAGGCTTTCAGTTTGCGGTTCTCGTGGGCTGTCCAGGTTATGCCTTTGTTGTCGAAATAGATCTTCAATGTACCATTCTCTATTTCTGTTTTAAATCGTGCCATGTACTTTTCATCAGAAGCACTAACGGCTAGTGATTCTTCATTACCCTGTGTAATGTACAGGTCAACGCCGCTGGAAACAGAAATGGCTTTGAAGGATCCGCTTAATGTACGAACGGTTGCATTCGGGTCTGCGATGGTCTTACTGTCTTGTGCAAATGCCCCAAGCGCAAGAAGGCAGGCCAGGGAAAGAAATAATTTTTTCATCTTTAGGTTTTTTGTTTTTAATGGTTAAGATGAAACCCCAAACCAAAGCAACCGGGCCGGGGGTGGCCTGATTGCTTCAGCAAGGAAGATTCATGGCTATGATCATTACTTGTACGCATACTTATACCCATTTGTTACAGGGAAACGAAAAAATTGTAAAACTCCCCTACCTTTGTATGCAACCAGCCTGCCCGCTGGCAGGCAAGTTCTTATTAACCGCCAGAATTTCCGGGGTGCTTTCTGATAAACATTGGAAGGCTGAGATGATACCCGTATAACCTGAACAGGATAATGCCTGCGAAGGGAGAAAGCTTTCCCGTTTCTATTTGGGAAGGCCCATCGCTACGACCCATCCTCCCGGCCCTTCGGCCAAATTTTTACCAATGAAGAAGTTATTACTGGGTGTGGCACTGTTATATGCCGGCACCGCCCTCTATGCACAGAAAGAGAAAAAATTCAATGATACCACCCTGCTGCAGCCGGTGGAAGTACAGGCCATACGGGCCGACAGCAAAGCACCCTTTGCCAAGACAGATCTTAGCAAAAAAGAAATAGAGAAATCGAACCTGGGGCAAGACCTTCCCTTCCTGCTGGATCAGACTCCCTCAGTAGTGGTTAATGCAGATGCAGGCAATGGTATTGGGTACACCGGCATACGCATACGGGGTACGGATGCAACACGGATAAACGTGACCCTCAACGGCATTCCGTATAATGATGCAGAAAGCCAGGGAACATTCTTTGTTGACCTGCCGGATTTTGCCTCCTCTGCCGGCAGCATACAGGTGCAGCGTGGCGTGGGTACTTCGTCAAACGGATCAGGTGCTTTTGGCGCCAGCATCAATCTATCCACCAACGAAGTGAACAAAACATTTTATGTGGCCACCGGCAACAGCGTTGGTTCATTCAATACATACAAAAATAATATCCAGTTCGGCAGTGGGTTGCTTGGCAAACATTTTACCATCGATGGCAGGCTGAGCAGCATACGCAGCGATGGCTATATCGACCGGGCAAGATCAAACCTGCAATCATTTTACCTGAGCACGGCTTATGTGGATGATAAGAATTCATTGCGGCTGAATGTTTTTTCGGGCAAGGAAAAAACCTACCAGGCATGGAATGGTGTACCGGAATATTTACTGGCAACTGACCGTACCTATAATTCTGCCGGAACCGAAAGGCCCGGTGAGCCGTACGATAATGAAACAGACAATTATGTTCAGACTCACTACCAGCTTTTTTATAACCGCAAATTCAATAATTACTGGAAAGGCAACCTGGCAGTTTTTTTAACAAGGGGCAAGGGATATTACGAACAATACAAGGCCGATAAAAAATTAGCCGACTATGGTTTGCCTGATTATTTTGACGGAATCAACACGATCAAAAGAACCGACCTGGTGAGAAGATTATGGCTCGACAATTATTTTTACGGAACCATTTTCTCACTGCAGTATCAAAAGAAAAAAACACAATTTGTTGCTGGCGGCGGTTACAATGCATACGACGGACAACATTATGGAGAAATAAAGTGGGCGGCTGTTCAGGCTGCCGTACCCGTCAATTACCGCTGGTATGATCTGACGGCCTATAAAAAAGACCTTTCGCTTTACGGCAAATGGACACAGCAGATCAACAAGAACTGGCAGAGTTTTGTGGATGTACAGGTTCGCAATATTGATTACCGCATCCATGGGTTCCGCGATAACCCAACCCTGGAGATCATTAAGAATTATACATTCCTGAATCCCAAACTCGGCATCACGTATTCAAACAAAGGCTGGCAGGCCTATCTTTCTTATGCGCTGGCAGGCAAAGAACCCAACCGCGATGATTTTGAGGCAGGCATTGCCCAGCAACCAGGGGCCGAACGTTTGCATGATGTGGAACTGGGCTTTGAAAAGAAGCTGAACAGAAGTTCTTTCGGCGCCAGCATCTACTATATGTATTACAAAGACCAGCTTGTGCTGACCGGGAAAATAAATGATGTGGGTGCTTACACAAGAACCAATATCCCGAAAAGTTATCGCACGGGCATTGAACTGCAAGGGAAAACAATGCTTGCCAAATGGATGAACATTTCGGCCAATATCAGTTTCAGCGAAAATAAAATAACGGATTATACCGAATACCTGGATGATTATGACAACGGCGGACAGCAGACAAAATTCTACAGTAAAACAGATATCTCATTTTCCCCTTCGGTTGTTGGCGGAGCAGGCATAAATTTCATACCGGTAAAAAATGCAGAAATAAATTTAATAAGTAAGTATGTGGGCAGGCAGTATCTTGATAATACATCGCAAAAGTCAAGAAGCCTCAATGCTTACTATTTGCAGGATATACGGATGAGCTATTTGGTAAAATGCAAAGTACTTAAAGAGGCGAATCTTATTCTTCAACTGAACAATGTGTTCAATAAAAAATACGAGCCCAATGGCTACAGCTTCAGTTATATTTATGGCGGAGAACTGACCACGGAGAATTATTATTTCCCGATGGCAGGAACGAATTTTATGTTGGGGGTGAATCTGAAATTCTAAACCTATAAGGTTTTTAAAACCTTATAGGTTTGTTTTACCGGTCCTCATACGTACTTCTCCCGCCAGGCATTCATGCCGCCCTGCATATTTTTAACATTGGTGAACCCGAATGTTTCCAGCATCATACAGGCCTGCATGCTGCGGTTACCGCTTCGGCAATAGCAGATCACTTCATTGTTCTTCCAGTCGTCGATATCATCTGTCTGCATCATCTGGATATTACCGAGTGGTAAGAATGTTCCGCCGATATTGAACTCGGCACGTTCGTCTGCTTCCCGTACGTCTACGAGGTACAATTGTTCCCCGGCATCCATTCTTGCTTTTATTTCATCTGCAGTTATTATGGTCATGGCAATTGATTTTTCTTAGTAACGGTTACACTATCGGCTGGATATATCATCGCCTGCGAAATATACAGGTCCATTACCTGGCCCGGCTTAATAAACTGCGGCTTTCCTTCTGCATCCTTTGAGTCGGGACTTTGTTTGTATACAAAAGCAGAAGCCGTATCGGTGATCTTCCCAAATGGTATGGTACCTCCCAGCGAGATCCCATTGTCTGCGAGATAAGCTTTTGCTTCGCCATAGGTCATATTCACAAGCGATGGAACCACCATCTGTTCATCGCCCAGCCCGGCACCAACTACCAGGGTGATGCTGCTGCCCCACTGGATCTTTGTTTTAGGCAGTATGCGTACGCCTTTATATTGCTGTTCCAGCACCGAGCCGATCATAAAATCGGGTTTGAAGATGGTATCGGCCAGCTTGAGGTGATTTCTTTCCAGCAGGGTTAATGCAAATGCCAGGTTCTGTCCTTCCAGTCTTGGCATTTCTATCATCGGGGGCACCATCCGGTTCACCGTGATAAAAACGGTGCGGTTCACTTTCACGGTTGCATCGGGATCGGGAAGCTGTTTGAGAACAATACCCCTTGCTGCCGTATCGGTAAAAACAGAATCCTGGATGTACACATCAAAGCCCTGGTTCTCCAATAGCTTTACAGCGTCGGTTGTTTTCATCCCGGTAACGGCAGGCACTTTTAAATAAGCACCGTGCTTGGTTATCCAGCCCAGCATTTTCAGAAACAGGAACAGGAACAGCAATGCAATGCCAATGGCAACCAGCAGGTTTACCCAAAAGGGACGATGGGTGATGAATTTAAACACGTTGGTTATTTAAAGTTTTCAATCCTTGTTAAAACATTCTTCTATCAGTGCCGAATAAAATTCCATCAGCGTCCAGCCCATGGCCCTCACCTGCTGGGGAACGATGCTTGCTTCGCTTTGTCCCGGTACCGTATTTATCTCCAGCATAAACGGATGGCCGGCTTCTTCATTATAAATAAAATCTATCCGCACCACGCCGCTGCAGTTAAATACGGCGTATGCTTTCTTTGCTTCTGTTCTTACTTTTTCTGCAATGGCTTCATCAACATTGGCCGGGGTTATTTCTTCACTGGCGCCTTCGTACTTTGCTTCAAAATCGAAGAATTCATTTTTTGCAATGATCTCGGTGATCGGCAGCGTGATTATCTTTCCTTTTGATTTAAACACCCCGATCGTTAATTCCCGTCCGCTGATGAATTCTTCCACCAGCACCTGGTCATCTTCTTTAAATGCTTTATCCAGTGCAGCCTGTAATTCGCCGGGTTCTTTCACTTTACTCATGCCGATGCTGCTGCCGCCGTTATTCGGCTTTACAAAAACGGGCAGTTTCAATTCTTTTAAGATCGCATCGGGACTTACCGGTATGTATTTAAACAAATGAACCGACCTGGCCACGTGCATTCCGGCAAAAGAAGCAACGGCCACGGTATAGCGTTTATTAAAAGTCAGGGCCGATGTAGCCGTATCGCAGGAAGTATAAGGGATGTTCAGGGTATCAAAATAGCCCTGCAGTTTACCATCTTCACCGGGGGTGCCATGCAGCCCCACCAGCACCGCATCAAAGGTTATTTTATTTCCGTCAACCGTAATACTAAAATCGTTTTTATCAACGGAGTATGTTTTTCCACCGGGCGAAAGATAATTCCACCCGTTGGGGTTGATGTCGATTTTATAACAATCCCATTTACCGGTATCGATATTCTTTTCAATGGATTGGGCGCTTTTGTATGAGATAACTGCTTCACCGGAATAACCGCCGGTTATGAGTGCGATCTTTTTATTCATTCGGTATGGAAGGGTTGTTTAAGCAAAGAAACGAAATATCGCCAATGGTTGTTGTTTTATGCGGCAGTGCTGGAGAAATTTTATCAATTTAACATTTTGGCATCCTTCTTTCATCACTGGTCTGCTTTCACTTCACCAATTCCTTCGTTGCCTGAGTCCAGTACATATTTCCATTTACCCCCTGCTTCTTTTTTCCAGATACTTACATAGGTGCCGTAAATGATCGTGTCTTTGCTGGTAGGCATCAGTGCATAAATGCCATAGGTATAACCCATTTCCCCGGACCTGGCCACCACACCGTTTTTGGGTTCCCATTTTAATGTATAGGTTGAATCGTTTTGCTGAATAAGGTAATCAATGGCATCAGCACCAACTATGGGAGCCTGGTTGGGGCGAAGCAATACGCCGTTGCTGTCGAGGTACTCCAGGAATGCATGCTTCATTCCTTTTTCTTCGCTCATTTTTGAGAATGCCCTGTCTGCATCCATCAGTTCAATTTTAGCCTGGGCACCTGTTTCGGGAGTCTTTTTTCCGGGCAAAAGATCGCAGGAAAAACAAATCGATGCCAGGAGGGCGAAAGGTAAATATCTTTTCATACAATAATATAATAAACCAACTGCAATTAAAAAGGCGAAAGTATTTAAAAATACCCTCGCCTGCGACAGGAAATATCACCTGCCTGGTATGATCCGCCTTGCCGGCGGACCTTAAAAACTTATCTGCGTTTTCGTCGCAATGCTGGAATTAAATATGCATCCTGCCTTTCTTAGCCATCAGTTCATCCACGGTTTCTTTATACATGTCATCCGGTACACAACAATCTACAGGGCATACAGCCGCACACTGGGGTTCTTCATGAAATCCCTGGCACTCGGTACACTTGTTGGGCACTATGTAATAAATGTCGTTGCTGATGGGGGCATGGCGTTGGTCGGCATCCACCGATGATCCGTCCATTAAAGTAAACATGCCTTTTACAGTTGTTCCATCGGATACAGCCCACTCCACACCACCTTCATAAATAGCGTTGTTAGGACATTCGGGCTCGCAGGCGCCGCAGTTGATACATTCTTCTGTGATCTTTATAGCCATCTATCGTAATTTTGAGTTTTAAACCTCCTTATGGAAGTCCGGTGCAATTTAATAATAACAGCATGAATTTACAAAACCGTATTCAATTATTACAACAGCTGGGAAAATATTTACTTGACAATGGGGAAGAATGGCAGGTAATAAAAAAAAGAGCTGCTGCCCACAACGGATGGTTCGTACCTGAGTTCATCGACCTGGCGGTAACCAATATCCGGGAAGAACTTCTGCAAAAAGAAAAATTAGCGCAATGGGCCGCACATTACCACCTGGATGATAATGTGGGCGGAAAGAACATCGGCATCGTGATGGCGGGAAACATTCCGCTGGTGGGTTTTCATGACTTCCTGAGTGTATTCATCAGCGGCCACCGGCAAACCATCAAACTATCAGGCAAAGATGATATCCTGCTTAAACACCTGGCAGAAAAACTAACCGAATGGGAACCGGCGCTTAAAGAACGCATCATCTTTGCCGGCATGCTCAAAGGCTGTGATGCCTACATCGCTACAGGCAGCAATAATTCGGCGAGATATTTTGAACAGTATTTTTCAAAGTACCCAAACATCATCCGGCGCAACCGTACTTCGGTTGCCATACTTACCGGCCAGGAAACAGCAGATGAATTAATAGCATTGTCAGACGACATTCACCAGTATTTCGGATTGGGCTGCAGGAATGTGACCCGGGTATTTGTTCCCGGAGAATATGATTTTATTCCGCTGCTGAAAGCGTTTGATAAATACAAATATTTTTCGGACCATCACAAATTCAAAAACAATTTCGATTACCAGCTTTCCATTCTTCTGATGAATAATATTTATTACATGACGAACGGGACCACATTGCTGGTTGAAAGTAATGACAATTTTACAGCCATCAGCCGGGTTAATTACAGTTTTTATGATGACCCGGGCAGGCTTCTGGAAACGCTGAAGAACGATGCAGACATACAATGCATAACCGGCAAAAACGTTATTCCATTCGGACAGGTGCAAAGGCCGCAGCTGAAGGATTATGCAGATGGGGTAGACACGATGCAATTTTTATTATCTTTATAACCTCACCCCTGCCCCTCTCCTGAAAGTGAGGGGTGATGCGAAGATCATGGAGGAGAATAGAAAATTCAGATCGATGCTTTATAAAATTATTCGATCTACGAAACCCTTCCTAATTAAATGTTAAACATGGCAGCAGGTAAATCTCATTTTGTCATAGCATCGTTACTTTGTACCCGCAGGCATGAGAGTTGATGCGGAGTAAGACAAAAAACAAAACCACATTAAAATTGTTGAACTAAATAAAACCTAAGAAAATGAAATGGAAACAAATTTTAGCCACCGTTGCCATTAGTGCAGTAACCACCCTGGCAGTGATCTGGGGGTATGCAACTTTTTCAGGAAAGAATAACAACTATGCCGGTCAGCAGGCCGGGGTTGTTCCTGCCAATTACAAATATGCAGGTCTTTTAGACGGGAATAATGCCCCGGGAAATACGCTGGACTTCACGGCACCTTCGGAAGCAGCAACACCTGCCGTGGTACACATCAAAACAAAAACGAATGCCAAGCAGGTGAACAATAACCTGCCCCGAAGGTCTCCCAATAATCCGTTCAGTGATTTTTTTGATGACGACATGTTCAACCAGCTTTTTGGAGGCCGTGGACGCAACATCGTTCCTGAACAAAGAGCCAGCGGTTCAGGCGTTATCATCAGCGAAGACGGATACATTGTTACCAACAACCACGTGGTGGAAAATGCAGATGAAATAACCGTTACACTCAACAACAAAAAAACATACAAGGCAAAAGTGATCGGTACAGATCCTTCGTATGACCTGTCTGTAATAAAAATAGATGCAAAAGATCTTCCCTTCTTATTGTATGGAAACTCCGATGACCTGAAGATCGGCCAGTGGGTTTTGGCGATCGGTTATCCGTTGAACCTGGAAACCACCGTAACCGCCGGTATCATCAGTGCAAAAGCCAGGGCATTGGGATTGAATAAAGACAGGAATGGTGATCAGAAAGGAGGTGTAGAATCTTTCATACAAACAGACGCTGCTGTTAATATGGGCAACAGCGGCGGTGCCCTGATAAATACCGACGGAAAACTGATCGGTGTTAATTCAGCGATTGCTTCCCCTACTGGTTATTATTCCGGCTACTCTTATGCCATCCCGGTGAACATCGTAAAAAAAGTGGTTGATGACCTGATCAAATTCGGCAGCGTTCAACGGGGATTCCTGGGATTGAGTTTTGTGAATGCAAGTGACCTGGCCGAAGAAGATAAGAAGAAAGCCGGCATTCCTTTAACTGCAGAAGGAATTTATGCAACCGATGTTCCTACAGAAGGGGGTGCTTACGAAGCCGGCATACGCAAGGGCGATGTACTTAAAAAAGTAGATAACCGTGAAGTTACCAGTGGTGCCGAAATGCAGGGGCTGATAAGCCGCTTAAAACCCGGTGATAAAGTACCGGTAACCTACGTTCGCAATGGCAAAGAAAACACCGTTACTGTTACGCTTAAAAATAAAGCAAATAATTACGACATCGTAAAAGCAAATGATGTGTTGGAATCACTGGGAGCAGATCTTGCCACACTGGATTCAAAGAAAGCAAAGGAATACGGCATTGCAGGGGGCGTAATTGTAAAGAAAATAAATGAAGGCGGGGCCCTGAACGACCAGACAAGAATGAAAGACGGTTTTATCATTCTTAAAGTGAATGATAAGAACGTAAAGAGCGTGGAAGAAATGAAATCGCTTGTTGGCGCCGAAAAGAATATTACCATCAGCGGATTTTACCCGGGCTATGACGGCATTTATGAATACCCCATTTCCCTCGATCAATAAATAAAAAGCATCAATAAATAAAAAGCGGCTGTACGGCCGCTTTTTATTTATCAGTTCTTTCAAATACCTTAAAACCACCGGGCGGCATTTCAATAACCGAATCTGCATTTAAGTTATGCATGATTCCGGTGAAAACATCTTCAAAGCGGCCATCTACAATAGTATCCCCGATGATAAAACCGGTTGTGGCATCACTTAAATTTAAAAAAACGAGTACTTCATCATTGCCGTTTTTCCGCAGGTAAGTAAAAACAGGATGATCCGTTGAAGGCGTAACCAGGAATGAATTTACCGAAGGATCACAGGCCCGCAGAGCCGGGTTTCTTTTCCGCAGGCGCAGCAGCGTTTTATAAAAAGAATGCAGTTCATTATTACCCGTCCATGCAATCACATCCTTATCAAAGAATTCCAGTTTTTTCCGGTTGGGTAATTCCTGCCCACTGTATATGAGTGGTATGCCATTCCAGGTAAGACTGAAAACAGCAAACGCTTTCGCCAGTTCCCCATACTTTTCATACTCGGTTCCGTTCCATGAATTCTCATCATGGTTGCTGGTAAAATACATGCGGAAAGCTGAAGCAGGAAAAGCACCATAATACCGGTGCAGTACTTCCTTCAGCCCATTCATATCTGCATTTCCTTTGCAATAATCCTCTGCCTTATGCATCCATTCCCAGGTAAAGGATGCATCAAATACCTCGTGATAATTTATTTCTTCTGTTTCGGCCAGCCAGAATAAATTTTCTTTCAGTGGTTCAATGGCGGTTCTTGCTTTTTCCCAGAATGCAAGCGGGGTAAGATGGGCCAGGTCGGCCCGGAAGCCATCAATATCAAAACCGGTGATCCAGCCTTTCATTGCACCGATCATGGCTTCCTGTTCTGCTTCGTTTGCATGATCGATCTGTATCACATCCGTCCAGTCATATGGCGCCCGGAAATTTCCATCCGCACCTCTTTCAAAATATTCCGGATGATCTTTTATCCAGACGTTATCCCATGCCGCATGATTGGCCACCCAGTCCAGGATGACCTTCATTTCCAGTTCATGTGCTTGTTTGATCAGTGCTTTAAAATCCTTTGCTGTTCCAAACTCGGGGTTCACGCCTTTAAAATCTTTAATAGAATAATAACTTCCCAGGGTTCCCTTCCGGTTCTTCTCCCCGATGGGATGTATGGGCATGAACCAAAGTACTTCAACCCCCATGTCTTTGAGCCGGGGCAATTCATTTGCAAACGCATTAAAAGTGCCTTCCGGTGAATATTGGCGGATGTTTACCTCGTAGATATTGGTTGAAGAAAGCCAGTCGGCCCGTTTATAACTTGTACGCATCGTTTCTGTTTTCGTTTAGGATGATCAAATGTAAGCACAGACAACCTAAAATACCAGAAGCAATATCACCCGCAACCCTGTAACTTTGCCGGGTCATTTATATGAAACAATTTAACGTTCCCATCATTTACCGCAGCCCCCTCATCACGGCTGTAAAGAACAAACGCAGGCAGCAGGATAAAATGAAAAAGGATTTCAGTCCCACCCTGCTCGACTTCGGTCAGGTAAAAATTTATCTTGCCCGCCATTTTGGTTTTTGTTATGGGGTAGAAAATGCCATCGACATTGCCTTCCGCACCATTGAAGAAAATCCCGGCAAGCGCATTTTTTTACTGAGCGAAATGATCCATAACCAGCAGGTAAATGCCGACCTGAAAGAACGGGGTATCCATTTTTTACAGGATACCTACGGCAAACAATTATTCCCTTTTGATGAACTCACGAAAGAAGATATTGTCATCATTCCGGCCTTTGGCACAACGCTGGACATTGAAGCGAAACTGAATGCCATTGGCATTGCCACAGAAAAATACAACACCACCTGCCCCTTTGTAGAAAAAGTATGGAACCGCAGCGAACAGATATCCAGGAAGAATTATACGGTGGTGGTACACGGAAAACCCAAACACGAAGAAACCAGGGCTACTTTTTCCCATGCATCGGCACATACGCCAACGGTGATCGTAAATGACATGAATGAAGCCATTGAACTCAGTAAATACATTACCGGTGAAAAAGAAGCGGCTGGTTTCAGCAAGGAGTTTGCCGGAAAATTCTCCGAAGGGTTTGATGTAACGAAACACCTGGAACGGATCGGCGTGGTGAACCAGACCACGATGCTGGCCAGCGATACACAAGCCATTTCTGAATTCCTGAAACAGGTGATGATGAAAAAGTATGGATTGGATGCTGATACGATCGAAGAACGCTTTGCCGATACAAGAGATACGCTGTGCTATGCCACCAACGATAACCAGTCTGCCGTTTATGGCCTGCTGGAAACGGAGGCAGATTTTGCCGTAGTGGTGGGCGGTTACAACAGCAGCAATACATCGCACCTGGTTGAATTGTGTGAAGAAAAATTACCTACCTATTTTATTAATGCGCAGGAAAAAATAATTTCTGCAGAAAAGATCCTGCATTATAACCTGCACCGGAAAGAGGAACTGGTAACAGAAAATTATTTACCGGCAACCGGTGAAGTAAGGATACTGATCACCAGTGGAGCAAGTTGTCCCGACGCCCTGGTGGAAGAAGTGATTGATAAGATCGTCTCTTTCTTTCCCGCTACCATTAAAAGCAAAGAACTAACCGAACGCTTTCAGCAGGCTGAAGTATAAAAAAAGCCCCTGCAGAGCGGGGGCCCGTTTATCGTGCCTGGTTATGATCATTTGATCAGCTTCTTTACCGTTACCACATCACCAACCTGTATCTTCATGATGTAAAAACCTTTTGCAAGTTTATCCAGGTTATCCAGCACCAGGTTATTGATTCCTTTATTAAGGATGCTTTGCTGCGTAGCCAGTAATTTCCCGCTGTTATCAAAGAGGCTTATTACCGCCCTGCCTGTTATTTTACTGGCCACTGCTATATTCACTTTATTGGTGAATGGTGACGGGTAAACCCCGGTAATGGTTGTTCCTTTGATGTTCACATTCACGGTGGCGATGTTGCTGTATTGATAACGGCCATCCCGGTCAACCAGTTTCAACCGGTAGTAATTTACGCCGGCATCTGCTTTAATATCATCGAAATGATAGTTCACTTCAACATCACTGCTTCCCTTAGCGGTCACTTTCGACAGGTAGGTAAAGTTTACGCCGTCGTTGCTTCGCTGCACTTCAAAATAACTGCTGTTTTGTTCCTGCAGGCTGCTCCAGTAAAGATGAGATATCCCGTTTGCGTAAGATGCTTTAAGCGGCGTCATCACGATCGGCAGCAGCCCGCTTACCGGCTCAATCAAACAAAGGTCATCTATGGCCACATAGGCAGCACTGGTACAACCATTGGGTGTTTTAATACTTACCTCCAGTTTCTTATAACTGTTTACCGGTATGTTCACCACCAGTACCATTTGTACCCATGTACCCGGTGTGCCGGTTATCGTTTGTGTTGAACTTCCCAAAGAAACATAAGAAGCTGTGGAAGAAGTGACCGCCGTTCCGCCTTTAATTTCAAGCATTACAGCCGGGTCTGCCGTAGTACCGCTGATTTTTGAGAACCATGCCCGGAAGATCATTGACCCCTGGTAGAACTGTGCTGTATTTGCTACCGTAATGGTACGGTACCATACCCGGTTGCTGCATGAATTATTTGCATTAACAACCATCATGTTCATTCCCGAATGAGGCGCAAAAGCAGAGAAGGAATTGTTCATTGAATCGGGGTTGTTTACAATACGATACTTTGGGTTAGTGCCCAATGTTCCGGTTGTCCATTGTGTTATATCGGTAGCAGCTTTTGCAGTTACCCCATTGGTTCCCGGCGTGCTGAAATTTCCTGCACTGCCGCCCGGAACTTCAAACCCACCGAAATAATCAGCCAATGGCGGTGGCACCTGGGCCGGGTTTATCACCAGCATATTATTGGTGCAGGCAGAATAACAATTCTCTCCTGCAGGCCTTGCCCGGATGCGTATGTATTTTGCATATCTATCACCGTACTCTTCTGCACCATAGATAGGTATGCCCGGGTTCGTTTCCGGGTCCAGCCCGAAATCAGTCATCAATAACCTGAATTCAACATTATCAAGCTGGGTGGTATAAGCAGGGCTGCCCACATTTGCAATAACAAGATTTTCCGTGGAGTCTTCTATATAAGTTGGTTGCGAAGCGCCTGTAATATAAAAAGTGCGGCCGTTGATGGTATTATTTCCATTTGCTAAATATGCCCAGGCTCCGCCCGGCGATACCCGGCATTGCCAGTGCATATATGAGTTATAACCGATGGAAGAAAGGGTTGTGTTGATGGTAACTGTTTCGCCCTGAAGGAAACAGGATACAGTATATTTTTCCACTTTATGCGCCAAAGAAGTTTTGCCAAACCCCAGCAAAATAGTTGTCAGGAGGAGTATGTGTAATAACTTAAACACGCCGTTTCTTGCAGTAGCATTCTTGTTCATACAAATAGTATAAGGTTTCAAAAAATATCAGCCTGGTAAATCAGCTTTTAAAGGATGGGATCAATACCCAGTATGAAATACTGACGGAGGATCAGAGGTATTGGGGATATAAGCGGTTCAAATTAAGATCACAGAACGGGCTGTTCTTAAGAGGATGACTTGAACATCAATAAGTTTTCAGGAAGAGGATGTGGTCTTTAATAAGAGGTGGTACTGCAAAATTACAGGTTTTTCCTATCTGGCCAAAAGACAATTTTTACCAGGAGCCTTGTGGTTCGGCGATACCGGCCTCATATAAAATAAAGAGCCCCCGCCAAAAGCGAGGGACATCTTTGTTTGTGCTTGGTTATCTATATCTTAAATTACTTAATCAGCTTTTGTGTTAAGACCGTTTCCCCGGCCTGAACCTTCATGATGTATATTCCTTTTGCCAGGTTCTCTAATTTGTCAACAGTTACTGTTGTAACCCCTTTATTCAATACCGATTGCTGGCTGACCAGCATTTTCCCGGTATTATCAAACAGGGTGATACTGCTGTTCACCCTCCCCTCACTGGCAATGGTTACATTTACCCTATCCACAAAAGGACCCGGGTAAATGGTTGTAATACTGATGCCCTTTATCCGAACATTCAGTGCAATTGTATTGCTGTACTGAAAATGTTCATCATTGTCATAGTATTTGATCCGGTAATAGTTGATGCCTTCACTTGCCTTGGCATCATTAAAACCATATTCCACTACTTTGTCGCTGGTGGTTTGCGCCATTACTTTACCGGTATTATAAAAATTCAATCCGTCCTCGCTGCGCTGTATCTCATAATGACTGCTGTTACTTTCCTGCAGGCTGCTCCACGACAGGTAAGAAATTCCCTGTGAACAATAACCTTTCAGGGGGGTCCATACAACCGGCAAAAGGTTATTCGGTAGGGCTTTGCGGTTTTGCAGGGTATTTTCTCCTGCATGAGCAAATGACTGAACTGCGAACAGGGTAAAAGCAATCAGTTTAATAGCCATTTTAACTGGCTGGTATTCTTGTGCAACAGTATTTTTTTTCATATCCCAGATTAATGTGTAACAGTAATAAGCTTGCTAAGGGGAACTTTCAAGAGAATTGGAAAAATGCGGGCTCATTGAGCGAATACGAAGGTTTTTCAGGAAACCGGGTTCAGAAGCTTTTGGAAGGATATGTTATTTCAAGTGCTGTTCGCAACATAAGGATGGCTATCATAACCAACTCAATATGAGGAATTCTTCAACGGGATATTAAAATGGGAAGTATCAACCTGCTGTACAGGGTTTCTTGGAGGTTGCGTAAAAGTATACATTGCGACTCATTTATGCAAGTGTTTTCAATTTTTTTTCTGTCATATCAATGGCAATTCTTAATTGTTCATCCATATTCAGGTTCGTATTATCAATTTCAATTGCATCTTCCGCCTTGCGTAACGGGCTGATCTTGCGGTTCGAATCTATATAGTCACGCATCTCAAGATTGTTCTTTACTTCTTCAATGGTTATATTGGGGTTTTTGCTGTAAAGTTCTTTGAACCTCCGCTCTACCCTTACTGCTGTATCTGCGGTCATGAATATTTTCAGCTCGGCATCTGGAAAAACAGTTGTCCCTATATCCCTGCCATCCATCACGATGCCTTTTTTCTTTCCCAGGTTTTGCTGCTGTGCCACAGCAAAAGAACGTACTGCTTCAATCGCTGCCACATCACTCACTTTTTCTGCTATCACGAGGTCACGGATAACATACTCCACGTTTTCTCCGTTTAAAAAGATCTCCGACTGCTGAGACACTTCATTATAATGAAACTCAATGCTGATGTTTTTTAAAGCGATGTCCACTTCATTGGCATCCGTCCAGTCGATATGGTTGCGCAGGAAGTACAGGGTAATGGCCCTGTACATGGCGCCGCTGTCTACATAAACATAACCAAGAACTTTGGCCAGCTGTTTTGCCAGGGTACTTTTCCCGCAAGATGACCAGCCATCTATTGTTACTATTATTTTCTTATTTGCCATGCAGCAAAAGTGGTTCAAAAAAAAACGAATTCAAAATGAAATTAAACCGGGAGCCGTTTTTTTGCATGAATGAAACGGTCTCCCGGCTGTGCTTTGCTGGTTGTTATTATTTTAGTTGAACAATATAAATTTCTGACTAAGTACTTTATTATTCATTTGCACCTGCATGGTATATTGCCCATTGCTGAACCTTGCCAGGTTGGTTAACCGGATGACGTTACTCCCTTTGGTAACTTTTTGCTTCTGTGTATAAACAATCTTTCCGCTGTTGTCTACCATCCGGATATTTATTTCTTCCGCATTTTCGGCATTGAAACTTAATGCAATTTCAGAACCGGCCGGATTGGGCATTAACGTAAGCGGGATATTCATTTTTGGTTTACGTACCGCAGCGATATTGCTGTAGGTAAAACCTCCGTCGGTGGTTACCACTTTGATCCGGTAATAAAGAATGTCATCGCTAACCCTGCTTACATCATCCTTCAATGTGAAGTTTTGCAATTCATTTATTTTAACAGGCTGATATAATGAACCCACTTTATTGAACCGGGTATTGTCATTACTGCGTTCCAGGTCAAAATGATCTACTGCGGCGGCTGTAAGTATCGTCCAGTTCAATGACACTTCACTACCCTGCATCACTGCATTCAATACAAGCGATTCTTTTGCTAAAACAGTACCCACAAACCGCCAGTCACGATCGGTATTTGCGGCATATTTTTTCTGAACAGTTGTCCGGGAACCCGGTGCAGCATCGCCGGTAAACGTACCGCCTGTACCCATACGGTAAGAAGTTCCTTTTACATTTATCACCGAGTTCAATGAATCAAAACGGTTATCCAAACCATCTCCATCGGTATCCAACCCGGTTAATGTTACAAGGTCATCCGCTTTGCCATTCAGGTTAAAGTCATTGCCTTCAACGATGTCTGGCTGACCATCTCCATCACTGTCAAGGTCACGGTAATCCGGTGTACCGTCTCCATCATGATCATAAACCAGGATACCAGATCCACCAAATCCAACCAGGTTATCATAGGTGTTTACGATCCCGTCGCCATCTGTGTCAGTGGTAACCGGCATTTTGTAACCTGCCGTTGATTGCCCTTCAATATTATCCGGGATGCCATCATCATCAGAATCAATATCCAGGTAATCCGGGTTACCTGCACCATCTGTATTTCTTAAATTCAAAGAACCCATTCCTGATACACTTGTTGACCATCCGTTTGTTCCCATCACACCGTCAACAATACCATTCAGGTTTGCATCCGGTAATCCCGCCTCTATTACATCGGCAATTCCATCACCATCGCTGTCCAGGTCATAAGCATTCGGACGCAGGTCCTGGTCAAGGTTCTTATTAGGGTAAGTATCTGCCCGTCCGTCAACAGGACTTACATCCGGACCGGTTTTTAATAAAGCCGTTGCCAGGATAAAATTATCAGCAATACCATCGCTGTTGGCATCTGTAAAGGCATCAAGTTTACCATCATTATTTACATCAGTTCCTAATGCTTCTATTACATCAGGTATACCGTCGTTATCACTGTCAAGGTCCAGGTAATTAGGGATACCGTCTCCATCAAGGTCCTGTGCTCCCAACCCGTTGCCCGATCCCTGGACGCCGGTGTTATTACCATCAACATTTTGAGAAAGCCCATCCGCATCAGTATCGGTATAATTATCAATGATGCCGTCGCCATTGGTATCCACACCATATGATTCCACCACATCGGGTATGCCGTCATTATCACTATCCAGGTCATATTGGTTAGGGATACCATCCAGGTCTTTATCTGCATTGTCATTTACACCGTCGCCGTTTGAGTCTGTGAAGCCAGGGAAGTCTGTATCGTAAAAGTTAGGGATTCCATCATTATCAGAGTCGGCGCCGTAATCAAAATTATCATTCACACCGTCTCCGTTATTATCAACATAGCCAGGGTAGGTAGGGTCTTTCCAGTTAGGGATCCCGTTATTATTTGCATCCTGCAAAGCAACCGGGTTATTGAATTCAACATAGTCGGGTATGCCATCATTGTCATCATCTATATCGATACAGATGGTGATGATGACAGAGATCCGTGCCGTATCGGAGCAACCGGCTCCATTGGTATAATACGCCCAGTAAATTCCTGAAGTACTTATGGGTGTATACGGGTTGAACAAATTAGCCGGGGTAAAAGGCATGGCTGAATAAAAACTATAGCCGGCATATTTTTTCCACGGAAGTGTTACTGTAAGTGTAGAACATTTATTTACCAGCAAGGTATCTTTTGGCACAAAGCATGGGCCGGATAAAGGACTGATAACCGGCCCTTTTACAATACAGCCTGATGTCATTACGCCACTCGAATCAAAAAGTGCATTTCCGGATAACCGGCCTGCATAATTAATACGGGCATTATTTTTTAATGATCCCACACAGCTTACAATTTTACAAGCTGATGCCGTTACCACTTTAAATTCAACATTATTACCCACACCGGGGCCTATCTTACCGCCTGCAACTGCATTGGCACCAACACCAACACGGAATAAAATCCTGTTGTTGGCAAAATCATATTCGGCTTCGTCATCCCCAGGTGCATCTGTTTTTGCAACACCGCCTATCTTGATCGTACCGGGCATATACGTGGTTCCGGCCGGAAGGTTATCGGTAATGATCGTATTTGTACTGGAGTCGTTGCCCGAGTTGTTATAGTTGATCTGGTAACGTATGCTATCCCCAGGTACCAATGAACCACCATTTATATCGGTAGCTGTTTTATCAAAAGAGAATGCAGGGTTGTACTGAGATATAGATGTAGTTAAGATGTGTGCAATAACCATTTCATCCGGAGAAGCAAGCCGTACGGTTGCTGAAGATTTATTATTACCCAACTGGGCATTACCCGCATTAGGCATATCAATGATATTGGCATCATAGCCCAATGTGTTATTGAACGCAGGGTTGCGGGTAGCAACTACGGCTCCTTTATAACCAATGGTGCTGTTCCACATATCATCGGTTCCGGCAGTTCCGTTTGGTGTTAAGTTATAAAATGAAGCCGCACCATTTTGTTTAAAGGCAAAAGAATCTTTCCAGCTGCGGTCGCCGTCATAAACCACGCCACCTAATTCACAACTAACCGGGCCGGTCGGAGGTGTTAAAAATCCGCTAAGTGTAAAATCCACCGGGGCATTCCCTTTCTGCACCACGGCACATCCATCAAATACGGTCAGGTTACGGGCGATAAGAGATGGATTAGCATATACGATCACAATGGTCCAGCCGCCATAAGCATTATTCTTTCCCAATGGCGATGCTACATTGGCAAGACCATAGGTACCATTTGGGTTTGTGGCATTTACCAGGGCCGTAATATTTGCAAAACACTGAAAGCCTGTATAACTAAACCCTGCCGGGGCTCCTGAATTATAGTAATCAGTCTGCGTGGAAGTGATAGTAGTATATGATGCAGCGCCCGGTAATTTTAATTTACAGGAAGTTTCACCGGTGATCCAGGCCGTACTTCCACCATTCAGGCCTTCGCCTGCTCCCCAATACAAACCGGCAAAAAGTACGTTAGAACATGATGGCAGGTTCAGGTCGGCTGTTGATGAATTGAACGTACCGTTATTATCCAGGCCAAGCACCTGCATATCAAAAGACATATCGTTTGAATTTGCAGCCCTCAAATGGACTTCTACTGCAATGGTATTATTTCCCGCAGTAAAGAAAGCCGGACTTAAATTATAAGAAACGGCTTCTGCCGCACCAGGAGCAATATTAGAGGAAGCCAGTGTTCCATAAGCAACCGCCCCGCCAGGCATATTATCACGTATCCTTTCCACGCCATTTACATAAACCACAATGCCGTCATTTCGTAAAAGGTTCAACTGAATAGAATAAAAAGTTGCAGAAAGTTCGGTTGCTGTAAAGTTTACAGTCTTTCTGAAATAATACGCTGTGTATTTATTTCCTCCTAATGGTAAACATAAAGGGACCTGGCCATTGGGTAAACAGGTTGCCTGGCCAGAATTATAACCATATTTACCAGGGCCATTTACAGGCAATGCACCCACATTCCATGTTGCCGGCATTACGTAAGCTGGTTGTTTCCAGTCGGTAGCTGCAGGGCTATTTGCAGGTGCGGCATTCTGTGCATGGTAATTCCATGTGCTGCCAAATGCAACTTTAACGGTAGGTGCCGGGTTATCTACGTCGATATTGATCCCGTTCCCGTCATTATCCATGGAGGTACCCAATGGAGGTACTTCACCCGTGCCTGGTGTACCGGAACCAACGCCTGAGGTAGAAATGATACTGTTGGAAACGTACACGATATTTCCCTTTACCGAAGGGTTGTAATACCGTGGAGAAAATGCACGTAATACCTGTGCATTGGTTACTGAACATAATAGTACAGCAGTGATCAAGAGGGGTACAATTCTTTTCATGATTCCAGATTTTTAGTAATTATCTGGCCTTTCAAAAAAGAATACTGGATAAACTAAAAAATAATAAAAGTTGTGATTGTTTGACTGTTCAGTTGAACATACTCAGTGAAAACCTACTTAGTCATGTAAGGGAGAAAACACGTGAAAGACAGTAAAATTACTATTCTGTTAGGGGATGCAAATATATCAAAATCATTTCCGCATTTCCAAGCAATCGGCAAGATTTTTTATAGAAAATTTTCTACGTAGGGCTTAAATATAAGGTTATCAAGTATTTAAATGTAGGCCATTTTTATCCTAAAAATCAAAATGCCACCCGCTGGCTAGCGGATGGCATCAAACACGTTATTAATATATATTATACCTCTGATTTTTTCTCTTTCTTTTTCTCTTCCGGTTTCAGGGTAAATTTGATCTTCTCCGCCGCTTCGTCAAGTTCAGCGATCATTATGTCCCCGTTCTTTATATTCATGTTCAGTATTTCCTCTGCCAGCGGATCTTCCAGGTACTTCTGAATTGCCCGGTGCAGGGGCCTTGCACCGAACTGGGAATCATACCCTTTATCTGCTATGAATTCCTTTGCTTTTTCTGACAACTCCATGCTGAATCCAAGATTTGAGAGCCTTTTCATCACTCCCTGCATTAATATATCAATGATAGAAAAGATATTTTCTTTGGTCAGCGAGTTAAATACCACTACGTCATCGATCCTGTTTAAAAACTCCGGACTGAACGTACGCTTCAGCGCTTTTTCGATCACCGCTTTGTTATTCTCATCTGCATTTTCCATCCGGTTGGCAGTAGCAAAGCCAACACCATCGCCAAAATCCTTCAACTGGCGGGCACCGATATTTGAGGTCATGATGATAAGCGTATTTTTAAAATCAACCTTGCGGCCCATACCATCTGTAAGCTGACCATCATCAAGCACCTGTAATAATATATTATAAATATCCGGGTGTGCCTTCTCAATTTCATCCAGCAGGATAACAGAATAAGGCTTGCGGCGCACTCTTTCTGTCAGTTGGCCACCTTCTTCATACCCTACATATCCCGGAGGCGCACCAATGAGCCTGCTTACCGTAAATTTTTCCATGTACTCACTCATATCGATCCGTATGAGGGCATCATCACTGTCGAACATATGCCTTGCAAGCGCCCTGGCCAGCTCTGTTTTTCCCACACCGGTTGGGCCAAGGAAAATAAATGTACCAATCGGCTTCTTAGGGTCTTTCAACCCTACCCTGTTACGCTGGATAGCTTTTACCACTTTGGAAATGGCTTCGTCTTGCCCGATAACAGCTCCCTGCAGGTCATTGGCCATGCGGCGGAGTTTTTCTGTTTCAGCCTGCACCATTCTTTTCACCGGAATTCCGGTCATCATTGAAACCACTTCAGCAATATCCTCCTCTTCGATCGGGTATCGCTTATGTTTGCTTTCTTCTTCCCAGGCATTTTTTGCAGCTTCCAGTTCTTCCTGCAAACGTTTTTCGGTATCCCGTAAAGAGGCCGCCTCTTCAAAACGCTGGCTCTTCACCACTTTGTTTTTCTCGAGTTTTATGTCTTCAATTTTCTTCTCAAGGTCAATGATCTCCTGTGGCACATTGATATTCTTGATATGCTTCCTGGCCCCTACTTCATCCAACACGTCAATGGCTTTATCGGGTAACAAACGGTCAGTCATATACCGGTCGCTCAGTTTTACACAGGCATCAATAGCATCTTTGCTGTAAGCTACATTGTGGTAGTCTTCGTATTTGTTTTTAATATTATTCAGTATTTCAATGGTTTCTTCCACGGAAGGCTGATCAACGATCACTTTTTGAAAACGCCTGTCTAACGCACCATCTTTTTCAATATGCATGCGGTACTCATCCAATGTTGAAGCGCCGATGCATTGCAGTTCGCCTCTTGCCAGCGCCGGTTTGAATATATTAGAGGCATCCAGGGAGCCACTGGCACCACCTGCACCAACAATGGTATGTATCTCATCTATGAATAAGATCACATCCCGGTTCTTTTCCAGTTCGTTCATGATGGCTTTCATCCTTTCTTCAAACTGGCCACGGTATTTTGTTCCGGCTACCAATGCAGCCAGGTCGAGGCTTACCACTCTTTTATCAAACAAAACACGGGAAACCTTGCGCTGAACAATTCTTAAAGCCAACCCTTCTACTATGGCCGTTTTACCCACACCGGGTTCACCAATAAGGATCGGGTTATTTTTTTTGCGGCGGGATAATATCTGCGACACACGCTCAATTTCATTTTCCCGGCCAACAATGGGATCCAATGATCCATTTTCGGCAAGACGGGTAATATCCCGTCCAAAATTATCTAGCACCGGGGTTTTTGTCTTTGGCTGATTGGCACTGCCGGCACGTTGGGATTTTTGCTGGCTGTATTTTTTTTCATCTTCAAAATCCTCTTCTCCTTCATCACTGAACTCGGCCGATGGCGGGTTGCTGGTCACAAACCCAAGTTCATTTTTAAAAACGTCGTAGTCCACATCAAACTGATTTAATATCTGTGTGGCTATATTTTCCTTGTTCTTCAATATCGAAAGCATCAGGTGTTCACTTTCCACCTGGGCACTTTTTTGTGCCTTGGCCTCCAGCACCGTGATACGGATCACTTTTTCGGCCTGCTTGGTTAATGGGAGAGAGTTTATGTTTGCGATGTTCTTACCTGTTTTGTCCTTAACGGCTATCTCAATTTCCTTACGGAGTTCAAAAAGGTCGATATTGAGCGATTTCAGGATCTTCACAGCGGTGTTCTCTCCATCCCTTATCAATCCTAAAACCAGGTGTTCCGTGCCAATGAAATCATTTCCTAACCTGAGGGCTTCTTCCCGGCTGTAAGAAATTATTTCTTTTACCTGGGCTGAAAAATTATTATCCATTTTATATTGAATTTAGCTTGTACAATAATAACGATTATTTCAAAGATATAGTTTACGGGAAACGGCAAATGTTAATATGTTAAAAAGTTGAAAAGCTGTTATCAGCGATGCCGTATCTGCGGGAGACCTCCTGTTTATTTCCCCGGTATAAGACCGGACAAAACTAAAATTTGCTTTACTTTACAAAGAACAACTGTTGTAAACACTACTTGTAACCATGAATGTCAAAACAGATACCAAAGAAAGATTTACTGTAATTACGCCGCTGGAGACTCAATTGTCTGTTAATATGACAGAAGAACTGCGCAATTTGTTGCTTCCCTACCTGCAAAAAGGCATACCGCATATTGTTTTGAATCTGGAGAACGTTAAAGCAATCAGTGGGGAAGCCTCGGAAGAAATCGCCCGCATCCAGCAGCAGTTTTATGAAGCCAACAGTTCCTTTGTGATCTGCTGCCTTCAACCGGAAACAGAAAAAATATTTGCCCAAAAAGAATTTTTCGAAATAATGAATATCACTCCATCCGAAAGTGAGGCATGGGATATGGTGCAGATGGAGGAAATTGAAAGAGAATTATTAGGAGACGATTAACCGGTTTGAGATTTAAAGTTTGAAGTTATGCAGCGCTTTAACTTCCCGAACGGTCCTGACCACAAACTTCAAACTTTAAACCTCAAACTTCAAACCACCCATTTTGTTTGCATTAACCATTTTAGGAAACAATTCCGCCATCCCGGCCTTTGACAGGAACCCGACTGCCCAGGTTTTACAAACCATGGACGAAAGTTTCCTGATCGACTGTGGCGAGGGAACCCAGATGCAACTTTCCAAATACAAGGTAAAACGCAGCAAGATCAATCACATATTCATCTCTCACCTGCACGGCGATCATTATTTTGGATTGATCGGCCTGCTCACCAGCATGAGCCTGCTCAACCGTACACAGGATCTTCACCTGCATGCACCGCCTGAACTGGAACAGTTAGTTGACCTGCAGTTAAAATTTGCAGCTACTCACCTTTCATACCCATTGCATTTTCATCCATTGAAAGAAGAAGGCGTGATCCTGGAAGGAAATAAAATAACAGTGGAATGTTTTAAAGTACAGCACCGGATCGATTGCTGGGGATTCCTGTTCAAGGAAAAAAGAAACCTGAGGAAAGTAAATGCCGACCGGGCAAAGATTTATGAGATCCCTGCTTCCTTTTATGAAAAACTGCAGCAGGGGTTTGATTATGCAAATAAAAAAGGAACCATTGTTCCCAATGAGGAAGTGACCGTACCGGGGCCTAAAGTAAAATCCTATGCGTACTGTGCCGATACCATCTATGATGAAAGCCTGGCAGAAAAAGTAAAAGATGTTGACCTGCTTTACCACGAAACGACCTACCTCAAAAACCTGCATGAAAGAGCCGCCGCCCGTTTTCACAGCACGACGGTGCAGGCAGCCGGCATTGCAAAAAAAGCAGGAGCAAAAAAATTACTCATAGGGCATTTCAGTTCAAAGTATGAAAGCCTCGATGAATTCCTGAATGAAGCGTCTGAGATTTTTGAGAATACAGAGTTGGCGATACAGGGAAGCTGTTATATCATTTAGTGACCTGGTATTAAGTCATTGGTCATTGAGTCATTCTTTCATCTTCACAACATTATTGAACCCATCGGCCATGATAAAGCCGTAAAATTCTGCAAACCATTTTCGCCAGGCCTGTTCATTATGGCTTCCGTTTGCATCAAGCACCGAATAGATCATCGAAGAAGATTTTTCCCCCAACGATTCCTGGATATCTTTCGAATCCTGTATGAATGAATCTCCTTCTTTTCCTCCCATGTAAAAGAAAAATTTCCCGCTTATTTTACCAGCCAGCGAATCGGTAAGCGGCTTGATGGGAGATGCCAGCCAGAATGAAGGAGAAAAAATACCCGCCTTTCCAAAAACATCAGGCCGCTTCAGCATGGCATAATAAGAAATAAGTGCGCCCACCGAACTGCCTGCAATGACCGTATTCTCTTTTGACGAAAGCGTGCGGTAGTTTTTATCAATATAAGGCTTCAGTGTTCCGGCTAAAAAATCCAGGTAAGCATCGCCTTCCCCTTTTCCAAAGCGGTCGGTATCGTATGGACTGTACTCATTTATTCTTTGCGGGCCATTCTCTATACCAACAACAATACAGGCAGGTTTTCCTTTTGCGATCAGCGAATCGAGGCATTCATCCACACCCCACTCACCAAAGGGCGAAGTATATTCATCAAAAAGATTTTGTCCGTCCTGCATATACAAGACCGGGTAGTGCTTTTTGTTCTTAGCATAATCTTCCGGCAGGTAGATCCATATCTTTCTGAAACGGTTCAGTTGCGGCATAAGAAAAGCCGTATCCATTACCCGTACATTGCTGCTCGCTGTATGTTTTCTTTCTGCAGAAGCAAAATCATCCTTCCATGCATCGATACTTAGTTCAATGACAGTATCAGATTGCAATGTAAATGAACGGTTGGCTATATCTTTTCCATCGCTTTGTGTTTCCACATTGCGCCAGCTGCCCCGGGTGCATTTGAATTCATAATTACCGGCAGCAAGTTGCAAAGGGGCCTCGGTCGTGTTATTACCGGTAAGGGAAAATACATATCCCTTATTACCGGGATTCCAGTTGTTGAAATTACCGGCCACAAAAATGCTGTCACTGCTGTGCGTTGATGGGAATTTATTGAGTTTGAAAACAACATGGAATTGTGCCACCGTTTTTGCTAAACAAAAAACCAATACCAAAAGGCACAATATGTTTTTCATTTGAATTTATTTACCAAGATAGTTCTTTACCTTTTGATGTATACCACTGCTTAGCGGAACCAATGGCAGCCTCAGCACATTTTTAATAATCCCCATCTCAGCTAAAAATGCTTTTGCTCCGGCCGGATTATTCTCGGCAAACAACAGGTCATTCCCTTCCAGGCATTTATAATGGAGCGGCCTTGCTGAAACGAAATTTCCCTGTAAGCAACAGCGTACCATGTCTGAAAAATCTTTGGGGAAACAATTGGCAGCAACGCTTATCACACCATCCATGCCGCAGGCGATCAACGGAAGCGTGATATGATCATCGCCACTCACTACTAAAAAATCTTCGGGCCGGTCACGCAGAATATGCATGCACTGCACCATGTTACCGCTGGCTTCTTTTATACCGGCGATGTTTTTTATTTCTTTTGCAAGCCGCAATGTTGTCTCTACCGAAATATTACTTCCGGTTCTGCCCGGTACATTATATAATATCACCGGCTTCGGACTGGCATCGGCCAGGTTTTTATAATGCTGATAAATTCCTTCCTGCGATGGTTTATTATAATAGGGACTGGC
>Ga0209023_10001855_pt1 | contig 27466 bp, 23 predicted proteins | sample LakOneMetagenome_FD_187468 | JGI IMG/M metagenome (GOLD analysis project Ga0209023, IMG submission 187468) | Freshwater and sediment microbial communities from Lake Erie, Canada (SPAdes) (version 2) | ecosystem: Environmental > Aquatic > Freshwater > Lentic | place: Lake Erie, Canada...
CCAGGTCGCCCACACGCTGCATCCCGAACATCGAGTAGAAGGTGTAGAACGGGATCATGGTGCGGTTGTTCGACGAGTACGAGGTCGCCGCGGCGATCCACGAGCTCATGCCGCCCGCTTCGTTGATACCCTCCTGCAGGATCTGGCCGGCCTTGTCTTCACGGTAGTACATCACCTGGTCGCGGTCGACCGGCTCGTAGAGCTGACCCTGCTGGTTGAAGATGCCGATCTGGCGGAACAGGCCTTCCATGCCGAAGGTACGCGATTCGTCGACCAGGATCGGGACGATGCGCTGGCCGATGCTCTGGTCCTTCAGCAGGCTGGTGATCACGCGCACGTAGGACTGGGTGGTCGAGATCTCGCGGCCTTCCGCGGTCGGCTCGAGCACGGCCTTGAAGGTTTCCAGCGGCGGCACGGTCAGCTGTTCGTCGGCCTTCTCGCGGCGCTGCGGCAAGTAGCCGCCGAGGGCCTTGCGGCGCTCGTGCAGGTACTGCATTTCAGGCGCGTCGTCGGACGGCTTGAAGAACGGGATCTCGGCCAGCTTGTCGTCCGGGATAGGAATGTTGAAGCGGTCGCGCATCTCGCGGATCGCGGCGTCGTCCAGCTTCTTGGTCTGGTGCGCGGTATTGCGCGCCTCGCCCGACTTGCCCATGCCGAAGCCCTTGACGGTCTTCACCAGCAGCACGGTCGGGGTGCCCTTGTTCTCTTGCGCGTTTTTGAAGGCGGCATAGATCTTGTGCGGGTCGTGGCCGCCGCGGGTCAGGCGCCAGATGTCGTCGTCGCTCATGTTGGCGACCATCTTCAGCAGCTCCGGGTGCTTGTCGAAGAAATGCTTGCGCACGTAGGCGCCGTCTTTCGCCTTGTAGTTCTGGTATTCGCCGTCGACGGTTTCCATCATCACGCGCTGCAGGATGCCGTCCTTGTCCTTCGAGAGCAGCGCATCCCACTGCGAGCCCCAGATGACCTTGACGACGTTCCAGCCGGCGCCGCGGAAGTCCGCTTCCAGCTCCTGGATGATCTTGCCGTTGCCGCGCACCGGACCGTCCAGGCGCTGCAGGTTGCAGTTGACGACCATGACCAGGTTGTCGAGGCGTTCGCGCGCCGCCATGCCGATCGCGCCCATCGATTCCGGCTCGTCCATCTCGCCGTCGCCGCAGAAGACCCAGACCTTGCGGTTCTCGGTGTCGGCGATGCCGCGTGCGTGCAGGTACTTGAGAAAACGCGCCTGATAAATAGCCATCAGCGGGCCGAGGCCCATCGACACGGTCGGGAACTGCCAGAAGTCCGGCATCAGTTTCGGGTGCGGGTACGAAGACAGGCCCTTGCCGTCGACTTCGCGGCGGAAGTTCAGCATCTGCTCTTCGGTGATGCGGCCTTCCAGGTAGGCGCGCGCGTAGATGCCCGGCGAGGAGTGGCCCTGGATGTACAGCAGGTCGCCGCCGTGCTCTTCGGTCGGGGCGTGCCAGAAGTGGTTGAAGCCGATGCCCAGCATGTTGGCCAGCGAGGCGAACGAGGAGATGTGGCCGCCCAGGTCGCCGTCGGCGCGGTTGGCCTTGACCACCATCGCCATCGCGTTCCAGCGCATCCACGAGCGCAGGCGCTCTTCGTATTCGAGGTTGCCCGGGCAGTTCACGTTCAGGTGGGCCGGGATGGTGTTGACGTAAGCGGTGTTGCTGGAGAACGGAATGTGGGCGCCGCGGCGGCGCGCCAGGTCGACCATGCGCTCCATCAGGTAGTGGGCGCGCTCGGTGCCTTCATGTTCGATCACCGCCTCCAGCGCATCCAGCCATTCCTGGGTTTCGAGGGTATCCGGGTCGTTGGCAGCTTGTGCCGTCAACTGGTCGAGTTGAGCTGACATTAATGCGTCTCCTAAGATTTGCGCCCCACCCGATCGTGGAAATGGCTGGCGGCGATTTGGTGAAATTTCAAATGTCTGGAAATAAACCGTTCGATTCTACCAGTCGGCTTTTTATTTTTCAAATTGCGATATGTCATTTCATATGATGAAATCACATGCTGCAACCGCACATTTTTCACTCTGGAGCGGATTGGCAATCGTATAACGAAGGCGACGGCGCACGCTCCCACCTTTGGCACAGGTAGCTATAAATATGACCATGCTTCGGCCCACGCGGCGCGCGATAGTGGATCGACGCCTTATAATTTCATTTTTGCCTAGCCACGAGCCCAACATGCCTGCCCAGAACATCGACGGAGTCCTCCTTTCCCAACAACTGCGCGGCGAAATCGCCCAGCGCGCAGCAAAACTCACCGCCAGCGGCCGCCAGCCGGGCCTGGCCGTGATCCTGGTCGGCGAGGACCCGGCAAGCCACGTCTACGTGCGCAACAAGGTCAAGGCCTGCGGCGACGTGGGTTTCCACTCGGTGCTGGAAAAGTACGACGCCGACCTGAGCGAACAGGCCCTGCTCGACCGTATCGCCGCCCTGAACGCCGACCCGGCGATCCACGGCATCCTGGTGCAGATGCCCTTGCCCAAGCACATCGACCCGAGCAAGGTCATCGAAGCGATCGCCACCAGCAAGGACGTCGACGGCTACTCGGTGCTGTCGGCCGGCGAACTGGTCGCCAACCTGCCGGGCTTCCGTCCCTGCACCCCGTACGGCTGCATGAAGCTGATCGAGACCACCGGCATCGACCTGCGCGGCAAGCACGCGGTCGTGATCGGCCGTTCGAACACGGTCGGCAAACCGATGGCCCTGCTGCTCTTGCAAGCCAACGCCACCGTCACCATCTGCCATAGCGCAACGCCGGACCTGGGCCTGTACACCCGCCAGGCCGACGTGGTGGTGGCCGCGGTCGGCCGCCGCAATACGCTCACGGCAGACATGGTCAAGCCGGGCGCGGTCGTGATCGACGTCGGCATGAACCGCGACGACGCGGGCAAGCTGTGCGGCGACGTGGATTACGCAGGCGTGCGCGAAGTCGCCTCGTACATCACCCCGGTGCCGGGCGGCGTCGGCCCGATGACGATCACCATGTTGTTGATGAACACCGTGGAGTCCGCGGAACGTGTGCACTCCAGTAGCCAGAACTGCCCCAGCCAGGCAACGGGCATGGAACCGAAGCCCGGCGTGGCCTGAACCTTTTAGAGGAATCCCATGACCATCGATACCAGCAATCCCCTTCTCGATTTCTCGGGCCTGACCCGGTTCGACCTGGTCAAGCCGGAGCACGTGACCCCGGCCATCGAGCAACTCATCCAGGACGCCAGCGCCGTCGTGACCCGGCTCGAAGCGCCGAGCGATAGCGTCACCTGGGACAGCTTCGTGGTGCCGCTCGAGGAAGCCACCGAGCGCCTGGGCCGCGCCTGGGGCGTGGTGAACCACCTGAACCACGTGGTGGACACGCCCGAACTGCGCGCCGTCTACAACGAGAACCAGCCAAAGGTCACCGAGTTCTGGACCATGCTGGGCCAGAACGAAGCGCTGTTCGCCAAGTACAAGGCGCTCCGCGCGAGCAGCGAGTACGACACCCTGAGCCCGGCGCGCAAGCGCATCGTCGAGAACGCCCTGCGCGACTTCTGCCTGGGCGGCGCCGAGCTGCCGGAAGAGAAGAAGGCGCGCTTCGCCGAGATCCAGGAACAGCAGGCCGCCACCTCGACCCGCTTCTCCGAGAACGTGCTGGACGCGACCAACGACTACAAGCTGCTGGTGGAAAGCGAAGCCGAGCTGTCGGGCGTGCCGGACGACGCCAAGGCCGCCGCCCGCGCCAGCGCCGAGCAGGACGGCAAGGCCGGCTGGCAGTTCACCCTGCACTTCCCGTCCTATTACCCGGTGCTGCAGTTCTGCGACAACCGCGCCTTGCGCGAAACGATCTACCGCGCCAGCGCCACCAAGGCCTCGGACACCGGCACCATGTTCAGCCAGCCGGACAAGTGGGACAACACCGCCAACATCGTCAAGCTGCTGCAGCTGCGCCATGAAGAAGCCCAGCTGCTGGAATACGCCAACTTCGCCGAGGTCTCGCTGGTGCCGAAGATGGCCGAGAGCCCGCAGCACGTGGTCGAGTTCCTGGAAGACCTGGCGCGCCGCGCCCGTCCGTTCGCCGAAAAAGACCTGGAGGAGCTGCGCGCCTTTGCCCGCGACGAACTGGGCATCATTGATCTGCAATCCTGGGACGTGGCCTACGCCTCCGAAAAGCTGCGCGAGCAGCGCTACGCCTTCTCGGAGAAGGAAGTGAAGGAATACTTCCCCGAGCCGAAGGTGGTGAACGGCCTGTTCACCATCATCCAGGACCTGTTCGGCGTGCGTATTGCCCAGGACGAGGCGCCCGTGTGGCATCCGGACGTGCGCTTCTTCCGCATCGAACGCGACGGCCAGCTGATCGGGCAGTTCTACCTTGACCTGTATGCGCGTCCCGGCAAGCGCCAGGGCGCCTGGATGGACGACGCGCGCGGCCGTCGCCTGGCCACGGGCGGCGCGGTGCAGACGCCGATCGCCTACCTGACCTGCAACTTCACCCCGCCGGCACAAGTCGACGGCAAGCTGCAGCCCTCGCTGTTCACCCACGACGAAGTCATCACCCTGTTCCACGAGTTCGGCCACGGCCTGCACCACATGCTGACCGAAGTCGAAGAGCTGTCGGTGTCCGGCATCTCGGGCGTGGAATGGGACGCCGTCGAGCTGCCTTCGCAGTTCATGGAGAACTTCTGCTGGGAGTGGGACAAGCTGCAGAGAATGACGGCCCACGTGAAGACCGGCGAGCCGCTGCCGCGTCTACTTTTCGACAAGATGCTGGCGGCGAAGAACTTCCAATCCGGGATGATGACCTTGCGCCAGGTCGAGTTCTCGCTGATCGACATGCACCTGCACTACGACTTCGATCCGCAGAGCGAACGCACGGTGCAGGAGCTGATCGACGACATCCGCAAGCAGTTCTCGGTGATGATCCCGCCAGCCTTCAATCGCTTCCAGCACTCCTTCGGCCACATCTTCGCAGGTGGCTACGCTGCCGGCTATTACAGCTACAAGTGGGCCGAGGTGCTGTCCGCCGACGCCTATGCGGCCTTCGAGGAGGCGCTGGATTCCAGCCAGCTGCAGGAGACCGGCAAGCGCTTCCAGCAGGAGATCCTGGCCGTGGGTGGCTCGCGTCCGGCGCTCGAATCGTTCAAGGCCTTCCGCGGCCGCGAGCCCTCGATCGACGCCCTGCTGCGCCACAGCGGCATGCACCTGCCCGGCCTGCAGACCAGCGGCGCCGGCGCCTGACCACCCAGGGGCGGCCAGGCGCCGCCCCTTTTTTCGATGTCACCATGACCCGTATCGACTTCCATACCAACATCCCCGACAAGCTGGCCTACGCCTGCCGCCTCGCCCGCAAGGCCTATGCCGCCAAGGCAAAGGTGGTGGTGCTGGCCGAGGATGCCGCGCAGGCCGAAGCCCTCAACAGCGCGCTGTGGACCTTGTCGCCCACCGACTTCATCCCCCACGTGCCGGCAGGCGACCCGCTGGCCGGGCAGACGCCGGTGATCGTCACGTTTGATGAGGGCGTCCCACTGCCGCATCATGAGATGCTGGTCAACCTCACGCGCCGCACGCCCGCTACACTGAGCCAGTTCGCGCGCGTGTTCGAGATCATCTCCGTCGACGAAGACGACGCCGCGGCCGGGCGCCAGCGCTATGTCGCCTACAAGAAGCAGAACTATCCGCTCACCCACTTCGTCGCAGGACAGTCATGAGCCACAATCCCGCTTTCGACCCCAGCATTCCGGTGTTGACCGAAGTCGTCACGGAACCGGTCACGCCGGCACCTGCAGCTGCTCCCGCCGCCGCGCCGGAACCGGTCGCCGAACAGCTCGAACGCCGCGCGACTGAACGCTGGACCGGCGAGGAGTGGAGCGTGCTGGAACGCCGCGTCACCGAGCGCGTGCTGCAGCAGCTGCAGGGACGGGTCGATTTCGTGCTCGAGCAGCGGGTGCGCGATGCGATGGCCGATGCGATGCAGCGCACGCTGGAGACCTTCACGGCCGATCTGCGCGAAGGGCTGAATGAGGCGCTGGGCGAGATCGTCAGCCAGGCGGTCGCCCAGGAAATTGACCACTTACGGAAAATCTGACTAATCTTCTCTGAATTGGGAAAAACATCAATTCTTAACTACCGAGACCTAGTTCAGAGAGACTCATCGCAAGCAACTGTTCAACCGGCGGCCTTCGAATTTTGAACAGCTCACTTAACGTTTCATTCCCATACTTTATATTCATTCTTATGATGAATATTGGCTCAACATCGGCTGCGAAAGCTAAAAGACCTTGTAGCTTATAAACCTCATTCCGCTCCAACGTCCCTGCCTTAAATTTATGTATTTGCGAAGAAATCAATCTCTTCCTTTCGCGCCCAAGGGAAACCTGCCCATCATTGCTTAGAATAAGCCCAGTTACACGACGCTGATATTTCTTTGAAACATGAACAGTTTTCTCATCATTGATCTTTAATCTTACCCAATCATAGACTTCAACGAAGTGCTTCACGGCCGGGAGAATTTCAGAGCTAAGTCCGGAAACATTAGTAGAAAAGGTAAGATCGTCTGCATAACGGGAATATTTTATTTTTCGAGCACTGCACCACTGGGCCATTTTCTCATCGAAATCATACATTATGGCATTCGACAACAAAGGTGACGCCGGAGCTCCAACACTTAGGCATAAGCCATTATCTGTCGACCGATAGCAGCATAACTGAACAATTGAATTTAGATCACTTTCAGAATATACGTCTAAAAAATATTTCTTAAACAGCCTTTCAAGATCGACGGCCTTAACAGAGTTAAAAAAGTTATTAAAATCCGTTTTTACAATGTAAGATTGGCGCGCATGAACCTCAGCATTTTTCTTTATGCTTGAGCCCTGCTTATATGCCGCAGCGCACTCATGAACCGGCAACGATGAAAATACGTGCTCCAACAACCACCCTTGCACGACCTTTGTTTCCTTTGCGGGTTGCGCGATCCATCTATATTTCCCATTTCGCTTTCGAATTGGATAGACTTTGTAGGTAAAGGGAGCTCTTTGAACTAATAGATTCAGCTTATAAGGGTGAAGTCCTAATGTGCTGTACAACTGCTCCGATAACGTTAGGTTCTTGATCAATTGCTTAACCCCTTCGCGTGAGCACTCTATGACGGTGGCGATGTTTATTATCGTTTTTATAAAAATCCAGACACTCCAGTGCTACCCTAGTAGGGTCGATACGTAGCTCATCATTAGAGCCAAGTCGTAATCGATGAAAATTATATCGACCTTGAACATAAAACGTAGCGTCGCTATACGTCTCTTCTTTCAATAGCCTAAATCGTTTTAATAAAAACAATTTGCGCCGCAGTTCATCCCTAGATATCTGCACCCCTAAGTGTTCAAAATACGATAAAAATTCATTTTCACGAACCGCGGCGAACAACGAAACCATTTCGCAAAGCAACGCGACCTTATGGGTATCTAAAACTCCATTAAATACCGCACTCTTAGGCAACTCACCAACAACCGCTTCAATGTCTGAAATGACATCGTTGAGAGTGGCGTCGTCGATTGAAGTTGGGACATTGATGCTCCATGGATAAGTCCGCACAGCGGATTCCTTGCTCTCTCGCAAGAATCGCAATATCCCCAAGTTGATAAACGAGATTACGTTTTTTTCGGTCTCAAAATCATGGGACTTCACAGCAATCATTTTCCGGTTGAGATCTGACAGTTGAGAAAACGCCCCAAGCTCGGCAATTGAACCTGCACTCTCAAGTATAACGACAATCAGTGAGCAGATGCCGGCAAGCTCTTGCTCAAAACTCATCAAATTTTTGAATAGGCCGTCGGCATGCCAATCGTCTATTTCTTCTGGTCTGAAGATCTCGAATGAAGGATCGCTTTTGGTGATCGCATGACGGAGCGAAGCTAGAGGGGGGTCCGGAGCTTCCGGATGTTCCTTTTCTGGAACTTTACCGCCACAAAGGAGCACGATGTGTGAGTCAACAAACTCAACCCGTGCTGTACTCAGATTGATGCGATTGAGGGTTACAAGACGTGGATCTGTATCTGCCATACAAAAGTTCTACACCTAGAAAAGCCGCAGCGGAATTTTGCGGACCGGAGTGTAAGCGTAGGGCCGCGAAATTTCGCTGCGGCTCAAGTCCACACAATTTCATAGAGTCTGGCTAAACGCCCGACTAAGTCGCGAGTCACAAACGATTCGCTCCTCTATTCGCGTGAAGAACATGGAAATTTTGATTCAAAGAGCAATTTCAGTCAAGAAATCAATTGTGACATCACCACGACTCACTTTCGTGATCATTGGATAGAATTCGTAATTAACAAACATAAGAAAAAACATTTATTTGTCACGCAGTTACATCCGTGTTTATCAAAACCGTACGCATCGGCTAAGATTGCAGCCTCAGCATTCCTCCGATCCGCCCTAGTGAACCGAAAGCTCCTCATCGCCGCGCTCGCGGGCGCAGGCGTCGCCATCGCCGGCGCCGTCTTCTATTTCACCGACACCATCGAGCGCCAGCCCGGGGCGCTGGCCGTGTTCACGCCCAAGGCCGCCAAGACCCAGCCGTTCTGGCCGGCGCGCGTGACCACCCTGGCCGGCGACGGCATCCCCGGCAACGTGGACGGCCCGGCCGCCACCAGCCGCTTCGACGACCCCTTCGGCATCGCCATCGACCGCCGCGGCGTCGTCTACGTGGCCGATGCCGGCGACAGCAACCGCATCCGCACCATCGCGCCCGACGGCACCGTGGCCACCTTCGCCGGCAGCGGCAAGGAAGGCTTCCAGGACGGCATTGGCGCCGCTTCCGCCTTCCACACCCCCTCCAGCCTCGCCTTCGACCACGAGGGCAACCTGTTCGTGGCCGACACCGGCAACCACGCGATCCGCAAGATCGCCAAGGACGGCAGCGTGACCACCGTGGCCGGGGACGGCACGCCCGGCGACCAGGACGGCATTGGCCGGGCCGCGCGCTTTCACGGCCCGGTCGGGATCGCGGTGGACGACCTCGGTATCGTCTACGTCGCCGACACCTACAACGACCGCATCCGCCGCATCGGCCGCGACGGCAGCGTGACCACCATCGCCGGCAGCGGCAAGCCGGGCAACCTCGATGCCGTGGGCAGCGCAGCCGGCTTCGACACTCCGAGCGCGCTGGCCGTGGGCAGCGACGGCACCCTGTATGTGGCCGACACCGGCAACAACGCGATCCGCCGCATCGCCGCCGACGGCACGGTGACCACCATCGCCGCGCCAGCCGAGGGGGAACGGCGCGCCCCGCTGCGCCGCCCGGTCGGCCTGGCCCTGACCCGCGACGGCTACCTGTACATCGCCGCCAGTTCGGGCGGCCGCATCCTGCAGCTGACGCCGGAGGGCGAAGTGCGCCCCCTGCCGGACGCCGACATTCCCCCGGACGCCGACGGCTTCGGCCCCGACGGCACCGTGCAGCTCTACGGCCCGCGCGGCATCGCACTCGAGCGCGACGGCAGCCTGGTGGTGGCCGACGCGCAAGCCCACCGTGTGCAGCGCCTGGCCGCGCCCCGTCCGGAGGAACCGGCGCCGCGCCGGCCGCAACCGGTGGCGGTGCCGCGCAAGGAACCGATGCCCTGGCCGGTCGGTCCGCAGGACATGGTGCACGAGGTGGTCGGCGTGATGGGCGAGGTGCGCGGCAGCTACAACGGCGACAGCCGCGACCACTTCCACGCCGGCCTCGACGTGCGCGCCGACGTGGGGTCGAAAGTGCTGGCGGTGTTCCCGTCCAAGATCTCGGACCCCTATGCCAACTGGGGCTTCGATTCGCTCAGCGAGGGCCTGAGCCTGGGGCCGCTGTCGTACATCCACATGCGCGTGGGGCGCGACACGCGCGGCAAGCCGCTCGATCCGCGCTTCATCGTCCTGACGGGCGAGAAGGGCAAGGCCGAGCGCGTGCGCGTGCCGCGCGGCACCCGCTTCGCGGTCGGCGATCCGCTCGGCACCATCAACGCGATGGCCCACGTGCACCTCGATTACTACCAGGGCGGCGCCGTGGTGAATCCGCTCACCCTGCCCTTCGTCGGCTTCACCGACACGGTGGCGCCGCGCATCAACAGCATCGCCCTGTACGATAGCAGCGGCCAGCGTTTGCGGGCGCCGCAGGGCACGCGCAAGCGGCCGGTGGCGGACAAGCGCCTGCGGGTGCCGCGCTCGCTGGGCGAAGTGAACATCGTAGTCGACGCCTGGGACCAGGTCGACGGCAACCTGGCGCGCCGCCGTCTCGGCCTGTACAAGCTGGGCTACCAGCTGCTGCATGCCGACGGCAGTCCGGTGGCAGGCTACGAGCGTCCCCTGATCACCCAGGTCTACGACCGCCTGCCGCGCAACCCGGACGCCGTCAAGCTGGTCTACGCGCCCAGCAGCGGCATCACGGTCTACGGCAGCGCGTCGACCCAGTTCGCCTACGCCGCGACCAACCGCCTGCAGGAGGGCGAGGTGAAGGCAGGCAGCTGGCAGCTGGGCGCTCTGGCGCCGGGCGAGTACATCCTGCGCATCATTGCCGCCGACTTCGCCGGCCAGGAGGCATTGCAAGGCCGCGACCTGGCCCTCGTGATCGAGTGAGCCTACAATGAAGATCGGGTAGGCCGGCCGCGGAACATTCGGGCCGCGGCGGCATCTGTGCAAGACAGACTTGTTACAGGAGACTATCGTGGACCGATATGACGTACTCATCGCCGGCGCCGGCCCCACCGGCATGGTGCTGGCACTCAGCCTGGCGAAGCAGGACATCCGGGTCTGCATCGTCGACAAGGCCGAGGGACCGGGCACGACCTCGCGCGCGATGGCCGTGCAGGCGCGCACGCTGGAGCTGTATCGCCCGCTCGGGCTGGCCGACGAAGTGGCTGCCGCCGGGCGGCCGAACGGGCGCATCAACCTGTGGGTCCGCGGCAAGCGCCGCGCCCAGCTGTCGCTGCGCGATGCCGGCGCGGTCCTGACGCCCTATCCCTATGTGCTGATCTATCCCCAGGACGCGCACGAGCAGCTGCTCGAGCACCACCTCGAGGCCGCCGGCGTGCGCATCCTGCGCCGTACCGAGCTGGCCGGCTTCGAGGACCGGGGCGAGAGCGTCGTAGCGCGCCTGCGCCGTCCGCAAGGCGAAGACCTGCAGGTCGAGGCGCGTTACCTGGCCGGCTGCGACGGCGCCCGCTCGCTGGTGCGGCGCCAGCTCGGCACCGGCTTCGGCGGCGGCACCTACGACCACATTTTCTACGTGGCCGACGTGCAGTCGCGCGGCCAGGCCGCCAACGGCGAGATCCACCTCTCGCTCGAGACGGCGGACTTCGTCATCTTCCTGGGTTACGACGATGCCGGCCGCGGGCGGCTGGTCGGCACCATCCGGGACGAGCGCGACGAGGCGAGCGTGCTCAGTTTCGACGACGTCAGCCACCGCGCCATGGCCAGCCTCGGGCTCGAAGTCGAGCAGGTGCACTGGTTCTCGACCTACCGCGTGCACCACCGGGTTACCGACCACTACCGCAAGGGCCGTGTGTTCCTGCTCGGCGACGCCGCCCACGTGCACAGCCCGGCAGGCGGCCAGGGCATGAACACGGGGATCGGCGACGCCGTCAACCTGGCCTGGAAGCTGGCCGCGGTGGTGCGCGGCGAGGCGCCGGACAGCCTGCTCGATACCTACGAACGCGAGCGCATCGCGTTTGCCCGCAAGCTGGTCGAAACCACCGACCGCTTGTTCAGCTTCGTCACGCTTGACTCCAGCTTTGCCGACTTCGTGCGCACCCGCATCGCGCCGACCTTCGCCAGCGCGGCCTATGCCATCGGGCCGGTGCGGGAGACGATCTTCCGGATCCTGTCGCAGACCACGATCAGCTACCACGACAGCCCGCTGTCGAGCGGGGTGGCGGGACGCGTGCATGGTGGCGACCGGCTGCCCTGGGTGCAGGTCCGGGACGGCGACTCGGTCCAGGACAACCTGGCGCCACCGCCGCGCATCGACTGGCAGGTGCACGTCTACGGCCAGGCCTATCCCGACCTGCGCGCCTGGTGCGAGCGCCACGGCATGGTCCTGCGCGAGTTCGACTGGCGCCAAGAGCACGACGAGGCCGGCCTGTGCCGCAACGCCGGCTACCTGCTGCGGCCGGACGGCTACGTCGCGCTGTGCGACCCGGGTGCCTCGGCACAGGCGCTGGAAGACTATTTCTGCGACCTCGACTACCGGCGCTTCCGCGTCTGCATGCCCCGGCCGGCCGCCGTATGAAGGATGCATAAGCTCGCGCGGCGGCCGCAAAAGTTGTAGACAAGTATGTCTAGCTGATCTATTGTCGAGGCATTCCCCCTCGATACGGAGTGCCTCGCATGCTGAAACGATTCGCCGCCGCCCTGCTGCTCGCCGCCAGCGCCATCCCTGCTCTACCGGGCATGGCGGCGGACCTGCCCAACCATCCCTTCATCCACGTGAGCGCCACCGCCGACCAGTACATGATGCCCGACGTCGGCGAGATCGACATCGACATCGTGTCGCTCGAGCCCGATGCCGACGCCGCCTGGAAGCTGGTCAACGAACGGCTGGAAGCCAGTCGCGCGCTGTTCGCCCAGCATGGGGTCGCGCCGGAAGACGTGTTCGTGCAGGACGTCGTGCGCCGACCGCGCAAGATCGAGGTCCTGCCTGAAGGCCAGCCGATGCCGATGGAAACCCGGGTGGCGATGCACATCACCGTGCGCGACCTCGGGCAGTGGACACCGCTCATGCGCGCGCTGATCGTCACGAAGGACATCGAATCCTTGAGCGTCGCCTTCAACCGCAGCGACCGCGAACAGGTCGAAAGCGAGCTGCTGCAGCAGGCGATCGGCATGGCGAAGAAAAAGGCCCAGGACATCGCACGCGGCATCGGCGGCAAGCTGGGACCAGCGACCGGCGTAGCGATCGGTCCGATCAAGAACCTGTCGAACGCGATGGGCATGGCCAACGATGCGAATGCACGCTCCGGCGGCCCGCGCACGCCGAAGCGGGCGGACATGGCTCTGGTCCAGTCGATGCGGCTGTATCAGGCGGTCGACGTGATCTACCGGATCGGAAACAAATAAGCGGCAGAGAATCTTTCCAGCCGCCGGATTCTGCTGTACCTTGTGCTGTGAACGCGTCTTTACAGGAGCCGCCATGCAGCCGAGTACCAGGATCATGCTGTTCGCCGCCGCGCTTGTCGCCGGCGGCGCCCACGCCCAGCAGGTCATCAAGATCGGCCACGTGGGACCGGTTTCCGGTCCCAATGCCCACCTCGGCAAGGACAACGAGAACGCCGCGCGCATGGCGATCGACGAACTCAACGCCAAGGGCTTGGTTCTGAACGGCCAGAAGGTCAAGCTGCAGCTGCTGGCCGAGGACGACGGCAGCGATCCCAAGCAGGGCACGGCGGTGGCCCAGAAGCTGGTCGATGCCAGGGTGAACGGCATCGTCGGCCACCTCAACTCGGGCACCACGGTGCCGGCCTCGAAGATCTACCACGACGCCGGGCTGGTGCAGATCTCCCCCGCCACCACCGCGACCCAGTACACGAAGCAGAAATTCCCGGGCGCCTTTCGCGTGGTCGCCAACGACGCCAAGCTGGGCGGCACCCTGGGCAAGTATGCGGTCGAGACCCTGAAAGCGAAGAACATCGCGATCATCGACGACCGTACCACCTACGGCCAGGGCGTGGCCCAGGAGTTCGCCAGGGGCGTGAAGGGACCGGGCGTGCGCATCGTCGCCAAGGAATTCACCACCGCCACCGCGACCGACTACACCGCCATCCTCACCAGGATCCGCAGCGCCAAGCCAGACCTGATCTTCTTCGGCGGCATGGACTCGGTGGCCGGCCCCATGCTCAAGCAGATGAAGACGCTCGGCATCACGGCCAAATTCATGGGCGGCGACGGCATCTGCACCGAGGCGCTGGGCCGTCTGGCGGGCGACGCCGTGGGCGAAGGCAAGGTGGTGTGCGCCGAGGCGGGCGGGGTCAAGGGCGCGCAGGAGCAGGTCATGGCCGACTTCCGCACGCGCTTTCGCCAGAAGACCGGGGCCGACGTGCAGCTGTACGCGCCCTATGTGTACGACTCGGTGATGGTGATGGCGGCCGCGATGCAGAACGCAAAATCCGCCGATCCGGCCAGGTACCTGCCGGAGCTGAAGAAAATCAAATACGAAGGCGTCACCGGCACCATCCAGTTCGACCCGTCGGGCGACATCCTGAACGGCGCGCTGACGCTGTTCACCTATAAAAGCGGCAAGCGCAGCCGGATCGACGTGATCCGCTGAAGGCAATAAAAAAGCGCGCCGTGCTCACGCAGGCGCGTGCGTTCTCCGGTCCACTGGACCGGATCACTCATTGCGGGGCAGTGTTATTTCTGCGACAGCACCCACTTCACCAGGCTGCGGGCTTCGGCCTCGCTCACCTGTGGGTTGGCCGGCATCGGCACCGGACCCCAGGCGCCTGCGCCGCCCTTCATGACCTTCTGCACCAGCTTGTCCTCGGCGCCCTTCTGGCCCGCGTATTTTTCGGCAACGTCCTTGTAGGCCGGGCCGACCAGCTTGCTGGCCACGGTGTGGCAGGCCATGCAGTTCTTGGCTTTCGCCAGGTCGGCTTGTGCGAACGCGCTGGTGGAAGCGAAGGCCGACATCACCACACACAACAACAAAGACCGTTTCATTTGTTTCTCCAGGTTTATAACATCTGCATTCTACCGTGAATCCGGTGGACTTCCACGGAGGGATACACTCTGTAACGCCGGTAACACTCACTGCTGACCAACTGTTGACGAAAGCGCACACGCGACCAAATTTTTCCACACGGCAACATCATTCCGACGTACTATGGATGCCAAATGGAGGTCTTGACATGCCACTCATCCTGCTGATTGCCGTCCTGTGCAGCCTGCGCTTTTTCGAAGTCTGGCGTTTTGCCGAACTGTCCTGGTGGACTATCGCCGCCCTGATGGCGGTGGCTTTCGTCTGGTTCGAGTTCATCGAAAAAGCGCTTGGATTGGATAAGAAAAAGGTCCACAAGGCCCTCGACCGCCACCGCCAGGCGCGCGTGCGCGAGACCTTTGCCAAGCGCCGCCGCACCTGATTCCCCGCATCCCGCGCGGGGCTTGATGTGATATGTTCAGCATATCACCAGGCCCTGGTCATACACAGCGCGTATCGATGCATCCCGAACTCCGCCAGCTCCGCCATTTCGTCACGGTCGCCGAAGAATTGCACTTCGGCCGCGCCGCCGAGCGCCTGCACATGACGCAACCGCCGCTCTCGCAAAGTATCGCCGGGCTCGAAGAACTGCTCGGCGCTCCTTTGTTCGTGCGCAACCGCCGCCAGGTACTGCTCACTGCCGCGGGCAGCGCCCTGCTGCCCGAGGCGCGCCGCATCCTCGAGGACGCCAGCGCCCTGCCCGACCTGGTGCGCCGGGTCGCCGGCGGCGAGGCCGGGCGCCTGACCCTGGCCTTCGTCTCCACCGCCGACTACAGCGTGCTGCCGGCCATCCTGCAGCGCCATCGCGCCGCCTTTCCGAAAGTCTCGCTGGTGCTGCGCGAGGCGACCTCGGACGTGCAGGCCGAGGAACTGCTGAACGGGCGGATCGATGCAGGCTTCGTCATTCCGCCCCTTTCCAGTCAGGCCGGCGCGGTCCTGGCGTACCGCAAGGTGCTGGAAGAACCGCTGATCCTGTGCGCACCGGCCGGGCTGGCGGCGCTACGCGGCGACGGGCCCGTGCGCCTGCGCGACCTGCCGCCGCTGCCTCTGGTGATCTTTCCGCGCGCGGCCGCGCCAGGGCTGCACGACGCCATCCTGTCGTGCTTCCGCGCGGCCGGCGTCACCCCCGTCATCGGACAGGAAGCGCTGCAGATGCAGACCATCGTCAGCCTGGTCTCCGGCGGCATGGGATTGGCACTTGTGCCACAATCCGTCTCGAACCTGATGCGCGCGGGCGTGGAATACCGGGCCCTGCTCGATCCGACGCCGCAGGCCGAGACCGGCCTGGCCTGGCGCCGCGACAACGATTCACCCGTGCTCAGGGGATTCCTCGCACTCCTCGACCAAGATTAGAAAGACTGAGACTGACTATGCTGATTCACCCGCAGCCGGACCCCATCGCGTTTGCCATCGGGCCGGTGCAGATCCACTGGTATGGCCTGATGTACGTGGTGGCCTTCGCCCTGTTCCTGATCCTGGGCCGGGTGCGCATCAGGCAGCCGCACATCGCGGCCCAGGGCTGGAAGGCCGAGGACCTGGACGACATGCTGTTCTACGGGATGCTCGGGGTGGTGCTGGGCGGACGCCTGGGCGAAGTGCTGTTCTACCAGCCGCTCTACTTCCTCGAGCACCCGCTCGAGATCTTCATGGTCTGGCGCGGCGGCATGTCCTTCCACGGCGGCTTCCTGGGCGTGCTGATCGCCATGGCCCTGTGGGCGCGCAAAGCCAAGCGCAACCTGCTCGACGTGTACGACTTCATCGCCCCCATGGTGCCGCTCGGGTATGCGGCCGGCCGCCTGGGCAACTTCATCAACGCCGAGCTGCCGGGCCGCCTGGCCGATCCCAGCCTGCCATGGGCCATGCTGTGGCCGGGCGTGGAAGGCCCGCGCCATCCGTCGCCGCTGTACCAGATGCTGCTCGACGGGATCGTCGTGTTCCTGATCCTCTGGCCCTACGCCCGCAAGCAGCGTCCGCGCCTGGCGGTGGGCGCCATGTTCACCCTGCTGTATGGCTGCGCGCGCTTCACCACCGAGTACTTCCGCGTGCCGGACTGGGAAGTGACCGTGCTCGGGGTGCCGGTCACCTCGGGCCAGATGCTGTCGCTGCCGATGATCGTCGGCGCCCTGATCATGCTGGCCTGGGCCTACCGCCAGCCGAACGGACGGCCGGCGCACGCTTGACCGTCGTTACCCTGCGGGCGTGAGCGCCCGCTGCAGGTCCTCCAGGGTGGCCGGCTTGGTCAGGTGCAGGTCGAAGCCTGCTTCCATCGCCTGGGCCACGTCGGTGCGCTGGCCGTAGCCGGTCAGCGCCACCAGCCGCACCTGCGGTGCTTCCCGGCGCAGCAGCGCCGCCAGCGCATAGCCGTCCATGTCCGGCAAGCCGATGTCCAGCACCGCGACCTGGGGCGCCCGGCGCCGCACTTCCCCGACGGCCGCCGCCGCCGTTGCCGCGACCCGCAGCGCATGTCCCAGGTGGGCCAGCACCGCCGCCGTCGCCTCGGCCGCATCCGGGTTGTCGTCCACCAGCAGCACGTCCAGTTTTCCGGTCTCCGCGGCAGCGGCAGCTTCAAGCCGCGGCGCGGCCCGCGCCCCCAGTGGCAGCAGCACGGTGAAGCGGCTGCCCTCGCCGGGGCCGTCGCTGTCGGCCCTGACCGTGCCGCCGTGCAGCTCGACGATGCGCCGCACGATCGCCAGGCCCAGCCCGAGCCCGCCGGTGTGGCGCGCGAGCGGCTGCGGCGCCTGGAAGAACGGATCGAACACGCGCTCGAGCATGGCGGCGTCCATGCCGACGCCGTCGTCGCTCACCGCCAGCTGCGCCATGCCGCCTTCGGCCGACAGGACGACGCGCACGCTGCCCTGGCCGAAGCGCGCCGCGTTCGACAGCAGGTTGTTCAGCACCTGGGTCAAGCGCCCTTCGTCGCCCTGCACCCACAGCGCCGGCGGCGCCTCGGTTTCCACCTGCGCTTGCGCGAAGGAGGCGGTGACGTGGCGCACCAGTTCGGCCAGGTCGAGCGGACGCCGGTCGACCTGCAGCTTGCCGCTGGCGATGCGCGAGACGTCGAGCAGGTCGTCCACCAGGCCTTTGAGGTGGTTGGCCTGGCGCCGCAGGATGGCGCGCTCGCGCCGGCTGGAGGGCTCGTCGCGCAGGTCCATCAGGTCGAGCGAGGCGACGATCGGGCTCAAGGGATTGCGCAGCTCGTGGCCGAGCACGGCCAGGAACTCGTCCTTGACCTTGGCGGCGGCGCGGCTCTCGGCCAGCGCGCCCTCGAGCGAGGACAGCAGGCGCGAACGCTCGGCCTCATGGGCGTCGCGCAGGCCGGCGGCGGCCATCAGCGCGCAACCGGTGTCGTCGATCTCGGCAATGCGCGAAGGCGCCACCGAGACCGGCAGGCCCGCGCCCAGCGCCGCGCTGCCTTCCTGCAGGCTGCGGAAGGAACGCACGATGCGGTTGGAGAGCAGCGTCGCGAGCAGCATGCAGGCCAGCAGCGAGGCGGCCAGGCCGGCGGCGTACAGGGCGATGCCCTGCAGCGGCGCCAGCGCCGAGGGCGGCACGCCGATCGCGACCGTCCAGCCGTAGCGCGAGCGGGAATAGGCGGTGACGACCGGTTCGCCCTCGAGCGATTTCGTTTCGCCCACCGCTTCCGCACCGCCCTCCTGCATCAGGCGCAGCAGCGCGGGATGCGGCGTGGTGCCGACCGCCTGCGCCTGCCCTTTCGAACGCGCCACGATGCCATTGGCGGCGTCGATGACGGCGATCACGGAGCTGGGCGGCACCTGCTGGCGCTCGAGCACACGCAGCATGCGGCCCGGCTGCACCACCACGCTCAGCACGTAGCGGCGGCCGGCGCCATCGACGACGGGCACCCGCACCGGAAACGCGGCGCGCCCCCCTTTGCCGATCACGACGCGGCCGGCCAGGGGCTGGCGCTCGCGCAGCACGCGCTGCAGGCTGGCCGGATCGGCGATGCTGCCGGCCGGCCCGCCGTAGGGGGCATTGGTGCGAAACAGGATCGCGCCCTTGTCGTCGGTGAGGATCACGGCCAGCCATTCCGGCTGGGCGGCCGCCTGCATGCGCGCGATCTCGTAGATCGCACGCAGGTCGCCGGCCGCCATCGCCGGCGTGCGCGCCATGCCTTCCAGCGCGGCCACGGCGCCGTCGATTTCGGCATCGACCGCGCTCGCCAGGGCGCGCGTCAGGTCGAGCAGGTAGCGCTCCTGCTCGCGCTGCTGGTAGTCGCTGACCAGGTGCAGGCCCCAGACGCCGAGCAGCGCCAGCGGCAGCAGGCCGAGGGCGGTGAGCAGCACCAGCAGGCGCCGGAGCGAAACGGAGGAGCCTCGGCGCAGCAGCATGGATCAGCCTAAGTCGAAAAGAACATTATAGGCACAATGCGGGCGCGTCTGAGGAAAGTCGGGGCTTGGGCCACGACTTGGAGCGCCTGAAGACCTTCTAATTGCGTTGGTGATAACAGCTCGGTACACTGAGCCGTGCCGATCGGCCGCTGTCGGCCGGACGCGGACCTACGGACGGCTGAGAAAGTGCTCCAGAATGGGTACCCATTGACAACTTGCTTGCTCACAGATGCCAAGAAAATATTCGCCGTTGTCAAAACTAGTGTTTGCAGTGCTACTGATTGCGATCGCTGCGAGTATCGCAGTCAAGGGACTTGAATTTTCCAAGAATTCCCGTTACCTCCGCATGGTGCCAGCAGGTTTGGCTGTGACAGAAGTAATCTATGCACGTGAAGACTCATGGGGGTTTGGCCAAGGAGGCAACGAAACTGGAGTAGTCGTGTTCGGACTGTCGCTAGACGTTGCAAGCAATATTCAACAGCGCACTACTCTTGAAAGCGACCCCGGTTTCTGTTGAAGGATCAGATAACGACACCGATGCGACCCTGAGCTACGACATCGGCCAATACTTGAATCGGTATGGGTTCGGACTCCAGATCGATGAAAAGGTAACGCGAACCATCAATATGCACTCTCCAGTCAAGGAAACTTCGTCGACGACAACGGACGCAGAGTGATCATCGTCATACCCAAAGCTGCGAAGCTGGTAATTGCATATCGGGGATAAGCTCCGACCCGAGGGAGGTGCCGGCGAAGGTCTGCAATGGGTCGATTGCTGTCGCACACTCAGCGATGGGAACGCAACACGAGCATTTTTTGCAGAACTTTTCCCTTCGGCATATTCAATCTTGACTACCTGACGGCATCAGGCCCTGACGACGACTTACTCGAAGTCCTCGGCCAGGTTCTTCCAGCCGCGGCTCTTGGCAAAGGCGGCGAATTCCTCGGGCGCTTCCAGCACGATCAGCTTGCTTTCCTGCAGGCCTGGATCGCTGTGGCCGAAATCCGGACCACGATAGCCGAGCGCGCGCAGGCGGTCGACAATCTGGCGCACCAGGACCTCGTCCCGGTAAGCGCCGGGATCGAGCCGGGCCTTGAAGTCGACGTAGACGTCGATGATCCCGTAGCCCTCGTCGAAGATGCGGATCGCCTTCACGTCGAGGGTACGGCCGTTACCATCCCGGACCTGGAAGGGGCCGGACAGTTCGATGTCGGATTCTGTGCTCATGACGCCAGCATACCACCGGCGCGCCTCGAACTGCGTTCAGGCGGCGCGCGCGGCCAGGTGATGGGCGACCAGGGCGTTGGCATGGCCGTGTCCCAGCCCATGCTCGGACTTCAGCCAACCGACCAGCTCCATGTGCTTCTTCCCCTCTTGGGTCTCCAGCAGGACGAACCAGTGCGCCACCGGCTGCCCGTACTTCTTTTCGATCGAGGGGAAATAGGATGCCGGACCCTTGGGTGTTGCCTTTTCGTTCATGGTAATCTCCGTGCGTGGATGGGCGCTGCTCATCCTACGACGAACGGGACGGCCTGACATCGACATCGGCCGCAACAAAAGGGAGAGCAGCGCGGGATGCAGCCGGCACGAAAACGCCGAAACGGAAGATGGCTGGCGCTGGCGGCGCTGGTCGTGCTGGCGCTGGTCGCCTGGTTCTTCATGTGGCGCCCCGCCCTGCCGGAGCAGGCAGCCCCGCCCCGCTTCGACGCCGCCCTGGTCGCGCGCGGCGCCAACCTGTCGAAGCTCGGCATGTGCGCCGCCTGCCACACGGTCGATCCCGCGCGCCCCTTCGCCGGCGGCTTGGGCCTGCGAACGCCCTTCGGCACCGTCCACAGCACCAACATCACGCCCGACGCCCGTACCGGCATCGGTGCCTGGAGCCTGGAGGCTTTCGAGCGCGCGATGCGGCGCGGCGTGTCGCGCGACGGCCACCTGCTCTATCCCGCCTTCCCCTACAACCACTACGCGAAGCTCGCTCCCGGCGACCTGCAGGCGCTGTACGCCTATTTCATGACCCGTCCGGCACTGAGCGCCCCGGCGCGCGAGAACCGCATGACCTTCCCCTTCGGGTTCCGCCCGCTGGTCGCTTTCTGGAACCTGCTCTACCTCGACGAATCGCCCTTGCAGCCGGATGCGCGGCAAGCGGCCGACTGGAACCGCGGCGCCTACCTGGCCGAGGCGCTCGCCCACTGCAGCGCTTGCCATACGCCGCGCACTCTGCTCGGCGGGCCGGACCTGCAGCGCCGGCTCGACGGCGGCGAGGCGGAAAGCTGGTATGCGCCCGCGCTCAACGCGCACTCGCCTTCGCCGACGCCGTGGACACGCGAGCACCTGGCGCAATACCTGCGCACCGGGATCGCCCCCGGCCATGCGGTGGCCGGCGGCCCGATGCAGGACGTGGTCGTCAACCTGGCCCAGGCCGATCCGGCCGACGTCGCCGCGCTGGCGACCTGGATCCATGCCTCGCTGGCGCAGGCACCGGCCAGGCCTGCGCCCCTGGCCGGCAGCCTGCCGGCGCCAAAAGATGACGACCCCGACCTGGCGCGCATGCGCCTCGGCCACGACACCTATGCGATGGTCTGCGCCAGCTGCCACGACGCGGGGCGCGGGGCCAGTTCCAGCGCCGCCCTGCAGCTGCAGCAGGCCGTGGCCCTGTACGATCCGGACCCGCGCAGCCTGGTCCACATCATCCGCGACGGCATTGTGCCGCCGGTGGGCGAGGCCGGCCGCTGGATGCCGGGCTTCGCCACGGTACTGAACGATGCCCAGGTGACGGCGCTGGCGGCCTACCTGCGGCGCTACGGCGCCGGCAAGGACGTGTGGCCGGAGCTCGAGGACGCGGTCAAGAAAGCGAGAAAGTGATGAGCAAATTCCAGTTGCAGGTCAACGGCAAGGTGCAGGAGGTGAACGTCGACGCCGACACGCCCCTGCTCTACGTGCTGCGCAACGACCTGAAGCTCAACGGCGCCAAGTTCGGCTGCGGCATGGGGCAGTGCGGGTCCTGCACCGTGATGCTGGACAAGGAGCCGGTGATGTCCTGCCTGGTGCCGGTGTCGCTGGTCGGCGCGCGCGCCGTGCGCACGCTGGAATCGGGCGGCACGCGCTGGGTGCCGGCTTCGGTGCTGCACCGTGCCTTCATCGACGAGCAGGCGGCCCAGTGCGGCTACTGCATCGCCGGCATGATCATGCGTGCCACCGCCCTGTTCGAGCAGGTGGCCTCGCCCACCGACGCCCAGATCCGCAGCTGGATGCAGCCGAACCTGTGCCGCTGCGGCACCCACATGCGCATCCTGCGCGCGGTGCGCCGCGCCGCCGACGTGCTGGCGGCCCAGCCGATCCGGAACTACTGATGCACACCGACGACACACCACGCCGCGGACGGCGCCGCTTCCTGGCCAGCGGCGGCGCCCTCACGCTCTCGTTTACGCTGCCACTGCGCGCCCAGCCCGGCGACCTGCCCGGCAGCCTGGCGCGCGCACCCTGGCTCGACGCCTGGATCCGGGTCGGCGCCGACAACCGGGTCACGGTCTTCACCGGCAAGGTCGAGCTGGGCCAGGGCATCCGCACCGCGCTGCTGCAGGTCGCCGCGCACGAGCTGCAGATCGATCCCGGACGCCTGATCCTGGTCACCGCCGACACCGCGCGCACACCCGACGAGGGCTATACCGCCGGCAGCCACTCGATGCAGGACAGCGCCACCGCGATCCGCCACGCCGCAGGCCAGGTGCGCTCCCTGCTGCAGGACAAGGCCGCGGCGCGCCTGAAGGTGCCGGCGGCCCAGCTGGTCCAGGACAACAGCGTGTTTCGCGCGCCGGACGGACGGCGCGTGAGCTTCAACGAACTGGTGGCCGGGAGCGAACTGCACGTGCGCGCCGACGCTACCTTGCCGCCGCGCCCGCCGAACGCGCGGCGCTGGATCGGCGCGACCCTGCCGCGGGTCGACCTTCCGAACAAGCTCAAGGGCTACCTTGCCTATATCCAGGACATCCGGATGCCGGCCATGGTGCACGGCCGCGTGGTGCGCCCACCCTCGCCGCAGGCGCGCCTGCTGGGCGTCGACACTTCCATGGTGGGGCGCATGACCGGCGTGCTGGAAGTGGTGCAGGACGGGCGCTTCCTGGCCGTGATCGCGGACGAGGAATACCGCGCGATCAAGGCCGCCAGGGCCCTGGCGCAGGCGGCGCGCTGGGAAGTGCCGACGGCGCTGCCCGCCGGCCGCGACGTCGCCACCCTGGTGCGCAGCCTGCCTGCCGAGGCGCAACAGGTGCTGGCGCGCGGCCAGGCCGGCACGCCCGGGAAGACCCTGCGCGCCACCTACACCCGTCCCTACCAGCTGCACGCCTCGATCGGCCCGTCGTGCGCGATCGCGCTGCGCGAAGGCGGCCGCTATACCGTGTGGACCCACGCCCAGGGCGTGTTTCCGCTGCGCGCCGCACTGGCCGAGCTGCTGGGGGCGCCCGAGGAGGCCGTCCGCTGCATCCACGCCGAAGGCCCCGGCTGCTACGGCCACAACGGCGCCGACGACGCGGCGGCCGACGCGATCCTGATGGCGCGCGCCTTCCCGGACGTGCCGGTGCGGGTGCAGTGGATGCGCGAGGACGAACATGGCTGGGAGCCCTTCGGGCCGCCGATGGTCGCGGACGTCGCCGCCACGCTCGACCCAGGCGGCCGGATCGTCGACTGGCAATACGCCGTCTGGAGCCAGGCCCACGCCACCCGCCCGGGGCGGGCCGGCAACCTGCTGGCGGCGACCCTGCTGGCGCGCCCCTTCGCGCCGCCCCTGCCTAAGCCGCTGCCCCAGCCGGAAGGCGGGGGCGACCGCAACGCCATTCCCTATTACGCGCTGCCGAACGCACGCGTGACCCACCACTTCCAGCCGGCCGGCCCGCTGCGCACCTCGGCGCTGCGCGCGCTGGGCGCCTATTGCAACGTGTTCGCGATCGAAAGCTTCATGGACGAACTGGCGCGCGCCGCCGGCATCGATCCGGTGGCCTTCCGCCTGCGCCACCTGGACGACCCGCGCGCCGTCGACGTGATCAAGCTGGCGGCGACCAAGTTCGGCTGGGATGCTTACCGCAAGCGCACGCGGCGCGGACGCGGCTTTGCGTTTGCCCGCTACAAGAACCTGGCGGCCTACTGCGCCATCGCGCTCGAGGTCGAGGTGGCGCTCGAGACCGGCTTCGTGCGCATCGTGCGCGCCGACGCGGCGGTCGACTGCGGCGAGGTGGTGAACCCGGACGGGGTGCGCAACCAGATCGAGGGCGGGTTGATCCAGTCGTCCAGCTGGACCCTGTTCGAGCAGGTCCGCTTCGACGCGAGCCGGGTGACGAGCCTGGACTGGGGCGGCTATCCGATCCTGCGTTTCGACGGGGTGCCGGACCAGGTTGCCGTGCACCTGCTGGACCGCCCGGGGCAGCCTTTTCTGGGCACCGGCGAAGCCGCCCAGGGACCGGCCGCGGCGGCGCTGGCCAATGCGGTGGCCGACGCCTGCGGCGCACGCGTGCGCGATCTGCCGCTCGACCGGGCGCGCATGCGCAGGCTGGCCGTCTAGGCCTGGCGCGAAGCCGGCTGCGGGTCCTGGGCCGGCGCTTGAAGAGCGCCGGTGGCGTGCTGCCCGATGCGCAGGCTCGCCTCGCGGTCGATCAGGAAGGCCACCAGCAGCACCAGGCCGGTGAAGGTGGTGCTCAGGTTGCGCAGCTCGCCGGTGGCGCAGAAGGCCAGGAACAGCGGCAGGTTGACGATCGCGCAGATGGCCAGGTGGCGGCGCACCACGCGCGGCGCCAGCGGCCAGGCGCGCCACAGCACGATGCCCAGCACCGCCAGGGTGCCGATGAAGGCGCGCGAGGGTCCGACCAGGCCGTAGGTGGTCTCGAGGCGGAAGTACGCCGTGCCGAAGACATAGGCCTGGAGGTTGTCGAACAGGTGGAATTCGGCCGCGCCGCCGACCGCCTCCAGGTAGGCCACCTTCAGCGCCACGTTCATCAGGCCCGCCAGCAGCACCAGCAGGCCCACCGCGCACCAGGCCATGCGGCGGCTGAACCGCTGGCGCAGCAGCGGATACAGCGCCGGCAGCACGAAGAAGAAGGTCTCCTTGTTCAGGGTCGCCACCAGCACCAGGGCGGCCAGGGCGATCAGGCGGCCGCGCAGGGCCAGCAAAAACGCCAGGCTGGCGAACAGCAGCTCCACCGTGTCGTAGAAATAGCCGCCCACCGTCTGCAGGTAGGGAAAGGCGAGCGCGAGGGCGGTCGGCGCCAACACCGCCCCCAAGGGCGAGACGTTGAAGTGCAGGAGGATCCGGCGCAGCACGAACAAAGCGCCCAGCAGCGACAGGAAGCTCGCGTAGTAGACGATCGCATAGCGGAAGCGCTCGCCCGGTGTGCTGCCCGGGTGGCTCTTGGCGAACACCTCGTCCGGGCGGAAGCGCTTGGCCACCTTTTCCTTGAACCGCTCGGAGGCGACGCCGTCGAGGCGGCGCGCCAGGTCCGGCACCAGCTGGCGGTAGACGAAGGGCTTGTGCGCCTCGTGCTGCAGCATGGCCGCGACACCGAAGCGCGGATCGCCGTCGCGCAGGCCCCACTTGCCGGCGAAGCCCGAGAACGCGGCTGCGGCCACGATCCAGAAAAAGGCGAACAGCAGGAAGCCGCTGGCGACGCGCGACATGGCGCCCCCGTTGACCGGGGGCGTGGTGGGAACGAGATGGACGGTATCGGCTGACATTCTGTGTTTCAAGGTAACGAAGGCGCGCCGCGGCGTCAACACACGGGGGGCGCGGGGGCGGCGGATTGTAGCCGCAGTCCGCCGTTTCGTCACCTGCCAGCAACGCCGGCACGGCAATCCAGGCAAGCTAGCGAAGCGCCTTCCAGAACATGTAGGCCGCCAGCGCATACAGGATCACCGCGAACACCTTCTGCAGCCGGCGCACCGGCATGCGGTGCGCCGTGCGCGCCCCCACCGGCGCCATGGTTACGCTGGCCAGCACGATGATGGCCAGCGCCGGCAAGTAGATGAAGCCGAGAGAATACTCCGGCAGTCCCGCCTCGCCCCAGCCGAACCAGATGTTCGACAGCGTCCCCGAAAGCGCGATCGGAAAGCCCAGCGCCGCGCTGGTGGCGACCGCGTTGTGGATAGCGATGCCGCACCAGGTCATGAAAGGCACCGAGACGAAACCGCCGCCGGCGCCGACGATGCCGGACAGGGTGCCGATGAAGCCACCGGCCGCGAACATGCCCGGTTTCGCCGGCAGGGTGCGCGCCGCGGCCGGCTTTTTCCCGATCAGCATCTGGGTGGCCGAGAAGGCCACGAACACGCCGAAGAAGGCGGCCAGCACCGCCGAATCCATCTGCTTGCCGATCCAGGGCCCGATCCAGGAGCCGACCAGGATGCCGGGCGCCAGCAGCTTCACCACCGGCCACAGGACCGCGCCGTGCTTGTGGTGGGCGCGCACCGAGGACAGGGATGTGAACAAGATGGTGGCGAGCGAGGTGGCGATCGCCATGTGGATGGTCAGCTCGGGGGCAATGCAGCGCGCCGTGAAGATCATCGTGATGAAAGGGACCAGCACCATGCCGCCGCCGATGCCGAGCAGCCCGGCCGCGAAGCCGCCGAAGGTGCCCATCGCGAGCAGCGCCAGGATCAGCATGAAGTCCATCAGCACTGCCCTTCGCGCGCCAGGGCCACGATGGCCTTCCACTCGCCGGGCGTGACCGGCGACACCGACAGCCGGCTGCCCTTCTGCAGCAGCACCATGCCCTCCAGGGCCGCAATGGTGCGCAGCTCGGTGAGCGGGAGGTAGCGCCCCGCTTCGACGGCGCGCACGTCGACCGAGATCCAGCGCGGATTTTCCTGCGTGGCCTTCGGGTCGTGGTAGGGCGAGGCGGGATCGAACTGGGTGGCGTCCGGATACGGGCCGCTCGCCACCTCGGCGATGCCGGCCACGCCGGGGACGGCGCAGCTGGAGTGGTAGAACAGCACGCCGTCACCGACCGACATCCCGTCGCGCATGAAGTTGCGCGCCTGGTAGTTGCGCACGCCGAACCAGGAGACGGTCTGCCCGGGTGCGGCCAGCACGTCGTCGAAACTGACTTCGTCCGGCTCGGACTTCATCAACCAATAGCGCATTGAATCTCCATGATGTAGGGTGGTCGGCTCTGCCGACCGCGCGTTCGACTCCGGCCGGCTCTGTAGCTGCGCAGCCGTCAGTTGGACGCGCGGTCGGCGAAGCCGACCACCCTACAAAAGCACCAGCAAAGAAAAAGCGGCTGCGTACCAAGGTGCGCAACCGCTCGTGTATGTAGCCCCGCCTGTGTCGTTATTGCCGGCATCCCGAACCAAAAGGCTCAAGGTGGTCGCAGTCAGCTCAATTTCGGGTTCGTCAGACTAGTGACGCTCGCGCCCACCAAGCATGTCCCACAACCTA